>JGI24740J21852_10000843_pt1 | contig 13544 bp, 10 predicted proteins | sample KBSCornC6_FD_21852 | JGI IMG/M metagenome (IMG submission 21852) | reverse complement strand
GCAAGCCATCAACAACGAGCTGATCGCCCGCGCGCAGGCCGGTGCGCACGAGCCATTGGTCGCCAACCGTGCGATCCGTTTCGAGCGTGCGGCGCTGCAGCTTGTGGTCCGCGCCCACCACGTAGGCGAATGGCTTGCCGGTGCTGTCGCGCGCCACGGCCTGCTGCGGCACGAGCACGGCTTCGTCCTTCACGCCTTCCGCCAGCACGGCGCGCACATACATGCCTGGCAGCAGCACGGCATTCGGATTGGGAAACACCGCACGCAGCGTGACGGAGCCGGTGTTCTGATCCACCGTCACATCCGAGAACTCCAGCTTGCCTTCCAGCGGATAGGCGGTGCCATCTTCCAATTGCAGCCGCACGGTGGCGGCATTCGCCCCAGCCTTCTGCAAGTCGCCGCGCGCCATGGCTTGCTTGAGACGGAGCAATGCAGCACTCGGCTGCGTGACGTCCACATAGATTGGATCGAGCTGCTGGATCGTCGCCAGGGCGGTGCTCTGGTTGGCGGTCACCAACGCGCCTGGCGTCACGCTCGATTTGCCGATGCGGCCAGAGATCGGGGCATCGACGCGGGCATAGGCGAGGTTGATGCGGCTCGTTTCCACGTTGGCGCGGGCGGAGGCCACATCGGCTTCTCCCTGGCCCAGGGCGGCGGCGGCATCGTCGTAATCCTGCTGGCTGACTGCTTGGATGGCGACCAGCTCCTTATAGCGCTCGGCCTTCAGCCGCGTGGTCTTGAGGTTAGCCTGTGCCTTGGCCAAGGCGGCGACGTTGCTGTCGTAGGTGGCCTGGTAGGTGGCGGGGTCAATCTGATAGAGCGGCTCGCCTGCTTTGACGTCACTGCCTTCGCGAAACTTGCGCGCCTTGATGATGCCGTTGACCTGCGGCCGCACATCGGCAATCAGGAACGGAACCGTACGACCGGGCAACTCGGTATCGAGGGCCACGCGCTGCGATTGCACCGTTATGACGCCCATCACTGGCGTACCTTCGGCCGGCGGCGGGCCACCGGGCGGCTTGCCGCAGGCAGCAAGCAGGGCAGCCGCAGCCAGCGCGGCAAGAAGGGGCGGCACAGCAGGCGAGATGGAGCGCATGGGGGTTTCCTCGGCAGGGGCGAATTGCAGCAATAAACTGAACTGAACGGTTCAGTATCGTATTTTCACAAATTCGCCGCGTCAAGAAAACTGAACTTGCTGGTTTCGAAATGATGTGTTGTGTTGCCTGGCATGCGGCGTTGCCATGGTCCACGCGCGCGGTCGATTTTTCATAATGCGGAAAGTCTTTTTGGTCCGCAAAAATTGCACGCCGCACAGCACCATCACGCTCTTTCATGATGGGGAAGTTATTTCCGTATCATGAAAAACTGCAGGCAAGTGACTGAAAAATAAGGAATAAAAATTTCAGCCTTGAGCGAGGTTCCCCTTGTTGCGCTGCATCTGTCATTTCTAAACTCTTATATAAGACATATGACTCGCGTCGCTTGCCGGTCCAAGGCGGCGGCGGAGTTACCCGGTTTCTATTGAGTGATGCGATCAAGCAGGAGATTGAAATGACATGCGAACAGCAAGTGGCAGCACTGCAGAAGGATTGGGACACCAACCCGCGTTGGAAGGGCATCAAGCGTGGCTACACCGCAGAAGACGTGGTGCGCTTGCGCGGCTCGCTGCAGATCGAGCACACGCTCGCCAAGCGCGGTGCCGAGAAGCTGTGGGACCTGATCAACAACGAGCCCTTCGTCAACGCCCTCGGCGCGCTGACGGGCAACCAGGCCATGCAGCAGGTCAAGGCTGGCCTGAAGGCGATCTACCTGTCGGGCTGGCAAGTGGCTGGCGATGCCAACAGCAACGGCGAGATGTACCCGGACCAGTCGCTGTACTCGGTGGACTCGGTGCCGAAGGTGGTCAAGAAGATCAACAACACATTCGCCCGCGCTGACCAGATCCAATGGTCGGAAGGCAAGGACGACATCGATTTCTTCGCCCCGATCGTGGCGGATGCGGAAGCCGGTTTCGGCGGCGTGCTGAATGCGTTTGAACTGATGAAGGCCATGATCGAAGCGGGCGCTGCGGGTGTGCACTTCGAAGACCAGCTGGCCGCCGTGAAGAAGTGCGGCCATATGGGCGGCAAGGTGTTGGTGCCCACGCGCGAAGCCGTGAGCAAGCTGGTGGCCGCACGTCTGGCTGCCGACGTGCTGGGTGTGCCAACCGTGCTGATTGCCCGCACCGACGCGGAAGCCGCTGATCTGTTGACCGCTGACGTGGACGACAATGACCGCCCGTTCTGCACGGGTGAGCGCACTGTGGAAGGTTTCTACCGCACGAAGCCGGGCCTGGAGCAAGCCATCTCGCGCGGCCTGGCCTACGCCGAGTACGCCGACCTTGTCTGGTGCGAAACCGGCAAGCCGGACCTGGAATACGCCAAGAGGTTTGCGCAGGCCATCCACGCCAAGTTCCCGGGCAAGATGCTGGCCTACAACTGCTCGCCGTCGTTCAACTGGAAGAAGAACCTCGACGATGTGACGATCGCCCGGTTCCAGAAGGAACTCGGTGCGATGGGCTACAAGTTCCAGTTCATCACGCTGGCGGGGTTCCACGCGCTGAACTACTCGATGTTCAACTTGGCTTACGGCTATGCCCGCAACCAGATGAGCGCCTTCGTCGAGTTGCAGGAGGCGGAGTTCAAGGCGGCAGAGCGTGGTTTCACTGCAGTGAAGCACCAGCGCGAAGTCGGCACGGGCTACTTCGATGCTGTGACGCAAACCATCGAGCGCGAGGCGTCCACCACCGCGCTCAAGGGCTCGACGGAAGACGAACAGTTCTTCGAAGAAAAGGCGCAAGCCCAAAAGGCGGCCTGAGGTTACCGACGCATCGGGTATCCAAGACCACCTGAGCCGGCGTACTGACCACACGCCGGCCCCCTCGAACCGCGTCCCGTGAGTGACGCGGTTTTTTTATGGACGCGTGATTACTGGATGTTCTGCAAGACCAGCTTGGCGGCGCGGAAGTCATCGGTCAGTGAGCGGTCCTGGTCAATGAATGGGGCGCGGGCGCGCAACGCGTCGTACAGCGCTTGCGTCGCGGGGGAGAGCGTGAAGCCCGGCGCTTTGCGACGGCGCAAGTCGATGGCTTGCGCAGCCTGCACGGCCTCAATAGCGAGCAGCGCGTACGTGTTGTCGATCTGCTTGCGCACGCGCTGCACGGCGGCCGGCGCGTTGGTGGCCACGTCTTCGATATTGCCAGCCATGGGCAGATAGTCGAGCGACACGGGCTCTGCCAGGGCTTTGGTTTCCATGGCGAGTGCTGTCGCGGGCTTCTCGATTTCTGCCAGAGCCTGCACGGCGGTTTCTGTGCCAAGGAAGCGGGGCAGGCCCGTGAACTTCGTATCGTTGAGCTTCACCACACGTTGCGCAACCGTCAGTCCGTGCTGCGCAAGCGCGATGCCCATCCCTTCAAACGCCAGCACCCAGGGCAGGGGCTCAAAGTTGGCCGACGGGAGGACCGCGCCGCCATCCAGATACCCTTGCGATTCTTGCGCGCGGTTGGATTTCGGCCGCACGCCCAATGCCACACCGGGGTTGTCGTCCGAGCTATTGAGTTGCATGTCGATCAACGACCGCGACGTGGCGGCGGCACGGTCAAGCTCGCCGAGCAGGTAGACGGTGGTGCGATAGCTGAGCGGATCTTGCAGCGGCCGCGCGGCATCATGCGCCCACAGGCTGGAGCCGTCGAGCAGGCGGCGCAAGTCCGCGCCTGCGCGCACGGTCTGCGGGAAAGGGCGCAGCGCCAGCGTATCTTCCAGAAACGGCGACACATTGCCGTTGAGCGCCTGCAGGCTCAACGCGTAGACCTGCTTGGCCACGCGATTGAGATGATCCATCTCGTGCAACGCCAGGGCGGCCATGCCGGCGCTATAGGCATTCGAACTCAGGATCGACAGGCCGTCCTTGCCGAACGGTTGGATGGGCTGGATGTTGGCGGTTTTGAGCGCCTGTGCGGCCGGCTGCTTGCGACCGCCATAGTAGACATCGCCTTCACCCATGAGGCCGATGCCGATGTGGGCCAGCAGGGTGATGTCTGCCTCGCCCACTGAACCCGCAGCCGGCATGGCGGGCGTGACCCCCGCATTGAGCGCCGCAGCGTAAGTCTCGACCACGCTGGGCTGCACGCCCGAGCCGCCCGCCAGCATGCCGTTCAGGCGTGCCGCCATAGCTGCTCGCGTGTCTTCTACCGAGGCATCCGGCCCGGTGCCCATGCCGTGCGAGCGCAGCAGGCCAATGTTGAAGCGCCGCGAGGCGTCGATCACGGCGGGCGTGAGTTGGCCACTGGCGTCGACCATTTCGCGGTCTTTGTTTTCGCCGACGCCGACGGTCAGGCCGTAGATCTGTTGGCCTTGGCGGGCGGCATCCAGCAGCAGCTTGTGCGATTGAGCGACGCGTTCACGTGCAGCCGGGGTGATGCGGACCGGCTCGCCGTGCGCGATACGCGCGATGGCTTCCGGCGTGACATTGCGGCCGTCGAGTTCAACATCTGCGTTGGCGCCCAGCGGGCAGGATGCGGCAATCGACAGCGCCAGGGCTGTGATCGTGCGGGCTTGCATGGTGTCTCCTCCAGAGTGTGTTGGGGGACACATTGTTGGCAAAGCCGCTTAGGAAATGGGTGCCGTTTTGTGGCGCGGCAGGTGAGCGATTCAGGCGCGCTTGAAGATCGATTCGAGATCCAGCGCAGAGGGTGGCGTTGCGCTCAGGTCGAGCGAATGCTCGATGTGCTCCAGGTGTTCGCGCATCAGGCTGTGCGCGCGTGCGGCATCACCCGTGGCAATGGCTTCGGTGAGCGTGTCATGCTCGTGCTCAGGGCAGGCCGGCAAACCGGGGCGGTCATAGAGCGTGATGATCAGGCACGTGCGCGAGACGGCCTCGCGCGTGAGCCGCTCCAGTACGTGGTTGCCGGCCATCTCGGCGATCAGCACGTGGTATTCGCCGGAGAGCCGGATGGTGGCCGCGCGGTCGCCGTGCTCGCGTGCAGCATGTTCGGCAGCGATGTGTTCGCGCAGGCGTTTGGCCTGGGCGGGCGTACATGCGCGCGCCAGCATGGCGGCGAGTTCGGGTTCGATGATGCGACGTGTCTGGAAGACGTCGCGCGCTTCCTTCACGGAGGGCTGCGCGACGAAAGCGCCTTTGTTCGGCACAAGCGTCACCAGTTGCTCATGCGCTAATCGCGCCAGGACTTGGCGGATACGCGGCCTGCCCGCGCCAGTGGCTTCGCACAAACGCTCTTCGACCAGCTTGGTGCCGGCGGGCAATCGGTGCTCCATGATGGCCGTCAGCAGGCCTTGGTAGATGGGCTCGGCAGCCGGTTGGCTGTCGGCGGGTTCCCGTACGGATGCGGGCATGGCGGATGAGCGTGCAGAAGAAAAGCGGGATGGTGCATGGTAGCAAATGCCGAATGTACACACCCCGCCTGGCTGCACTACGCCAGCGCAAACGGTGCCAGCATCCCCGTGTAGGGCTTGGGCAGCGGCTTGGCCCAATCGCCGCGCTTGCTGGTGGACAGCCGCATGCCGACCAGCGCCTCGACCAGTTTCACCGCTGCGACCACGCCGTCGATCACGGGCACGCCGAGTTCGGCACTCAGGTCTTCGCAGAGATCGGCCATGCCGGCGCAGCCGAGCACGATGCAATCGCTGCGGTCCTGCGCGAGCGCATCGCGGCAGGCTCGCAGGATGACGTTGCGCGCGTCCGAGCCGGGTTTCTCCAGATCAAGCACGGGCAAGTCGCTGGCGTGGACGTTGCGGCAGGCATGGCGCATGCCGTAGCGCTCGGCGAGGTGCCACGCCATGCCGCAGGTGCGCTCCAGCGTGGTGACGACGCTGAAGCTGTTGCCGATCAGGCTTGCCATGTGCATGGCGGCTTCCGCAATGCCGATGACGGGGCCATGCGCCAGTTCGCGTGCAGCGTAGAGACCCGGATCGCCAAAGCACGCGATGACGTAGGCGTCAGCGCCATCGCGTTCACCATGGCGGATTTCTTCGAGGATGCCGGGTACGGAGAGCGCCTCGTCATAGTGGCTCTCGATGGAGGCGGGGCCCATGCTCGGGCTGACTGCGCGGATGCGCGTACCCGGTGCGGCCGCAGCCTGGGCGCAGCGGCCGATGAGTGCCGTCATGCTGGCGGTCGTGTTGGGGTTGATGATGCGAATGTCCATGATGTGGATGCTTGGCGTTGGTGCGTGACGTTGGTGCGTGACGTTGGTGCGTAAATTAACGAGGGAAGTCGCCTTGCTTGCGGCTCAATACGGTGTACAGCACCAGCGCGATGCCCACGCCGATGAACCAGCTGTAGTTGGCCAGCACGTGCAGCCGTTCAAAGACCACGCATGCCATCGGGATCAACGCGGACGGGATCATCGTCCATACAGCGGCCGGGTTGTAGCCGTTGCGGAACCAGTAGCGGCCCGTGGGGCGCATCGAATAGAGGTCGTCCACATCCACGTGTTTGCGGCGCACGAAGTAGTAATCCGCAATCAGGATGCCGAACAGCGGGCCGATGAACGCGCCCAGCACGTCGATCGTGTAATGGATCACCTCGGGGTTGTTGTAGAGATTCCATGGCGTGATGAAGATCGACGCCACCGCAGCGATCATGCCGCCCGTACGCCAACTGATGTGCTGCGGCGCCACGTTGGAGAAGTCGAACGCTGGCGAGACAAAGTTGGCGACGATGTTGATGCCGATGGTCGCGATCATGAACGTCAACGCGCCGATGACCACCGCCGTCACGTGGTCGATGCGCGCCACGATGGCCACCGGGTCGGAGATCAGTTCGCCAAATACCGGCAGCGTGGCCGATGTGGTGATGACGGTCAGCAGCGCAAAGCCCAGGAAGTTGATCGGCAAGCCCCAGAAGTTGCCACGCCTGACCGAGGTGAAATCCTTGCCGTAGCGGGAGAAATCCCCAAAGTTGAGCATCGGGCCGGAGAAGTACGACACCACCAGCGCGATCCCGCCGAGGATCACCGGCACCGCATCCCAGCCTTGGTATTTGAGGAACGAGAGCGTGAGGTTGATGTTCTCCCAGCCTGCCTTGTGCACCAGCCAAAGGGCCAGGGCGATCATCACCACGTATACCGCCGGGCCGGCCCAGTCGATGAACTTGCGGATCGATTCCATGCCGTGCCAGAACACAAACGCCTGCAGCACCCATAGCAGCATGAACGCCGCCCAGCCGAGCGTCGACAGGCCGACAAAGCCGTGCTGCGTGACATCCGCATACGGCGCGAGCTGCGGCATGAACTTCAGCGCCAGCACCAGGAACGCGCTCGACGCCAAGTACGTCTGGATGCCGTACCACGCCACCGCAATCAGCCCGCGGATGATGGCCGGAATGTTGGCACCCAGCACCCCAAACGACGCCCGGCAGATCACCGGATACGGTGTGCCGGTGGCCTGACTCGGCCGGGCAACGAGGTTGCAAAAGAACTGCACGATCACGATGCCGACTAGCAGCGCAAACAGCACCTGCAAGCTGGAAAGGCCCAACGAAAACAGGCTCGCAGCGGTCAGATACCCGCCCACGCTGTGCACATCGGACATCCAGAACGCGAAGATGTTGTAGCTGCCCCAGGTTTGCTTGCGTAGCGGGGCGAGGTCTTCATTGGTGAGCCGCGGGTCGTACTGCGGCTTGAGGATGACGTGGGGGTGCGAATCAGGCGGATGCACCGCGGGTGCCGCCGAAGCGGTGGTCGTGGTCATGCTGTCTCCTTGGTCCTTATGCCGGTTTCAAACCGTGCGGTCATTGTGCGCAAATCTGTACACATGAATATTTAGTTTTGTGTACAAAGTTGTATGCATCGACAAGCCAAGAGTCAAGGACAAAAAGAAAGCCGCCTCGAAAAGGCGGCTGGGCGGGCGATGCGGACGCGGCGCGATGCGGCCGGATGTGAAGCTAGCGATACACAATCACGGGAATCTCGGTGTGGGTCAGTACCTTCTGCGTTTCGCTGCCAAGCAGCAATCCGGCGAGCCCACGCCGGCCATGCGATGCCATGAAGATCACATCGCAGCCATGGCGCTCGGCCGCGTCGATGATGCCCATGTAGGGCACGGCAAAGCAGCTCATGTCGGTGTCGCACTCGATGCCGGCGCCGCGGGCGGCGTCTTCAACGTCCTTGAGTACCACGCGCGCCTGCGCCTCCACGCGTTCCTTGAAGGCCTGCGGGGTCTCCACGACGATCTCGGAGAAGGGCGTGTACGGATATTCCTCCAGACACGTATAGGCCGTCAGGCGCGCGCCGAGCGTCTTGGCAAAGTCGAGCGCGCCTGCCACCGCCTTGCGCGACAGTTCAGAACCATCGGTCGGGATGAGGATGTGCTGAAACATACGGCCTCCAAGGGATGAGAAACGCGCAGGGGTGCGTTGTCTTGATTGTAGGCCGCACGCCATGCCCCACCCACTCGGGGTGATGGCTAGTCCATTCCGATGAGGGCATCTGCGCGGCGCCAGTACGCCGGGTTGCCGTACGTATTCTTCAGGAAATCAATGAACAGCCGCACGCGCAATGGCAAGTGCTTGCGCTGCGGAAACACCGCGTGGATGCCGATCGGCGGCGCTTCGAACGCATCGAGCACCGTCACCAGTTTGCCCGTGGCGATGTCGTGCCCGACTTCCCACCACGAGCGCCACGCCAGGCCATGGCCTTGCAGGCACCACTCGCGCAGCACCGCGCCGTCCGTGCATTCCATGGTGCCCGATACCTTTACGGTGACGGCCTTGCCGCCTTGCTGGAATGCCCAGCCGCGCTGCACGTTGGCGCTCGCGCCGAAGGCCAGGCAGTTGTGGCTGGCGAGATGCTCCACCTGAGTGGGCACGCCGTGGCGTTCCAGGTAGCTTGGCGCGGCCACGACCACGCGGCGGTTCTCCCACAGGCGGATCGACACCAGGCTGGAGTCGGGGAGATCCCCGAGGCGGATCGCGCAGTCGAACCCTTCGTTGACGAGGTCAACCACGCGGTCACCCAGGTCCAGCGTCATGGATACATCCGGATGCGCCTCGATGAAGTCCGGCACCATCGGCGCGACGTGGCGGCGGCCGAAGCCCGCCGGCGCCGTCACGCGCAGGTGCCCGCTGGCCTTCACGCCGCCGGCGGAAACGCTGGCCTCGGCGTTGTGCAGGTCGTTGAGAATGCGCTGGCAGTCTTCCAGAAACGCCGAACCCTCGAACGTCAGGGTGATGCGCCGCGTGGTGCGCACGAGGAGCTTCACGCCCAGGCGCTCCTCCAATGCATCGATGCGGCGCCCGATGATGGCTGGCGCCACACCCTCGGCCGCAGCCGCGGCAGACAGGCTGCCGCGCGTCGCCACGGAGACAAACGTTTCGAGCTGCTTGAGTTGAGCCATGCTGATCTCAGTGCTGCGGGGTGGGACACTCCCGCGATATCGGTGTCTTGCGCGATGTCTTGCGCCAGCGCCACCGCGCGAAGCCGATCTCCACCGCAGCCAGGGCGAGCCAGAACAGGCAATGCAACCCGACACCGCGATAGAGCGAAACAAAAAACACGTGCATCCGCTGGGCTAGCACACGCACAACAAACTCCCCATCGGCTAACGTTGCCAGCGACTGGCTCAGTGCAATACGCGTGGTCTGCGCATCGATATGGGCGAGCTTTTCCAGTTGATGCGCCAGCACGTCCTTGATGGTTTCGCGGAAAGCGTGCGCACCCAGCACGACTGCGCCAGCGGCAGCCAGTTTGCGCAGCGCGCCGTCGGTCAGTGCGCCCGGCGTTTGCGCTGCTCCGTCGATGGCGGCGTCCGCCACGCCTTCGATGGAAACGGTCGACAACTGCGGATTCTGATCAAGCAGTGCCTGCAGTTGAGGCCGTGCGGTGCCCAGTGCTTGCTGCGTAAAGGACCGGATGGCCGGGCGCGCCGCTTGCAGATGGTCCGTTAGCGTGTTTTCCACGCACAGCACCAGCGCGGCCTGCATCGCAAACAGCGCGAGCACCGCAGGCAGGTAGACGAAGTACAGCCGCGCCGCCCAATGTCCGGCGCGCGTCTGACGACGCAGCAGCCCAGCGCGGTGCAACAACCATGCTGCCAAGACGCCGAACGTCAGCCCGGCGACCAAGGCGAGCACGCCATACAGCGCAAGTCGTGCAACCGGGATGAACTGCACGACTGACCAAAATTGTGTCCACAACGACATGGGATGGAATGTATCGGAAAGCGCGGATAGTGACGAATATAAAGGTTATCACTCGTCATTCGTTGGGTAAAAGTTAAAGATCAAGTGACCATTGCCGTCTTTGTGCAGCGCGTCAGCTTTTCTAGAATGAGCCTCGTTGCGAAGGTCGGAGAGGCGTTCTGCCGGGTGGAACACACCAGAACAAGCAGGGTGCACGATCTTCGGGTCCGTGGAGCTGGCTCAATGTCTTCGATTCGCGCGGTGGTCTTCGATGCCTATGGCACGTTGTTCGACGTGTATTCCGTGGCTGCGCGCGCCGAGCAACTCTTTGTCGGCAAGGGGGAGGCACTGTCGGTGCTCTGGCGCGACAAGCAGATCGACTACACGCGCATTCGCTCGCTGGCAGGTCCAGCGGGGGAGCATTACAAGCCGTTCTGGGACATCACCGTTGATGCGCTGCGCTATGCGGCGGCCCGCCTCGGCGTCGAGCTGTCCGCTCATGACGAAGCCACGCTGATGCGCGAATATGCGTGCCTGTCGGCGTTTCCCGAGAACGTGCCTGCACTGCGTCGCCTGCGCGAGATGGGGCTGCCGCTGGGCATCCTCTCCAACGGCAACCCGCAGATGCTCGACATTGCCGTGAAGAGCGCGGGCATGTCGGGGCTGTTCGATCACGTACTCTCTGTCGATGCGGTCAAGCTGTACAAGACCGCGCCGCAAGCCTATGCGCTGGCGCCCCATGCCTTTGGCGTGCCGGCGGAACAGATTCTGTTTGTGTCGTCCAACGGCTGGGATGCCTGCGGCGCGACGTGGTACGGCTTCACAACCTTCTGGATCAACCGCCTGGGGCATCCGCCCGAGGCGCTCGACGTGGCGCCCACCGCGGCTGGCCACGACATGCGGGACCTGCTTCAGTTTGTACAGGCAAGACAATTGACTTAATCGGTCCAACCATAGGACCAAAGTCAGAAAAAACGCGTTCAACCCTCACATCATCCTCTGGAGAACAACCATGGCGCTCACGCTGCCTCAAGGCATGGAGATCAAGGCCGAGATCCTGCCGGCCTACGAAGACATTCTGACCCCCGAAGCACTGACGCTGGTCGCCAAGCTGCACCGTGCCTTCCAGCCGCGTCGCAAAGAGCTGCTGGCTGCCCGCGTTGCGCGCGCCAAACGCCTGGACGCCGGCGAGCGCCCGGACTTCCTGGCCGAGACCAAGGCCATCCGTGAAGGCGACTGGAAGGTTGCCCCGATCCCGCAGGCGCTGCACTGCCGTCGCGTGGAAATCACCGGCCCCGTGGACGCCAAGATGGTCATCAACGCGTTCAACTCCGGCGCGGACAGCTACATGACCGACTTCGAGGATTCCAACTCGCCCAACTGGCACAACCAGATCCAGGGTCAGGTCAACCTGAAGGCCGCCATCCGCCGCACGCTCACGCTCGAGCAGAACGGCAAGACGTACAAGCTCAACGACAAGATCGCCACGCTGCAAGTGCGTCCGCGCGGCTGGCACCTGGACGAGAAGCACGTGCTGATCGACGGCGAACGCGTCTCCGGCGGCATCTTTGACTTCGCGCTGTTCCTGTTCCACAACGCCAAGGAGCAGATTGCTCGCGGCGCGGGCCCGTTCTTCTACCTGCCGAAGATGGAAAGCCATCTGGAAGCGCGCCTGTGGAACGACATCTTCGTGATGGCACAGAACGAGATCGGCCTGCCGCAAGGCACGATCAAGGCCACCGTGCTGATCGAAACCATCCTCGCCGCGTTCGAGATGGAAGAAATCCTGTATGAACTGCGCGAGCACAGCGCGGGCCTGAACGCCGGCCGCTGGGACTACATCTTCTCGTGCATCAAGAAGTTCAAGGTCGACAAGAACTTCTGCCTGGCCGATCGCGCCAAGGTGACGATGACCGCGCCGTTCATGCGTGCCTATGCGCTGCTGCTGCTCAAGACCTGCCACAAGCGCGGCGCGCCCGCCATTGGCGGCATGAGCGCGCTGATCCCGATCAAGAACGATCCGGAGAAGAACGCCATCGCCATGGCCGGCATCATCGGCGACAAGAAGCGTGACGCGACCGACGGCTACGACGGCGGCTGGGTGGCGCACCCGGGTCTGGTCGAACCGGCCATGAAGGAATTCGTGGCCGTGCTGGGCGACAAGCTGAACCAGTTCGAGAAGCAACGCCCGGACGTGGAAGTGAAGGCCGCCGACCTGCTGGACTTCCAGCCGGAAACGCCGATCACGGAACATGGCCTGCGCATGAACATCAACGTCGGCATCCACTACCTGGGTGCCTGGCTGGCCGGCAACGGTTGCGTGCCGATCCACAACCTGATGGAAGATGCCGCCACCGCTGAGATCTCGCGCTCGCAAGTGTGGCAGTGGATCCGCTCGCCCAAGGGCAAGCTGGAAGACGGCACGAAGGTCACGGCCGATCTCGTGCGCAAGCTGATCCCGGAAGAATTGGCCAAGGTGAAGGAGACGGGCGCGGTGGGCCACTTTGACCGCGCTGCAGTGATCTTCGAACAGATGTCGACGTCGGAAGACTTTGCGGAATTCCTGACGCTGCCGCTGTACGAAGAGATCTGAAGCTAAGCGACGCTTAGGTCGCAATGGAAACGCCGGCTGGGGCAACCCGCCGGCGTTTTTTCATTTCGGCGCTGCCGCGCGATAATGTCGGAAAATCTTGCGGAGGCCGCTTTGCGCTTTGAACACCTGGTGGAAGTCAACGATCCACTGAACCCCCTCATCGATACGCTCACCCTGAACCAGATCTGGCAAGGCCTGGTGCTGCGCGTGCGAGAACAGACCGAATTCGTCGAAAGCCTGGACGAATGCAACATCACCGCCGAAGGCGACGGCTGGGTCGAGCGTGAACTTGTCTTCGGCAAGGCGCGCATCCAAGACCGCGTGACGCTGGAACCGCACAAGCGTGTGACCTACACCACGGCCGCTACCGGGGAACACGCCGGCGGCTCGCTCACCATGACGATCGAGTCGAACGACGCGAACAGCACGTTCATCCGCTTCGTCTACGACACCACGCTGCCCAACGCCGATGAAACCGGCGACACGCGCTACGCCGAGATCGTCAAATCCGCCTACCGCGAATCCGACATCGATACGGTGCGACGCATCCGCGAGATTGCTGCTACCGGCCGTCTCGGCTGACGTATCCCACCCGGCCGGCGCTGGAGGAGGCGCTGGCCGGGTTTGCTCGCCCACATAGTCGTCTCACACAGCACTAGAACGAGACCATGACGACATTCACGCCCACCCTGGAGGCCCTGCGCGCGCGTTACGGCGAGCGCTTCAAGTGGCTCGTGCTCTTCACGCTGATGGTGGGCGCGGTGTCGTCCGTCAT
>JGI24740J21852_10000842_pt1 | contig 13554 bp, 9 predicted proteins | sample KBSCornC6_FD_21852 | JGI IMG/M metagenome (IMG submission 21852) | reverse complement strand
ATCATTCCCATCATGTCTGTTTCAGGAGCAAGGCGGTAAGCCACGTCCATAATCACATGTCCCTGTGCGGTCAAATGCCTGAAAAACGGACGGGTACCCAGATCTTTGTCGAGAAGATACCATGCGCTGCCATGCAGATAAATAAAAGCTACCCCGGAATGGCTTATCCCATCAGGAGGCTGCCATATATCACACAAAAGCTTGCGGTTGGTACCCGGAATGGTTGAAAATGAAATGTTCTGATCTAAGTGTGGGTCCTCAACAGGAGGTAACTTTAAAATGAGGCGTCCCGGAAGAAAGTGCTTTTTTTGTTCCAGGGGTATCCGGTTTTCCCAATGAGGCCCGAAAGCCTGTTCAAAACCTGTTGAAGCCCGGGGCGGACGGGTGACACGGAAGAAGTATATAGAAAAGATCAAACTATCGTAAATGCCAATTAAGCTGATGAGGACCGAACCGGCCGCAAATCCAACAATGACACAGAGTACACCTGTTAAGGCAAGCAGCGATGAGAGTGCGGAGGCATATAGCTTTAAAAACCACCAAACCGGTGCGGGCCAGCGCAGGCGAATGAAAAGCAGTATACCCGCTAGTGCTGCAAGACCACCTGCAACAGCAGCAAGAAGTTGAATGATCAATTTTATAGTGTGCATATGATCTCTCTTGTGTTATCAATAGTTCGTTCAGAATGGCTTACTGTTAATTACAGCCGGTAAAGAGCAGGTAAGTAAGTTCAGATAAAACTTATGATCAGGCAATGATGGGCGTCAAGATATACGATGATTGATATCAAGAAGGGGAATTGACAGCAATAGTACTGCATTTACCTGCTTGTGTGAAAGCCGGTATGTATATCAGCTTGGAAAGTGGATGTAGAAGGTCTTATTCCTTTCCCGTCATAATTGATTAATGGCATTGACAAAGCCGGCGGCTGCCTGCTCATCGAAAGATGCATCATTGCTATCGAGGAATTTTTTCGCAGCGGCTGCAGCTACAGGATCCTTTTCTACGGCTGATAAGAAACTTTTTCTTTTTAAGCTTACTTTAACGGGGATCCCGTCTTTAAGGAGGAAGTAGGTATAATCTCTTTTATATTCGTCGTAATTATGTCCTGTTTGCGTTATCCCTTTATCTACAAAATTGGCGCGTTCAAATTTAATTTTTACCGCTTTCACTAATGAATATTTGCCTGCCGCAATCTGCTGCATAAACTGCGAACGGCCGTCTATAGCTACATTTACAAAATATGCTGTCACATCATTTTTAACCAGATGAAATGCTTGTATATAATGGCTTTCGGGGGTATACGCTTTCCCTTCGGCGGCGGCGCGGATGATGAGGTTGTTCTTTTCCAGGTCCAGGTTGGCGTCGTAAACCATGGAGTGTTTCACGGGTTTGTTTTCCATAGAGTCTATCCACAGGCGTCCCCAATCGTCATACAGATAAGGACTACCGACCGTACTACCTACCGGCCGGAAACTGGTGGCCGTAAAATAATTATTGAGGCTCCTGTAATTGTCCAGGATATTTGCGATGTGCGTAGTTTGTACAGCGCCCGTAGAGTCTTGTGCAGAAAGGGACATAGTGGCTGTTAATAGCGCCAGAAGGGCCAGGGATACTTTTTTCATAATGGTGAATTGCTGTACTAATATAAGGATAATTTCCCTTAGATAGGGTCCCTCCCCTTTTCATCTCCGGCGCTGCCGGCATCATTTCGCTTGCGGGCATTGGCTTAGTGCTGTTACAAAATTATTACCAAAAGAGGGCCCGTTCTTATGGAAAATCTATCCTCATGCATCTGATTGTAAATATTATATTTATCAACCGGCTTTATATTATATGCAGCAGATCCCCTTCTCAAAAAAACTCATTACCTGCGCACTGGCAGGATTGGTCATTGGTGCGTCCACGTTACGCATAGGTTTTACATTCCTGAGAGCATGGCTCCCTCTCAGCATCATAAGTATGGCCCCCTTCCTGCTGCTGACTGCAGCTATTGCCTACGCTATTATATGGCAGATCCGGAAAACCAATCATCCGGCTACCCTGGCTTTCTGGCAAGGACTTTTACGCTATGGTGTAGCATTTGACCTGGCTACATTCGGATGGGAAAAGCTTTTTCATTTGCAGCTTGTTGTACAACTGAGCAAGCTGGACCTCCCTTACAGCAGTTTTACATCACAGGACCTGTTCTGGGCCTTTTTCAGCCACTCTTACCCTTTCGGCGCCATGATTGCCGGGTGCCAGATAACGGGCGCTATGCTGTTACTATTTCACAGAACAAGACTGGCAGGTGTTTTTATATTGTTGCCCGTGCTGGCGAATATTTTACTGATGGATATTTTTTATCAGATCGGTACCAGTGTGGTGGTTCACGCCGCTATCATGATGTCCGGCTGCTTGTATTTCCTGTTCATAGAATTTAACCGGCTAAAGGAGTTCTTCTTTACCGCAAAAGATCAGCTGCCTGCTCTTCATTTTTCAAAATATTTAAAAACAGCTATCCGTCTTTCTATTATTTATATACCCCTGCTGTTAATTGCAATGCATGGCAAGCCGGATAAAGATCCACAGCTCCAGGGCAAATATGAAGTGGAACAGATAAAGGTAAATCAGCAGGTCCTTATCCGTACTGGTTGTGCAGACAGCATCCTTACCCTGGTATATTTCGACATTAAAAATGGATGCGTATTTGAATTTAACACGCTGCAAAAAAGATGGTATGGTATTTATAAAAAGCAAAACGATCACCTGGAAATAAAATGGCGTACTCCTGCGGGGAAACCCGTCTTTACAGCTGCAATGTCGCCGGTTAACGCTGCTGGAAATCTAATACTGACCGGAATGCTGGGGAATGATTCAACGACCATAACTTTGCAGAAAATAAATAATTAAGGCCCCGGTGGTACCAGGTGCTGAACTAAGAAAGCCCCTTTCGGGGCTATAATTGTATTAGCACAACGGCATTACGCTGACAGCTTATAACAGGCCGCCGGCAACAGTGATCCGCTCACCTGTTACCCATCCCGCATCATCAGAAGCAAGAAAAACAGCCACTTTTGCAATATCCTCCGGCTGACCTGTACGGCCCAATGGCGTACTGGCAACCATTTGTTTCTCCAGATCACCGCCAATTATTCCGGCACTATGCGTTCCTTCCGTTTCGGTAACACCTGGCGCAATCGTATTGATCCGTATCTTTCTTCCTCCCAGCTCTTTTGCCAATAGCTTCGTCATATTGTCAACGGCTGCTTTTGCTGCACAGTATACAACAAGACCAGGGATGGGATTCTGGCTTACCGTAGAACTGATATTGATGATGCTTCCACCGTCATTACCAAACATTTCAACCGCATTTTGAGTAGACAACAAATTACCCAGCACATGCGTGTTATATTGTGTATGGAAGCTGTCCTCTGTAACTTCCTCTATTGGTTCAAATTTGAAAACGCCGGCATTGTTCACCAAAATATCCAGCCTGCCAAAGTTGTTTCCTGTTTCTTTAAAAAGCCTTTTTACATCTGCCGATTTGGTAACATCGCCTTGAACAGCAATGGCAACACCACCATTTTTTGTGATCTCATTTACAACGTTATCAGCACCTTCTTTACTGGATGCGTAATTAACAACCACTTTTGCGCCTGCAGCTGCAAATGCTTTTGCAATCCCTGCACCGATCCCTTTTGATGCACCGGTAACCACGGCTACCTTATCCTTCAATTTTAAGTCCATTGTTATTTATTTTAATTGAATGCAAGACTAGCTCAATTTTGTACCTTTGGCAAGTATGTACTTTTATGTACCTTATGTACTAAAAAGTATGTATTGCTGATAAACAATGGATTAGATGGAAATAAAAATGAAAAACAAGTCAAATTCTTCTGAGGCTACACAGTTGTGTCCTGTTGATTATGCTTTTAAACGCATTGGCGGAAAATACAAAGCGCGGATCTTGTGGTACCTGAATATAAAAACAGTTCTCCGGTACGGTGAGTTGAGCAGGACATTGCCTGATATTACAACTAAAATGCTTACCCAGACTTTAAGGGAATTAGAGGACGATAAATTAATCACCCGGAAAATGTACCATGAAGTGCCGCCCAAAGTGGAATATTCATTAAGCGAAACCGGCCTGGAATTGATCCCGTTCATTAAACATTTACACAATTGGGGTAAAAAGCAAATAGAAAAAGAATCATTAGCGGCTTGCCAGGCTGATTGCGGGATAGATTGACGGCCGTTCAAAGAGGACGCTTTACTTACTAATTTTATCAAAATCCAAACATGCATTCTCTGCTGGACACCATTAAACAGAACAACAAGCTGCCGATACGCTTAGTCTCGCCTGGCTTCGGTCACCTCTCATCTGAGGAGATCAACAGATATAGCCACCCACATCGCAGCGCTTATTATTTCTTTCTTTTCATGGTGGATGGCTGCACGCAACATCGTGTTGATCTTCAGCAATTCGATATAAACACAAATGAGCTGCTGGTTGTTCTTCCTCACCAGCTGCATGAGCTTCCAGATTCACAGCATGGCTCAGACTATTTTAAGATCGGTTTTGACGAAAGCTGTCTTTCCCTGTTACCCAAACAATATCCCTTCCTGGTAAATCCCCTGAACACGCAAAAGATCGCCTTCAGGCCGGCTGCCGCCGCCAGGCTTAAGTCGATCTTCGGCATCCTGCTGGAGCTATTGAGCAGTATGGACACTGATCCGGAGCTTATCCTGGCGTATCTCAACAGCTTATTAACAGAAGTAAATAACACATATTTCATTGCTGACCGGATGCCGGCCGATGAAAAACTTTCCAAATACATAGATTTCAAGGTTTTTGTGGAGAACAACCTCACCGGTCATCCTTCGATCCGGGAAATTGCCGGGGAATTGGCTATTAACACAAATAGCCTATATAGCATTGTGAAGCAATATTCCGGCCTTTCCCCCAAAGAGTTCATCATTAACCGTCTGATACTCGAAGCACGCCGCCGGTTGTATTATGGAGAGAACACTTCTATCAAGGAACTGGCCTTTGAGCTCGGCTTTAACGACCCTGAATACTTCTCCAGGCTGTTTAAGAAGGTTACGGGTAAAACGATTGCCGGGTTCTTTCAGGATCTGTCAGGGAAGTAATACGTTTTGTCCGGCTCCTTAAGGAACGTTCTGTTCATCTTTGTGCATCAAAAAAGATCAGCAATGAACAGAACATTAGGAACAAACGGCCCATTGGTGTCCGCTATAGGTTTAGGATGCATGGGTATGTCCGGCGCCTACGGACAATCAGACGAAAAGGAATCCATCGCTACCATTGAACGGGCGCTTGAATCCGGCCACAATTTCTTAGACACAGCCGATTATTATAATGTAGGTCACAACGAAGAATTGATCGGTCAGGCCATTAAAGGCAAACGCGAAAAAGCCTTTCTCTCTGTTAAAACAGGCCAGCTGGTTACTCCCGGCGCTAACGGAGGCATGGCCCCTGGTCCGGTAAGTACTCATCCGGATTACCTGCGCAATGCTATTTTTTACAGCTTACGCCGGCTAAAGACTGATTACATCGATCTTTACACCCCGGCCAGGGTAGACCCAAACGTCCCAATTGAAGAAACGATCGGTGCACTGGCCGACCTCGTACAAAAGGGTGTGATCCGTTACATTGGTTTGTCGGAAGCATCGGCAGCAAGCATCAGAAGGGCCGCTGCCGTACATCCTATTGCTGCGCTGCAGATAGAATACTCACTATGGAGCAGGGATATTGAGGCAGCAGTGCTTCCAACTATCCGTGAATTGGGTATTGGCCTCGTTGCTTATGCGCCGCTAAGCCGTGGTTTTTTAAGTGGGGAATTCAAGCAGCCAGGGGACATTAAAGATAGCCGTGCACACATGCCACGCTATCAGGGTGAAAACTTTTATAAGAACCTTGAGCTGGTTGAAAAGATCAGGACCTTAGCCGCCGGTAAAAACTGTACCCCTGCACAATTAGCCATTGCCTGGGTACTCTCACAAGGCGACGACATCATCACTATTCCAGGTTCCAAGCAAATGAAACATCTTGAAGAAAATATCGCGTCAGAAAATGTTCAGCTTACCCGGGAAGAACTCGAAAGCATTGACGCCATTATGCCTGCAGGTATTGTCTCCGGCACCCGGTACCCGGAAAAATTCCTGAGCGCTTTGAACCGGTAACAGCGTCAATTTCTATATTTTCAAAAACAATTTCTGCTTGTATAAGAAATACAACAACGCAAGTTGTATTAAGGTAACCGAACAAGCGGAAAAAACGGGCTGCCATATCACCGGCGCATACATAATCAACCCACCAAAAATATAACCGGCAGTATGTGCAAAATCAATCATGCCTTCCGACGCCATGTAAATAACAATGGAGTTGACACCGATAATGATAAAGGGGAAAGCCCATTTTTTAAATCCCATTACATCAATCACAAAATAGAAAGCAGACAACAACAGGAGGCTCCATCCGCCCACGTACAGGACAAAAGAGCTTGTCCATAATCTTTTATTGATGGGAAAGTACCGGTCCCATAGCAAGCCTGTTAAAATCAGGGCTACTCCTGCGCCGAACATAACAAGGGCTTTTTTATGCATGTTGAACTTTTCACTATGCTGTTGTAAAAAGCTGCCGGTAAATACGCCCAGCAAGGCGGTACCAATTGCCGGCACGGTAGATAAGATACCCTCCGGGTCATGCACACCATCATGCAGCCTGCCTGGCAAGAGCAGCCTGTCAATATAAGATTCCAGGGATCCGTCCATGGTCAGCACACCTGCGCCGTAACCGGGCACCGGCACCCACACCATAAGCGCCCAGTATGCCAGTAATAAAAACAACAGCCATATCACCTGCGCTTTAGGCTTACAATTCAAATAAATAAGCCCTGCAAAAAGCCATGCAAGGCCAATGCGGCCAAGCACGCTGGCAAAACGGGTATTTTCATAACCGTCAAATTTCAGCAGGCCATTTACGATCATACCCAGTAAGATGAGTATGCACGTACGCCGCAACATGGATATATATAGCTTCCTTTTCTCACTGGCAGGCAATTCAGAAGGATAACGCACTTCTGCCAGTTCTACTTTCTTTTGCAATGAATACGGCATGGATACCCCTGCAATAAAAAGGAACAGCGGAAAGATCATGTCATAGAATGTAATACCGTTCCATACCGTATGGTGCAGCTGTGCTGACATCCATACAAAAAGCGGCCATCCTGTTGCTTTGGCCAGGGCGTGAAAAATACGCTCGCCGCTCATGATCCAGAACATATCAAACCCGCGTAATGCGTCCAGTGAAACAAGTCTTTGTTTTTGGTGGGTATGCTGCATAGGAGGAATTGTGTAGCCGTTTTTAATATTCATAAGCCGCTCCAATGGTTGATCTGTACTTTTTATACACCTGCAATGCTTTGGCTATGCTGCTGCCTGCGGGTTGTACTGGAAATGCCTTTTGCTCATTTACCCAGCTCCACTCCCACTGCTTAATGTGCTGTTCAAACAATTTAAGATCAGGTTCCTTTTGCATGCGCAGCGATTGTTGCAGCACCTCAAAGAACTGCGCCCATCTCTTTTTATAAAAATCGTTTATCAGGCCGCTCCATTGCCGGTTAGCATATTCATGCAGCGGGCTTTCCGCATCGCCCCACAGCGTTATCAGATCACGGGCATTACGTTCGTATAAGGCCTTTTCTGCGGGGGTGGCGCCGCAGCTGCGTGCGCTTGCGATCCATGGGCCTAGCATAAAATCTTTACGGGTTGCCAACAGATCATCCATATCGCTCATCAGCTGCAAAAACTGTTGGCTGTATTCCGCAAATGCGGTGGTATCCTTATTCTTAAAAGCGTTCTTCCATTTTGCTTGCAAGGGAAGCGCATAATTGGCAAGCACCTGCCGGGTAATATCAACCAGGTCGTAGCGGAAGCCGTCCGTATTCACGCCATTCTTTGCAGCATGCATGAATAGGTCCCATGCGGGCAACAGCTCTCCTGGCGGATAATTGAGCCGGGTACGGGTCCATACGGTGGTTGAATCAAATGTTGGCCGGCCGGTAATAATTGATTCCGCGCCATCCCTTATATCTTTTCCATTGTAAGCCGTAGCCCTTAATACCTGCCAGGCTTTTACCAAACTGTCATTGGCAACGCCATAACGGTTCAATACATATTTCTTCAGCCATTCATTTAATTCAACAGGTTTTGTTTGCCAGGTATGCTGCATCATCAGCTCATAGATCACGGGATTTTGTTCAATGGCTTCCATGGTCAGGCCAATGCCCGATAAACGTCCGGAAGCGCTGTCATTTAAAGCCATGGCGGGCCCGCTGGCAACGCCGTCCATTCTTCCAAACAGATTTACATTGCCGCCAAAATTGTTAAGCATGTTCCAGATCCAGGGTTTGCCATAGAAGGCAGCTGTTCTCTTCCATACCGGTTCTATTTCTGCGGCAAGGTCCAGCAGGATCATTTTATTATCCGGAACGGCCTTTAGCAGGGCTTCTATCTGCGGCGCTTTCCAGAACTTCCTGTCACTGTAGAACAGCCAGCCCTGCATAACCCAAACAGCTGCAGTATCTGCCTGCCGCATGCCTTCATAGATCCTTGCACTCAGCTTTGACAGGAAAGACGGATCATCAGAAGGAGGCTCATTTTCATTGAACGTATCGGCGGAATACAAATGATCCGTACCAAACAACCGGGTTTGCGTTTCCAGGAATTTCTTCCCGATAGTAGCAAACAGCGGGTCTTCCGAATCCAGGATATAGGTATCGGAAAAGCCGTTTGTCCAGTTGGTTGCTTTTAACCTGGCCCCTGGGAATCTTTTCTTAAAGGCAGCCGGAACATGGCCTGTAAAAGCGGGAAGCACGGGCGTCATGCCCAGCTCTCTTTGCCGTTTAAGGATCTTCTGCTGCAGCACTTTATGGTTTTGCATCCAGCTGAGTGGCAAGGGGCCGCCCCAGCCATCCAGGTTACCCATCCAAAACCAGGCAAAATAAGAAGGCCCGCAAAAAAAGTCTGCCAGCTCCTTATCGGTAAAGCCCATTTCTTTATACACTTCGTACCAGGTATATTCTTCACCTGTAATAGCCAGTGGCATGTTAATGCCGTGGAGCGCCATCCAGTCAATTTCTTTTTCCCAGCGTTCCCAGTCCCACCAGCTCATGCTGTAGTTAAAAGTGCAGTAGTTAAGATAATAGCGGTATTGATAGGGTGTTTGCCTGCGCAGCTTTTCTTTTAGTACCGGAAGCTTTTTAGGCAGATGAAGGTTGGTGCCATTCCAGGTGATCTGGGAATGACAATATTCAGTAAGGTAATAATACAGTGCAGCAGCAACGGCTACGCCATTGTTGCCTCTTAAAATAATTTTATTGGCGCTGCTTTCAATTTCAAAAACATCTTTTTCATCCTGTTGGGGTAAAGCTTCCACTTTGAAAAAAGCTGCCTGTTGCGGAACGATCCTTTTAATAAGTCCGTAAGATGCCCGGACATCCTGTTGTGCATTTACTTTCAGCAAAAGGATCACGCAGCATAACAATAAAACAAACTTTCTTATCATCAACCTTGCTTTTGACGTAATATAACATTATGAAATTGAATAACCCAGGGACGGATCCCCGGGTTATACAGATCTTTACAGATGGCTTACAACACTCAATAGCCAGGATTTTGCTTGAGCGCGAGATTAAGACTTAATGCCGATGTAGGTATAGGAAAGATACGGCGATAAGTGTCGGTGTTCGTTTTTAAGCCCCACTTATCCTCAAACTTGCCGAAGCGGATCATATCATTCCGGCGCCAGCCTTCCCAGGCAAATTCACGGGTACGCTCTGCATATAAAGTAGCAAGTGTTACTGTTGTCCAGGGTGCAGTAGTAGTACGCTGTGCCCTTACATCGTTCACAAGGGATAAGGCTGTTTGGCCATTGGTGGCAGCACCGCCCCTCAATATTGCCTCTGCCTTCATCAGTAATATATCCGCATACCTGAATACCGGTATATCATTGTTCTGGTTACGGGTAGGAGAGCTTGCATCGGGATAGAACTTAATATTGCGGTAACCCATATTCCAGCCTATTTCATCGTTACCAACATCAAATTGTGATGCATCGCCCTGCCTTAAAACAATATCAGGCGTGAGCTTTACATGGAACAATAACGCACCGGAAGGATCGTTTCCAGAATAAAACTGGTCGTAGCCCAGGTTGGTAGTGGCAACTGTTACCGGTGTAACGCCGTCGTTCATATACTGCAAACCGCTAAGCCATTGTCCGTTCCTTACATCGCCGGCATCATTAAAGAAGGCATAGTACTCAGGCAGGGTGCTTGCAGGGCCACCTGGCGTAAATGGCAGGTTAAATTTCTTTGTTTCGCTGCGCGGTACATCGTAACGGGCATGTATGTTCACACTCCTGAAAGGAAAAGTGTTGGCTGCTGTCGCATCGTAAGGTATAGCAAAAATAAATTCAGGCGTTAGCGGTCCATTGTCAGGATAAAAGATCTTAAGATAGTTATCCCTTGACGCTAATGCATACTTGCCGGATTTAATGATGTTGTCGCAGGCTGCAATACAATCATCATTACGCTGAGTGCCGGTATAAACCTCCGCATTCAGGTACATTTTAGCCAGTAAGGCATAAGCGGTGTACAGGTTAGGACGGCCATAAGTAGTAATGCCGGTTACGCTGCTTAAAGAAGGAATAGCTGCCTTAATCTCGCTTTCAATAAAGGCAAACACCTGCGCACGGGGGATATTGGGTTTGGGAGTAAAATCGCCGTACAGGGTATCTATAGGTACATTCCCATAGTTATCCATTAGCATAAAATAAGCAAGCGCCCGCACCATTTTAAGTTCTGCCAGGCTGGTTTGTTTAAACGTGCCTTCCGGCATATTTTTACCCAGGATAGACAGCGCCTGGTTGGTAGCGCCAACAGTAGTTACCAGCCAGGTCCAGTTACCATTTACATAGCCGTTGTCTCTTGTCCAGCTATGGTAATGCATTTCCTTATTCTGCCCGCCATCATACCAGTTACCGCCCCGGGCAGGCATAATGCCTTCATCGGTACTAAAAGATTGCTGGAAGAAATATTCAACGCCGTAATTACCGCGCAGCGCAACATAGGCCGGGCCGGCAGCCTGTACGAACTGTGCTGAATCCTGCGGAAAAACATCAGGTGTTAATTCCGTGGAAACCGGCACCTCCACCTTATGACAGGCGCTCATGGCCAAAACCAGGCTGCCTATGCAAATACTATATTTAATTAGCTTTTTCATGATTAATGATTTTTCAGATTAGATCAAAATGCCGCGTTCAGGCCAAACAGGAAGGTGCGCGTTTTAGGATAGAAGTTGTTATAATCAACTCCGGGCGCAATACCTCCCTGGTTCACCTCAGGATCCACCCCTTTAAATTTCGTGATCACGAACAGGTTGTTCACAGAGGTATATAACCGGATATTCTTAACATACCGGCCCGGGTTCTTGATATTATAACCCAGCGTTGCATTATCAAATCTTACATAAGAGCCGCTTTCTATAAAACGAGAAGAGTATCTGTATGCATTCACATCAGCGATAGATTCATTACCGGCATCTACCAGAATGTTGGAATACTGTGCGGTAGTAGGCCTGAAAAGATCTGCCCGGGTAGCGTTAAATATTTTGTTCCCGAACACTCCTCTTATAAAAATATTGAGATCAAAATCCTTATAGTGGAAACTGTTGGACCAGCCGGCCAGCAGCTTAGGCTGCGCACTGCCCATGTAATGGTAGTCCCTGCCAATAGATGGAGAAGTGGTAAGCTTGCCATCGCCGCCTACGTATTGCGATACGCCATCAGCGTTCTTACCGGCATACTCCAATGTAAAGAACTGACCCAGTGGTTTACCCGATTTTAACAGCTGTAAGGAGCTGCCGGACTGGCCACCGCCTTCCGGGTAGCTTACTGCCAGCGAATCACCGCCGGTGAACAGCGGATTTTTGAGGCTGGTAATTTTATTGGTGTTATGTGCCAGGTTCAGGTTGGAGGTCCAGCTGAAATTTTTGGTTTGCACGGGCGTAGCGCTAAGCCCCAGCTCAATGCCCTTATTATTCATACTTCCTCCATTGGCTGTAATGGTTCCTGCCGGAACAAGCAGGGGGTCAACCCGGTAGGGGTAGATCATACCTGTGGTATTCTTGTTATACCATTCCAGCGTTCCGCTTAATTTACCTTTTAATATCGCAAAGTCAATACCGATGTTAGTGGTGGCTGTTTTCTCCCAGCGCAGGTCAGGGTTATCGGCCTGGGTAGGGCCATAGGCTGCTACCAGCACACCGTTGTAATAATACGTTCCAAGGCTGCCGGAGATAAGCCGTGCAGTATAGGCATTAAAACCGGTGGCATTACCTGTTACGCCGTAGCTTGCTCTCAGCTTTAAGCTGGTAAAAATTTGCTGTTTGTCCATAAACGCTTCATTGCTGATGCGCCATGCTGCGCCCACAGAAGGGAAGTATCCCCACTGGTGGTCGGTTCCGAAAACAGAGCTGCCATCCCTTCTTATAGAACCCTGTAACAGGTACTTATCCTTGAAGTTATAGTTTAAGCGGGCAAAGTCTGAAATAAGCCTTGTTTCCTGGTAAACGCCGTTAGGGCCAAAGTCAATACGGTACGAGCTAACCGCGTAAGGGTTACTTAATGCAAAGTTTCTGTAAGCTATGTTATCAACGGGGAAATTGGAGGTAGAGGCCTGGAAGCCATCGCCATTAATAAAATTCTGCCATGAGTATCCCAGCACCGCGTTTATGTTGTGATCACCGAACTTCCGGTCCCAGGTAAGATAAGTTTCAAGCAGCTTGCTCGTGTTCTGGAACGAGCTTCTTACCGCCTGCCCGTTTGTGCCGAATGTTTGCTGCGAGTGTGCGCCCAGTCCGGGATCCGGGTTATCATACATGTTGGTGTAATGATCTGTAAAATACTTATTGTAATAGGCCCCATACAACAAGCTGGTGCTTTGGTAAGCCAGGTTCATATCGTATGTGAACCCAAAAGGCAGTTTAACCTGCGTAGTGAAGCTGCCGACCAGGGTATTGTTCTTATTGTTTACCTGGCTGTTATCCAGCATGGCTACCGGGTTATAGTAGTTTTGGTTCTGGAAATTCTCAAAATAGGTTCCATCCGCATTCTTAATGGGTGAAACCGGCAGGTACAGCGCAGACTGTAACAATACGGTATTCCGGTATGCAATATCATCAGAATTGGTATGGGAGTTGGTTACCGTAAGCCCGAATTTTACTTTATCATTTAAAGCATATTGTTCTACAGCCATGCGGGCAATCACACGCTCCAGAGAACTGGATGTAAGGATCCCTTCTTTACGCATGTAGTTAACGCTGGCTATGTAATTGCCGTGTTCTCCACCACCGCTGAAGGAGAGGTTATGATTATGCGAAACTGCGGAGCTGCGTTGTATGGAGCTTTGCCAGTCGGTATTTGCGCCTTTATCATCCGCGGGAGCAAAAGCCAGGTTATTCTTTTTAAGAAAATCCCTCAGCTGGCCGGCA
>JGI24740J21852_10000841_pt1 | contig 13576 bp, 12 predicted proteins | sample KBSCornC6_FD_21852 | JGI IMG/M metagenome (IMG submission 21852) | reverse complement strand
TTGCACTCGCATTCGTGCCGGTGGTTGCATCGGCGCAGATGGGAGGCCAGCAGTGTTCGGATATCCAGATGCTGCAACACAAGTGCGGCGAGCAGCAATCAAAGAAATCCGACAAGCAGGCCAAGCCCGAAGACAAGTATCCGAATGCCACGCGCAAGCAGCCGTCCAATACCGGCGTCAGCGCGAAGGAAGGCAAGACCCTCAACGAAGGCCTGCAAGCTGCCAACAGCGGCGATTCCGCCACGGCACTGAAGGATTTGCAGCCCATCGCGGATTCCAGCAGCAGCGCTTACGCCAAATCGCTGGCGATGCTCGGGCTCGCACAGGTCAAGTATCGCGGTGGCGACACCAAGGGCGCGATCACTTTGCAAAAGCAGGCACTCGATGCCAACGCGCTCGACAACAACAGCTACTTCCAGGGGCTGGAAACTTTGGCGCAGATGTACATCGCCGACGAAGACTACGGCAATGCGCTTGCCACCCTGAACACGTGGAGCAAGGAAAGCGGCGCGCAATCCGCGGACATCGAAGCGTTGAAGGGCAATGCCTATTACCGCCTGCAGAAGTATCCCGACGCCGTTGCGGCCATCCAGAAGGCCAAATCACAGAGTGACAAGCCGCAGCCGAGCTGGGACCAGATCGAGATGGCCAGCTACTTCGCGATGGACAAGTACGACGATGCCGCGAAGCTCGCCGAAGCCGCGCTGGCCAAAGACCCGAACAACAGCACGCTGCTGCAGAACGTCATCGCGATCTACATCAACGCGCATCAGAACCAAAAGGCGCTGGCGCTGCTGGAACGTGCGCGCGCGAATGGCCAGATCAAGGACGAAGCCGGATACATGAACATGGCCAAGATGTACGACAATCTTGGCCAGAGCAGCGACAACCCGAAGACGAATGCGATGAAAGCCGTGGGTGTCCTCAAGGAAGGCATGAGCAAGGGCATCGTGCAACCCGGCTTCGACAGCTACAAGCTGCTGGGCGATTCGTATGGCATCGCGGGCGATTACAAGAATGCGGCCGACGCCTACGGCAAGGCGTCACCCGACGCCAAGACCGGCGAAGTCGATTTCCTGCGCGGCCAGATGCTGGAAAACCTGGATCGCCACAAGGAAGCCAAGGATGCGCTGACGCAGGCGATCGCGAAGGGGGGNTTCAANCGCATCGGAGCGGCGTACCTCACGCTCGGCAATGCCGAGCTCGCGCTGAAGCAGAAGTCCGCCGCGATCGCGGCNTACAAGCATGCCGAACAGGATCCGGAAACCCGCGCCGANGCCCGGCGCACCCTGAAGCAACTGGGACACAAGTGACCGGTTGAAAGTCCGGCAGCAGCAAGCGTAATGATNGAAAATTGGAGCCCTGCCCTCTAGGCAAGGCCCCGATAGTGGTGTAACGTTTCCTACTTTTCCGCCGCCTTGGTTGCGGAAGCCGCATCGAAACGATTCGGCGACCGCAGTGGGGCCCTTAGGGTCAGCGACTGGTTCAATACACGATGGCACGTACGTCGGCTCGAGACCGCAAACGGTTCAACTGGTGGCGCACGATCGCAGTCGCGTTTGCGATTGCCTTGCACGCCGGCATCATCATCATGCTGCTGGCTCCTGCCGCGCCACCGGCGGCGAAAGAAAGCAACACGCAAAAGATCGTGCGCGTCGAGTTCATTCCGCCACCGCCACCGCCACCGCCACCGCCTCCTCCTCCTCCGGAGCCGCCCAAGCAGCCGCCACCGAAAATGATCAAGCTGGAGCGGCCGCCGCCGCTGCCGCCGCCGCCGGCGCCGCCGCCGCCGCAGGAACAATCGATCATGTCGACCCCGGCCGAGCCGCCGCGTCCGCCGGCGCCGCCGCCGCCGCCTGCCAACGTCGCGCCGTCTGTGGACATCAGCTACAAGAATCGCAATCCGCCCACGTACCCGATCCAGGCCGTGCGCCAAGGTCATCAGGGCGAGGTGGTTCTCGCGATCACCATCAACGCCGCGGGTGAAGTGGTGGACGTGAAGGTGCAAAAATCCAGTGGCTATCGCGAACTCGACCGCGCCGCGGAAGATGCCGCACGTCACTGGCGGTTCAATCCGGGCGTCCAGAACGGCAAGCCATCCGGTGGCGTCGTGCTGGTTCCGGTGAATTTCAGCCTCAGCGGCATCGAATAGAAACTTCACGCTCCACCGGGGTGGTTCCGGTAGAGTCCATCAGTCAACGTTCCACTGCTACAACTTGAAGGAAGGGTAGCGCCATGATCCAAGAAGCAACTCAAGCCGCCGCCGCACCAGTCGGCAACGCCAACGCGCAAGCCCTGCAGCAGGTCGGCGCGAGCCATTTTCTCCACGAAATTCTGTCCCATCCGCTCACGCACGCGATCGACTTCATCGTACTGATCGTGCTGGTGATCATGTCGGTGTCGTCGTGGTACTTCATCGTCGCGATCGCGATCCGCAATGCGCTGATCCGTTCGCGCATGGACAAGGTCATCCAGAAGTTCTGGGATACGCCTTCCGCGCAGGACGCCGTGCGGGTGATGGAGAAGCAGCCGCGCACCGAGCCGTTCTCGAAGATCGCGCTGGAAGCGGCTTCCGCCGCGGCGCACCACCAGCGTCATGAAGGCAGTCGGATGGTCGAGGCGCTGAATCGCTCCGAATTCGTCGATCGCGCGCTGCGCCAGGCCGTGGATCGCGAAAGCCGCAATCTCGAAGGCGGCCTCACGCTGCTCGCGACAGTCGGTTCCGCCGCGGTGTTCGTCGGTCTGCTCGGTACCGTGATGGGCATCTATTACGCGTTGATCAACCTTGGCGCCAGCGGCGAGTCGTCGATTTCGGCGGTCGCAGGTCCGGTCGGCCAGGCATTGATCATGACCGCCATCGGTCTGTTCGCGGCCATCCCGGCGGTGATTGCATACAACGCCTACTCGCGTGCCAACCGCGTGACCATCGCGCACTTCGACGAGTTCGCACACGACCTGCACGACTTCTTCGCCACCGGTGCGCGCATCGAAACGGGTTCCTCGGCCGCCGCTGCACGTTCGGCTGCCGCAGTCCCTCCGCCGGCGGTGAAGAAGTAAGCGAGGGTTCGCGTCATGGCGATGAGTACCAATAGCGGCGGCGGGCCGGTCGCCGAGATCAACATCACACCGTTGATCGACATCATGCTGGTGCTGCTGGTCATCTTCATGATCACCGCGCCGCTGGTGCAGCACAACATCAAGATCGACCTGCCGCAGCCGAATCCCAACGTGAAGCCGCCGGAGAATCCCCCGACACCACACACGTTGTTCATTCAGGCCGACGGGACGATGACTTGGGATAACCTGCCGATCAGCAACGTCGAGCTGCAGGCGCAGTTGGCCACGATTGGCACCAAGACGTTGGAACAGCAGCCGCAAGTGCACATCAAGGCGACCGACGACACGCAGTACAATTATCTGGCGGAAGTGATGGCGGAAGCGCGCCGCTACAACGTCCAGAAGATCGGTTTCGAGAAGTGAGGATCTGACGTCATGTCGATGAGTCTTGGCGAAAATTCGGGCAGCGAAATCCCGAAGGCCGAAATCAACGTGACCCCGCTGGCGGACGTGATGCTGGTGCTGCTGATCATCTTCATGATCACGGCGCCTTTGATGTCGCACAAGGTGAAGGTCGAGCTGCCGCGCGCCGATCCCAATACCAAACCGGCGGCGATCGAAGTGCCGCCGATCGATCTCGCGGTCGAGCCGGATGGCACCGTGTACTGGAACGACAGCCAGATCAGCGATGCGGTGTTGAGTGCCAAACTGCGTGCCGCGGCCACCAGCGTGCCGCAGCCGGAGTTGAACATCCGTGCCGACAAGACCACGCCCTATCGCGTGATCTGGAAGGTGATGCAGGATGCAAAGGGCGCGGGCATGGTGCATCTGGGCTTCATCACCCAAGGCAAGGCGAAGAACGGATCGACACCCTGATTTGAAGTTCCGATTGATCAGAAAAGCCACGCATTGCGCGGCTTTTTTGTATGCATCGGTCAGGCGAGGATCGCGAGGTAATTCCGGACCGTGCGATCCAATCCGTCGTACAGGGCTTCACTGATCAGCGCGTGCCCGATCGACACTTCCGCGAGCCCGGGAATTGCGCGCTTGAAGGCGCCGAGATTCTTCTGATCGAGGTCGTGTCCGGCGTTCACGTCGAGCCCGGCATCCATTGCACGCCGCGCGGTAGCGACGCAGCGCTGCAGTTCGGCCGCGAAATCCCCGTGGGCAAACGCACGGGCGTAAGGACCGGTGTAAAGCTCGACGCGCGAAACCCCGAGCGCACGAGCTTGTTCGAAACCGTCGGTACTGCCCGCGTCGACGAACAACGAAACGCGACAACCCAGGCGACCGAGCTCCGCGATCAGTGGCGCGAGTCTGGACAGATCCCGCACGAGATCGAATCCGTGATCGGAAGTGATCTGGCCATCGGCATCCGGCACCAGCGTCGCCTGTGCGGATCGAGCTTGGCGCACCAGCTCGACGAAACCGGGATAACCACCGCGCGGCGGCGCAAACGGATTGCCTTCGAGATTCAGCTCGACGCGCCCTCGTGTGATGGCCGCAAGCCGCGCGACATCCTCAGCGGTGACGTGCCGCCGATCCGGGCGCGGATGCACGGTGATGCCGCCGCAGCCGGCCGCGATGCAGGTTTCGGCCGCGGTCGAGAGATTCGGTTCGACGCCGCCGCGCGCATTGCGCAGCACTGCGACCTTGTTGAGATTGACACTGAGCGTCGTCATCGGGAATTGGGCATCGGGCGGCTTCGCGAGAAGTCAGACCAAGATGGCCATTATGGTGATTCCCGACCCTCAGTGTCTTTTTGCACGAGTGGCCGACAAAGCAATGATCAATGATGATCGCCCAGACCACAAAAAAAGGCGCGGAGGGACTCCGCGCCGGAGAGTGCAGTCCACCACGTCGCTGTCGTGGCGAACCTTACGGGGAGACTTCCCGTATTGCTTGAGACACCCGTTTTGCGGGGGAGTTCCGGGCTCCACGGAACGGTTCAGTCAGCGGCCCCGGTCGTCCGGAACGCCGCAATGGCGCGGCTTGGGCCGTGCCACGCCAAGGCGCCGCGATAGTCGGGCGCCGCCTCGAAGCTGGCAAGGCGCCAGTCCGGTGCCTCGCCCAATGCCGGATCGACCTGCTGCAAACTCCAGTCCGCGTCTGCGCGTTGCACGAACGCGAGGCGCGCGAGGCCGAACGACAGCCCTTCGCCCGCGGCCTTCAGCACCGCTTCCTTCGCGCACCAGAGCTTGATGAACGAGCGGTCGCGCGCAGCAGGTTCAAGCCGCGCCAGCGCATCCGCCTCCGCGGGATCGAAAAATCGCCGGGCGATCTCAAGCGAACGCTGACCCTTGCCGAAGCGTTCGATGTCCACCCCCAGTGCGCACCCGCGCGCGAGCGCCACCAGCGCGAAGGCGCCGCTGTGCGACCAGTTGAATTCCAGCCGATCCGCTGCGCCGGACGCGGAAACGCGAGACGCCAGTCGAGGTTTGCCGCGAGCATCCTCATCCAGCACCACGGACGACGCGGGTGTGTCGAGATAGGCCGCCAGCAGTTCCAGCAACGGCGTGCGCCTCTGCGCCATCGCGTAGGGAATGCGCCACACATGGATCACCTGGCCGTCCAAATTCCGGGCAATATTCCGAGGAATCGCCTCCGTGAACTCCAGAGCAGTGGACATCGGTGGGTCGCGTCCGGTCAGTGCCGAACGCGGTCGTCGTACAGGCGCTTCACCACCGAAGGATCGGCCAGCGTCGAAGTATCGCCCAACGCCGCAAGATCGACCTCGCTGTTCCCGGCTTCCGCGATCTTGCGCAGGATCCGACGCATGGTCTTGGCCGAACGCGTCTTGGGCAGCCCCGCGGCCCATTGCAGGTATTCGGGTGCGGCAAACGCGCCGATCCGCTCACGAATCCCGGCGACAAGGTCCTTTTTCAGCGCGTCGCTCGGCTCGACGCCTTCCTTGGGCGTCACGAATGCGTAAATGGTCGTGCCCTTCACGTCGTGCGGGCAGCCGACGACCGCAGCTTCGGCGACGCGTTCGTCCGCCATCATTGCACTCTCGATTTCGGCGGTGCCGATGCGGTGGCCGGACACGTTGATGACATCGTCCACGCGCCCGGTGATCTTCCAATCGCCATCTGCATCGCGCTCGGCGCCATCACCGGTGGTGTACACGCCTGGATACATTTTGAAGTAGGTGTCGATGAAACGCTGGTGGTCGCCGTACACGGTGCGCATCTGCCCCGGCCAGGAATCGGTGATCACGAGATTGCCGGAGCCTACACCTTCGATGGTCTCGCCGTCGGCGTCGAAGATCGCCGGTTGGACGCCGAAAAATGGCTTCATGGCGGCACCCGGCTTCAGCACGGTGGAACCCGGCAACGGACAGATCAAAATGCCGCCGGTCTCGGTTTGCCACCACGTATCGACGATGGGTGAACGGCCTTCGCCCACCACGTCGAAATACCACTCCCACGCTTCCGGATTGATCGGCTCGCCGACCGAACCCAGCAGGCGCAGCGACTTGCGCGAGGTCTTCTTCACCGGCTCGTCGCCTTCGCGCATCAACGCGCGGATCGCGGTCGGCGCGGTGTAAAGGATCGTCACCTTGTGCTTGTCGCAGACCTGCCAGATGCGGGACGCATCGGGCCAGTTCGGCACGCCCTCGAATACCAGCGAGGTCGCGCCGTTGGCCAGCGGCCCGTACAGGATGTAGCTGTGTCCGGTCACCCAGCCGACGTCGGCGGTACACCAGTAGATGTCGTCTTCGCGCAGATCGAAAATCGCCGCGTGCGTGTAAGACACCCACACCATGTAGCCGCCCACGGTGTGCAACACACCTTTCGGCTTGCCGGTGGAGCCGGAGGTGTACAGGATGAAAAGCGGATCCTCCGCGTTCATCGGTTCGGGCGCACATTCCGGGGATTGCCCCTCCACCAGCGTCTCCCACCAGCGGTCGCGCGGCGACTGCATGTTCACCGCACCGCCCGTTCGGCGCACCACCACTACCGTCTCGATACTGGTGGTGCCGGGACGGGTCAGCGCCTCATCCACGTTCTTCTTGAGCGGGATCTTCTTGTTGGCGCGCATGCCTTCATCGGCGGTGATCACCAGTTTGCATTGCGAATCGGCGATGCGTCCGGCCAATGCGTCGGGCGAAAACCCGCCGAACACCACCGAATGGATCGCGCCGACCCGCGCGCAGGCGAGCATCGCCACGCAAGCCTCAGGGATCATCGGCATGTAGATGGCGATGCGATCACCTTTCTTTACCCCGAGGTGCTTCAGCGCGTTGGCGAATTTGCAAACCTCGGCGTGCAGTTCGCGATAACTGATCGCGCGGGAAACGTTCGGATCGTCGCCCTCGAACAGGATTGCAGTCTTGTCGCCGCGCTTGTCGAGTTGCCGATCAAGGCAACTGACAGTCGGATTCAATACGCCGTCGGCGTACCAGCGGATATGCAGGTTTCCGGGGTCGAACGAAACGTCCTTGATCTGCGTCGGCGGCTTCATCCAGTCCAGCCGTTTGGCCGCGTTCGCCCAGAACGCCTCGGGATCGCGCAACGACTCGGCGTAAAGGCGCTGGTAGTCGTCGGGCTTGATCTGCTCGGCGGCCGCAAACGCGGACGGAACGGGATGCACTTTGCTCATCGCGAACTCCTCGGGCCCAGGCAAGGGTTCAAGCGTAGCAGTTGCATGGTTCCGGTGACGAAAAACGTCAGCGCGGCGTGCCCGGCGGAAGCTGTCGCGTGGAATCATCGTTCTTCTTGCGGATGGTTCCGCGCAGCGCCTGGATTTCGCGCTCGGTCATGTGTTCCGGACGGGAACTCGCGCGGACGTGCCGTTCGATGAAGAGCAGCGCCGCGGCGATGCCGCTGACGAAGCCGATGAAAATGCCGAGCCCCATCCAACCCGGCGAATGGCTCGCGAAAGCCAGAAGAAACGCCACCAGTGAAACGAGCGCCAAACCCCAGATCATGTTGCCGCTCCGGACCGACCGTTGGGCGGATCATAGTGCAGCCGATCGGCGCAGGCGTTGCCGCGCGCTGCAGGTGCGAGATGCGTCACGCGGGAAAAAAGGGGCCGCTTGCGCGGCCCCACTTTCCCCAATCGCAACCCGTCATTTCGGTGTCGGGCCTTTTACCGCCGTCACCAGACCGTCAGGACGCACGAACTTCGCAAACACCTGTTGCACCTCGCTTGCGGTCAACGCGAGGTAGTACTGCGCGGCGATGGTGGATTCATCGAGCGGCTTGCCTTCCATGGAGTAGGTCAGCAGGTTGCCGGCGATGGCACCGAAGCTGGACTCGCCAAGCGGGATCTGCCGCAACAGAATGCCTTTGGCCTGCCGCAGCTCGGTTGCGCTGACCGGTGCATCCTGCATTCGCTTCAAATCCTGCACCACCAGCTTGCCGGCCTCGCTGACCTTGTCGGGATCGCAGCCGAAGTTCACGGCGTACGTACCGCGATGTTTGTCCAGTGAGCTGCCGACACCCACCGTGTACACGAGCCCGCGGTTCTCGCGCAGGTCGCGCACCAGCCGAGAGGCATAGAAGCCGCCTCCCAGCACCTGGTTGCCCAGCGTCAGCGCGAAGCGCTGCGGCGAGTCGTAATCAAGCGCGATGGTCTGCGCCATTGTCACCTCATCCTGCACCGCGCTCTTGTCGGGCGTCGCCACCCGGCCGGCATGGTTGGCTGGCACCGAGCCGTAATCCGTCGCAGGCTTCGCACCTTGCGCCGTCCAGCCTCCGAAGGTTTTTTCGACTACAGCCTTGGCTTTCGCAGGATCGATCTTGCCGACCACCACGATGGTGGTCATGTCGGGCCGGAACGTCTGCGTGTAATACTGCTTCACCTTGTCCAGCGTGAGGCCGCCGACGTCCTGCGGCGTCGCGTGGCGCAGCGCGGGGTCGTTCGCCGGCAGCAGCGCTCCGTTCAGAGCGAGCTCGGACAGGAACGCCGGCGATTGCAGTTCTCCCGCGACCTGGCCGGCGGTCTGGCGCTGCACGATCGCGAATGCCTGCGCCGGCAGTGCTGGGTGCAGTTCGTTGTCCGCCAGCAGCGCCATGCCCTTGGCGAAGTTGGCCGCCGGAACCGCAAGCGAGAAATCGGTGCCTGCGCCTTCGTGGGCGCTGATCGCATCCAGCGCGGCCTGGAACTGCAGGCGATTCATGCTGGTGGTGCCGAACGGCAGCAACCCGTCCAGCACCTGCGCCACGCCTTCTTCGCCCTTCGGCGCCTGCAGGTCCTCGTTGGTCTTGATGCGCCCGTACACCTCAACGGTGTCGCTGATCGATTCCGGTTGCACGATCAGCTTCAGGCCGTTCGACAACGTGTATGCGGTCGGATGCAGCGCCGATTTCGGCAGCTCCAGCTTGGCAAAGGCGGCCTTCGCCCAATCCGGCAACTCGACCGCATGATCGGGGTTGGACGCGAAACTTTCCGCGCCACCGAAGCCCTTGCTCGATACCGACTTGCCGGAGCTTTCCGGCGTAAGCACCGCAGTGATCGCGTGCGCCGGATCGAACAGCTTTTTCGCCAGTGCATTCACGTCGGTGGGCGTCACCGCTTCGATCGCGGCCTTGATCGCGTCGGGCGATTCGGCGCCCTGGAACGCAAGCGCGTGTGACCACGCGTTGGCGAGCCCGTCCACCGAGTTTTTCTTGTATTCGAGATCGGCAATGGCTTTTTGCTTGGCGGCCCCGACCAAGGCGGGATCGACGCCCTTGGCGGCAGCATCGGCCAGGATCGCCTGCATGCGCTTCAGGACCGGCGCGGGATCGCCACCCTTCGGAAACGCGCCCATCGCGTAATCGATGCCTGCGTGTTCCAGCGGCGAACCGAAGTAACCGCCGAATAGTGCGCTGCCGTCATAGCGCATGCCGGCCAGCGCCGCGCGTTGCGAACCCATCGCGCCGCTCAACACCAGCGCCGTCGCGTAGTCGTCCGCGCGCAGGCCGGGTGAACGAAACGCGATCAACGCGAGGCCGAAGGGGTAATCGCTCGGCAACTTGATGCTGCGCGCCTGTACCGGTTGGAAATCGAACGTCGGGCGCGCTGGCAACGTCTTGCGCGGAATGTCGCCGAAATCGGTTTTCACCTTCGTGAGCGTCGTGGCGGGGTCGACATCGCCCGCAATCACCAGGATCGCATTGTTCGGCGCGTACCATGCGTCGTGGAACTGCTTCAGCATCGCCGCGCTGGTCTTGTCGAACGAAGGCCGCGTGCCGAGTGGCGTTTCCGCGTACGGCGTGCCCGCGAACATCTGCGCGAGCAACTGCTCGCTCATCTTGAAGCCCGGATTGGAATTGTCNCGTGCNACTTCCTGCTCGATCGCGCCGCGCTCCNTGTCCCACTCCTTCTGGCTCATGTCCGCGCCGCGCATGCGCAGCGCCGCCACGTGCAAGGCGACGTCCACGTTTTGCGANGGCGTCATGAAGTAATACTGCGTGACACCCCAGGTCGTGTCGGCGTTGAACGCGCCGCCCATGTTGGCCGCGATCGCGGCAAGCTGGTCCTTGCTCAAGCCCGGCGCGCCACGGAACATCATGTGCTCGACCGCATGTGCCGTACCCGGGAAACCTTTCGGCGCCTCGCTCTTGCCGACCAGATAGTTCATCTCGGTCGTCACCACCGGCGCCAGCGTGTCGCGCACGATCACCACGCGCAGGCCATTGTCCAGCGTCGCGTGCGTGACGTTCGCCTCGTTGGACGCGGCGCATGCGCCGCCTGCCACCAAAGCCAGCGAAATCGCGCCGGCCAACCCCATCAGTCGTTTCTTCATCATAGATTCCCGTTGATTGACTACTCAAGGCCACTAACATGTCACCGGAATCGTTTTGCGAGCGCAAGGCCGATGGCCTGCCAGTGAGCGTACCGGCGAGTCGTGGTCGCAAACGGCGCAGGTATCGCCGGACATAGAGCAGAGATTTGGCTGTCGCAGGTGCCGAGACGAGGCAGCGTATGCTGCCCGGGTGCAAGCCATGCCGCCCGCGCGCATCAAAGGTCGCGGCGCCGCCTCCAATCCGGAGGGACGCTTCGAAAGCGTGCGCCATCATGCCGAGGACGACGGCTGGCAGAGCGCATTGCTGGACGAGGCCGCGCCCCGCCCGCGCACCGAGGTCACCGAAGAACGCGCGCGCAGCGTGATCACGCGCAACGATTCGCCCGACATCGTGTTCGAGCAGGCGATGAATCCGTACCGCGGCTGCGAGCATGGATGCATCTATTGCTTCGCGCGGCCCTCGCACAGTTACCTCAACTTGTCGCCGGGACTGGATTTCGAAACGAAGATCCGCGCCAAGTCCAATCTCGCCGAGGTGCTGCGTGCGGAGTTGTCGAAGCCGGGTTACGTGCCCAAGCCCATCAACATCGGCAGCAATACCGATCCGTATCAGCCGATCGAGAAGAAATGGCGGCTGACGCGCGCAGCGCTCGAAGTGCTGGCGGAATGCCGGCATCCCTGCACCATCGTCACCAAGAACGCGCTGGTGGAACGCGACCTCGACCTGCTCGCACCGATGGCGCGCGAGCAACTGGTACGCGTGTTCGTGTCGGTCAATTCACTCGACAACCGATTGGCCTCGAAACTGGAACCGCGCGCGTCGGCACCCCATCGCCGCTTGCAGGCGATCCGTGCGTTGACGGAGACGGGCGTACCCGTCGGCGTGCTCGTGGCGCCGATCATCCCGGCGCTGAACGATCGCGACATGGAAGCGGTGCTGGAATGCGCCGCGGAGGCCGGCGCCAGCATGGCCGGCTATACGGTGCTGCGCTTGCCATGGGAATTGAAGACGTTGTTTCGCGAATGGCTTTCGATCCACGTGCCGCAACGTGCCGAACACGTGATGAGCCTGGTGCAGCAGATGAACGGCGGGCGCGACTACGATTCCGACTTTCGCACCCGGATGCGCGGGCAAGGGCCGCTTGCCGACCTGCTGCGCCGGCGTTTCGAAGTGGCGTGCCGAAGATACGGGTTCGCCCGCACCCGCACCCTGCAGTTGGACGTGTCCCGCTTCATTGCGCCGCGGCCGGCAGGTCCGCAAGGCGAGCTGTTCTGAGCGGCGTTCACGCCGTCTTCGCATCGACACTGGACGATAGTGTGGTCCACCTTCAGGAGGCGGCCCATGTCATTCGCGCTTTATCTGGTCGGCACGCTGATCGTGATCATCGGCCTCGGTTACGGCGCCTGGCTCGCCCATGTGCCGACGCAATGGATCGTGGTGGGTGCGGTGGTGATCCTCGGCCTCGGCATTCTCACGGGTGTATCCCGCACCCGACGGAAGGATCCGCCTGCAGCCTGACCGCGCGGGCAGGCGGAAGGTTGGAGCGGCGAACTCGCAGATCCAAGCCCGCCGATCCTCGAGGCGGCGCACAGCCCTGAGCGGGGATGGGCGTCGACGCGGCTCTCAGTGCGTGCCGCCAGGGGCCAGATACTTGCCGAACCAGTCGAGCGACCGACGCATGATGTCCTCCTGGTTCTTCGGTTGCGCGATGTGGTGGCCCTCGTTCGCGTACACCACCAGCGTGGTCGGCACGCCCAGTGTTTTGAGCGCGTGCCAGTATTCGAACGACTGCGGCGCGGGACATTCCTCGTCGCGTTCGCCGACGACGATCAGGGCAGGCGTTTTCGTGCGCTTGATGAAATTGATCGCCGAACTCTTCGCATAGGCGCCGGGGTCGTCGTACAAGGATGCGCCGAAGAACGGGATCATCCATTGGTCGATCTGGTTCTGGCCGTAGTAGCTCTGCCAGTTGGAGATGCCGGCGCCCGCCACCATCGCCTTGAAGCGGTTCGTGCGCGTCGGCGCGAACATGCTCATGAAGCCGCCATAGCTCCAGCCGGTCAGGCCCAAGCCGGTCGTCGTCGATGGGCAACATCTTCTCGACCTTGNCCACACCCGCGAGGATGTCGTCGAGATCGCCNTAGCCCATCTGGTTGCGGATGGCCTGCGCGAATTGCTCGCCGCCACCTAGGCTGCCACGCGGATTGGGCATCAGCACGAAATAGCCGAACTGGGAATACGCGTTGGCGTTGTTGCCCCAGCTCGGAAGATGGGCCCACGACGGACCGCCATGCACGTACACGATCATCGGGTACTTTTTGTGGGCGTCGTAATCGGCCGGGTACATCAGCCAGCCCTGCACCTGAGTGCCGCCACTGTTCCACTCCACGGATTCGGCCTTGCCCCAGTCGTGCGAAAGCCCGGCATTGATCGAAGTGACCGCCGGCGGTGGCGCGGTCGTGAGCTGGCCCGCGTGCACCTCGGGCGGATGATCGAATGACTCGGCCGCGTAGGCGATCCGGCGCGGCGACTTGTCCGACAGCGAAATGGACAGTGCGGCCCGTCCGTCGCCCAGCACCCCGGGCGACGTGAACCACGTGCTGGTTTGACGCGCACGGTTGCCGGACAACGTGTACTCGGTGACCTGCACCTTGCCCTTGGCGATCTGGTTCACCAGCAGCGAGCGCGCATCGAGGAACGTGAACCACGACGGCGTCACCTTCACGCCTTGGGTCAGGTTCACCGGCGTGCCGCCCGAGGCCGGCACGCTGTAGATGTCGCCG
>JGI24740J21852_10000838_pt1 | contig 13591 bp, 14 predicted proteins | sample KBSCornC6_FD_21852 | JGI IMG/M metagenome (IMG submission 21852) | reverse complement strand
GACGCCCTGCGGCCCATCTGCCCCTCGCCCGAAGGGTTGACCCGAGCGGGGGCCATCTGCTTTGTCGGCGCGCCTTGCAAAGGGAATGACCCTTTGCGGCGGCGTCCTTCGCGCATCTGGCCCCCGCTTGGGCCAACGCGCACGCGTTTCACAGGTTGACAGACCCTAGCTGCGTCTATGCACATGCAATCTTGTTCGTTCCTTCGCGCACGGGTGGTCCGTAGCATCGACCGCACAAAACTCAACTCGCTGGAGGAATCATGCAACCCCAATCGCCCCATACCGCCCCATCGTCTGGCCGACGACGCTGGCTTGCCGCGCTGCTGGGCGCCGGCCTTGCGCTGAGCGCAGGCCTCACCCAAGCCGCAGACCCGGCCGGCACGGTGCGCATCGGCTTTCAGAAGGCGGGGCTGCTGGCCGTGCTGAAAGCGCAGGGCTCACTCGACAAACCGCTGGGTGACCTCGGCTACAAGGTCGAGTGGAAGGAATTCCCCGCCGGGCCGCAACTGCTGGAGGCACTTAACACGGGCAGTATCGACTTTGGCTATACCGGTGCGCCGCCGGCCGTCTTTGCCCAGGCGGCAGGCGCACGCCTCGTCTACGTGGGTGCGGAGCCGGGCGGCAAGACCAACGAGGCGCTGTTCGTGCTCGACGGCTCGCCCGCGCACAGCGTGGCTGACCTGAAGGGCAAGCGCATTGCGCTGCAGAAGGGCTCCAGCTCGCACTACCTGCTGGTGCAGTTGCTCAAGCACGCCAACCTGACGGTGCAGGATGTGCAGCCGATCTACCTGCCGCCCGCCGAGGCACGTGCCGCCTTCGAGAGCGGCGCTGTCGACGCCTGGGTGGTGTGGGATCCGTACTACGCGCTGGCGCAGAAGGCCCTGAAGACCCGCACGCTGGGCGACTTCAGCGCGGTGCCGACCTCCAACTTCTACGAGGCTACGCCGGAGTTTGTCAAAGCGCATCCGCGCGCTGTGAATGCCATCCTGGCGCAGTTGCGCACCTCGGGCCTGTGGGTGAATCAGCATCCGCAGGAGACAGCGGCGCTGCTGGCGCCCAAGCTCGGTATTGAACAACCCGTAGTGGAAACTTGGCTGCGGCGCGTGCCTTACGGCGTAACGCCCATCACGCCGGAAATCGTAGCGTCACAACAGCAGATTGCCGACCTGTTCCTGCAGCAGAAACTGATTCCGAAAGCGGTGAACGTGCAAAGCGCGGTCTGGCAGGCGAGCTTTCCCATCGCAGGGTTGTAAGCAGTGCTAAGGTGCGGCACCACCGTATGCAACGGAGCCGCATCTTGATCCCGAGAACCCCGCTTCTGGCAACGCTGTTTGCTGTGTGTATGGCCGGCCATGGCGCGCCGGCCTGCGCAGCAGAGGTCACCGTCCTCACGGCCGGTGCGTTTCGGCCCGTGCTCGATGCGCTAGCACCCTCGCTGGAACGCGAGAACCACCTCCATCTGATCATCACCAACGACACGGCGGGCGAGCTGGCCAAGCGCATCCGTGCGGGAGCGGTGTTTGATGTGGCCATCCTGCCCGAGCCGCTGGCAAAAACGCTGGCGGAAGCGGGCAACCTGACACCCACCGTCAGGCCTGTTGCGCGCGTCGGCATTGGTGTGGCGGTGCCAGAGGGCGCGCCGAAACCGGATATCTCCACGGTCGAACAGTTCAAGCAAGCGCTGCTGGCTGCACCATCGGTGGCGTATCTGGACCCGGCGGCGGGTGGGTCGTCGGGCATCTATCTGTCAAAGCTGTTTCAGACGCTGGGCATTGCGCAGGCGATCGCGCCCAAGGCGGTGCTCGTGCATGGCGGACTGGTCGGCACCCGGCTGGTCGACGGCCAGGCTGCGCTGGCGGTCCATCAGGTGAGCGAGTTGCTCGCGGTGCCGCATATCCAATACGTCGGGCCACTGCCCGCTGCTATTCAGAACGACACGGTGTACGCCGCCGGCATCAGCCCCCACGCAAAAAGCGTGGAAGGTGCGCAGGCGCTGCTGGATGCGCTACGCAGCCACGAGGCCGCCGCCGTGCTCCAGCGCAAAGGCATGGAGCCGGCAGCGCCACAGTGAGCACAGTGAGCGCAATAAGTGCCGCGGGGCCGGCTCGCCCACGTCAGAAGTTGCCAAAGCGACCGATCAACGCCGTTGCACCCTTGGTGTGCCCTTTGAGCGCGGCGTCGAGCTCTGCGCGGGTGAGCCCGTCGGCCAAGGCGTCTGGCGCCAGGTCGGTGGCGATCAGCACAAACACATAGTGGTGCAAGCCCGTGCCCTTGGGCGGACACGGCCCCAGGTAGGCCGGCTTGCCGATGGCGTTCTGTGCCATGCGCAGGCCACTCCCTGTACCGGCACCTTCGGCCAAGCTCGTCTGCGTGGCCGGAATGCCGTAGGCCATCCAGTGGTTCACGCCCAGGCCACCCGCGCCTTGCGGGTCCGTCACGATCAGCGCCAGGCTTGCGGTGCCGGCCGGCACGTTAGACCACGCCAGTGGAGGCGAGATGTTGTCGCCGGTGCAGTTGGCGTTGGCAGGGTTCTTACCGGCGTATTTCCGGTCCATGACGCCGTTGTCTGCAAACGCGGCCGATTGAATGGTGAACGTGTCACCCTGCGCATGGACGTGCGCCGCAGCAGACAGGCAAGCCAACGAGAACACCGCACAAAACAGAGGGGATTTCACGATATGCATCTCCTGGAAGGGAAGCCGACGAACGGCCACCACAATACGCGAATACAACGTCCGTGGCGGCCACATCACCGCACAGATTGCCCTCAGAGTCCCGTGCGACAATAGCCCGCCCCGGGGGCACCCCGCTGCCTCCGCGCTTGTTGCCTGACCTGACCATAGGAGAACCGGACGCATGTTCGGCGATATCACGCGTTTTCTGCTCGACACGATCTTCACACTCTTCGGCGCGGCGCTGCTCCTGCGCGCCTGGACACAGGCGGTGCGGCTGTCACCGCGCAATCCGCTGTCGCAGGCGATCTTTCAGCTGACGGGCTGGCTGGTGCATCCGCTGCGCCGGGTGATTCCGGCCACGGGTTATATCGACTGGTCGTGCCTGATCGCGGCCTATGTGACGGCGCTGGTGTATCTGCTCTTGCTCCTGGCCACGGTGGGCATCAGCCCGCTGGCATTCCTGCCGATGGGCTTTGTGGCGGCGCTGCTCACCGTGCTCAAGTGGGCCTTCAACACGCTGGTGTGGGTGACCATTGCCTCGGCCGTGCTGTCGTGGGTAGGGCCACATTCGCCCATGGGCGCGGTGCTCAATACGCTGGTCGATCCGCTGTTGCGCCCCATCCGCCGCGTGGTTCCCCCGCTGGGTGGTTTTGACCTGTCGCCTCTCATCTTGTTGGTGATCGCACAAGTGATCGTGATTGCGCTGTCGCATTTGGCGCTTTCACCGTTGTTCATGTGAGTGCGGCATGCACTTTGCTCAACTGAGGTATGCCGGCCCGGGTTCCGGGCGGCGACTCAGGAGGGCATCATGAACAGATGGAAAACGGCACTGGTGTGTGCGATGGCCGCCCTGGCACCCACGCTGGCGGCATGTACGGCGGGCGGCGCAGTGGCTGGCGGTGTGGCGGGGCATGAACTGACACACAGCACGGCCGGCACGATTGGCGGTGCGGCAGCCGGCGCGGTCATCGGCCACGAGTTGAGTAAGTAACCTCAGTCAGTCACCTCAAGCGCTACATCTGCGCAAACAACGCGCGATACGCGCTGGGCGACGTGTGATACGTCCGGCCGAAATGCTGCCGCAGCGACACCGCACTGCCAAAACCCGCCAGTTGCGCAATCGCTTCCACCGGCTGGTGCGTGGTCTCTAGCATGCGCTGTGCATAAGCGAGCCGCTGACCCAGCAACCACTGCCCGACCGTTGTGCCGGTCAGCTCACGAAACCGCCGCGTGAAATTGCGTCGGCTCATGGCGGCACGCTCGGCTAGCGAGTCCAGCGTGTGCGGCTCAGCCAGGTTGGCGACCGTCCAGTTCAACAAATCGGAGAGACGATCGCCGCCCGGCGCATCGTGCAGCGGTTGCTCAATGTATTGCGCCTGCCCGCCCTGCCGGTGCGGCGCCACCACCAGCCGCCGCGCAATACGGTTGGCCACCTCCGCGCCATGCCAACGGCGCACCAGATGCAGGCAGCAGTCCAGCCCAGCGGCGGTGCCGGCAGAGGTCACCAGCCGTCCGTCATCCGCATCCACATACAGCACATCGGGCACCAGCTTCACACGCGGATAGCGCTCTGAAAACGCTTCAACCGCGCTCCAGTGCGTGGTGGCCTCTAAGCCATCCAACACGCCAGCTTCAGCCAGCACGAACGCACCGAGGCATAGGCCGACCACGGTCGCGCCACGCTCGTACGCGTCTCGTACGGCATTGACCATGGACGCAGGCGGCCGCTCATCCGTGTCGCGCCACGACGGCACGATCAGCACGTCGGCACGCGCGGCGTCTTCCAGCGTCAGGTCCGTCTGCACGGCAAAGCCGGCGGTGGTACGCAAACCACCCCGCTTCATGGGTTCGCCCGCGCAGATGCTTAAGCGATACGCCGGCAGCCCGGCCCAGACGCGGTCTTCAAACACCAGGCAGGGCACAGACAGGTGAAACGGGCTGATGTCATTGAACGCCAGAACGGCGATTTCCTTCGGGGGCATGAGGTGTCCGCTGGTTTGACTCCATTCGTTTGGCCCGATTCTTTCGATGAATGTCTTCCGGGCCACTGTCGGGAAGGATAGCCATGCCCGAAGATGCTGTCCACGGGCTCACACAAATGCCCCCAGTCACAACCCCGCCACCCGCTCAAGGAGTCTCGCCATGACTGCAGCCACACAACCCAAGCGCGCCCTGATCGTCATCGATGTGCAGAACGAATACTTCACCGGCGGCCTGCCGATCGAGTATCCGGACCCGCAGCAAACCGTCGCCAATATCGGCGTTGCCATGGACGCGGCGCGCGCGGCCGGCATTCCGGTGATCGTCGTGCAGCAGACATCGCCCGCCAGCTCGCCGCTGTTTGCGATCGACACCGATGGCTGGCAACTGCACCCCGTGGTGGCCTCGCGCCCGCATGATCATTACCTGCGCAAGCTGCTGCCCAGCGCCTATCCGGAAACGGACCTCGCGCAATGGCTGGAAACGCGTGGCATCGACACGCTCACCGTGGTCGGCTACATGACGCACAACTGCGATGCATCCACCATCAACCACGCGCTGCACAACGGTACGGCGGTGGAATTTCTGCACGATGCATCGGGCTCGGTGCCGTATCAAAACCAGGCGGGCTTTGCGACGGCGGAAGAGATCCACCGCGTCTTCAGCGTGGTCCTGCAATCGCGCTTTGCGGCCGTAATGTCGACCCAGGAATGGGTGCACAGCGTGAAGACCGGCGCGGTGCCGGTGCGCGACAACATCTACAAGTCGAATCAGCGGGCGCGCGGCCTGCTGAAGGACGAGGTGGCGCAGCAGGCAGCGTAATGCGCAATGCGTAATGGTTCAGCCGGCCACCGCCTCTTCGGCCGGCAAGAACCCACGGAACGCCACCTCTACCTGCTCCACCATCGACGCTGACGTGGCTTCGCGCAGGGCTGCCATCAACGCATCGAACGCGCCTTCCACAGAGGCGCGGTCGGTGGCCTCCACCAGGCGCTGGCGGATGGGATGCTCAGCAGAGGTAAACGTGCGCGCCGCAATGTCCATCAGGTACATGCGTGCCGCCGCCAGCGAGCGCTTGCGATTGGGCATGGCGGGCTTGGGCACAGCGGCTTCTGGCTCGGTCGCCGGCGCATTGCCGGCACGCTCTTGCCGGCGGATGAAGCCCGCGTTCACCAGCTCGACGATGGCCTGCTCGCCTAGACCGATTTGATGCGCTCTCGCCGCCAAATCCTCGCCCGTGGTTTGGCCATCCACCATGATCAGCAGCGCACGGTTGGACCGGTTCAACATGCCGCTGCGCGCGGCGACTTCCAACCGCCCTGCCTCGGTTTTTTCGAATCGCCCAGACAACATCTGCATGGCAGCCCCTCCGCCCCCAAAGATGGGCACACCGTAGGGCGGCTTGTTTGCAGAATCGTGAAACCGGCGCCCCTTGCCACAGGCCGGCCAACGGCAAACGCTTGCGCTCAGATGGATGTCGCCAAATCCAAACACCCTCCCCCACGGTGGGGCTGACAACCGCACAGCGTTGATGCGGCACATGCCCATGTAGCCAACGCAGGTTCGTCTGCTATTGCCTGAGCCGTCTTCCGGCGACTATGATTTGTTACCGGTACCAACGGAAGCACACGCCTCCAGAAAGCACCACGCCGATTCCCCACAGAGGGAACCTGTTCCACATAACAACGGAGACACCATGCCCACCCAGCCTCCCCGCAGACTGCGCAGCCAGTTGTGGTTCGACGACCCGGGCCACGCCGACATGACCGCCCTCTACGTCGAACGTTTCATGAACTACGGCCTGACGCGCGAAGAGCTGCAGTCGGGCCGGCCGATCATCGGCATTGCGCAAACGGGGAGTGATCTGGCGCCGTGCAACCGGCACCACCTGGAGTTGGCCCAGCGCGTAAAGGCCGGCATCCGCGACGCGGGCGGCATCCCGATGGAGTTTCCGGTGCACCCACTGGCCGAGCAGAGCCGCCGCCCGACTGCTGCGCTCGATCGCAATCTCGCTTACCTCGGCCTGGTGGAGATCCTGCATGGCTTTCCGCTCGACGGCGTGGTGCTGACCACCGGTTGCGACAAGACCACGCCCGCCTGCCTGATGGCTGCCGCCACGGTGGACCTACCCGCCATCGTCTTATCTGGCGGCCCGATGCTGGACGGCTGGCACGAAGGCAAACGGGTCGGCTCCGGCACCGTCATCTGGCATGCGCGCAACCGGCTGGCCGCAGGCGACATCGACTACGAAGGCTTCATGGAACTGACCACCGCGTCGTCCCCGTCGATTGGCCACTGCAACACGATGGGCACCGCGCTATCGATGAATTGCCTAGCCGAAGCGCTGGGCATGTCGCTGCCCGGGTGTGCCAGCATCCCGGCGGCGTATCGCGAGCGCGGGCAGATGGCCTATGCCACCGGCAAGCGCATCGTCGACCTGGTGCACGAAGACATCCGCCCCTCACAGATCATGACGCGCGCGGCATTCGAGAACGCCATCATGGTGGCATCGGCGCTTGGCGCATCGACCAACTGCCCGCCGCACCTCATCGCGATTGCGCGCCACATGGGCGTGGAACTGAGCCTGGAAGATTGGCAACGCCATGGGGAGTCCGTGCCGTTGCTCGTGAACTGCATGCCGGCCGGCGAATACCTGGGTGAGAGTTTTCACCGCTCGGGCGGCGTGCCGGCCGTGTTGCGCCAGCTCAACGCAGCGGCACTGCTGCGGCGCGATTGCCCCACCGTGTCCGGCCGCACGATTGGTGCGATTGCCGATGCCGCCCCCGATGCCGACCGCGACGTCATCTTCCCGGCGGACGCACCGCTCAAGCATCGTGCGGGCTTCATCGTGCTGTCGGGCAATTTCTTTGACAGCGCCATCATGAAAATGTCGGTGGTGGGCGAGGCCTTTCGGCAGACCTACCTGAGCGAGCCCGGCGCGGAAAACGTCTTCGAGACGCGCGCCATCGTCTTCGATGGGCCGGAGGACTATCACGCCCGCATCAATGATCCGGCGCTAGAGATCGACGAGCGCTGCATTCTCGTCATCCGTGGCTGTGGAACGGTCGGCTATCCGGGCAGCGCGGAGGTCGTCAACATGGCGCCGCCCGCGGCGCTGGTCAAGCAAGGGATCGAATCGCTGCCGTGCATGGGCGATGGCCGGCAGAGTGGCACCTCGGCAAGCCCATCGATCCTGAACATGTCTCCAGAGGCGGCCGCTGGTGGCGGGCTCGCGCTATTGCGTACCGGTGACCGCATTCGGGTGGACCTCAACGCGCGCAAAGTCGATGTGCTGGTGGATGCGGACGAGCTTGCGCGCCGGCGTGAAACCGCAACGTTCAGCGTGCCGCAGTCGCAAACGCCTTGGCAGGAACTCTATCGGCAGTTCGTCGGGCAGCTCTCCACTGGCGGATGCTTGGAGCCGGCCACGCTGTATCTGAACGTCATCGAGACGCGCGGCAACCCACGGCACTCGCATTGATGCATGCAGCGGCCGGCGGCGGATGCGCCGGCTATGCGCTCTCGCGCTCGACCACGCTGAAGTCGATGCGCGAGAGCTTGCGCGCGCCCGTGAACTCGACAACACCGAGCGCATCGAGCAATACCTCGCCGGCCCGCAGGCCGATGCCATAGGCGTCAACGGAAATCGTCGTGATGGTCGGGTGGCAACACCATGCGATTTCAAAATTGCCGAAGCCCGCGACCGCGATGTCGCCAGGCACGGATAGGCCACGCCGGTAGCATTCCATGATGGCGCCGAAGGCCGACATATCGCTTACGCACATCACAGCGTCGGTATCGGGCCAGGCTTCCAGCAAGGCGGCCATGGCGGGCCCACCGTGACTCATCGTGATGGGGGAGTCGCCCAGACGAATCACGCGCGGCTCGCCCAGGCCCAGCGCCTTGATGCCGCTGACATAGCCACGCATGCGATCGGTGCCGCGCCGGTCCAGCTCGCTGGCGCCGCACAGGAAGCCGATGCGCCGGTAGCCGCGTGCGTACAGGTGACGCACCATCGCTTGCGAGGCCTTGGCGTTGGAAAACCCCACCGCCATGTCGATCGGCCGTTCCGGCAGGTCCCACATCTCGACAACGGGGATGCCGGCGCGCTCCAGCAGTGCGCGCGTGCCTGCGCTGTGGTGGCGCCCCGTCAATGCAATGCCACGCGGCTGATGGCGCAGCAGGGACTTCACCAGCGCCTCTTCCTGATCGAGGTGGTAGTCGGTGTCGCCCAACAGCAATTGCAGGCCGTGCGGGGCGAGGGCATTCGTCAGGCCGCGCACGGTATCCGCAAAGTTGGAACTGGCCAGCGAAGGCACCAGGGCGGCAACGAATTCCGATCGACCGCTGGAGAGCATCCCGGCTGCAGCGGTTGCAACGTAGCCGAGTGCGTCAATGGCCTGCTGCACGCGCGCCCGGGTGGCGGGCGACACGCTCCCCCCCGTCAGCACCCGCGACACCGTCATCTTCGACACGCCAGCAAGGCGGGCCACATCAGCCATGCGAGGGGGTGTTGCGTTAGCGGCGTCGTGGCTCATGGCGGCAAGGCAAAAGAGGAGTTGCGATCATAGCGGAACCGGCCACACCGCCATGGTGCAGCCCGCGCACTACGCCTGCGCCAGCGCGCGGCCGATGCGGTCTGCCATGCCTGCCACACCCACAACGAGCCGCTTCTCCCGCCGCGTGTCCAGCCGGCTGATGGGCACGCTGGAACTCACCGCTACGCGCTTGCCCAGCGGCGTCACGCCCACGAACGCGGCGAAGCACGCCAGCCCCGCAACCACCTCCTCACGCTCGCTCGCCAGTCCTCGCGTGCGAATGCTCGCAAGCTCGTCCAGCAGGTCGGCACGGCGCGTGGTGGTGCGCTCCGTCATTGCGGCTAGGCGGGCCGGCAGGAGCGCGCATACGGCTTCGTCATCAAGACTCGCGAGCAGCGCCTTGCCCAACGCACAGCAATGTGCCGGCAGGCGCAGGCCAACATCGGAGACGAGGCGGACCGGCCTGGGTGCATCCTCCCGCGCGATGTACACGACTTCCGTGCCGTCGAGCACGGCAAGCTGCACGACTTCGTTGTGTGTCGCCACAAAGGCAGCGGATTCGCGCCGGAATGCAGCCAGTAGATGATCATGCCGGAAATAGGCGTTACCCAGCTCAAACAGGGTCAAGCCTATCAGATAGCCGTCGGCCCGCTTCTCGATCCATCGGCGTTTTTTGAGCGACTCCAGCAAGAGGTACAGCGTGCTCCTGGACATGCCCGTGGCCTGCGCCAAAGCGGCCGGACGAACGGGGGACGTCGCCGCGCAGAGTATTTCCAGCACTTCATGAATGCGCTTGAGCGCCGGGACTTCGTAGTCGGTCTTCACTGCGAACACGCCCTGCTTGTGATGAGGCTGATTGTCCAACAGGTTGGAAATTACGCCACCGTGTTGGACACCCTGCACTGCCCTCTCTACGATCACGCGGTCTCGGGTTCAACTGATGGAGCGCACATGACCGCTATTACCGATTACCTGCCACACGATCTGGAGCGCGCAACGCTCGTCGGCCGGGTCTGGCGTACGACCGCCAATGGCGATGGCCCGTCTGTCGTGGTGGTGCGCAACGGGGTCGTGTTCGATATCACGCAGGCCATGCCAACGGTGGCGGACCTGTTTGAGCATTCGGACGCGCTGGCCATCGCGCGGCAAGCGCCGGGGGAAGACCTGGGCCGCGTGGAAGCGCTGGTCGAGCGCTCGTTGGCCGCCGATCGCTCCAGCAACGCACCCACCCTGCTCGCTCCGAACGATCTGCAGGCCATCAAAGCCTGCGGTGTGACGTTCGCAGTCAGCCTGATCGAGCGCGTGATCGAAGAACAGGCTGGCGGTGACCCGGCCAAGGCCCGCGACGTGCGCGAGTCCATTGTCGGGGTGGTGGGCTCCGATCTCTCCAAGATCAAGCCCGGCTCCGACGCCGCGATTCGACTCAAGGCGGAATTGCAGCGCCGGGGCGCGTGGTCGCAATACATGGAAGTCGGCATCGGGCCTGATGCGGAAGTGTTCTCGAAATCGCAACCGATGTCCGCCGTGGGCTTCGGCGCCGACGTGGGCCTGCACCCCGCCTCGCGCTGGAACAATCCCGAGCCGGAGATCGTGCTCGCGGTCAACAGTGCTGGGCACGTCGTGGGCGCGGCGCTCGGCAACGACGTGAATCTGCGCGACATCGAAGGGCGCTCCGCATTGCTGCTGGGCAAATGTAAGGACAACAACGGCTCGTGCGCCATCGGCCCGTTCGTGCGCCTGTTTGACGAACACTTCACCATCGACACCATCCGCACAACGCAGGTGTCGCTGCGCGTTGAGGGTGCCGACGACGGCTTCGTGCTCGACGGCGTCAGCCACATGAGCGAGATCAGCCGTGACCCGCTCGATCTCGTTGCGCAAACCTGGGGCCGGCATCATCAATACCCAGACGGCTTCATGCTGTTCCTCGGCACGATGTTCTCGCCGATCAAGGATCGCGATGCGCCGGGCGCCGGCTTCACGCATCACCTGGGCGACCGCGTGACGATCAGCGCGCCACCGCTGGGCGCGCTGGTCAACACGGTGCGCCTGTCGACTGAGATTGCGCCGTGGACCTTCGGTGTCCGCGCCCTGTATCGCAACCTGGCGGCACGCGGGCTCGTCCGTCAGGATTGACCCGTCGCCGCTGCCGAAACCGCTGCGGAAAAGTCCACCGCACATTCCGTAGAAGGCAGCCCCTTGACCGGCGCGCGAAACGCGAACAACCCGCCCGCAAGCGGCTGCTCCTGCAATGCTGCGTCCGTCAGGCCCTTTCGGGCGGTGGTCGCATAGACCGTCTGCAAGTCATCACCGCCAAACGCAAGCTTGGTGATGTTGGAACACGGAAACTCGACGCGCCCGATACATCTGCCGTCGGGCGCGAACCGTTCGATCCGGCCTCCGCCGAACAGCGCGATCCACACGCACCCTTCCTCATCCACAGCCATGCCATCGGGATGACCGGCGCCCTCAATCGCAGTGAAGACGCGTTTGCGCTCCAGCGCGCCGTCGTCGCCCAGGTCGAAGGCATAGACCACGCGCTGCAACGTATCGGTGTGATACAGCGTGCGGCCATCCGGGCTTGCGGTTGGACCATTCGTGATCACGTAGCCCGAATCGCGCACGCTGAGTTGGCCGTCGAGACCCACGCGATAGAGTTGCCCGCTCGGCGCACGCTCCGCATCGTCCATCGAGCCAAACCACAGCGCCCCGGTGCGGTCCACATAGCCGTCATTCAGGCGGTTCCCTGGCCGGTCGCCCTCAACGGGCAACACGCGGCTGAAGGTGCCTGAGGCAAAGTCGAACTGGTAAAGGCCGCCGTGTATGCCGCAGATCCAACTGCCATCCACGCTGGGCAGCGCAAAGCCGATCTGCCCAGGGGCAATCCAGCTACGGCGCATGGCGGTGTCGGGGTCAAAGCGATAGAGCCGCCGACCCTTGATATCGACAAAGACCACGCAGCGCGATGCGGCATGCCACACCGCGCCTTCGCCCAGCGTTGCCGCAACACGCCAGACGCATTCCGGAACGCTCGGGGCCATCATCCGCCGTACCACCCTGCATCAACAAAGTACTCGCGGGCGGTGCAACGCGCGGCGTCGTCCGATGCGAGAAACAGCGCCATGCGTGCCACGTGTTCCGGCTCAACACGCTCATGCAGGCATTGCTCACGCAGCAGCTTGGCTTCGCTTTCGGGCGATTGCCAGAGCGCCATCTGACGCGGTGTGCGGACCGCGCCCGGCACGATGCAATTGACGCGGATGCCGAAGCCGCCCAGATCACGCGCCAAGCCACGCGTCAGGCCTTCAATGCCCGCCTTGGCCGTCATGTAAATGGCGAGGTCCGGCTGGGCCAGATGCCACGAGATGGACCCAAGGTTCAGAATCACGCCGCGCCCCAGCGTCTTCATGCCCGGCAGCACCGCTTGCGCGCAAAAGTACTGATGGCGCAGGTTCACCTCGATGCGGTTGTCCCAATACGCCTGCGACACGTCTCCGATCTGGTGGCGATCATCATTCGCGGCGTTGTTGATCAGGACTTCGACGGGGCCGGACGCCGATTCGATCTCCGCGAACGTGGCGATCAGCGCATCGATATCGCGCAGATCGCAGTGACGGAAGACTGGCGGATGCACGCACTCACCCAGCGACGACGCCAGCGCTTCTGAGTCCGCACGCGCGATATCCAGGAACGTAACGCGCGCCCCCTGCCGTGCAAAGCCTTCAACGATGGCGGCGCCAATGCCGCTGCCGCCTCCGGTAATCACAACGTTCTTGTTAGCGAGGCTCGGATAAATTGCGTAAGACATGGGAGATTCCAGTGACTGCAAAGAGATAAAGCGTGTAGCGGAGATTCAACGGCGGCCAGAGCGCGAGATCACATCCACCCAGACGGCCAGCACCAAGATGCCGCCCTTGACGATCATCTGCCAGTACGCGTCGACGTCGAGCATCGACATGCCGTTGTCCAAACTGGCCATGACCAGCGCACCGACCAGCGCGCCGTAGACCGTGCCCGCGCCGCCTCGCATCGAGGTGCCGCCGATGAAGCAGGCCGCAATGGCATCCAGCTCGCCCATGCTTCCTGCAGATGGCGAACCCGCAGCGAGACGTGCCGTATTGACGATGCCGGCAAACGCACACATCAGGCCCATCAGCCCGAAGATGGCGAGCTTCACGCGATCGGTATTGATGCCCGACAGACGCGTGGCTTCAAGATTTGAGCCCACGGAGTAGATGCGGCGACCGAATACCGTCTGGCTGGCAATCCACGAAAAAATACCCAGCAGCGCCAGCACGAGCAGCACCGGCACCGGGATACCGCCATAGCTGTTGAGCGTGGCGACAAACGCGACGATGACCGCGCCCGCCGCAACCAGCTTGGCAACGTCCTGCCACA
>JGI24740J21852_10000835_pt1 | contig 13597 bp, 8 predicted proteins | sample KBSCornC6_FD_21852 | JGI IMG/M metagenome (IMG submission 21852) | reverse complement strand
CCGTTGTCGTCATAGGCGCGGCAGAGCCCTTCCGGCGATAGCATGCGCGCCTGCGCGAAGCCCACGAAGGACATGGGGTTGAGCAGAATATTGATGCCGCCAACGATCGCGGTATCGATCTCTCCGTTTTCGAGGGCCTTCACCGCCTGGTCGAGCGCTACCAGCGAAGACGAACAGGCCGTGTCGATCGTCATGCTTGGCCCGCGCAAGCCGAATATATGCGAGATGCGGTTGGAAACGATGGAAAGCGTGTTCCCAGTCATAAAATACGGGCTACCCGAGGCGGGATCCTCGAGCGTCAGATTGCCATATTCAAGGGAAGATGCGCCGACATAGACGCCCACGCGCTGGCCTTCGAACCCATCGATCGGCAGGTTTGCATCTTCCAAAGCTCGCCAGACAACGTTGAGAAGGATGCGCTGCTGCGGATCCATCTGCATCGCTTCACGCTGGGAAAGGCCGAAAACCGCAGGATCAAAGGCGTAGACATTCTCGAAGACGCCGGCTGCAAAACTGTAAGTTTTTCCCTGGATGCCCACAGCCGGATGCCAAAAGCGCGCAAGATCCCAGCGCTCCTCTGGTATACGGCCTACGGTGCAACGCCCCTCCTTCAGTACGAGCTGCAGTTCATCGATAGAACCCGCTCCAGGGGCAATGCTTGCGCGTCCGATAATCTCAACTGTCATGATCTCTCAGCAATATTCGAAGAAATGCATCAAACTGACCAATATTAACTACTCACGCTAGTATTGCCCGCGTTTTTCAACGACAACAATTTGCGCGCGCAGCATTTATGCGGCAGCGCACCAACCGCTGCAATATGCGATCAGTTAAGCTTTCAATTCAAGCCAGAAATCGCAATTCTTGCTTGCGGTAGTTGCAGTTCTTTCTCTAAATCAGTTCGCGATGAATTTCCGTTATCGACAAGGCACGATCCGTCAAAATCATACAGATGTCGGCATCGATCAACGAATAGGTTAAGTCAAGCCGCCGTCGTTCCGTTTCTTGCAACTATTGCCCCAGATTTGCTGCCGTTGCCGCTCCCTGGGATGCGATACCAAGCGGCGTGCCGATAAGATTCAAGAACTTCCTGATGTCGACGGAAGGATGACGCGATACATAGATGACGTCGCGGCTTTTTACCGGGAAAGTCTGACCTACGATCAGGCTGTCCGGATTGGACATGTCGAAGCGATAGACGATTGGATAGCGTCCCTTGGCATCCGAAACCATTCCCTTACGCAGCAAACCGTCGAAGCGAGCAGGACCGAGCAGGGCTTTGGCGATTTCAGGCTCCTCGTAGCGGAACAGGAAGAAGCCTTTCGCATTGCTCGAATCGTCGATTGCGCCGTGACCCAGCGCAACAGCCTCGAGCAGGTTCAGATCGTTTGCTCCAAATTCGAGGCGACCGTCTCCGCGAACAGATCCAAGCAGAGTGAAGGTCCTCGGATCGCGGACGAGGAAGATCTGATCGCCCGGCTGGACATAGATATCTTCCGACGGATGCTCGATGATGGACTTCAGCAGAACCGTTCCCGTCCGGCTGCCGCGAACCAGCGTTACATAGGTTTCATAAGGTTGCGTTGAAGGCCCACCGGCCTTGGCGATGACTTCGGTAATCTTTTCCTTGGTCAGATCGAGCGAAACCATGGAAGGACGGCCAACGGCGCCCGAAACCGTGACGGTGCGCGACGGCGTGCCCATGCTCGTTACGATAACATCCGGCTCGACGGCCTTGGTCGCCAGCGCCGAAAGGATTGCCTTGCGAGCCTGATCAAGCGTCTTGCCCGCAAATCGAACCGAGCCGGCATAAGGAATTGCCGCCGTGCCATCCGGCTGCACGACGACATCGAGCGATACCTGCTTTGATTGCGCCGTCGAAAACAGGCCGTCGGCGCCGGCTTCGAAAATCGTGATCTTCAGTGCATCGCCGACACCGATAACGACGGCGCCGACACCACCACCCATGCCAAAACGCCGATTGAGTGTGGATGAAACATAATCGGAAACCAGACGCGCACTGCGGCTGTCGATGTCAACGATATCGAACACCGCGGCATTTCTGCGACCCAGTTCGACGCTGGATTGCCCGGCGTCCTTTACAATGGCGCCAGCCAAAGGGCCTTCACTTGATACGGAATTGCACCCCGCAAGAACCACGCAACAAATCACGGCGCCAATACGAAACAATTGAAAACCTCAAACAATTAGCTGCCGTGATTACCTGATGGCATACATCGACATGGAATGCATCAAATCTATCGACGCCTTGAAAAGCATAACGGGCACGCGTCAACAAGCCCAAATAGCGGAAATGCAACCAAAAAAATCAGATGCGCTCATATGAACACACCCGGCCCTCAAGAATCGCTCAACCAGCTCCGATTTATAGGGGCCAAGGAAACTTGAAGCAATTTTGGCGAGTATTTTTGAGGATTTAAAATTAAAATTTTCTGAAAAGCAGACAAGACCCGTTAAGCAACGGCATTAGCAGATGGGTCACCTCATCGATAACATTGAAGTTTCGCTGAATCGCATTTATGCCGCCTTCCATAGGATGCATCTTGCCTATAAAAGAACCGAGTTCAGACCCGCAACTCACGCAGAAGACGACGAACCACAACAATCGGAGCTTGCTAAGTTTCTGCCGTCAGCGAGACATTCCGACAATCTTCGATTGTCTATCGTCGCTTGCAAATTGCCGCAAAAATATACTTCGGGGCGAGAAACGGCTTGGGAGCTGTGGTACGACAGCGGAACGATCCCGTAACTCTCCAGCTCGGCGGAATGCCGATGAAAATAAAGGGTGCGTATTAATGCTTGGTTTTTCAAAGCGTTCACAAAAGAAAGCCTCGAAAAGTCCCCTCGAAATATTCGATCAGTACGAGCAGGGCAAACCGGCTCATCAAAATGCTATCAGCGCCATTCTGCCACAGCTTGATCTCAATGCCGCCTCCGTATTGCCGGATCTGGATGGGTCTACGTTCCTTGACCTAGCAAGCATCGCATATTGCGAAACCTACATCGAAGCAAATCGCAAAGAAAATCTAGTTGATATCCTGAACTATGGAGTGGCAACCGCCAATAATGTCGCAATCGTTGGCGCCGACAGCTACTTGTTTATTGGCGACGGTGCAAACGAATGGGAAAAGCAGTTTCTCGGGAAGGCGCGACTCAATCTAGGTTGGGCAAGGAAATGGGAAAAGCTTTTTAAGATGCGTCGAAAGCGAGCGGAACACGAAGGAGTTCAACTCGTCAATTTTGTTATCCCCGAGAAGCAGGTATTGCTTTCTCACAAGCGCTGGCCGGGAATCGAGTCTGGACTAGTAGGCGCAGCGCGGCCGATGCGCCGGCTGCTCGCAAGCCTGAGGCAGGATGCGAGCTTGCTCTACCCAGAACAGGAATTGCGCCAAGCGGAAGCGATCGCGCCAGTCTATTCGCGTCACGATTCACATTGGAGTGTCTTCGGATGCTGCATTGCCATGCAGGCACTACTACGGGAAATCGGCGATACGCCCCCTCTTGAGCAACTTAAACTTGCGGTTACACGATGCAATAGACCCCGAGATCTATTGATGCATTTCTTCAACACATCGATTACCGAGGATACCTTACGTCTCGATCAGAACGGCGTTAGAAAAGAATATAATGAAAAACCTGAGCGTACGGGTCGCTTCAATGGTACTTATTATAAGCTGCAAAACGAAAACGCACCGGACAAGCGGCGGATCGCAGTATTTGGCGACAGCTATTCCTTTACTGAAGGCGTCACATATGTGCTTTCAGCAATTTTCGAAACGGTTGTATTTCTATGGTCCAAGGACATCGATTGGCTGCTGATCGCCGAACAAGAAATCAACGTAGTAGTGTGGGAACATGCCGAGCGCTTCATGATCACAATCCCCGAAGAATGAACTGGTTGCGAGATGTCTACGCTCAAGATTAGAAATGTTTAGGATGTCCAATTTCAGACAGAATCTAAAGTATTCCGCCAGTATTTTTTCTATTGAACGCGGTGTGGGACAGCATGGACACTATGAGAATCCATATCGATGATATCGACGAGTGGTACGCATTATCGATTTGCAATTAATTTGAAGCGTTTCGATAGTTAAACGACTACAGCCTGCAATACATGGAAACGCCGGAAAACATCCATGCTCTTTAGTATCGAATATGATTGCGGCGATTTGCTTGAGGGCTATCTGGTCCCCGACGGTTTTTCTGAGAAGGCATATATCAGGATATCCGATGCCAACAGTGAGTTGATGATATTGCCTTGCGATCAAGTTAAGCAGGCGGTCATCGATGCAGGGCGGCATGAAAACGGCCATGTCGGGTTCAAGCTCGATACGACGACCATTCCCGATCTGGCTGAGCGCACATCGCTGATGATCCATGACGCCAAGTCGGGGCTGTTGATCTACCGCCGGCCGCAGGTATCGAGCACGATTCCGTTAAAGATTGTAAGGCTCGAGACACAGCTGCTGCCAATGGTCAAATTCGACTACTATTGTGGCCGCAACTTTCAATATGAGCTTTCCTCCGTCGAGCGCTTCGGTCACGAAACGACCCTCCAGGCCTTTCATTTGAACGCCATCCAGTCGATCTATCTTAGCGGCCGGCTATTGATGCGCAATTATGAAGAATTCCTCGATAAGGGATTCAAGGCCATCGTTCTGCTGACCGATCCCTATTACGAACTTGCCCTGCGGATATTCCTTCTAAAACGAATGGCGAAAACCCAGATTTCCTTCTTCGGCGATCGCGACAAGATCATCTTGGCGCCTGCTGCGGAGCATTTTGCCGAGGTAAGCCTTGAAAACGAAGCCTCTCTCAAGGCAGCTCTGAAGAAGGCTTCTCAGAGCGTCAGAAACGTTCTGGTATCCCCGGTCACCCGGCAATTGGCCACGACCATACCGGAACAGACAGTGACGCGCAGCGATGTCGCCACTGCGATCGACCTTCTCTCGCGTTTTGCCGTTGTCGGTTTCGATACGGACAGCCTTTATTTTCAGCAGGCGGTCAGCGAGCTCATCGGGATTTCGGTTGGTGATTTTCCGTTGCCACCCAGACACAGCGCCCTCGAGGACGTTGCGGCACGGTTGCGTTCATTGCATATTGCGGAGCTCATGCTCGAAGAAGATTTGATTTTCGATCACTATGTGCGTCAGGCGATGAAACCGACCGCGCCTCAATTGCCAGAAACGATTGCAAGCTGACATGCCGAAGCCAATCATTGAAGACGCGATAGTTCAGGACTCTCCGCGGGTAAGAACGAGCCGGCAAATCCTACCTTCGCTGTTTCGGCGCAAGCAGCCGGCGCAGCGTGCACGCACAGATCTCGAGGAGATCGAATATATACCGGTGCATGATGGCAACGAGCCCGAAACACAGTCGGGGGGCAAGCCGCCCCTGAGGCTTATCGGCTTTATACTGGTCGTCATCCTGCCTTTCCTGGCAAGCTCGGTCTATTATGCCTTCATTGCTTCGGATCAATATGTAGCGGAAGCGCGTTTCGCCGTGCGGGCCGTGTCGGGAACAGGCGATACCAGCGATGCAAGTGATCCCGGCGGCCCCACCAGCGCTCTCAACATGCGCTCGGCGTCACAAGATGCCTATGTCGTCACCAGCTTCATTCACTCCACCGAAATCCTCAATCGAATCGGAAAGAAGATCGACTATCGCTCCATGTTTATCCGGCAGAATGCGGATTTCATGTCGCGATTTGGTTCATCCCGATCCGACGAAGAGTTTCTGAAATACTGGAACGATCACGTCACCGCCTATATCGATGTGACTTCCGGCATCATAACGCTGAAGGTCAGAACCTTCTCCCCGGACGATTCCGTCAAGCTTGCGGATGCCATTATCGAAGAGAGCGAAAAGCTCATCAACGAGCTTTCGGAAAGAGCGCGAAACGACATCGTGCAGAGCATGAAGGCCGATGTCCAGAAGAGCGGCAAAGCCTATGGCGATACCTTGATCGCTCTCAATCAGTTTCAAAACGCATCCGGCCTTCTCAGCCCGCAGACACAGGCCAAGAACAGCGGCGCGATTCTAACGGGTCTGCTGGCCCAGAAGCTTGAATTCGAAACGCGCCTCTTCGTCATGCGGCAATCCAACGCCCAGAATTCTCCGACCTATCAGCAGCTCAATCTCGCCAAAGAGAGCCTCGATGCGCAGATCGAGAAGATGAAATCGGCGCTGACGGGGCCCGAGAATGCAAGCCTTGCAAAATCCTTGCTGGAGTATTCCAGGCTGGAAACCGATCGCATGATCGCGGAAAAGCTCTATGAAAGCTCGCAGAAGAATTATGACGCCGTGCTTGCCGAAGCTCTGCGAAAGACACTATACCTCGCCGTCTTCGTTAAACCCGTGCTGCCGGACGAGTCGATATTTCCGCGTCGCGTCAGTACGCCATTGATCATATTGCTTGCACTTATTGTCACCTGGGCGACGCTTTCCCTTATCTGGGCATCCGTAGAGGATCACCGGATATGAGGGGAGAAGCAGAATGATCAGCTTCAAGAACGTCTCGAAATTTTTCAAGACGCAAAGCGGTAAGAAGGTCATTCTTGATCGGGTGAGCTGCGAGTTCGAGTCCGGCTATTCCTATGGCTTGCTCGGCGTGAACGGCGCCGGGAAATCGACGACGATGCGCATGATCGCCGGCACCATGCTGCCGAACTCCGGCAGGATCAGCAAGGATGTACGGGTGTCTTGGCCTCTGGGCTTGAGCAGCGGCTTCAATCCTCTCATGACGGGGCGAGCCAATGTTCATTTCGTCGCGCGCGCCTATGGCGAGGACGTGAGGCGTGTTTCCCGCTTTGTCGAAGAATTCGCCGAACTCGGCGATTATATCGATGCACCCGTGCGCACCTACTCCTCGGGCATGGGCGCACGATTGGCATTCGGCCTCTCGATGGCGATCGAGTTCGAGTGCTATCTGGTGGACGAGGTTCTTGCTGTTGGTGATGCACGCTTCCAGGAACGCTGCCGTGTCGCATTCGAGAACAGGCGCAAGAATTCCGACATCATCATGATCTCGCACAGCATGAGCATGATCAATACGCATTGCGACAGAGGTATGGTACTTGTCGACGGCAGACTTATCGCCTTCGATAAGGTAGAGCAGGCTATAGAATCCTATTATAGATTGAACCGCTAGAAGACCAGGGATCGACGGCAAGGCCCAAATATGGCTCATGATACCGAAAATGCGCCAAAAGCGCTTCAGCTCAGCGCGACGGAGCATAGCCGCAATGTGGCCGCGAATCTGTCGGTAGCGGCGCGGAAATTGCGTTTCTCGACATCGAGGCGAAGCCAGCTGTTCAAGGCCGTTGGTCTGCGGCCTCGCCCGATGCAGCAGGTCATCAGCAAGGCCATCCTGGCATCGACCGTTCTGCTGCTTGTCATCCCCAATATTGCTTCGGTCTATTACTTCACCTGCGTCGCATCCGATCAGTATCAATCCGAAACGCGTTTTACGGTCCGCACATCCACACCGGCACTCGGGGGCAATCAGATTACCAAGGTGACCGGTCTGCCGCCGGCACAGATCGTGCAAAATACCCTGATCGTCACCAATTTCATCAAGAGCAAGGACATGGTTGCGGCTCTTGAGGAAAAGGTCGATTTTCAAAAGATCTATGGGAACGACTCGATCGACCGGATCGCGCGCCTGAAAAAAGATCCGAGTTCGGAAAAGCTGCTCGATTATTGGGAAGACATGGTCTCGGTCAAGATCGATGCGAATAGCGGCATCGTGACGGTCAAGGCGCGCGCTTTCACGGCAGCCGACGCCCAGAAGGTGTTACATCAGGTCGTGGCGGCGTCCGAAGTCGTGGTCAACGATGTCAACACCCGCATCTGGCGGGACGTCATAGCGACCGCTCAGGCGAACCTGGACAATGCAAAGGATCAGCTGCAGAAAGCGCGGGACAAGCTTTTGATTGCGCGCAACCAGACCGGCGTCCTCAGCGTCGAGGGATCGTCGACCGTTATCACGAACCTGATCTCGTCCGTTCAGAAGGAAAGAATAGATCTTCAGCAGAAATATGATGCGCTTCTTGGAACGGTCTCCGCCGATGCACCGCAGATGCGCGTGTTGAAACGCGAGATTGACAGCAGGCAGAAGCAGATCGACCAGCTGAACAGCCAAGTCGCCGGGCAGAACAAATCAGAACAGAATCTCGCGGATGTTTCCGTGGATATGTCACAGCGCGAACTGGAACAGAGCCTTGCCGAGCAGCAATTTGCCACGAGCATGAAAACGCTCGAACAGGTCAAATTCGTCAGCAAGCAGCAGCTGCTCTACCTCGACACGTTTCTGGCACCCAGCCTGCCCGACGAGGCGGAGTATCCGCAGCGGGCGCTCTGGATCGGCGGAATTTTGGGCGTGACGATCCTTGCCTGGGGTGCTGTTTTCGGCATTCTCGCCAATCTTCGAAATCGTCTGGCGTAGTGTCGCACGGAAACCTATGCAAGTTTTACGCGACATCCTCTACCAACTGCTTCCAAGACCACGACCCTTCGGGGCACCGCCGCAAGATGGCGAGCGCGTCGCGAGGCGCCTGCTCATCTTATCGCGCAACCCCAATCCGAGCTTCAGCTATTATCTCGACGAGCGCGCCAAGACACTCGACCACATTGAAGTCATCATGAAAGGCCTCGATGATCCGCTCGATACTGTCGATAGCGATGGGCTCTTCGTCATCATCTGCCGCTACATCAAGCGGCCGCAATTGCGCTGGTTGGAGGAACGGCGAGATACGCTTGCCGGAGTGGCCTATTTCGTCGACGACGACATTCCGGCTGTTGTTACCGGGAACGAAGCAGGGTGGCTTTATAAGTTCAGGCTGATCAAACTGGCGGTCCGCCCGCTGCCAAGGATCAACAGGCTGCTCACTCACGTGTGGACCTCCACCGACGCCCTGGCAAATGCACTCGCGATAGAAAGCCATAGGATCGATATTCTGCGTCCCCTTCCGGCGGATGCGCCTGACATCGCGATCAATAGCCGGAATGAAAACGTCCGGCCGCTGAAGATGGTCTATCATGCCACCGGCGTGCATCGCCGGGAACACGAGTTCCTGATGCCGATCATCAAGGCCGCAATGGAAAAACACGGGAACCTTCATTTTGAGGTTTTTGCCGCCGGCTCCCTCGCCCGACGCTGGAGCCAACAGGGGATCGACCCGGCGAAAATGACCATCATCCCGCCATTGCCCTGGCCAGCATATCTCGCCAAGACAACGCATCACCAAGCCGACATCGCTTTGGCGCCTCTCCTGTCGGGAAAGACCAATGCGAGCCGCTCCGACACCAAGCGGATCGACATCAGCCGCCTTCAGGCGGCTGCCATCTTTTCCCGGTGCCCCACCTTCGAACGATGTGCCGTCCCTGGCGAGCTTCACATTGGCAACACCGCCGAAGAGTGGATGGCTGCTATCGATCTGCTCGTTGGCGACCACGCTCGCCGGCTTTCTGCCCGCGATGCTACGCGTTGCTCGATCGAGAAAATGCGGCAGCACGCGAGCCCGACATTTCCCGGCATTCGTTTTGAGCCTCTCAGCGGTGCCGACTAGAGCTTGAATTTGGCAGGCGATGTTCCTTCCAGCATGTGGATGAAACCAATATTTCGATGACACTCAAAATCATACCGAACGCCGATCTTGAACGGGAAATATCCGCTGAAGCCCATCTCGGCCAATGGAAATCCTTGGGGGATGATCCGGCTTTCGAGATCAGGTTCTCGCCCTTGCGAAAGAAGCTGGTCGTCATCCATGTGGCCGCGACCAGCGAGCCCATAGATCCGAAACTCTATATCAATCGCGGTTATGGTTTTCGCGAGAAGGATACGGTTTCCCTCCCGGAAGGAAACCGCTTCGTCATCACCGCGGATATCGGCTCGGTTGGCTCGATCTGCGCCCTGCGTGCCGATCCAGCCAGTTTTCCGACATCGTTCAAGTTTGCCGCCAGGGCTTTTGCATCCGAAAAAGCAGCCGAAAGATATATTGCAACCCTTCTTCGAAGCGAGGAACAAACCAAACGTATCGATCTCGGCAGGCTGCCCCAGTATTGGCTGAAATTGCCGAGGCTGCGCTTGGGGCGCCGCGCACCTAGCCTCACGATACAATATGCCGAGGCGAGCTATAGGCTTGCCGCAGAACTGGAGACAACATCGGTACCGGCGACGGCGGGAACCTGGCTGAGCGTCGTTGTTCCAGTCTATAATGCTCCGCCGCGCTATCTGGATGATCTCGTCAAATCCTTCGAAACACAGGGGGAAACAGGAGCAGAGCTCATCCTGAGCGATGATGGCTCGACATCTCCAGAAACGCAGCAGTGGTATCAGAGCCAGCAATCAAAGGATAATGTCCGCCTCGTGCTGAGCGAGCGCAACGGCGGCATCGCTGCTGCAACCAATGCCGGCCTGTCCCATGCAAAGGGGCAATGGATCGCCTTTCTGGATCATGACGATGTCATTGCACCGCATGCCTTCAAGCTCGTCCGGCATACGCTCGAGCAAAATCCGGATGCCAATTTTCTCTATACGGACGAACTTGTGGTCGACGACACCCTGAGGCCAACCGGCGTCATGCTGAAACCGGCCTATGATTCCGTCCTGCTGACGGGCGTCAATTACATCAACCATTTCTCCATCTATCGCCACAGCCGCCTTCGGGAAATCGGTTATCTCCGCACCGGCTACGACGGCTCGCAGGATTACGATCTGCTGCTGCGCTACATGGAGGGCGTCCCGGAAGAAAGCATTCTCCATCTGCCCTATCCCGCTTACTGGTGGCGCCGCAACGGCAAGACCTATTCACGCCAATTCATGGATGCCGCAACCGCCAACGCGAGAAAGGCCCTGACCGAACGGTTCGCACGACAGCGACAGACAGTCTCTATTGACGGCGCTCTCACCAAGACCTTGCACCGCGTTATCTTCGATGCGCCCCACGAATGGCCGAAAATCTCTGTTATCATTCCGAGCAAGGACAATTTCGATCTGATCTCGCGCATTCTCGGCGATCTCTTCGAAAAAACAGATTATCCCAATTTTGAAGTCCTGGTCGTCGACAACGGCTCCGCTGACCAGGCCGTCCTCGATCTCTATGAGCACTATCGCAAAACCCAGCCTCGTTTTTCGGCCGTCATCAATCGGGAAACCTTCAATTTCTCACGCTCGGTCAATCGCGGCCTGAGCGCTGCGACGGGCGAGCACTGCCTCATCCTCAACAATGACGTCGAAGTCATCGAACCAGGCTGGCTGAAGGAGATGGTTTCTTGTCTTGCCTATGACGGAGCCGGCATCGTCGGCGCCAAACTGCTCTTCTCGAACGACAAGATGCAGCATGCCGGTGTGGTAATAGGCTTAGGCGGGCTTGCCGGTCACTGGTACTTGAACAAGCCGAAGGAGTTTGGCGGGCCGATGAACCGGCTGCATGTGCGCAACACGATGACCTGCGTGACTGGCGCCGTGATGCTGATCTCGGGTGACTGCCTTCGCAACATCGGCCTCTTCGACGAGGAGAATTTCGCGGTCGCCTATAATGACGTGGATTATTGTCTGCGGGCGCACAAGGCAGGATACCGCGCTATCTGGACGCCCTTTGCCTGCCTTTATCACCATGAATCGCTGTCGCGTGGCTCGGACAAATCCGGCGAACGAAAGAAGCGCTTCGAGCAGGAGAAGCAGAACCTGCGCCGGCTGCACGCGACACAGGGCTTCATCGATCGCGCGCTTAACCCCGCCTATAGCCGCGATAAATCAGACCCCAAGATCGTGGTGCCCACGCGCCTGCATATCCCGTCGATGTCTTAGCCCGATCCGCGACCGCAGCTCATCAAAGCTGGATCAAATCGAGACCCCGACCGATCTCGCTCTTGGCGAGCTCGACTACGCTCCTCTCATGGGTAAACAGGATCGTCTGGAAACGATCAGCCGTAGCAGCCAGCACCTGCAGACCGGCGCTGACGCGCTCGTCGTCGAACGTCTGGAAGATATCGTCGACGATTAGCGGCGCAGGCTCGTTGCGGGCGGAGTAATCCTCGAGAAATGCCAACCGCAGCGCGAGATAAAGCTGATCGCCAGTTCCCTCGCTCAAGCCGTCAAGCGGCACACGCTCACCTGCCGCACGCTCAGCCAGCAATTGCAGCGTATCGCTTTCATCATGCGCTTCGACAAGACGGGAGAAACGACCGCCGGTCAGCTGCGAGAANAACTCGCCCGCCCGTCTGATGACGGGATCGGCCTGCTTTTCGCGATAGGCTTCCATCGAGCCGGCCAGCATTCGCGCNGCNATCTTGAGGACAACCCATTGCCGCGCGAGGTCCTTCGCCTCCTGCTCAGCTGCAAGCCTCTCGAAAACTGCGTATTCTGCGCTGACGCCGGTTTCCAGGGCTTGCCGTTGACGGCGGTTCTCAGCCAGCCGGGCCGAAAGCTCGCCATGCATGGCGAACTGCCGCTGATCTTCCTCGGTCAACCGCTCAATTTCAAGATCGGCTGCAACCCGCTCAAAGCCGGCAAGCTCGGCGCGAAGCTCGTCTTCGGCTTTGCCGTCAGCCTGCTGGCGGAATCGATCGCGGCTTTCGGCAAGCCGTGCGGCGAGACGCGCACGTTCGCGCAGCCGCGAGAGCAGTGCGGGCAGATCGTCGACACCGCGAAGATCCGCGGTTAGCTGGTCGAGTTCGACGGCAACGGCGCCGAGCACTGCCTCCTGGCGTGTTACCATGCCCAGCCAGCGCTGCCGCTCCTCTTCGAGGCCGTCGCGCTTTTTCAGCTCTCCGCGCATGGCGTTGACACGGGTATGCAGCGCCTCGGCGGCGGCATCCGGCGGCAGATGGTCCAGCTCATAGCCGCTGTTGGCGGCAAGCGTCGCCAACCGCCGCTCGAAATCGGCCATGTCGCGGCGCATGCCGCTAACCCGGCGCAGACGGTTCTCCCGCTCCGCTAGGACATCGGGCAGTTCCTGCCATGCTTTCAGGGCAACATTCGCCATCTCCAGGGTCGTGTCGGACGGCAACCGAAGCAGTTCGACGGCCTTGGCGAAGGCGGCGCGCCAAGCGACCTGCTCACGTTCCAAGAGCTGCTGCTGATCGTCGAAGCGAGCCAGCCGGTCACGCGCGGCCCCGATCTCGCCTTCCCGCGTGCGGCTTTCGCTCCAGCGCTCGGACAGAAGGCGCAGATGCTTGCGCAAGCCTTCCGCAATCGCGGCCGGCGGAAGGCGACCGCTCTTGTAGCCGGTCGCCTCGACGATATCCTGCAGAGCCGGCAAGACACGACCTTCCGCCAGTGCATTCTCATCCCGTTGATCGACTAAATCCCGCAAAGCCTTGCGCTCGCGTCGCAGCAGCTCCACTCCGCGGCGCCATTCCAGCATCGTCGATGGATCGAGGGCATCGACGCCGCAAGGCTCAAAAAGGGCTGCGAAGGCTGCCTGTGCATCCTTCAGCGCTTTCTCGTAACCCTTGTGCCGACCGGAAGCCTCCTCCCGCTCCCGCAGCAGACGCGCCTGCCGCAAACGATAGTCGGCGTGACGAGCGACCCGATCCGCATCGCTGAGGGCGACATCGGCCAAACGATCGG
>JGI24740J21852_10000834_pt1 | contig 13597 bp, 10 predicted proteins | sample KBSCornC6_FD_21852 | JGI IMG/M metagenome (IMG submission 21852) | reverse complement strand
TGTAACAAACGTCGCCGGATTATGTCTGTAATCGCCGCCAACTTGCAAGCCGTGCGTCAACGGATCACAACGGCCTGCACACTGGCTTCGCGCGATGCTGCCGGTGTCACATTGCTGGCCGTTTCCAAGACCTTCGATGCCGATGCCGTGCGCGCCGCCCACGCCGCTGGGCAACGCCTTTTCGGCGAAAACTACGTGCAGGAAGGCATTGCCAAGATCGACGCGCTGGCCGATCTGCGCACCAGCGCTGATCCAATCGGCTGGCATTTCATCGGCCCGCTGCAGAGCAATAAGACGCGTGCCGTAGCCGAGCGCTTTGATTGGGTGCATAGCGTCGACCGGCTCAAAATTGCTGAACGCCTGTCGGCCCAGCGCCCTGAAAGCCTGCCGCCCTTGCAGGTCTGCCTGGAAATCAACATCAGCCGCCAGGCCAGCAAGCACGGGCTGCTGCCCGACTTCGACGAGGTGCTTGCCGTGGCACGCGCCGTGGCGGCCCTGCCCCGCCTACAGTTGCGCGGCCTGATGGCCGTGCCCGAACCCAGCGATGACCCTGTCGCCCAGCGCAAGCCCTTCGCGGATCTGCGAACCCTGGCCGATCAACTGCGCGAGGCCGGCATCCCGCTCGATACGCTATCGATGGGCATGTCCGCCGATCTGGAAGACGCGATTGCCGAAGGCGCCACCATTGTGCGCGTCGGCAGCGCCATCTTTGGCGCGCGGCACTATGCCAACGCACCCGCCTGAATTCCTGTTTTCTCTCACACCCCCACTCTCATGCTCGACACTCTGAAACTCGGCTTCATCGGCGGCGGCAACATGGCGGCGGCCCTCATCGGCGGCCTGATCGCCAAGGGTGCGCACGGCGCCAACATCGTGGTGGTAGACCCAACCGAAGCGGCCCGTGCGCGCGCGGAGCAAACCTGGGGCGCCCGCGCAGCCGCCGCACCCGGCGCTGAATTGGCCGACCGCGACGTGATCGTCCTGGCCGTCAAGCCGCAGCAGATGCGCGAGGTGTGCGCACAACTGGCGCCGCATCTGGGTAACAGCCTGGTGCTGTCAGTGGCGGCGGGCATCCGCATTCAGGATCTGTCGCGCTGGCTGAATGGACACGCACGTGTCGTGCGGGCGATGCCGAATACGCCCGCGCTGTCGGGCTTGGGCATGACAGGTTTGGCGGCCAACGCCGGCCTGTCTGAAGCGGATCGCGCCACGGCCAGCGCCATCGCCAATGCTGTCGGCAAGAGCGTTTGGGTGCCTGCCGAGGCACAGATTGACGCCGTGACGGCCATCTCGGGCAGCGGCCCCGCCTACGTTTTCTATTTCATCGAGGCGATGCAGCAGGCGGCGCAGGAACTGGGCTTGTCAGCGGAAGACGGCCGCACGCTGGCCGTGGAAACGTTTATTGGCGCGGCCACGCTGGCGGGCCAGTCGACCGAGCCGGTTGAGGTATTGCGCGAGCGCGTGACGTCCAAGGGCGGGACGACCTACGCAGCGCTGACTTCGATGGAGGGCGCTGGCATCAAGGCCGCGTTTGTACGTGCCATGCATGCTGCCGCCGCGCGCGGTAAAGAGATGGGTGAAGAATTCGGGCAGGATTGAAGCTGAGTGGTCCATCCCCGGTATCGTCCCCTGCCGGGGCCGACTCACTTTTCTTTGTCTTCCAAAGAAAAGTAAGCAAAAGAAAGGCGCGCCCGATGCGGCGACTTCCCCTTGAATTTATGTCGCAAGGAGGGGAAGGGAAAAACTCGCTTCGCTCAGACAGTTTCCCTTCCTTTTTCCTCCTTGCAACAGAAATTCAAGGCGCCGCATAGGGCAGGAAAGTCAAAGGAAAAAAACCAAACCCTCTGGGTACCAGCCCAAACGACAAGGCCAACCTCACGACGGGTTGGCCTTTGTTTTTTGTCTTTTGACGTTCTGCCCTAGATGGCGCCTTGAATTTTTGTGAGCGGGCGGATAAAGGAAGGAGGCCTGTCTGAGCGAAGCGAGTTTGCCTCCTTCCCCGCACGGTCACAAAAATTCAAGGGGGTGTCGCCATCTCGGGCGCGCATTTCTTTGGTTACTTTCTTTGGGCAAGACCAAAGAAAGTGACTCAGCCCCGGCAGGGGATGAAACAAGGGATGGACCACCGGGCCAATAAAAACCAACTCACCGCATCAAGTAAGCCACCGCCACCCCAGCAAACAAACAAGCCCCCAGCCAATTGTTATGCCGGAACACAAAAAAGCATTTCATCCGATCCCGCGTCCGCAGCATCGGGTAATACCAAAGCGCCAACGCCACAGCCGCAGCAAACCCGATCCAATACGCCACCCCGAGCCCCATCACATGGCCCGCCCACGCCATGATCCCGAAGAACGCCACATAGCACAGCATGATCGCCGCCACATCAAAGCGGCCGAAGGTAATGGCAGAAGTCTTGATGCCGATGAGCAGATCATCATCCCGATCCACCATCGCATAGGCGGTGTCATACGCAATGGCCCAGAACACATTGCCGATGAGCATCAGCCACGCCAGCACGGGCACCTGATCCTGTACCGCCGCGTACGCCATCGGAATACCAAAGCCAAACGCAATCCCCAGATACGCCTGCGGAATCGCAAAGAAGCGCTTGAAGAACGGATACGTGCCAGCAATCACAATGGCGGCAACCGACATCCACTTGGTCAACGCATTGAGCGGCAGGATCAGCGTGAAGGCGATGATGGACAGCACAGCCGCCACGGCCAGCGCCTCCCATGGGGCGATCAAGCCGGCGGTGATCGGCCGCTCCTTGGTACGTTTGACGTGCTTGTCGAAATCCCGGTCGGCCCAGTCGTTGACAGCGCAGCCGGCTGAACGCATGAGAAACGTGCCGACCGCGAAAATCAACACGAAGGAAACCGGTGGATGCCCATCGGCCGCCATCCACAACGCCCACAGCGTCGGCCACAGCAGCAGCACCGTGCCGATTGGTTTGTCCATGCGCATGAGGCGCGCATAGAGCACAAGACGGCTGGGTTGGGCGGCGGACGACTGCATGGGAATCACCAAAAGAAAAATGGCGCCTGCACGAGGCAAGGCGCCATTTTAGTCCGGCCGAAAGTACGTTACGCAGCCAGATCGAAACGGTCCAGGTTCATCACCTTGACCCACGCAGCCACGAACTCGCTGATGAAGCGGTCCTTGCCGTCTGCGCTGCCGTACACCTCGGCCAGCGCGCGCAGGATCGAGTTGGAGCCGAAGACCAGGTCAACACGCGTGCCGGTCCACTTCTTCTCGCCCGTCTTGCGGTCGACGCCTTCATAGATGTCGCCGGCCGGCTTCCATTCGGTGCTCATGTCGAGCAGGTTGACGAAGAAGTCGTTCGTCAGCGCGCCCGGCGTGGCGGTCAGAATGCCGTGCTGGCTGCCATCGGCGTTGATGTTGATGGCGTGCAGGCCGCCAATCAGCACGGTCAGCTCCGGCGCGGTGAGCGTGAGCAACTGTGCTTTGTCGATCAACAGCACTTCGGCCGGCACCGCAAACTGCGTCTTCTGATAGTTGCGGAAGCCGTCGGCCACCGGCTCGAGCGGCCCGAACGATGCTGCGTCGGTCTGCTCTTGCGTGGCGTCGACACGGCCCGGCGTGAACGGCACGGTGATGCTCTTGCCCGCAGCCTTGGCCGCCAGCTCAATGCCCACGCTGCCCGCCAGCACGATCACGTCGGCCAGCGATGCCTTGCCCGAGGCCTTCTGGATGGCTTCCAGCTTGGCCAGCGTGCCTGCCACGGCTTGGTTGACCGCCCAATCGTTCTGCGGTGCCAGGCGGATGCGCGCACCGTTGGCGCCACCACGCTTGTCCGAACCGCGGAAGGTCGACGCCGAAGCCCAGGCCACCGCAACCAATTCCGATGCCGACAGGCCCGAGGCGGCAATCTTCGCCTTGAGATCGGCGATATCCGCTTCGGTTGGCTTGTGCGTTGCGGCCGGCAGCGGGTCTTGCCAGATCAGGTCCTCACGCGGCACTTCCGGGCCCACGTAGCGCGACTTCGGACCCAGGTCGCGGTGCGTCAGCTTGAACCAGGCACGTGCGAAAGCCTCGGCAAACGCCTGCGGGTTGTCCAGGAAGCGGCGCGAGATCTTCTCGTAGACCGGGTCGAAGCGCAGCGACAGGTCGGTCGTCAGCATGGTCGGCTTGCGCTTGGGCGAATCCGCGGCGGGGCCAGGGATGATCGCCTCGGCGTCCTTTGCCACCCATTGCAGCGCGCCAGCGGGGCTCTTCTCTTGCACCCATTCGTACTTGAACAGGTTCTCGAAGAAGTAATTGCTCCATTGCGCAGGCGTCTGCGTCCAGGTGACTTCCAGCCCGCTGCCGATTGCATCAGCGCCCTTGCCGGAGCCGAAGGTGCTTGCCCAGCCCAGGCCCTGCGCCTCGATCGGTGCGCCTTCAACATCCGCGCCCACGTGGCTGGCGGGGCCGGCGCCATGGGTCTTACCGAAGGTGTGGCCACCGGCGATGAGCGCCACGGTTTCCTCATCGTCCATCGCCATGCGGGCGAAGGTTTCGCGGATGTCCTTGGCCGCGGCAAGCGGATCACCGTGGCCATGCTCCGGGCCTTCCGGGTTCACGTAGATCAGGCCCATCTGCACGGCAGCGAGCGGGTTCGCGAGGTTGCGTTCGCCCGTGTAGCGGGTGGCATCCAACCACTTGGTCTCGTTGCCCCAGTAGACGTCGTTGTCCGGTTCCCACGTATCTTCACGGCCGCCGGCAAAGCCGAACGTGCGGAAGCCCATGGTTTCGAGTGCCACGTTGCCGGTCAGGATCAGCAGGTCAGCCCACGAGATGGCTTGACCGTACTTCTGCTTGATCGGCCACAGCAGGCGGCGCGACTTGTCGATGTTGACGTTGTCGGGCCACGAATTGAGCGGCGCGAAACGTTGCTGGCCACGGCCAGCGCCACCACGGCCGTCGCCCGTGCGGTACGTGCCGGCGGCGTGCCACGCCATGCGGATGAACTGCGGGCCGTAGTGGCCGAAGTCGGCCGGCCACCAGTCCTGCGAATCCGTCATCAGCTTGCGCAGGTCGGCCTTGAGCGCGTCATAGTCGATCGACTTGAAGGCCTCGCGGTAATTGAAGTTCTTGCCGAGCGGATCGGACTTTTCAGAATGCTGGTTCAGCAGATCAACGCGCAGTTGATTAGGCCACCAGTCCTTGTTGGACGTACCGCCACCGAAGGCATGGGGAGCAGCTTGCGCATGGCCGGAAAACGGGCATTTGGCTTCAGAAGTCATTGTGTTCTCTTGAGGTCATGGGGTTGATGCGGCCCCGCCGGCAATACAACACGCGCCAAGCGGGGAAGAGTTTGCTGCTGTCGAGCCATTTGCCATCAGGTGGCGGAACGACTGCCAGGCGGTCTTACGCCAGCAGCGAGCGCAGCATCCACGCCGTCTTTTCGTGGATGTCCATGCGTTGGGTGAGCAGGTCTGCCGTCGGCTCGTCGGCAGCCTTGTCGACGTCCGGGAACAGGCTGCGGGCGGTGCGCGTGACAGCCTCGTGGCCGGCCACCAGCTCGCGCACCATGTCCATCGCCTCGGGAATGCCATTCGATTCCGGAATCGACGACAGCTTGGCAAACTCGGAATACGAACCCGGGGCCGGATAGCCCAGCGCGCGAATGCGTTCTGCCACCGGGTCCACAGCGCTCCACAGCTCGTTGTATTGCGTCTCGAACATCAGATGCAGCGTGTTGAACATCGGGCCGGTGACGTTCCAGTGGAAATAGTGCGTCTTCAGGTAAAGCGAATACGTATCGGCCAGCAGGCGCGACAGGCCTTCGGCGATCTTCTTGCGGTCCTTGTCGGCAATACCGATGTTGATCTGGGCTGCGGCCGCTGCGCCGCCATTCTTTTTAGCCATCTGGATTCCCCTGAAAGAGAGTGGTGTGGAAAAACCGAACATGCGCGTTTGCTTTAAGCACGTGGTTCGGTTGCCGCCAGCGCGACAAGTTCCGAGTATGTCACTTGGTCATGACGAGCATCACGCCGTCAGCTGCACCATGCCATGCAAAAACACGATCATGGCGCCGGCAGCCACGATGGCCAGACCGATCTGCTTGCGCATCCACTTGCGTTGCAGGCGAGCATGCTCTGCAGTGCGCGTGCCTCGGCTGTCGGCCGCGCTGCCAGGCATACCGGCCAGGGTCGGCACCTCAGTGCGCGACGCCTCTACCGCGCCCGCAAAGGCCTGCCATTCCGAAACAAACCTCCGCACCATCGCCATGATTTTTTCTCCTGAGAATCCGCGCGTTGCTTGGCTTGCGTCACGCGCCGTATTGCTTGCGGGCGACTCGGCGAGCCACGTGCCTGATCACCGCCTCCAGGGGAAAGCATGGTTCAGGCATCACCCGAACACCAAGTTTATGGATGGAAGATCAATAAAGGAAATTTATTGATTAAATTGCAGCAGTAGGGAATAACTATGCTTGATGCGTAACAATTCCCCACATGGGCGGGAAGGGACGGCTCAGTGAATGAGCGGCGTGAAAGGCAGCGGCTTGATGCCCGGCAGGTCGCATTGCGCGACGGCCTTGGCCACCGCCTCGATGGCGGCGATGCGGGTGAAGCTCTTGCGCCAAGCCAGCACGACGCGGCGGTCGGGCACCGGCTCCTGGAACGGCACGTAGGTCAGCAGATCGGTCGCGGCGGGCTGCATATTCGGCACCGAGGTGCGCGGCAGCACGGTAATGCCCACGCCGCTGGCCACCATATGGCGGATCGTTTCCAACGACGAGCCTTCAAACGTCTTCTGGATGCCGTCGGCATTCTGCGAGAAGCGCGACAGTTCCGGGCAAACGCCCAGCACGTGGTCGCGGAAGCAATGGCCGTTGCCGAGCAACAGCATGGTCTGCTGCTTGAGCGCTTCCGGGTCCACCGCGTCGACCTTGGACAACTCGTGGCCGCGCGGCACCGCTACCACGAAGGGTTCGTCATACAGCGGCACGGTCATCAAGCCGGCTTCGGGAAATGGCTCGGCCATGATCGCGCAGTCGATCTCGCCCTGCTTGAGCAGCTCCACCAGCCGCACGGTGAAGTTCTCCTGCAACATCAGCGGCATCTGCGGAACGGAATCGATCATCTGCTTGACCAGTGCGGGCAGCAGATACGGCCCGATGGTGTAGATCACCCCCAGCCGGAGCGGCCCTGCCAGCGGATCCATGCCCTGCTTGGCAATCTCACGGATCGCCATGGTCTGCTCGAGCACCCGCTGCGCCTGGGTGACAATCTGCTCGCCCACCGGCGTAACGCTCACTTCCGAGGCACCGCGCTCGAAGATCTGCACGGCCAGTTCGTCTTCCAGCTTTTTGATGGCGACCGACAGCGTCGGCTGTGAAACGAAGCAGGCTTCGGCAGCACGCCCGAAGTGGCGTTCGCGCGCAACAGCAACGATGTACTTGAGTTCGGTGAGCGTCATGGCAATCAATCGGCTTTGGGGTATCGATAGATTTTACCTTATGACGTGGGATGTTGCTTGGACTTCGCGAACAACACCATGTGTTGGCGTAGCGAAGGAAATTTGAAATTAGCGAAGTGGGTTAGAAAATATCGAAGCTGTGACGGATACAGCTTTGCAGGAAAGCCGCGTGGCAAGGTCATTTCTATGGATTTTTTCAGCATAGAGAAGGATGCGTCGCACAACCCCTACGCGGCGCACGCGGATGCAACGGCCCCATGCCTGCCCCGCGTTCGTTGCGCCTCGATACTTCGCCGGCGCCAATGCGTACATCTACCGTTGGCGCGAATGACTGCGCAGAACGGTCATCCGCTCATGGATTGAGCGTGATTACTGATAGCTCATCGTGAACGTTGCCTGCGCGTTGGCCGTGCCCGGCGTGACGGTGGCACCTGTTTGCACATACCGCGCACTGAGCGGGATGGTGAATCTGCTCGTCCCTACCGCGATATTTCCGGCATACCACTGATTCGTATTGCCCGGTGCAGCGGAGTCGGGGCCATAGCCAAGCACGGTGGTGCCATTCAAGATCTGCACACCAACACCGCTTGCCTGCGAAGTGGGCGTCAGTGACAACACTTGCGATGTGTTGGTCGGATTGGTAGCGTCAGTCAGCGTGACATAGGCATTGGTTGACGTATTGGGATCACCACCTGAGCACTGCAAACCGATATTGAACGCCTGTGCGCCAGAGGATGAGCCCAGCCCTGTAAAGGTTCGGGTGGAAATTGCCCCCATTGGCACCTGCACAGATGGCGTGCTCACTGTGCAGGTGGGCACTTTTGGTTGCACGATAATTGCCCCATCAACCACGATGGAAGTTAGCTGACTGGTGTCGTTCTGCGCAAACCACCCCGCAACCTCGCCGGTGATACTTCCCCCCGCGGTAATCGGGCCGGTTTTGACTAGGTCAACCACGACACTGACCCCCGTACTGACAGATGTATTGACTGCGCCGCCGTAGTTGTACGACCGGGGCCAATAGCCGAGGATAGATGTTGGCGGCGTGAACTTAAACCGAATGCCCACACCGGCAATCGATGTTGGGTAGGTACTGAAGGCGCCACCGGCAGCCCCGGTCGTGCCACGGTAGGACATCTGCCCGATGCCGCCGGGGCAGTGCATCTTTCCTCCAACCGCAGCGAGTGACACCTTCCGAGTCGCAAGCACTTGGCCATTCGGGACGGTCGGATCGAATGCGCCTGAATCGAAGGCGGGCAAATGGAGAACCAGCGGAGCGGACGATGGGCTGCCGCCAGTCGGGGTCATCGTGCACGCCGCCATAGCGTCCAACGACATCGCGCCCAGAGTTACGGCAACTCCAGGTATCAGCATACGAATCGGTTTCATGAGTGGCGCGCCTTATCAAAAGTAGTAGACACCATCGGCGCCTTGCAGCGCGTCTGGACTTGTTGATACGTATCGGCCTTGTAGCCCTTGCCGCGCGCCGGCAGCGTGTAGTCGATGTCGCAACGCTCGGCCGCGCCATCGCCCCATTTCACGCTCAAGGCCCCTTGCTCTTGCAAGCCGCGCGCAAAGATGCGGCTGGCCTGGGCCACCACACCCACTTCCTTGCCTTGCGCATCCACCACGGTGGCGCCAAACGGCAGCGGCTGCCCATTGGCCTGTTCCACCTCCAGCACCGCCGAGCGGCCCGACACGGTGGCGTACTTCAGCAGCACGGCCGAACCGGCACGCGGTGCCACCTGCTGGCTGGTGACTTGCAGCTCCACGTCGGTGGACAGGCCCTTGGGGTCCAGCTCAACACTGTTCATGCGATACGGCGTCAGGTACGGCACCACCGCATAGCCCTGGCTGTTCACACGCACGCCAGACGCGCTGAGCACGCGTGCGCTCTCTGCATCGGACGCTTCGACAATGCCGAAGGTCTCGGACAGCGGTTGCGACAGCGTGATACCGCCCGGGTGCGCCACCACTGCGCCGCGCACGCCAATGGAGCCCTGCGAGTACCCCGTACCGCCGCCGATGCTGCCCGACAACTCACCCACCGGGACTCGGTAGAGCATGTTTGCACTGCCGCTGGTGACGTTGTTCCCGACCCCGCCGGAAGCGTGGTTGGCGGTCACGCCATAGGACAGGTTTTTGTCCGTGCCGATGGCGCCGGACAGCGTGGTCTGGGCTTGCGAGCGGCCATCGGTATCGCGCGAGAAATTCGCCGCAACGCTGACCGGATTCGTCTTGCCCAGCGGAATGCTGACACCCGCGTAGAACACCGTATCCATCTTGCCCAGGGCATTGCGCTGGCGCATGACCGAGAGGTTGTAGCCGATGTTCTTATACGTGTTAGCGTAGGCAACGGCGTAGTTCAAATCCGTGCCGCCACGGTTCCAGTAATCGGCGGTAGAACCGGTAATGTTGATCTGCCCCCGGCGCTCGCCCAACTGCTGGCTGAGTGTGATCGACGCGCGATTGCGCGTGCGTGTCATGTTGCCGGCGGATGCCTGCGCGCCATCGGCGTAGCGCGCGGTCATAGCCTCGTTCAGCCCGAAGAAGCCGCCCGTGGAGTAGCGATAGGCGGCCACGGCGATGTTGGTGCCGGTGGCGGGGAGGTTCTTGGCGTAGCTCGCGCGCACGCTGGAGCCGGTCAGATGCCCACCACCCAGCGACAAGGTCGACTGGGTGATGTCCAGGCCTATCGCCCCGATTTCCGTGTTGAACGCACCACCCACCAGGCCAGACGCATAGCCTTGTGCAGCCGTAACACCTGCGTAGCCCGTGAACAGGTTGGTGAAACCGCGTTGCCACGTACCCTGAACAAACACCGGGTTTTTGGACAACTGCTGGTCACGCACCGTGCCACCCACCGCGCTGAAGCGGTTCACGCCCGGGCGCAGCGACAGCGGCACCGCAGCGTACGGCACCGAGAACGAATGCGTGCTGCCGTCGGACTCCTGCACGGAGACCTGCAGATCGCCGCCGTAGCCGGTGGCGTACAGGTCGGTAATCTCAAACGCGCCCGGCGCAACCGTCGTTTCGTAAATGATGACGTTGCTCTGCCGGATCGTGACACGCGCGTTGGTGTTGGCAATACCGCGTACGGTCGGCGCGTAGCCCTGCAGCGACTCGGGCAGCATGCGATCGTCACTTGCAACTCGCACGCCGCGGAACGGTGTCGAGTCGAACAGCTCGCCGCTGGTGTAGGTCTCGCCAATCGTCAGTTGGGACGACAGCGAGGTCAGATCGCGCTGCGCATACGTGGCGATGTCCTGGTACTTGCGGTTACCCTGCGAGTCGAAGGTGTACGAGCCGTCGTGGCGGAAGTGCCAATCGCCAACATTGACGCCACCATTGAGACCTAGGTAGCCCTGCGTGCTGGAGTTGCTCAGCCCCGAGACCTTGGAGTGGTACAGGTTGAAGTTGTAGCCCAGCATGCCGACATTGACGCCGGAATCCCAGAATTCGGGGCTGACATAGCCGCGCGCACTGCGGCTCAGCGCGGCCTGCGGAATGCTCAGGTCGAGCCGCTGGTCGCCGAACTCGAACGTGCTGGTTGCGCTCTCAACGGCTTCGCCGATCAACAGACCGCTCTGACCTTCGGCGAGCTTTGCTGAAACTTCCGGCGACAGCTTGCCGAAATCGATGCCGATGCGTTGCAGCAGCGCCTTATCGAAGATTGGTTGTGCATTGGTGCGGGCCGAGACCGATGCGAACGGCACGTCCACACGGCCAACGCGGTCCTGGTTGACGTACACGTCTACGGTGTAGGTGCCGGGCAGAACGGGGTTGGCTTGCTCGAAGCGGGAGACATCAATACCGCCATGGCCACCGTTCATCAGGAAGCCGCCTTCAAACTCAACGGCGGCCAGCGTCGTGCGCTCAGGCGCAGCGGAATCTGCAGCCGCATTCTCTGCGTGGGCGTACATGCCGATCACGCTCAGCACCAAGGCACTCAGCGGCTTGAGCTGAAGGTCGAGGCTGCGGCCTTGTTTGGTTGTTATACGCGTAGTTTTCATCGTGGATCAACCAAGAAGAATTTCAGTAATCGTTGCGTTCATAACGCCGGGCAGCAGTCCCCCTGCTGAATGCGCGATCCGCATTCAGTAGCGTGTGCTTTGGCAACCGGATTGGAGAATCGAGGCGGATCTCGCCTACCCGAAAGCTGGGGTGCTTTCGGTAAGGCAGATCACGTCATCAGGATGGTTGGCGCAGAACGCTGATGCCCTGTATCAACCGTTGATGCATTCGGAAAATCAACCGCTACGACATCTGCAGCGGATGGCACCGTTGCCACATTTGCTTTTCAAACCGGCTGCCGTTGAAGGCAGGCGTTGACTGAAAACTAAGGGAACCCGGATTCGTTGAACACGCAGCTCAATGATCTTGCGCAGCGACTGGTTGCTTGCCGGCTACGCTGCCGCCCCAGTCGTTAATGCTGTGGTATTCCACCTCCGAACCCGTGGCCGGGGCGGAATGCAGTTCCTTCACAGCAAATGACGCGGTCTCTCCGGGCTTGATATGGCCAGCGCCAGCGTCGTACGTTTTGCCGCCAGACTTGAGTGACAGCGTGCCGAGATTCACGATGTACGGCGTGGAGTTGGTCCCTTTCAACACATACTCATTTCCATCGCGCACGATTTCCCAGCGCACCTTTTCCGGGGCCTCATCCGCGCTGCCCGTCAGGCCCTGCGGGCGGAAGATCACCTTGATGCGTGTGCGGAAAGCGATCTGCAGCTTGTTGGCATCGTCCTCGGCTGCACCCTTGGGCGGCACCTCCAGAACGTTGAGCCAGAACAAGCTTTCCTTGTCCTGCGCCAGCGGCTCCTTGGTGTAGACCAGGCGCAGCGTCTGCCCCTTGCTCGGGTCCAGGCGGAAGAGCGGCGGCGACAGCAGGAACGGTGTGCTGATCTTCTCCGGCGTCTCGTTTGCCTCGCCGTTATCCACCCAGGTCTGTACCAGGGCGGGCGTTTTCCCATCGTTGGTCAAGCGAACCGTCACTTCGCGCTCTTGAGCGGGAAAGATGACCCGGGTGCCGGCAATTACCACGCTTGCCTGTGCGTGTGCAGCAAAGACGCCTGCGGTCAGCACGGCCAGCGCCATCATTTTGCGAACCAGTGGTTTCATGTGAGACCTCCGTGAAGAGTATTTTTGTTGGATGCGTATCTTCAGAAGCCGTCTCTCGCACCGACGAAACGGCTTGAGAAGCTACGCACAGCCAGCAACTACCCATTGAAGGCGATCACTGGCCCGATGCGTATTTATTGGTACACCAGCGTGTACTGAACGCGCGAGTTCGCTGCACCGGCGCCTGCAACGCCCGTGGCTTCGTAGCGTGCGAAGTAGTCGAGGTTGGCGACGCCACCCACGATGTCGACTTCTTGCGAGTTTTGCGAAGCGTGTGCGGCACCTGCCACGATCGGTTGGTGCGCGTCGTTCAGCAGGCCGATTTCCACGTTCTTTGCGCCGCCAGCGTCAACAATCAGACGGCCGGTCTCTTGGTTCACGGTCGGGCCTGCCTCGAAGTGAGTCGACACCTTCTGGTCAGCGGAGCAGTTGGTCAGGGCGATGCGGAACGGCGTGGAACCCGCAGTTTGACCGGCAGCAGCCAGTGCGGTGGTCGACACCGGCGGCAGTGCGACGTCAACGTTGGTCTTGCCACCGTTGATGGTGCAAGTGGTGCCAACAATGTTGCCGGTGATGTTGATCGTGCCGTCGGCAGCGTAGGCTGCTTGGCCCAGGGCACCAACACCGATTGCGGCGAGAGCGAAGATCGTTTTTTTCATGATATGAGTCCTTACCGTTGGTTGATGAAGAACGGGTCGAAGTGACACGTCACCGGGCAGTGCATTCGCATTCGTATTCGCATCTGTTCCCGACACATGCAGTCTATGAATGCGAGGCCAATGGCGATATTTGACGGGTCAGAAAATGGCGCTTTTGCACAGGAGCGCAGTGGGTGATCCACCTTCAATGTGTGCAGAGCGCGAGGGGTTGGCGATGCGACAAACCTCGGGGAAATGCTCCCCCAGCGCGGGATTCGAGGCCGTGCTGTCCCGACAGCTAGGTCGGGGTGTTGATTTGCACCGAATCCTGACCCAGGATTTGCATCGAAAACTGACCCACCCCAAAGGCTGTTAGGTGTCGCTTTGTGCGGGTTGTTTGGCGGTGC
>JGI24740J21852_10000815_pt1 | contig 13737 bp, 14 predicted proteins | sample KBSCornC6_FD_21852 | JGI IMG/M metagenome (IMG submission 21852) | reverse complement strand
CACGGCCTTTTCACTGTAAGATTCCCCGTCTACCGTTAAGTGGAAAAGCGCACCTTCTTTGGGCAATTTTTGAAAAGCAGTTAACCCATAGGCCCACTGCCCCCATTTTTCTTTCATCTCCGGGTTGGTTTCAGTGATCATGTCTGAAAGAATACCCAGGTTTACCCGTATTAAAAAAGGAGCGCCGTTCACCAGGCCCATATCAATGGTCTTTATAGTATAGTCACCAGCCACCAGCATGGCAATGGCTTCTTCACTATCTACAGGTATATTCAGCTCTTTGGCCATCACATTAGCTGTTCCGCCCGGCACAATAAACAGGGGTGTGCTGCTGCCATGCAGGGCGCGCGCAGCTTCCATCACAGTTCCATCGCCACCGTACACAGCTACTATATTGTCTTTATCCCTGAGAACATTTACCAGGTCAAAAATATCATCCGGGGCTTTACTTTCTGTGATAGCAAAGGGAATTGCAGTGTCCCGGAAAGCCGCTGTAATAATGGATACGATCGGCTCCTCCGTTCCGGCAGCAGGATTAATAATGAAGTGTATTTTTTTCAACACAATAGGTTTGCATTGGAAAGCTCCAAAATCATGCCTCCACAGCTATTATAGGGTTAACAGCGGTATTAATTTTACATGAATAAAGGTAAACGGCTAAGCAGCAGGGTTATGCTGGCATCTATTGCTCAATAAATTTTTTCAGCAACACAAGGGTCACATTCCAGTAAAAGGCCAGATGTTTATAGATAACTTCTGTGGGGAAATTACTGAGCGTAATGGTTAGCTCTGTCCCATCTTCCAGGGGCGTTAGGGCAAATCTGATCACGGAATAGTTTTCAACCTGGTCAGGTAATCTTGAGAGGGAGCTTAAATGGCTATACTCCAATATGCGCTCGGGTTCAAATTGCAGCACTACACCTTTATTTTCAAAACGGCTGTGGTACCAGTCGCCCTGGATGGTAATGGGTTCGCCCACTTTCCAGTTGGTGATGATCTCAATAGGAGTTTCAGACATCCATTGCCGTATTAATGCAGGTTGGGTGATGGCTTCCCACACCTTTGCCGGCAGCGCATGAATGGTGATGGTCTTATGAATGATTGGGTCCGTTGATGTTTCCATAGTCAGTTGCTAATATAATTCATCAACGCCATGCACCGGAAAATAATTGACCTGAATTTACCAAGGGCGCAAAATTATAAATGACCGGTATGCCCGGCCATTTATACGTGTCAAACTTTTGGGGCCTCAACTCTTTTAAGCCACCAGGCTGCCCTCTGCTCCAAATGCATGGTCTATCAGGATCTTCCAGGTGCCATCGTTCTGCTGTATCATTACTTCAATACCTTTGGCGCTGATCTTTACTTCATCACCATCTGTAATGCTCCATTCAGAGCGGCCCACTGCAATGTCGCCGGTTTGCAAACAATACACGGTTTTGATCTCCATTTTTCCTTTAATGGATAAGATGCCTTTGATGGCTTCTTCAAATTTTTCTGCGCCGGATACCGGTTTGCCGGGTTCAGGCACAATAAAGCCGCTTACATCGTACATGTTCATTACGGTATTTACATCGCCGGTATTGAAAGCGGCGGCCAGTGCGGCATGCGCATCTTCTGCTCTTTTAGGTAAGTTCATTTTTTATTGATTTAGGTGTTTAGAATGTGCTTAGAATAGAGATGAGAAATTTTCTTCAGCGGCAATAGTTTTTGCAAGGGCACCGGCCTGCTGGTATACCTTGTCAAACAAAAAGCTGCCCATGCTGATCCTTTTTACGCCCAGTGATGCCAGCGCCTCAAAATCCGGCAGCTGCGGCATACACATTACATTAATGGGCAGGGTAGTGGCTTTTACCACTTCCCTTATATCATCCGGGCTTGTAATGCAGGGCACAAAAATGCCATCTGCCCCGGCGCTTTCATAATGCTTAATGCGGGTAAGCGTTTCGCTTAACGCAGTGGGCATGCCCAGCAAAAAGCCATCTGTACGGATGTTCAGGAAGATGTGCAGATTATTGCGGCTGATGTGATCTGCTACTGCAGATAATGTTTTTTGAAAAGCGCTTACTTCCTGTAAAACACGGCTGCTGCCGGCAACGGTATCTTCCAGGTTAATGCCCACCACACCTGCATCGTGCAGCTGTTGTATATGATCAATAATACCTGCTGCAGTGCGGTTATAACCACCTTCTATGTCAACAGAGAATGGTATACGAACGGTGTCCGTTACCCGTTTGGCCAGTTGCAGCAATATATCGAATGGCAGCTGCTCCCCATCTTCATAACCGAAGGATTGCGCCAGCGCCATGCTGGAAGTGCCGATGGCTTTATATCCGCTGGCTTCAAATACCCGGGCACTGTGTACATTCCAGATATTACCCAACAGGAGTGGTGTTGCATTTTGATGCAGCTGTAAAAATGTTTCAAATGTGCTCATATAATAAGAGTTTATGTTTTGCAGATATTCTTTAGCAAAACTAGGGCACTCTTACACGTTGAAATTGTACAAATCGGAACACCGTATTATTGTACGGCTGCCTGGTTTACGGGGAAGTTATTTTCCAGGTAGGCAGAGGGGGTAACGCCGGTAAAGGATTTAAAATCCCTTATAAAATGAGATTGGTCAAAGTAGCCGCATTCATATGCGATGGAAGTGAAAGGCTGATCATTCCTGGTGATCAGCTTAAGACTGTGCTGGAACCGGTATATTTTATTAAATGATTTTGGAGACAGGCCGGTATGCTGGTAAATTATTTTTTGCAGGTAACGGGGCGTAATGCCATGTTTAGTGGCAATGTTGCTGATGTTTGTTTCTGCTGCGTTATTTTTTATACTGGTTAAAATGTGCGCTACTTTATCAATGTTGAAGGACTTCTTTTCATTGCGGGATAACATTTTCATTAAAAAATGCTCTACCAGCGCTATCCTGTTTTCCGGTACGGTTTCTTCCAGCAGCTGTGCGTGCAGGGTTTTTGCAGGTTTGCCTATAATGTCGCTGAGGTCAGAAACCCGGTTATTGAACACGCCCATTTCATCATCAAAAAAATAAGCGGCAGAATGGGTCAGGAAGCGGATGCCCAGCATGGTATGCCTGCCTTTTGAGCGGATGGCCAGTGGTTTGGTGATCTGGCCCCACAGCTCTATGGGCGGGTTTTTACAGAACTCATTCCCTGCTTCGGCTTCCCAGGAACCCTCTCCCAGGTTAAAGATCACCTCCATATCACCGCTGGGAAATACCGTATCGTCGAATGCAATGCTGGCATTGGATTCAAAGATATAGTAGTGCCGGATATACGGCCTTAAAGCAGCAGATGGAAGGAAGTGTCTGAATTCCATGTAATAAAATTAGGGATTTTCGGTTATAAATCCCGCGCTTTCCATATCTTCCTGAGACTCACGGCACTAACCGCTACCCAGCATAAAGGATGGAGCATCCACACCAGGTATCTTTCCCGGGGTACGTAATTAAAAGCTGCGATCATAGCCGCAAGGCCGGTAGCATTTTTATTGACCACCGGTTTTTCCCAGGTTATAAAGGCATATAGATCCCTGCCGGCAATCACCCCGTTGTATAACCCGATAATGATCCAGACGATCATCATCCACCATACAGCTTTGCTTTTTCTCACCAGCAGGAATGCCAGTGTATATCCTATTATCAGGCTGGTCATGAGCAGTATTTCCTGCAGGCTGTGGCCGGAGTAAAAAGTAAACCGTATGGGCAACACTTCCGTCATATTAAACCATACCCATATCAGCAGGGTAAATAAGGCAGAAACCGCGAGTATGCTAAGGGTAAGCTGCCTGGTTCTTTGCAGGCCTTTGCTGGTTACAGATTGGTAAAAGCGTATGCCAAACAGGGCCAATGCACCAAGCATAGGAATGGAATAGAGTAAAGTCAAAAGAATGGTATAGGTATTCATAGAGCATAGGGAATTGCTGTACTAAGATGGTTTCTTTTTTTGAAAATTTATAACAAACAGGGTGCTGCTGCCTATATGCAGTGTTTTAACGCAGGATAAACCCTGAAGGCAATTTTCGCAGAATATGCTTACATTCAATATATAATTATCCCTCAAATACCTAATATTCCGGTTTATGTTCTATGCTCCTGTTACGATCCCCGTTAGCCGGCCCGCAGGCCGCTCAATAGCTGATAATCCATCTGCCAAAGGCGTATCAAGACCCGCTGTAGCTCCCTTACAGAAAATAAGCGCAGGAATAATTAATAACCCGGTATTACAACGGGTAGTGATCCATAATGTAACCCAGGGTGAATATAAAGTTAGCGTGGACTATAAACCAACGGGACTGAGCTACATTGTTAAAAAAGGGGAGGATGAACCGGAAACACTTTCCGCTGAGGAAATGAAAGTAAAGTATGCCGATCTATGGAAGGCCGTTCCTCATGAGGAAGTAGAACAAAAGGTGAAAGTAAGAAAGCAGCGGACAGCGACCGCCGATTGGATCAAGGAAAAGAATACCGCAAATATCAAATGGCCCTATTATACCACAGCCGGTCTGGATGCCATTCATTCCATACTGAGAGCGATTGACTTTGAGCGTACCCTGGAGCCGTCCTCTAAAGAAAAAAACAGGCGCCAGAGATGGAAAAAAAGAATAACCCGCATGGAGGGCCAGTTAGAAGAGATAGCGGAAGCCAATTGTTTCTATCATGAGTTCACTGCCAATTTGGAGGATGATGTAAAGGAAATTGTAAAAGCAGATCCTCCAACAGCCGGAAGAGGCTTAAAGGAACGGTACAGCGATCCTAAAGCAAGGCAGATCTGGAAAAGTTATACTCCCTATGCTGTAATGCCGGAAGCCTTAACCGGGCAGGTACATGAACTGGTAATGGCAATAACAAAAAAGCCAGCTGCCAGTGTTGCCGGGGCGCCGGTTGAAAAATCGGACCTTGTGCAATGGCGGGCCATCCGTAAAAAGCTGTTACAAAGGGCGCCGGCTGAAGGCGCGCTCACTTACGCCATAACAGCAGATGGAAAAATAGCCGGCACCGGTAAAAGCGGGTGGGCCTGGAATAACTATTTTTCTATAGGCAAAGGGGGCGTGATAAGTACGGATGAGCCGGAGCTGACAGATTTTGCTGCAAAGCTTTCAGAAGTAGATAAAGTAGAATCCCTTGGACGCTCAATCCTGGCCTGCGGGGAGGTGTCCGCTGCTACATATGCATTATTAAACGGGATAGTTGGCGATGTGAATAGCCTGTTTTTTGCCACATCAGAACAGCAGACAAAACCCAGGCAGGGAACCGTGAAGCGGCTTTTAAAGAGATGTGAACATTGTGAACAATGGGCAAAATCCGCGTATACAGAACCCTTGTAAGAGTGCGGGCTACTACCCTTTGCCGGGTATATTATCCCCAATCCGCAGGATTAAATCAACCCTGATAAATAGATATTAGCAGCAACCGGAGCGATGGCGGCATCTTTTATGCCCGTGTAGGCATGCGTGTGAACAGGGGCCATAGGCTGCCGCTTGCATAACAAACTGCCCCAGGTCAGCTATATGCTCAAGATCGATCTGTACCCCGGGCATCAGATTGAGCATTTTATTGCGCAATGTTAAAAGCAGTTCCGCATCAGAACCTATGAATATATGATAAAATTAGCCCGGCTTAACATCGCTGAAAGGGCAGTAAGGGGAGGATACATATCTGGTTGATAGCTTATCTTTAACGCTATAGCTATCGTAAGGGGAGGGGCTTTACGGACGGATGAAATATAAATATTATGTTTAATGCGGTGTTTTTAGTATGATTTTTGAGCGGCATCCACTTGAAAGGTTATAACGATGTAAGGATCCAGTGTTGCCGGGAACGAATGCACCTAAATCTATTTTAATTGTTATTTGATAATTCCTTTATTTGCAGTTAAAAGAGGGGATTTTTTTCTTCCAAAAAGATAAAGATTATTATGACGACGAATGTTAATCAAGAGCTGACACATGTTTTAATGGCTGAGGATGACGACGACGATTACCTGATTTTTTCTTTGGCAATTAATGACCTGACATCGGTTAAGGTGGTATTAACAAGAGCTGAAAATGGCGATATCCTGATGAGGTTACTGGATGGAAAAAATCCGGACCTGTTATTCCTGGACCTGTTAATGCCCTGTAAGGACGGGCATCAATGTATAAAGGAGATCCGCGCCAATAAGAAGTTTGATTCGCTTCCTATTATCGTGTATTCTTCCCTGAGCGATCTGCAAACCATTGAATTCTGTTACCGTGAAGGCACTAACCTGTATGCCAAGAAACCTTCTTCCCTGGCAGATCTGAAAGATGTGCTGGAAAAGATCTTTGCCATTGATTGGAAAAGGATGCTTTACTATCCGCCTATGTCACAGTTTGTGATCAATGGGTAACAGCACGCCTTTTCAAATTTAAAGCAGGATGCTCCGCTTACCAGTAATATTATTATTGGGGGAATTACTCCAGGAAACCCCGGAAGCAGGAACGGCCCTTTCACGCCCCCAGATCCGGATATTTTCTATTTGTTCAGGACTTGTTTTACTAAGTGGCACTACATTCAGGAAGCTTTTTTCAAAAAGCTGATCATTCACAATGCTGTCGCCATAAATAACAGCCTGGATGGCAACATCCCTCACAGCACTTTCAAGATCTGATCCTGCAAACCCGTCTGAAATATCAACTAAATTATCAATCGTAGCTGCGGATGGTATTGGCAGCATATTGCGGTTTATATATAGTTGGATAATGTCTTTACGCTCTGCTTTAGAAGGCAGATCCACGAAAAACAATTCATCGAACCTGCCTTTTCTAAGTAATTCCGGGGGCAGCTGGCTTACATTGTTGGCGGTAGCAACCACAAATACTTTGGCATTACTTTCCTGCAGCCAAAACAGGAATTGCCCAACCATCCTCGTTGAGGTGCCGCCATCATTTGATCCTGTTGCACCTGACAACCCTTTTTCTATTTCATCTATCCAAAGCACACAGGGGGCGGCATTGTCAGCAGAGGCTAATGCCTCTTTCAGCCGGTTTTCGGATTGTCCCAGGTATTGCCCGTGTATAGAGGCAAGGTCAAGCCTGTACAATGGCAGGTTCCAATTGGCGGCTATAAACTTGGCAGATAGCGATTTGCCACAACCCGGAACGCCTACCAGCAGCACGCCTCTTGGAGGACGTAATTTTCTCGCTTTCAGATCAGCAGTTAAAAGCTGTTTCTGGTTATCCAGCCATTTTTGTAAACCGCTTAACCCGGCTACAGTTAAGGTACCGGGGTCAATCTTCACCCTTTCCAGGCCGGAAATATCGCTGAATAATTTATCCTTGGCATTGCTTAATTCTCTAAGATCGTCTTTTGTCAGCGAGCCTTTAGCCATTTGGGTAGCTAATACATTTTCTGCCTCTATTTTGGTCATATTAGCTAAGGTAGTTGCTGCCATTATAAAGTCGGCCTCCTCCCAGTCAATTGGAATAGATGCCTTGTAAGGAATAACACATTCTTTTACGATCGCTAACATTTCTTCCTCATTAGGCGCATCCAGGGTAATGGTCATTCCCAGCCTTTGTAGCTGGGGCCATACACTTTTTGTAGTGATAATACAGATGCAACCACCCCGTTCTATGGCCTGCACAACGCAATCATACATATGGCGGGATACAATGTTGTCATCTTCAATATCACTCACTTCGGTGAAAATGAAGGTCAGGTTTTGTCTTTGAGCAATATTTTGTACGGCAAAATCCAACCCGCCGGCAATACTGCGGTCATCATTCACACTTCTGTTTGTTTTAATATCCTTTGTGCCTTGCGAAAGGCTATGTACGTATATTGGAATATTAATTTCTTCAGATATTTGCTGCACTACTTCTAAAACCCTTGCGCGTTCTATGCTCCGTATGGATATAAAGGGTATCCTGGCCCGGAACATTCTTGATAAAGTAGTTTTAAATTCTTCCTTAAATGCCATTTAGAATATAATTTTTCTGCCTGTAGGGGGAATGGTGTTTGTATGATGTTGTGAGCCGGTTCCCGTTGGGTGATGGGCTGGTGTTTCGTATAAGCCAAAACTATTCAAAAGCAACAGCATTTTTTCTTTATGATGCTGCCTTTTTGAAATATCATCTTTCAGGGACTTTTTTATTTCCAATACAAAGTCTTCAAGGTCTTTCCTTAGCAGTTTGCGCAATTCTTCAGGCAGGCCTGCGGCGCTTACGAACCTTAAAAGTGTTGAAAGGTTTGTTTTGGCATCACGGAAAATGATCTCCAGGTCATTTTCACTTTTCATTTTTTGAAATTGAAAAGAGCGGTTGAACCTTTCCAGCCAGCCTTTTTTACGCGTTTTATAAGCATCTTCTACCTTTGTATAAAAGCGTTGAGCAGTGCCTGCATCTAAAAAGAAGCTTCCCTGCTCCATTTGAGTGAGCACTGTATCATCCCCGTTACTGAATTTTTCAAGTACCGCAACCCACTCTGCATAAGTAACTATAGCTGCCATAAGCTATTGTTGTTTTATCCTGGGATTAATAAACTGGTTTGGAGGTACAATATCCCAATCAGGGAATTTTGCATTTCCGGTTACAGATTCTGTTCTTCCCTGGAATATATTTTGCTCAGGCTTTTTTTCTTTTTTTACTTCGGCCGGCTTGTTGGCATCCGGTGTTCCATTCTCATCTAACAATATCTTTGACATGTTAATTGTATTTCAGGTATTAAATAATATTTCTGGCCGTTTCTTTTGAGACGCTTGAAAAATCCTGCGGGGTAATTTCATTCAGCAATTCCCTCAGCTGTTCTGATTTACCGTCTTCAACAGCATATTCCTTTCTATAGTCTACCATTTCTGCAATACAGCCACGTAATACCTCTTTGGCTTTACTTTCGCGTTCTGCCACGTTCCCGGCAATCTTTTGCTTATCCTTTTTATGACCAGCTAGTTTACTCAATATCATTACGGCGCCTATACCCAACCCAACGATGCCCAGAACTATATGATAGGTAAATCCCCATAATCCACCTAAACAGATTAAAACGCCGATAGCGATTGCTGCATATGGAAAGGAAAGTTTTGAAAGCTCCCGGGCTAATTCACTTTGATAGAATGCTTCCTGTTTTTGCAGCTGCTCTGTTTCATCCTCCCCGTTTGCAGTGGAAGTGTTAAAGCCATCAATTGCCAGATCTGCCTGCGGGGGTATTGTATTCCTGTTTTGTGCGGTAAAGGTATCATGGGCTTCAATGATCCAGGGCTGGCTTATAGACACCGCTAAGGCCTGTGTGGCTTTAGTGGCGCCGGAAAGCTTTGGGTTAAAAGCTGCATTGGTCAGTAATTGCAGGAAATCCACCTGTTCATCAAAAATGTGCTGTTCGGCATCCATCTTTAATTGTGCAGCTGCTTTATCTCCGTCCATTTCAATAATAAGCTGGTTTAACCTTACCTGTTTTTGCAGCGGCAGCTCCTCCTCATCAAAATTAGTGACCAGTAAAGTAAGGATTTCATCGAGCTGCACTCTTACCACTTTGGATAGGTCGGCTGAGGAAGAAAAGATGTTATTGAAATGCAGCAGCATTGCCTGGTAGGATTTGGCATTGCGTAAAGCGCTTTCCAAATCGGTATAATTAGCAGCGAACTTTTTTAATAAGGGATAAGTATCGCCAACCTGCCCGGCAGATCTAAAGAAAGTTATCCATTGGTTCTTCTGCTCATTAATGAAATTATCTGTTTGTGATAACTGTACGATCCAGTTCTTTACATTGGTCATCATCAGCTGCCGCGCAGCAGGAGGGAAGACGCCCGTTGTTACTGCCTCCAGGATCACAATAAATTCCCGGTCAAGGTAGTGGGGATTCTGGTGCGTAAAATAGCGTTCCAGCCATTTCATACTTGCACCATTCCTGCCCAGCCGTCTCATTACAAGCATAAAGAAAAGAGTTGTTTTATAATCATCCCTTTTCAGGCTTTCTGCTAATGCTTTTTCTGAGTTGTTTTTATCATCACGGATCCATGCCGACAATACAATTAAAGCAGGGGCAAGCCAGTAGCCCGGCGCTTTGATCATTATTTCCTCGGTGGAAAAGCGTAAGGTATCGTCACTTACAATGCCGGTATCAACACTTTGCAGGATGCCGGTTGCCATCCTGCGTATTTCGGCATAGTACCCGTATTTGATCTGTAGGTCCTGCCGGAGATTGCCAACACGGGTTTCAGCCAGCTGCAGCGCTTTATGCTGACCATCTGCAGCCACAAAATTGGCAAAGGCTGTTGCAAGCTTATCTAATTCACTCCCCAGCTGGTCCTGTTTGAAATTTAGTGAACCCAGATCGGAATGCACGCCTGCCATATCCGAACTGATAGACCTTAATGCACTGTTTATGACAGAAAGGTCAGCGTATGAAATAACCTGTTGCGACATGAATTGTTTGGTATTATTTATAATTTAATTGCAGTGCCATCTTCCCGGAGAAGTATAAGTTTATCATTATAAACTTCTACCAGAGCGTAAGTATTATGTTTAGCCACGCCACGCGCCTTTTCAAACTCGCCGGGCATAGGTTCCGTGATCTTGTAATGTTGAATGATCTGAGTAGCGCTTAGATCCAGTATGTGTACTTCATAGGGATGTCCCAGGTAACATTTGCTTACAATTCCCAATGGCAGGGAGGCCAGTTCTGCTGTACCAAATTCTTCCTGGATTATTTGCATGGCTTCATTCCAGCCTTTGGTATCCGTTAATGTTTTTTGGTCAAGTTTGGAGAAAAAGTCAATATACTTTTTGGAACGTTTTTTCAGAAGGTCTCTATCACTTATAAAGCCGGTACCCGTACTGGTTGACTTGTGAGAGGCCGGTCCTGTCTGGGTCTTTGAGGGTTCGTTGAACAGTATTCTCCCCATATTTTTTAGTTTTTAGGCATAGGCATTACCTGTGATTGATCACATTGTCCTTTCTTTGGAAGCCGGGAATTAATAATGAAATTGTACTCTGTTTTTAATAATAAGTTCAGCTAACGTTAACTGCCTGTAGCATTAAGTATTTATTAGTTCGCTTTTGTAATATGCTTTCCGCTCAAATTATATAACTAGGGCTCACGGAAACAAATATATGAAAAATGAATTAGATGTAAGTGTTGAGGGAAAATATATTTATTAAATTTTCTATTTGTTATGTAGGCTATCAGAGCTTTAACTCCCTGGCTGCATCCTGCAATATCAATATCCAGTCCTGTCCGTACCCGGTGCCGGGCGGTGTAAATTTTTGCTGCCCCTGGTTTTCCACCTGGTCCATACGTTTAAGCTCACCATTACGGGGATTGTACCAGCCTGCCTGCAGCCGGGCGCCGCTTATTTTTCCCAGCACTACTGTAAAAGGTTGTCCGGATACCGTGTATACGTACAGGTAGTCTTTACCGCGTGTAGCCTGTACACGTTCGGCCGGCGTGAGGTTATTTTCCACGATCAGGGATTGATCCGGCACCCGCTCTAACATTGGGTTAGCTTCCATGAGCTTACGTACAAATTGCATTTGCCCGGCTCCGGGCAGGTCCATAGCCTCCTGCCACAGCACGTGCGGGTTATTCACCGCTTCATAGCTGGTGGAGTAGAACTGCCAGATATCATGGCAGCCGTAGGTATGCCCGCAGGCGCCGGCAAACAGGTCCAGGTAGGCATAGCTCCTTACATCATATGCGCTGGAAGTACCCAGCTCTTTTGCATTAAAGCATACCGGATGGTCTTCATAAATGGGTTCTCCGTCCAGCACAGGCTTCACAGGTGTCAGGTTGTAGGCAGCCTGTATCTTATCATAAACAGGTGTATTGCGGCAGTGGCCGTTCTGGAACATGTTAAAGCTTAGCCAGGCATCTTTATGGAACCATTCCGCAGAGCCCAATGCATTGGGTTGGGTATGAAAGGTGATGACCGCCTTATTCTTTTTGCCCAGCCCTTCCTGGATACCGGCTGCCATTTGCCGCCAGATGCTGAGTTGTTGATCATTCTGCGGTGTACGGTCGCCGCCCAGTATCCAGACAATGTTTTTCCGGGTGCGGTATCGTTTTCCTAACCATTTTCCATACACCCTGGCATTTTGCGGGGTAAAGATCTCCGGTCCCTTCCCCCACGATGATTTCCATACCTTATCGCCCCATGCAGGCAGCAGGCCTATTACCAGGCCATTGGATGCGGCTTTGTCAATGATATAGTCTACATGTTTAAAATAGGCTTCGTTTGGTTTGGTGGGATCATCTTTTTGCAGCGGCAAATTGCCGTAAGCATTGGGTGTATGTAAGCCGTCAAATTCTGCGAGTATAACAGCCTGTATCACCGTAAAGCCCTGGCTGGCGCGGTGTTGCAGGTATTGGTCGGCCTGTTCCCGGTTCAGGCGGTGAAACAGCTCCCAGGCGGTATCGCCCAGCCAGAAAAAGGGTTTACCATCGCGCAGCAGGTAACGGTAGTTATCGCTAATGCTTACCTGGGCAAATAAGGAAAGTGCACAGCAGCAGAATAGGGTAGTGAACGTGGAACGAAGCATAATGGAAATTACGAATTAATGCTTAATGCGGAACGCTGAAGCCCGGATGTTGAATACCCCATGCTGATCATTACATCAGCTTAATAGCTCTTAATAGCTTGCGTTCAACACAGTACTAGAGTTAAGCATTCAGCGTTCCGCGTTAAGCATCAATACCCGTATTCCGGCGGCTCAATTCCCTGGCACCGCAAATACGTTACTGCCTGCCCGCGGTGATGGGTAATATGATCCAGCGTAGCATGAAAGCCTTTAATAGCATCCTCCGTTAATTCGCTTGTATCCACAGTGGCTTTCAGCTCATCATAGGCTTGCTCCAGGTAGCTGTGCAGCTCCTTTTTCTTTACCACGGCTGCCGGTGGGGCCCAGGCAATTTCATTGCCTTTTATATAATTCTCCTGCCACCATTGTATGCCATAGGCAATGTGATGTAACAGCTCGCCAAAACTCCAAACCGTTTCTACAGGTTTAAAGGAATAACCGCGTTCCGGCATTTTACCGGCAACGTTTAAAGTGTACTGTTTTGAATTTTCCAGCGTAGCTAATAATTGCGCTTTCATAAAACATAAATTTTATGCAGCAAAGCTATTGGTAGCGCCAGCCAAACACTTAAGGAATCTTGCTCTTTTAATGGGAGGTGGTAGTACCGGCCCGGAAGGTTGCGGGAGGACATTGATATTGCTGGCGGAAAGCCGCTGTAAAATGCTCAATGCTGTTAAAGCCGGAGGTAAAAGCCACATCCGCCACAGCCTGGGTAGTATTGCGCAGCAGCAGGGCCGCATGTTGCAAACGGATGGCTAACAGGTATTGATGCGGTGAGCAGGAAGTAAAGGTTTTAAAAATACGGCTGAAATGGAAGGGGCTTACATAACAATACGCCGCAATTTCAAAAAGGGAAATATCCTGCGTAAAATGTGTGGTAATATATTCCTTCGCCCGTTCTATGGTAGTAAGATGGTTCTTCTTTAAACGGCTGTTAATGCGGGTATCCGGCGCATAGTCCGTAACGGAGCCTAACACCTTATCCGTCATTTGCAGTACCAGCTGGTCTATCTGCAGCTTGCTGCCGGAACCTAAGCCAATTAACCGGCTGATGTAAAAGTGCAGGAACTCTGTTTCCGTATTGGTGCGCAGCAGGGTAGAGTGCAGATCATTATCCCTGAAAAACTTCGTATGTCCGTAACGTTGTGTCAGCTCGCGGTGAAAGTCGTGCGAAAATTCAAAGATGGT
>JGI24740J21852_10000813_pt1 | contig 13743 bp, 12 predicted proteins | sample KBSCornC6_FD_21852 | JGI IMG/M metagenome (IMG submission 21852) | reverse complement strand
CGGCCAGGCACGTACTCGAAGACCAGGTACGGCTGCTGCTCGTGGACGTCCGCCTCGAACACCGGGACGATGTTGGGGTGGGTGAGCCGGCTGACGCTGCGTGCCTCCTGCAGCCACTGGTTGACCGCGTTGACGCTGGCCCCGAGGTGCATGAGCTTGACCGCCACTTCTCGCTCCAGGCGGGGATCGAATGCCAGCCAGACGACGGCCTGGGCACCCTTGCCGAGGTGTCGCCGGAGTTCGAACCGGCCCAGGGTCGCTTGACTGGCGGAGGCTGCGATTGCGGTCATGGCGTGGGCGTCAATGGGCATTGCGCAAGGCGCGGGCTTTGGCGAATTCGGACGGTTCCGGCGCGGTCGCGGCAGGCACATCCGAAACGGAGATCTGCGCCGGCGAGACGGCCGCGGCGCCAACACGTCCCGAAAGGGCCGCCCTCGCGGCTTGCAGGGCTTCGCCGATCTGCCGGGGCGACAGTTCCAGCGCTCGGGCATATCGCTGGGCGATCCCCGCCATCGTGGAGGGCACCTTTTGGGCCGGCACGCGGTTCATCACGTCGACGAGTTCGTTGGCGGCGCTGGCGACCTGACGCACCACGTCGCCGTCACTGTCGGCAACGCGCACCGGACGGTCCGCCGGCAGCCTCCGAATCATGTGCAGCACCTCGTCCCCCAAACCCCATTGGCGGGCAACCGCGGCGCCGAGGAGTTCGCTGTCCACCCCGAGGACGGCGAAGGACGCGCTCGCCTCGCTCATGCCGGGCATCTCGGGTTCGCCGGGTTGGGCGGGCGGGAGCGTCTGCATCAGCTCGAAGATCTGTTCCGCCTCGTCGGGGAAGTGGTACTGGATCATCAGTCGGCTGAGGTTCTGCAGCACCGTGACCAAGTACACCACTTCAGGGTCGTAGCCTGCCGGCCGCAGCGCTTGGGCGAGGTGCCCGGCCAGCCTGACCCGCTCCATCAGTTGCATGAGCGCCGCCGCATGTCGTTCCGAGAGTGGTCCCGGCCACGCACGCAAAGAGGCCGCGGCCTGGCGCACGCCCCTCAGCCCCACCAGGGCCAGGGCGCGGCGAAGGGTCAGCACGGGTCCGGTGCCCGAGGATTGCGTGCCTTGCACCATGGCGGAATTCACATTGCGGATCAGCTCGAAGCTGAGGGCCGTGTCCTGGAGAATCTGCTCCGCCATCTCGTCGGTGCGCTGTCCCTCGGACATCGCCACCCGTGCCACCCGCGCGCCCACCCCCGGCAAGGTCGGGAGGTGCCCGAGACTTCGGACCCGGTCCAGCAGCAAGGCAAGCGGCCCGCCCGTGTCGTTCGCTGCGGCTTCTCGCCATCCCGACAGCGCGGCCAGAAGGGTGCGCGCGTTGTGATAGCGCTGCCGCTCCTGGCGCTCGGTCGCCCGGTTGCCGATGGCCCGCAGCCCTTCGGCAACGGGTTGCGGCGTGCTCCAGGGCAAACGCACCATGTCCTTGCCCATGGGCGGCAGCCGCTCGATCACCTTGGCGGTATCGGGCTCGTCCAGGGGAGGTTGTCCCGCCAGCAGGTGGTGCATCAGCAGACCGAGGGCGAGCACGTCGCGTTGCGCGGCCAGCTGAGAATTTCGCACCCCATGGACATCGACCTTCGGCGCCTCCGCAGAGGTCAGGGCGGGTCCGCTGGCTCCCAGCGCCACCAGCCGCGCCACCCCTTGCTCGCTGACCAGCACCTGGTGCAGTTGGACATCCCCATGGGCGCGACCGGCCTGGTGGGCAAACGCCAATCCTTCCAGCACCTGGATCAGCCAGTCCACCGCCTCCGCCGGCGAAGGGGGGCGGGCATCGAGGCGTTCCTCGAGCGTCAGACCCAACGCACGGTCGACGGTCACGTAGGGCCAGTGGTCCTGCACGCCGACCTCGACGACGTGGGCCAGGTGAGGGTGGTTGAGACGCGCGGCCTGTTCCACATCGTGCTTCCAGGCTTCGAGCTGGGCACCATCGGTCGGCTGGACGCGGGGCAGGGTCAGGACCACTTCCTGCCCGGCTCGTGGATCGAACCCCAGCCAAGCCATGCTGCGCACGCTCTTTCCGAGCAGCCGCCGCAGCTCGAAACGACCGAACATCCTCATCGGAACCGGTTTGGTGACAGGGACTTCCGCATCAGGCATAGGAACAGAGGGCGCGACCGCAGTTTCATCAGATTGACACACCCGGCCTATTGGAAGTGGAAGACCCGCCGTTCAAACCGAGGATGAGGGGCAGGAAAGCGGGTTTATTCCTCACTCCGTGACGCTGTTGGCGATACAGATACGACCCGCTGGGGACTGCCCGATCTCCCACCGATCAATATCATCGCCGCGCGGTGCCAGAGGGCCGGGGGGTTTGTGTCAAAATCAAACCGCCCCGCCGCCCCGCGCCCTGCGAGACGGCCCATGCTTCAGGACGAGACCATGAGCAGCGAATTGATCAAACACACCACCGACGCCTCTTTCGACAGCGACGTCATCCAGGCCGGCAAACCCGTGCTGGTCGACTATTGGGCGGAATGGTGCGGCCCTTGCAAGATGATCGCCCCCATCCTCGACGAAGTCTCCAAGGACTACGATGGCCGCCTCCAGATCGCGAAACTCAATGTCGACGAAAACCGCGAAGTCCCGGCCAAGTACGGCATCCGCGGCATCCCGACCCTGATGCTCTTCAAGGACGGTCAACTGGCCGCCACCAAGGTCGGCGCACTCTCGAAAGCCCAGTTGACGGCGTTCATCGACGGTCATCTATAATCCGCCCACAACGGAGGGAGCGGGATGGCGCTGACGCCAGCCATCCCGCCCTCTCCGCCAGAATTGCCACCACACCCGCCAGCGCGGCGTGAGGATCCGGCCCCCCTCCCCAGCTTTTTCCGGTTTCAAAGCGAGTTTCATCCTGGCCTGTCGGGTCCGGTCATGAACACCAGCGCAACCTCGGTGCAGGGCCACTCATCCCGGCCTGCACGGCACTCACCCCAGGGTAATCACCCATGCACCTGTCAGAACTGAAAGCACTCCATGTCTCCGCGCTCATCAAGATGGGCGAAGAACTGGAAATCGACAACGTCACGCGCATGCGCAAGCAGGAGCTGATGTTCGCGATCATGAAGAAGCGCGCAAAGGGCGGCGAACAGGTGTTCGGCGACGGCGTTCTCGAAGTGCTGCCTGACGGCTTCGGTTTTCTCCGTGCACCCGATGCCAGCTACATGGCCTCCACAGACGACATCTACCTTTCCCCCAGCCAGATTCGCCGCTTCAACCTTCACACGGGTGATGCGATCGAAGGCGAGGTCCGGGTTCCCAAGGACGGCGAGCGCTACTTCGCGCTGGTGAAGGTCGACCGGGTCAACGGCCTGACCCCCGAGGAGAGCAAGCACAAGATCATGTTCGAGAACCTGACACCGCTGTTCCCCAAGGAACAGTTCAGGCTCGAACGGGAAATCAAGGGCGATGAAAACATCACGGGCCGCATCGTCGACCTGATCGCCCCGCTCGGCAAGGGACAGCGCGCCTTGCTGGTCTCCGCCCCCAAGAGCGGCAAGACGGTGATGATGCAAAACCTGGCGCATGCGCTCACCACGAATTACCCGGAGGTGTACCTCATCGTCCTGCTCGTCGACGAGCGTCCCGAGGAGGTCACCGAGATGCAACGTACCGTGCGCGGCGAAGTGATCAGTTCCACATTCGACGAACCCGCCGCGCGGCACGTGCAGGTGGCCGAGATGGTGATCGAACGGGCGAAGCGCCTGGTCGAGATGAAGAAGGACGTGATCATCCTCCTGGACTCCATCACCCGTTTGGCCCGCGCCTACAACAACGTGCTGCCGTCCTCCGGCAAGGTGCTCACCGGCGGCGTCGATTCCAACGCGCTGCAGCGACCGAAGCGCTTCTTTGGCGCGGCCCGGAACATCGAGGAAGGCGGTTCGCTGACCATCATCGGCACGGCCCTGGTCGACACCGGAAGCCGCATGGACGAAGTGATCTATGAAGAGTTCAAGGGCACGGGCAACTGCGAAATCCACCTTGACCGCCGCATGGCCGAGAAGCGGGTCTACCCCTCGATCCTGCTGAACAAGTCGGGCACCCGTCGCGAAGAACTGCTGCTCAAGCCGGAAATCCTCCAGAAGACCTGGATCCTGCGCAAGCTGCTGTATTCGATGGACGAGATCGAGGCGATGGAATTCATCCTCGACAAGATGAAGTCCACCAAGACCAACCTGGACTTCTTCGACATGATGCGCCGCGGCGGTTGAAAACCGTTGCGGGCCGCCCTTGGTCCCGTGGCATAATCGCCGGTTTTCCGCATTCTGGAAAGTGCATCGAACGGTTCGGTGTGGCTTCCGGGTCAACAGCGCAGAGGCTCCCATGAAAGAAGGCATCCACCCCAACTACCGCGAAGTTTGCTTCGTGGACCTGTCCAACGGCTTCAAGTTCATCACCCGTTCTTGCGCCCAGAGCAAAGAAACCACCACACTGGACGATGGCCGCGTCGTTCCTTTGTTCAAGCTGGAAACCACCAGCGAATCACATCCCTTCTACACCGGCACGCAGAAGAGCGTCGACTCTCTGGGTGGACGAGTCGAGAAATTCCGCAACAAGTTTGCGCACCTCAAGAAATAAACCGCGCTCCACCGCGACCGAAAAAGGCAGCCCAGGCTGCCTTTTTCATTGGGGCGTGCCCACGCCGTCGTTCATGGTTGCGGCATCATCGCACTTGACCTTGAACGAACCGTCGCCGACACGCCCTTGAACTCTCCCAATCCCGCCCTGGTCACCGAACGTGCCGCGCAACGCCTACCGCGGCTGGCACTGCTGCTGTTGTGTGCGGCCTACCTGCTGCCGGGCCTCTTCGGCCGCGACCCTTGGAAGAACGCCGACATCACGGCCTTCGGCTACATGGTCAGCATGGCCACGGGCGCCAGTTCGTGGTTGTCGCCCTCGGTCGGCGGCCTGCCCGCCGACGCGGCCTTGCTGCCTTATTGGCTGGGCGCAGGGTCGATCCAGTTGCTGGGCCCATGGATCGATCCGACACTTGCCGCGCGCATCCCCTTCGCCATCCTGCTGGGGTTGGTGTTGATGCTGACCTGGTACAGCTGTTTCCACCTCGCCCGCACCGACGCCGCCCAGCCGCTGCCCTTCGCCTTCGGCGGAGAGGCCAAACCCATCGACTATGCGCGCGCCGTGGCCGATGGCGCCCTGCTGGCCTTGATCGCCTCCCTGGGATTGCTTCAGCTCGGCCATGAAACCACGCCAGAACTCTTGCAACTGGCAGGGGTGGCCTTGTTCCTTTACGCGCTGGCGTCCAGCCCGTTCCGGGGCTGGCAGTGCAAACTGGCCGTGCTGGCCTCACTGCCGACCATGGCGGCCAGCGGAGCGCCCAGCATGTCGCTGGCGCTGTGCCTTGCCGGCGTGGTGGTGTGCAGCCAATCGAGCTATCCGCCCGTGCGCCGGTTCGTGACCTGGGTGCTCGCATCGGGGGTCCTGGCCGTCGCCTCCGCAACCGCCCTGCACGCCTGGGGATGGCGACTCTCGGGATACAGCAATGCCAGCGGCGTGCTGTCATTGCTTCGGCAACTGCTGTGGTTCATGTGGCCCGCCTGGCCCATGGCCCTGTGGACCCTTTGGCGCTGGCGCGCCCACTGGTTCCATCGCCACATCTCCGTGCCGCTGAGCTGTGCCCTGGTGGGGGTGGTGGCCTGCGCCGCCATGGGGGCGTCGGACCGTGCCCTGATGCTGGCCCTCCCGCCGTTGGCCGTGCTGGCTGCGTTTGCCCTGCCCACTTTGCAACGCAGCACCTCGGCGGCGATCGATTGGTTCTCCGTCTTTTTCTTCACCATCTTCGCCCTGGCATTGTGGGTGATGTACGTGGCCATGCAGACCGGCTTTCCTGCCAAGCCCGCCGCCAACATCGCCAAGCTCGCCGTGGGATTCAAGCCGAGCTTTTCCCTGCCGGCATTGCTGCTGGCCGGCCTGGGTTCCTTGGCATGGCTCTGGCTCGTCCAATGGCGCACCGGGCGCAATCGCCATCCCCTCTGGAAAAGCCTGGTGTTGCCGGCAAGCGGTGTCACCCTGTGCTGGCTATTGGGCATGACCCTGTGGCTGCCTCTGCTCGACTACGCGCGAAGCTACCGCCCTCTGATCGACCGCATCGGGCTGCGAGTGCCCGCGCACACCTGTGTCTCGGCGCCCGACATGCCACGCTCCCAACTGGTCGCGCTGGAGTATTTCGGCCAGTACCGGGTCGATGCCCAATCGCCGGCCACCGAGACGCCTTGCGACGTGCTCATGATCAATGAAACCCGCAGCCAACGCCCACCCCCCCCGTCCGGCGGGGGTTGGCAGCTGGTTTCCCGCGAGGTCCGGCCAGCAGATGCCAACGACATCACGGCCATCTATCGACGCGCCACGCGGACCGCAGGAAAAACCAAGTAGAAGCAAGATCCCTTGCCCTCCTCGCTCTGGATCTCGAGCCGCCCTCCGTGGCGCTGGACCACGTGCTTGACGATGGACAGGCCCAGGCCCGTGCCACCGGTGTCGCGGGATCGGCTGCTGTCGACCCGGTAGAAACGCTCCGTGAGGCGCGCGATGTGCTCCCTGGCCACACCGATGCCGGTGTCGGTCACGTGGATCTCGCCCGCGCCGTCCTCCCGCAGACGCCAGCCCAGATGGATCTCGCCCCCCTCCGGCGTGTAGCGCACAGCATTGTTCACCAGGTTGCCGACGGCGCTGAGCAACTCCGTCTCGCTGCCCGCCACCTGCATCCCGCCCGCCCCTTCCGCGTCCATGCCGAACCGGTGACGGCCACCCGACAAGGCACTGGCATCGGCATGCGCCTGCCTCAGGAGCTTGCCGACGTCCACCCAACGGTCGCTGGACGGACGGGGGCTGCCCTCGAGTTGCGCCAGCGTGAGCAGGTCGTTGACCAAGGTCTGGATGCGCCGGGTCTGCTTGCCCATGAGACCCAGCATCCTGCGACGCTCGGCCTCGGTGAGAGACAGGCTCTCCAGGGTTTCGATGAATCCGGACACCACCGTCAAGGGCGTGCGGATCTCGTGCGAGACGTTCGCCACGAAATCGCGCCGCATCGCCTCGGCCCGCTCGCGTTCGGTGACGTCCTGGGACAACACGAGTTTGAGGTTGTCGCCGTAGGCACGAATCACCACCGACAAGGTCCCCCGTCCGCGGCCGCCCACCAGATCGGGCACGAGCACGGGCTCGCCGAACTGTCCCGCCTGCAGATAGGTCACGAAGCCCGGTGCGCGGATCAGGTTCGTCACGGGCTGCCGGCGGTCGCGCTCGGGATCCAGTCCGAAGTGGTCTGCCGCCACCGAGTTGCACCAGTCGATGTGGTCGGATTCGTCTAACAGAAGGACGCCGTTGGGCGAGGCCTCCATCGCCGACAGGAACTGTGACAGCCGCAGGCGCTCTTGCTCCGCGAGCCGCTCTCGAGTCCTCAGCGCGCGCTCGGCCCGGTAGCCGATCTCGGCCCAAAACCCGGTGCTGCGCGGCGCCGCCTGCTCCTGGGAGCCGCTGAGCCAATGGATGAACCGGTATCCGCGCAGGGTGTCGACCAAGGACACCCCGCACACGCTGAGAGCCGCCCCCAGCAAGCCTCCGGGCAAGCTCGCGTCGAAGGGCGTACCCGCCCAATGGCCCAGCGCGAATCCCAGCGCCATGGCCACCGCAGCCGCCAACAGTCTCGGAAGCAGCCAGGTCATTGCGGGGAAAGGGACAGGGAGGGCATCAGGTCAAGTTGAAAGCGTCTGGCTCTGTTGCGTCAAGCGATAGCCGGCGCCGCGCACGGTTTCGATCATGTGGGCGCAGTGGACAGGCGACAGCGCTTCGCGCAGCCGCTTCACGTGCACGTCGACCGTGCGCTCCTCGATGAACACGTGGTCGCCCCAGACCCGGTCCAGCAATTGGGCCCGGCTGTGAACCCGCTCGGGGTGCGTCATGAAAAAGTGCAGCAACCGGAATTCGGTCGGGCCGATCTTCACCTCCTGGTTGCCGCTCGAGACACGGCGGGTGGACGGATCGAGCTTGAGGCCTCCCGCCTCGACGACGCTGTCGAGGGCCTCCGGCGCCTTGCGGCGCAGCACGGCGCGGATGCGGGCCATCAGCTCTTGCGTCGAGAACGGCTTCGTGAGGTAGTCATCCGCGCCGGCGTCGAGGCCGCAGACCTTGTCAGCCTCCGCCGCCTTGGCCGTGAGCATGATGATGGGCAGGTCGCGGGTGCGCACCTGGGCGCGCCAGCGCTTGGCCAGGGCGAGGCCCGATTGCCCCGGCAGCATCCAGTCGAGCACGACCAGGTCGGGCAACATGCGGTCGACCTGGGCGATCGCCTCGTCGACCGTCCCCTTGACGACCACGTCGTAGCCCGCGTGGCGCAGGTTGATGGAGATCAGCTCGGCGATGTCCGGCTCGTCCTCGATGACCAGCACCTGGCTCATTTGACCATCGACTCCACGGTCGACAGGGGGCTGTGCCGCACGTCGGTGCCCTTGACGATGTAGATGATCACCTCGGCGAGGTTCTTCGCGTGGTCGCCCACGCGCTCGATGGCCTTGGCGACGAAGACCAGGTCGATGCTGGCGGAGATGGTTCGCGGATCCTCCATCATGTAGGTGATGAGCTTGCGCAGCAGGCCATCGAATTCCTGGTCGATCTGGTCGTCCTGCTTGAGCACTTCGACCGCCTTCTCGGTGTCCAGGCGCGCGAAGGCGTCCAGTGCCTTGCGCAGTTGCGCCACGGCCAGCTCGGCTTCATAGGCGAGGTCGTTGACCGGAAGCCGCAGGCGGCTGGACACGCCGGTGTTGATCAGGCGCTGCACCGTGCGGGCAATCCGGGCGGCCTCGTCGCCCACGCGCTCGAGGTTCGCGATGCTCTTCGAGATGGCGATCAGCAGCCGGAGGTCGCGTGCGGTGGGCTGGCGCCTCGCGATGATGGTCGACAACTCGCCGTCGATCTCGACCTCCATGGAATTGACCCGCTCTTCGTTGCGCAGGACCTCGGTGGCGATCTCACCGCTGAAATGGGTCAGTGCGTAGACGGCCTGAGCGACCTGGGATTCGACCAGCCCCCCCATTTCGAGCACCCGGGTCGAGATGGCGCTGAGTTCGCTGTTGAATTGGGTCGAGAGGTGTTTGTCGCTCATGGGAAATCCTTGCTTGCCTGTATGCACGCCCGCCTGGGTGCCGCCGCGCCGCAAACGGGGCTCAACCGAATCGACCGGTGATGTAATCCTCGGTCTCCTTCTTCTTCGGTTTCATGAACAGCTTGTCGGTCGGCCCGAATTCGATCAGGTCGCCGAGGTACATGTAGGCGGTGTAGTCGGAGCAGCGTGCGGCCTGCTGCATGTTGTGGGTGACGATCACCACCGTGTACTCGTCCTTCAGCTCATGGATGAGTTCCTCGACCTTGCCGGTCGAGATGGGGTCGAGCGCAGAGCATGGTTCGTCGAGCAGCAGCACCTCGGGTTTGATGGCGATGCCGCGGGCGATGCACAGCCGCTGCTGCTGCCCGCCCGAAAGGCCGGATCCGCTCTGGTTCAGCTTGTCCTTGACCTCCGTCCACAAGGCGGCTTTCTTGAGCGCCCACTCCACGCGCTCGTCCATCTCGACCCGGGGCAAGCTTTCGAAGAGGCGCACGCCGAAGGCGATGTTGTCGTAGATGGACATCGGGAACGGCGTCGGCTTCTGAAACACCATGCCGATCTTGGCGCGGATCAGGGAGACGTCCTGGCGCGACTTCAGAATGTTTTCGCCGTCGATGGTGATGGTCCCCTCAGCGCGCTGCTCGGGATACAGCTCGAACATGCGGTTGAAGGTGCGCAGCAAGGTCGACTTCCCGCAGCCCGAAGGGCCGATGAAGGCCGTGACCTTCTTCTCGGGAATGTCGAGGTTGATGTGCTTGAGCGCGTGGAAGCCGCCGTAGTAGAAGTTCAAGTCCCGAACCGAGAGCTTGGGACGCGCGATCGCGGGGAGGTCGATGGTTTGGTGTTCCATGGTGGTTTGCATGTCGGCCCGGGGGTGGCGGTCTTCTTCAGCCCTTGTTGCGGAAGAAGATCCGGGTCAGGATGTTCAGGGCCAGCACGCCCATGGTGATGATGAAAACGCCCGCCCAGGCCAGCTTCTGCCAGTTCTCGTAAGGGCTCATCGCGAACTTGAAGATCGTCACCGGCAGGCTGGCCATGGGCTCGCCCAGGTTCGAGGTCCAGAACTGGTTGGACAAGGCCGTGAACAACAGCGGAGCGGTCTCCCCGGCAATGCGCGCCACGGCGAGCAGCACACCCGTGAGCACACCGGCGCGAGCCGACTTCAAGGTGATGGTCGTCACCACGCGCCATTTCGGGGTGCCCAGGGCGTAGGCCGCCTCACGCAGCGAATTGGGGATCAGCATCAGCATGTTCTCCGTGGTGCGGATCACCACCGGGATCACGATCAACGACAGCGCGAGAATTCCCGCCATGGCCGAAAACGACCTCACCTGGGCGACGACCACCGCATAGATGAACAGCCCGATCACGATGCTGGGGGCGGACAGGAGGATGTCGTTGATGAAGCGGGTCGCGCTGCCGAGCCAGGTCCGCTGGCCGTACTCGCCGAGGTAGATGCCGGCCAGGACCCCGATCGGCGTTCCCACCAGCGTGGCCAGCCCGACCATCATCAGCGACCCGTACAACGCGTTGGCCAAGCCACCGTTCTCCGACATCGGAGGCGGCGTCGTCTCGGTGAACGTGGCCAGGCTGAGCCCGCCCACGCCCAGGCGAATCGTCTCAAAGAGGATCCAGAACAACCAGAACAGGCCGAAAGCCATGGCGGCGAGCGACAGGCTGAGGGCCAGCGCGTTGACACGCTTGCGCTGGCGGTGCTTGCGCAGCCGGGCGGAATCCATCGCGAAAAAGGAGGTTTCGTTGACAGGATTCATGAGCGGGTGCCCTCGCCTTTCTTCAGTCGGGCGAGCAGCAGGCGGGAGAGCGACAAGACGACGAACGTGATGAAGAACAGCACCAGGCCGAGGTAGATCAAGGAGGCTTGGTGAAGCCCCGCGCCGGCTTCGGCGAACTCGTTGGCCAGCGCCGAGGAAATGCTGTTGGCCGCCTCGAACAGGGAGAGGTTGCCCATCTGGTTGAAGTTGCCGATCACGAAGGTCACGGCCATGGTCTCACCCAGCGCGCGTCCGAGCCCCAGCATGATCCCGCCGATGACACCGGTCTTGGTGTACGGCAGCACCACCTTGAAGACCACCTCCCAGGTGGTCGCGCCCAATGCATACGAGGACTCCTTCAACATCACCGGCGTCACGGCGAAGACGTCGCGCATGACCGAGGCGATGAAAGGAATGATCATGATGGCGAGGATGATCCCGGCGGACAGGATGCCGATCCCGACCGGAGCCCCCGACACCAGGCCCCGCAGCACGGGGACATCGGCCAGCAGCGCCTGCAGCGGCTGCTGCACCCACGTCGACAACACCGGGCTGAAGACCAGCAGCCCCCACATGCCATAGACGATGGACGGCACGGCAGCCAGCAGTTCGACGGCGATCCCCAAGGGCCGGCGCAACCAGGTGGGAGACAGCTCCGTCAGGAACAGGGCGATGCCGAAACTGACGGGCACGGCGATCAGCAGCGCGATGAGCGACGTCATCAAGGTGCCGTAGATCATGGCCAGACCGCCGTAGCGGTTCTGGACCGGATCCCAGTCGCTGGTCCACAGGAAACTCAGGCCGTATTCCTTGATGGAAGGCGCGGCGCCGAAAAACAGCGAACCGATGATGCCGGCCAGCAGCAGCAAGGTCGTGACCGCCGCGCCATGCACGAGCGCCGAGAAGGCGGCATCGGCCCAGGACGAGGAACGCCGCATTCGGGGCGGCCTTCTCGACGGTTCGTCAAGGGACATCTGTTGGCTCTCGAAACGAGATGCAGGAAGTGTAGCGGCCACGGCCCCTCCAGATCAGCAAGCTGGGCGCACGTCTTCGGCGCTCGGTCAGGGGGATCTCCCCTGGGTGTTCGGTTGTTCGCGTCGTGCGGCCCGGACGGACCGGTCACTTCAAGGCGATGGGCTTGCCGGAGGCATCCTTGATGGTGGCCCACTGCTTGCGAACCAACGCTTTCACCGAATCAGGCAAGGCCACGTATTCGAGGTCGGTCGCCATCTGGTCGCCATTCGCATAGGCCCAGTCGAAGAACCTGAGGGCGTTGGAGGCGGACTGCGGCTTGTCCTGCACTTTGTGCATCATGATGAAGGTGGCGCCGGTGAGGGGCCAGGCGTCCTTGCCGGGCTGGTCGGTGAGCACTTGGTAAAAGCTCTTGGCCCAGTCGGCTCCGGCGGCGGCGGCCTTGAAGGCGGTGTCGTCGGGCGCGGTGAACTGACCGTCTTTGTTCTTGAGCAAGGTGTAGGTCATCTTGTTCTGCTTGGCATACGCGTACTCGACGTAGCCGATGGAATTGGGCAGGCGCTGTACGAAAGCCGAAACCCCTTCATTGCCCTTGCCACCCGCACCGATGGGCCAGTTGACCGCGGTGCCCTCACCCACCTTCGCCTTCCAGTCCGCATTCACCTTCGACAGGTAATTGGTGAAGATGAAGCTCGTGCCAGAGCCATCGGCGCGGCGGACGACCGAGATGGCGGCGTCTGGAAGCGCTAGGCCGGGATTCAACGCGGTCAGCGCCGGATCGTTCCATTTGGTGATCTTGCCCAGGTAAACGTCACCGAGCACCTGGCCCGTGAGTTTGATTTGACCGGGGGCGATGCCCTTGATGTTGACCACCGGGATCACGCCACCGATGACGGTGGGGAACTGGACGAGTCCGTCGGCAGCGAGTTCTTCGTCCTTCAGCGGGGCGTCGGAGGCGCCGAAGTCGACGGTCTTGCCCCGGATCTGTTTGATGCCGGCTCCGGATCCGACCGACTGGTAGTTGATGCGGGCACCGTTCAGCTTGTGATAGGAATCCGCCCACTTGGCGTACAGCGGTGCGGGGAAACTCGCCCCCGCACCGGTCACATCCTGAGCCCAGGCCGATGCACCGGTCATCGAAACCAACGCCAGAAACCACGTGATTCGATTCGAGCAGAACTTCATCGAGAAACCTTTCGTGCCCACAGGCTCAGAAGAATTGTGGCAACTGTAAAAGAGCTGTATGACACCCCCGTGACATCCCGTCCCGGGTTGTCATCTGGCCATGAACCGGGAGGACGGCGGAGGCAAGCCGGGACTTGCGAGCGAGAAGGCGTTTGTTCACATCACCGCGGCCGCTGTCGACACGTGCCGCGCGAGCGAGCCGGCCAAGTTCACATGGGATCAGCTACGCAGGGTGTCGGCCAGACGCTCGGCGCAATCGCGAGCCTGCGCACCGTCCCGCGCCTCCACCATCACGCGAACCAGGGGCTCGGTACCCGATGGACGAATGAGCACCCGGCCGTTGTCGCCGAGTTTGCCCTCGACCTCCGCCTGCACCTCGGCCAGGCGGGGCGCGGTCTTCCAATCCTGGCCGGGCTTCAACCGGACATTCACCAGCACCTGCGGGAACAAAGTGATCGGTGCAAGCAGTTCCGCCAGGGAGCGCCCGTTCCGGCTGACCGCTTGTAGCACCTGCAACGCACTGACGATCCCGTCGCCGGTGGTGTGCTTGTCCAGCGCAAGCAAATGGCCCGAGCCTTCCCCGCCCAGCAGCCAGTTGCGCGCGGCCAACTCTTCCAGCACGTAGCGGTCGCCCACCTTGGCACGGACGAAATCGACATCGAG
>JGI24740J21852_10000811_pt1 | contig 13758 bp, 8 predicted proteins | sample KBSCornC6_FD_21852 | JGI IMG/M metagenome (IMG submission 21852) | reverse complement strand
TGGACCCTTATGTGAATACCGCAGGCATGAGTTACAACAATGCCGCCTATTTCAATGGGATCACTCCTAGTTATTTCTCTGGGAACCTCGGAGTAGGCACCGATACTACTTCAGCCCGATTGCATGTAGAAGCACCACAGGGCACTAACCTGGCAAGATTCTCACAACCAGACATTCCAGGTGCAGAAGCCTCCTTAAACATTTCCAATGGAACCGGCGGTGCCGGATTGTTTTACCCTTCAATTACAGGACGTTCAAAAGCTCCGGGATTTCCTTATGGTCTTTTCATTGTTGGCGAATCAGAAGATGTCGTTCCTGCGACGGGTTACACAGGTTACGGCGCGGTCGTAATTGATGGAAGGAACAAGACTGGCGATACATTAATTAATAACAATGTATTTTCCGTCAACAGTTATGGGAAAAATTATCTTCTGATTAAAGGTAACGGCTCTGTAGGCATTGGCACCCAGGATACAAAAGGTTACAAGTTAGCTGTAAATGGCAGCGCGATTTTTACCAAAGTAAAGGTAGAGGCATACAGTGGCTGGCCGGATTATGTGTTTGAGCACAATTATAAATTGCCAACCCTGACGGATGTAGAGAAATATATTCTTGAACATAAGCATTTACCGGAGATCCCCTCCGCTGCAATAGTAGAAAAGGAAGGTCAGGATCTGGGAGAGATGAATAAAAAGCTATTGCAGAAAATAGAAGAGCTGACTTTGTATATCATCGAGCAGAATAAGAATTATCAGAAATTGCGGGAAGAAATGAACGAAATGAGAGATGAAATACAAAAGACAAAGAAATAATAGTGTAAAACTATCCCTATGCTACATGACCTGCCCACAGCTGGATCAGGTCGTATAATCAGTTACTAATGCTAATATTCTAATCAGTTTAGAGGCACGAAGCTACTGAAACAGAGAGGCGATTCCCATCTGACAGGGTTTTTAGCCATAAATGCTTAAAATATTTTGAAATGAAGAAAGCCTATACCTTTTTTTTATTTGTATTGCAATTTCTTAGTTCCTATGCACAGGTTGCACAGCCTACTGATATTCCCAAAATAATACCTCCCTCGCCTAATGCGGCTTCCTTAGGTAAATATGGAGATATTCCTGTGAGTTTATACACCGGTATGCCCAATGTCAGCCTTCCTCTGTTTGAAGTAAAATATGGAAATTTTTCACTTCCTGTAAGTTTAAGCTATCAATCGCAAGGTATGAAGGTTGAAGAGAAGGCGGGCTGGGTCGGACTAAACTGGGCGCTAAATGCTGGTGGTGTAATTACGAGGAGCGTACGAGGTAATGCTGATGAGAATGGTTATTGGAACTATGCTTCATGGACCAATGAGTATATAGCCGCCGATTATAACAGAACGATGTCTGTTTGCACAGGAGACTTTGATATGCAGCCGGATATGTTCTATTTTAATTTTGCCGGTTACAGTGGGAAATTTGTAATCGATGCAACACCGCAACGTACTGCGCATATCATGCCTTTCCAGAATTTAAAGATTATTCATGGGGCATCATTAGAGAATTTCGAGGTCGTTGATGCAAATGGAATAAGATATTTATTTAATGATGTTGAAACCACTACGGATGATAATTACCCGCCAATAATAAGATATTATAAGTCTGCATGGTATCTTTCAAAGATCATTACTCCTGCCGGGGAGATCACGTTTACTTATAGTAATGACAAATCGTACTATGTACAATTTAATGAGTCAGATCATGCAGTAATGAATCCTGCTGATGAAAGCGCAATTTGGTTCAGGCCAACTTATCAGGGCAAATATACTTATATGGACATTGATTCAAGGGTATTGTCGGAAATTAATACACCGGTAGAAAAAGTAAAGTTCACATCTTCTTTGGATAGACAGGATATGCCGACTGCAGCAAGATTACAATCCATCGTTATACAGGATAATAATGGAGTTATAAAGAAGAAATTTGCTTTGGTTCAAAGTTATTTTGGTAACACGGCAAGTTCCGCAACACCGGAAGAGAAAAGATTAAAACTTGACCAGGTCGTAGAATCTTCTCCTGATAACGTATGGTCTAAGACACATACCCTGGAGTATTATGACCCTACCCTGGTTCCGTCTGTTAAATCGCTATCCCAGGATTATTGGGGATTTTATAATGGGATCTCAAATAATTCCATGTTGGTAAAGTTGGATCCACTAATTTATGGAACATATGTTGCAAATCAGGCTGCTGCTTTTCAGGGAGACAGAACTCCTGTTTTTGAAAAATCAAGAATAGGAGCGTTGAAGAAAATTACTTATCCAACAGGAGGTAGTGCTGAATTTGATTATGAGACTATTGATTATGGTTATATCGGTGGCACACCAATCAATGAGCAGGAGAAAGTGCTGGAAACATTAACTGCACAAGCTAGGATCTCAGGAACCATAAATATTCCGACAAATACCAAAACCTTTTCCATAGCAGAGAATGGAAATATTGGCCTGACATTTCAGGGAAGTTATACAAATCCACCTCCCGTAGAGAATGGCCCTGCTATCACCATTAATAAGATAGAGACCAATGGTTCTCGCACGAGGATCGTGCAAAGATCCATGATCAACACAACAGAAACTGTCAATCAGTTTTTAACTGTTGGGAACTATGAGGTAATTGCTTCCGTAGATGGGAGTGGACAAATGGCTACTGCAACCATAAAATATTGGGTATTTACGGGAAATATTATAAAAAACAAAATGGCAGGTGGAATAAGGATCAGGCAAATTATTAATACAGATCCTGTGTCAAACACCCAGAATACAAAGTTGTATGAATATAGATCAAAAGCTGAGGCTGACAGGTCAATAGGCGTTTTGACCGTTGAACCGATTTTTGTAGAAGATAAATCCCCTTATAAAATTAGAACTTCCGCATCTACTAATTACCTGGGCTTAACGCAAGGCAGCCATATAGCATATGCAATGGTTACAGAAAAGCAAACAGGCTCCTCAAATGTGGGTAAAAAAGAATATTATTATACCTCTGCAAGGGATTATGGCAACCAGTTTGGTGCTAATTATAGAATAACAGATCTTAATGCTGTTACTATTCAGTCTGTTTATTCAGCAAAGTATGTGACCGATTATGATGTCTGCCGGGGTTTGCAGGTAAAAGAACTGTCTTATAATGCACAGGATCAGCTTGTAAAGGAAGTAAATACTGATTATAATTTACCAACCGCTATCATACCGGATTCTCTTCCGAAAAATTATTTTGAACTAAAATCTAAAGCCGGTACTTTTTACCGTGCATGTGTTATCAACTGTGCTCAATGTTATTGTGCTTCCCCTGCAGGAAACTGTGCTACTTGTTATGCGTATACATTGGACAGATTTTATTTAACAGATACAAAGATAATCTGCCCCTGGATCTATCGCACACGTACCACAGAAAAAACCTACGATCCTAATGGGCTTAATCCATTTACTCTAACAACGGACTATTTTTATGATAATCCGGTACATGCACAACCGACAAGAGTACAAATGGTAAATAGTAAACAGGAGACGCTCAAAATTGTCAATAAGTACCCGTCTGATAAAAGCCAGATAGCAGGGTTAAGCACAACGGCTGCTACTGCATTAGACGCCATGGTAGCTGCTAACAAGATAGGCCCGGTAATTGAAACTGAAAAATACAATGGATCAGTATTATCCAGCCGTAAGCGTGTAGATTATAAGATTTGGGATGCCACCACCCAAATTATTGAGCCTGAATTTATAAGTGAGCAAAATGGAGGCAGTGCCTTGGAAAAGCGTATTCAGTTCTATAATTATGATAACAAGGTTAATATTTTAGAACAGGGGAAATTTAATGATGTCCATGAAGTGTATATATGGGGATATAATAAACAATACCCGGTGGCTAAAGTAATAGGTGTGGATTACAATACTGCAATAGCTTATGTAGATCAGAATATCCTGCTTAACCCAACTTCAGACCAGCAACTCAGGGATGAGCTGAATAAGATCCGTACTGGTCTCATAGGAAAGGCATTGATAACCACTTACACTTATTTGCCTTTAGTAGGAGCAACAAGCGAAACAGACCCGCTGGGTAATACAACGTACTATGAATATGATAGCTTTAATCGTTTGAGGTTGGTAAAAGATAAAAATGGGAAAGTGCTCAAACAACATGATTATCAATACCAGAAACCTATTGCCCAATAATTATTAACCCTGTTGAAACCAAAAATATGCGCAAAGTTCATATATCAATAATTTTGCTGGTTTATACCGGTACCTTGTTTGCACAGAACACGCCCGGGGGAAGTGGCCGTCCTGCTGCCACCCCGGTAACTGCTCCCGCTGCTTATACAAATACAGTTATTAATTATATCCGTACCTGGGAACCATCCGCACCTATTTCAGATCCTACGGTCGTTAGCTCTTCAACGGACGTAAATGCGGTTAAACAAACTACACAATATTTCGATGGTCTTGGCCGGCCGCTGCAAATAGTAAGTAAAGGTATAAGCGGAGCCGGAAAAGATATGGTAATACCTACAGTATATGATGAATTTGGCAGAGAACAATTTAAATACTTACCATACGTACCCCAAAGTGGCAATGCTAACGATGGAAAGTTTAAAACAGATCCTTTCAATGGGCAGAAGACTTTTTATCTGAATACCTCATTAAATCCCGGTATAGCAGGGGAGAGTATTTTTTATAACAGAACAGACTATGAGCCTTCTCCTTTGAATCGTGTTCTTAGAACCTATGCTCCAGGGAACACCTGGGCCAAAAATGATCCTAACGGAGTTGAAAAAGGAGGCAATAAGCCATTAGAGCAGCAATACTTCACCAATACGCTGGCCGATGCAGTCCGTATATGGGATATGCCTGCTTCAGGTGCGATTCCTGTCAGCGCCACCAACCGTATTTATCCCGCAGGTCAGTTATATAAAGCAGTGCACGAAGATGAGCATAATATGCGAATAGTGGAATTCAAAGACAAAGAAGAACACATAGTACTCAGAAAAGTAGAGCTGAGCAGTGGTGCTGCAGACGGGCATAACGGATGGTTATGCACTTATTATGTATATGATAATTTGGGAAACCTCGGCTTTGTTATCCCACCTAAAGCAGTAGATGCCATTAAAAGTAGTTGGTCAATCAGCCAGGCAATAGCCGATGAATTATGTTACCTGTATCAATATGACAGCCGTAACAGAATGATCATAAAACGGATGCCAGGTACTTTATACCCTACTGAAATGGTATATGATGTACGGGACCGCGTGGTCTTTACTAGGGACGGCAATCTGAAGGACAAAAATCAATGGGTGGTTACTTTTTATGATGGCCTAAACCGGCCGGTTATGACAGCATTATATAACTCCACATCCGGTCGTGATGTTTTGCAGACCAATATGAATAGTGCTGTAAGCAATACGCAAAACATTAGCTACACTTTTCCGGGAACAGCTGATCTGGTCATAGCAGCACACGATGGACGCCCGGAATATGAAGCCACTAACAGTATTACCTTTGAGGATGGGTTTGAGTCCGGTACAGGACAGGAGCTGGTGGCAGAGATCAATGGAACTAATAATCAGGGAACTACAATGATAACAGCTGCAAATCCCTTGCCCGGCATATCGACAGCTGCTTTAACACCTCTGACCTATACCTTTTACGATAAATATGACTTTGCAGGTGTGCAGGCTGTGCAAACAGCGGATTTTAACAAACCACAGGCAATTAATGACCCACAGTTCGGAAGCACTCCCTATCCGGAACCGATAACGGCAGTTAACAGCTCTGCAAACGGTCAGGTTACGGGAGTAAAGATAAAGGTATTGGGCACCACTGATCAGTGGCTGACCACTACAGTTTATTACAACGATAAGGGAAGAGTAGCACAGACTATTTCGAATAACATTAGTGGAGGGAAGGACATACTTACCAGCCTTTTTGATTTCAATTCGAAGTTATTAAGCAGCTATTTACGCCATAAAAATCTCCGTAGCGGAACTATTCAGGAAACTACTATGCTGACGATGATCATGTATGACCATGGAGGGAGGCTTAAGGCTATTAAAAAAAGATTGAATGATGACAGTACTCACGATAAAATAATTGTAGCCAACAATTATGATGAATTGGGGCAATTGCGGACTAAACGTTTAGGAGTGACAGGTCCCGCTACTCAGATGGAAACATTCAATTATGAGTATAATATCCAGGGCGGTTTAAAAAGTATCAATAAGGGATTTGTAAATACAGCTGGTAATACCAATAACTGGTTCGGGCTAGATTTGAGTTATGATTATGGCTTTACAAATAATCAGTATAATGGTAATATAGCCGGTGTCAAGTGGAAAAGTAAAAGTGACGGCATAGCCCGTGCTTATGGTTACTTGTATGATGACGCCAATCGTTTGAAAACAGCAGACTTTACTCAGCAGAATAGTGGCAGTACAAGCTGGACACGTGATCAAATAGATTATTCAGTAAGTGGAATTACCTATGATCCAAATGGAAATATGATAACTATGGCCCAAAAAGGTATGGTTGGTAATGTTATCACTACAATAGACCAGTTAACATATTCTTATCTGAATAGCAATAACAGTAATAAGCTTGCAGCTATAAGCGATCCCAGTAATACCACTTCCGCAGGTTTACGGGATTTTATCAATGGCAGTAATACCGGAGATGATTATAGATACGATGCTAATGGAAACCTGACCCAGGATCTGAATAAGAATGTGACGGCCATCACGTATAATCACCTGAATCTTCCCGAAGAAGTTACAATAATAGATAAAGGAAACATTAAGTATCAATATGATGCAAATGGTAATAAGCTGAGGAAGATAGTGACTGACAACACATCCGGGCAGCAAAAGATCACCACAACCGATTATATCAACGGGTTGGTTTACCAGAATAATGTGTTGCAATTTATCGGTCATGAAGAAGGAAGAGTACGGGCTGTGTTAAAAGCCGGCCAGCCGGTGTCTTATGTTTATGATTACCTTTTGAAGGATCACTTAGGAAATGTACGTATGGTGCTTACAGAGCAAACTGATCTAAGTATATATACGGCTACTATGGAATCGGAAAATGCGGCCACAGAAGCAAGTTTGTTTAGCAATGTAGATGAAACACGTACAACAAAACCAGTAGGTTATCCGGATGATCATACCGCTACAAAGAATCAGGATGTTGCCAAATTGAATGCCAAAGAGGGCGGTAGAAAGATCGGCCCATCCCTTGTATTGAAGGTAATGGCCGGTGATACAATACAGATAGGGGCTAGAACATTCTATAAATCCATGGGCCCCAAAAATGAGAAAACTGTGACACCTGAAGATTTTATAGTCAATTTAGCACAGGTGTTTCAGAGCAAGTCAGCATCAGGTGGCAGCCATGCCGTTGTGCAGGCTGGTGGTTCATCACCATTCAACGGTAATTTTAATGCAGCTGATTATCAGCGGTTAAAGGAAAAGGACCAGGATCAGAATAGAGAGGACAAACCTAAAGCCTATCTGAATTTTGTATTATTCGATGAGCAGTTTAATTTGGTAGAGGAGAATAGTGGGGTAAGGCAGGTTAAAGGAGCACCTGATGAATTACAGACATTGGCGGTAGACAAAATGCCAGTAAAGAAAAGTGGTTTTTTGTATGTATACACAAGTAATGAAACTACACAGGACGTATTTTTTGACAATGTGACATTGGCAGTAACTACAGGACCATTACTGGAAGAAACGCATTATTATCCTTTTGGATTGACAATGGCAGGGATTTCTTCCAATGCGCTGAAAGGAACAAATTATCCGGAGAACCGTCAAAAGTACGGCGGGAAAGAGCTACAATCTAAGGAATTTGCGGATGGAAGCGGGTTGGAATTATATGACTATAGTGCCAGGATGTATGATCCACAAATAGGAAGATGGTTGCATATTGATCCACTAGCTGATAAAATGCGTAGATGGTCCCCCTATAGCTACGCATTTAATAACCCGGTAAGATTTATTGACCCGGAAGGCATGGAGCCCTATACTTATAACTGGGATAAGAAGCGGTATGAAGATGGAAAAGGAAATGAAGTAGGATGGGACGTAGTGAGTCAAAGCCTGGAGAGTAATGGTGACATAGATAAAAGTGGTATGGCTGTATTTGTCGCCTTCCCTGACGCAAATCCGGCGATACCTTCTAATCAAGGATTAGCAAAATGGTTTGAAAAAACCTTTAGTGATGGAGATGGGAAGATGAATGGTGGTCATGCAGGGGTTGTATTAGTAGATGGTACCGGAAACACAAGCTATTTCGATTTTGGCCGGTATGACCGGCCTGATTTGAGAGGTAAAACCAGAGGGGAAAATGAAGGAGCCGTACGTTCAAGCAAAAATTATGGTCGCAGATTATACGTGCCTAAATGGGATTTTACGAAATCTGATAATGATAACGTTACTAATATTTTGACCAGGCTGCACAAATCCCCTTTGCTTGCAGGTTATGGCAGAATTGTGGGTGCACTTGCAAAAAACCTGGATTATAAAGCTATGTTGAACTATGCAAAAAGCGCAGAAAGCGAAGGCTATTTGCCTTTTGGCGGCTATAGCGGTGGTTACAATGTCTGTACCAGCGAGACTTATTGCGCTAAGTTTGCAAGAGGAGTTGGAGCTGCTGGCGGTGTGGATTGGCATTTTAATACACTTTATGGTATAGGAAATATTTCTGATATTGAGGATGAATATGATGTTGAAAGAATCCAGATACCACCTAAACAATAAATTATGAACATTAAAATAACGATTACCATGGTCTCTTCTTTATTGCTAGCAGTGTTGTTAAATATAGGTTGCATAAATAATACACAAGAAAAAGCCCCCCCCTCTGTTTTAAATACTGACACGGTAAAAAGGCCCGTGAATGTATCTCCGCATGCCACACTTATAAATTATGGAGAGGATTATTCTCCGGTGTTTGCCTGGGTTGAACATACGGGGCAACTGGTAGTTGGCGGAAAAGAATACCCACATATACAGGGGATACGGTTTTATTATATGAAAGCTAAAGAAAATGATACCGTGTATTATGAAAATCTAGAACTGAGGAACGCTGCCAAGAAATTTAATTTTGCAGGCTGTAGGGTTTTAGTATCTTCTGGAGAGTCAAATGTACATCTTGTAAATGGAACGGATAGCATTTTAATGTTCGCTGTTTTAGAAAATAAAGAATCTAAGAGAGTGTATAGAGGTATTGAATTTAAAAGCGTAGCAACTATTGTCAAGAATCAATATGGTGAATATACAGAAGATGTGGATATTGAATTTAATATTAAAAGAGGTGAGGGGGGCAAATACACATTAACATTAACGGATGGTTCCGTAATAATGTATCAACTTTGTGCAACATGCAAGGAAAGCCCTGCAGACCTTAGCTTTTTGAACAGGGAGGACGGAAGAATCTACTTTATAAACAGGGCCTGCTATCTGGAATTGTTGGATAAAGATGACGCCCCGAAATTTCAGGGACTGCGGTAAGGTCTTTACGGTGGTCTTCTCCGCCACCCGTTGCACGGAAGGATACCAGAGTAATTTGTATGAAGGATGGATAATGCCAGGACATGTTCCTGCCCATTTGTTGCTCTAATTCTGATCTCCTAAAGCTGATGCAATATGCGGTGCTATTAACATGGTATAATTATAGTTAATAAAAGAGTCAATAACTCTCCTTCATTGCCTAGGAAATAATTAAGCCGCCTTTATTAGAAATAAATGAAAAATAATAAGCGTAAAGTATTTTTTTTGTTTTGTGCCTGTGCTATGTGTGCATGTAAACTGATTTCTGCAGGAAGCTATTCTTACGCTGAAAAATATAGATATAAAATCTCAGAGAAATCCTTAATACATATTTTAAAATCTTTAAAGGAGTCAGAACCTACTTTGTCACCACCACAGGAATTCGGTTTTAAAGATGGAAGACGAGATTCTACTGACCATTGGTATTTTGTTTATTTTCATAACGAGAAAAGAGGAGAAATAATTTTAACATGGGTAAGAAGCAGCAATAATATGGCATATGCAGACTTCGCATTTGTAGGAGTAAAAAAAGATGCGGATTTAGGCAATTGGAAGGATATTAATAAAGACTTTGATAAATTAGAGAATAAGATTAGAAAGGAAGAATTTAAAGCTCTCATTTTAAATCGTATACCTTTACCTATTAAAGAGGGTATAATTTCTAATTTTGTTATAGATAATTTATAGATGAGTATAAATTATCCGTAGTCAGAGAGAATAGAATAAACTGAAATACGCCGGCATCCGCTGGCGTTTTTTTATTTTTACATCATATAATTATTTAGAGCATCTCCCCAAATCCCCCCTTTTTTCGTAAGTTTCCCCCCATTTCCGCAACTAACATCCAAACCTCCAACAAAAACACCAATGGATGAAACACAATTCCTACAACTCATCAACACCCACCAGGCCATCATCCACAAGATCTGCCGCCTGTACCGGGATACCCCCCAGGACCGCGAAGACCTCTTCCAGGAGATCATCTTCCAGCTCTGGCGATCCGTTCCCTCATTCCAGGGTAAGGCAAAATTTAGCTCCTGGATGTACCGGATAGCCTTGAACACGACTATCCTCCCTTTCCGCAAAAAGCGGCCGGATATCAGGTACACGGATCAGCTACCGGATCACCCAGAGGAACCTCATGAATCGGATGAGCAGCAGGAACAGCTGCTACACGCGCTCAAACAATTAAATGATGCAGACAAAGCGCTCATCACTTTATACCTGGAAGACTTAAGCTATAAAGAGATCGCGGAGATCACCGGCATTACGGAGAATAATGTAGGAGTAAAACTGAACAGGATCAAAAACAAAATTCAGCAACTGCTTAAAAAGTAAATCATGGAACAAGACCCTTTAAAATCAGCCTGGCAGGGCATCAACCCTAAAGCAAAAAGCAACACAGAATTGCAGTGCATGTTAAAGGAAGGAACACATCCTGTGTTAAAAGGCATCCGCAGGCAAATGATCATAGAAACGGCAGGCTATATCGCATTCCTTTGCATTTACTATAACGCCTTTGATGGCGACCGAAAGCCGCTGGCTATGAACATTCTGTTAGTAGCCGCTATGCTATTGGCCATTGGGCATAATATTATCAATTACCAGTTCACAAAACGCCGTATACAAGGAGAGAACCTGCAACAGTCATTGAATGGCCAGCTGTCCCAAATGAAGATCCATGCAATGACATCCATTGTCAGCCGTGTACTTATCGCTGCCTGCCTGCTGGTTTTCTTTACTGCGGTCATTAACTTTAATACAAGCAAATACTGTTTACTGGCCGGGGCGATAGCTGTTTACATAGTACAAATGGCGCTGCTGTCAAGGATCTGGCTAGGCCGTATCCGGCAAATGAAAGATACCATCAGCAGCCTTTTTGCATAAAGCGGGAATGTACACTTTCTAAAAGCGTTGATTTGCCACATGGCTTTAATGCCTGTTCATCCGCGCTAGCAATGAACCTCCGGGGAAAACCTTTGAACGCTCTTACTAGCTATTTATCATTCCATCGCTATCAGCTCATGCTCCTTCTTCATCCTGGTCCTGTTTGTTAACCTCACTTCCAATTTACCCTCCGGCGTAATGTACACCCGTACCTGCTTTGGAAATGCGAAATGAATATTCCCCATACCCGCCACGCGCATTTTATCTGTCGCCCGCGGCCTGGCAGCCACCTGTTTACGTTCCACCGGTTTAACCTTCACAACTTTGGGTACACAATATTCCTCCAACCGCACACTAATAACCTCCGCGTTTACACCCTGTTTCAGCATTCGTAAAGCCTCCCCGGTCATGGCCCTGTACAATGCCAGTTTCTTCTGCTGCCGGGGTTATGGCCGGTACACCGCTGCAGCCAGCCGTGACGCCTGCGCCAGTAGGTCCGCATATACCCGCGTTAATGCAAAAGAAGGCGCTTGCTTAACACGCTTCCCGCTCAGGGAGCTTTTCTTACGTACATAATACTGCCCGTCCATCTTATAAAAACAGGCATCGCCATGAGTGCCTGTATAATAAACAGGACCTTTCTGTTTAGGCATTATTGTTGTATTTTAAAATGAAAAATAGAAGTGTCAGAACGAAGTTAAGGGGCTACAAAAAACATCCCAAATGAAATGAGCGTTTTTATCACTTTTTATAACATTTTATCACTTTTGGTCGTTGCGCTGCCAAGGCTCAAAAGTGGGCCTGGATGGGTGTTAAAGCTGCATCAATAGGCAATTTCCAGTGCAAACCAAGTATTAAGTGTACTCCATCAATATCAACTTCCAACACGCACAAGCGCCCTGCCTGCAGGATTAAAAACAAACCTTGGCTGGCGTCATCCGCTTGATAAAGATCAATTCCTCTACCAAAGCCCATACGGCATCCAAAGCCTCATCAAGGCTCCAAACAGCCAGGCGCAGTTTGTTTTTAACCTGCAGGCTGGTATAAAGAAACAGAAGCAGGAAATCATGCGCTTTTACCCTGGATGGTATGCGCTTTTAATAGGAGGTGCATGCGCTTTTACTACGAATGTCTGCCGGATTTCACCAGTGAATTTAGGAAAGCCATCATCTCACCAACGTCACCGCACCTCTCCGCATCACCGCCTGACCCTTGCTATTCGTATACCGCGCTATCCATACATACGTTCCTGCCGCCTGCGGCCGGTCTTTAAAATAACCATCCCATCCCATCCGCGGATCCGTATGTGAAAATATGAGGTTCCCCCATACATTAAAGATCTCCAGCTTATACCCGCTTATATTCCCGTACAGCGCCGGCCTGAAAAGATCGTTCTGCCCGTCGCCGTTAGGAGAGAAGCCTGTAGGCATTGTAAGCTCGCAGTCCTCATCCAGCAAAATGATCTTAAACGGCAACACTGCTGCGCAGCCATATTTATCCTGCACCAGGGCATTATAGGCTCCCTTATCTAAAGGACGTATATCTCCTGTTGCGATGGTATTTTCATTCAGGCTATACCGGTAGGGGAGTGTACCGCCTTCAGCATGGAAACGTACACTGCCTTTATGGATACCATCACATTGCATATCCTGTTTCTCATCCATCACCAGTGTTAGCTCCGGCGATACGTCAATGGCCACCGGGTCCAGTTTGGTTTCACAGCCGTTCTTATCGGTTACCACTGCTTCATAGCTGCTGGCCGCCAGTCCGCTGAAATCCCCGTCTGTGCGGCTCATAGCAGTACCGGCTAAGCTATACGTATAGGGTAAGGTACCGCCGCTGGCTTTTACCGCCAGCTGTCCGCCTATGTAGGAGCAGCCATTGGTGGCAGATATAAATTTCAGCAGCAGGGGATAAGGCTGAGTAATGCTTACGGTGGTAGCGTAAGTACAGCCGTTGGCATCTTTTACGGTTACGGCAAAGTTACCGGGCGCCAAGGAATCAAATACCGGCTCCGTTTGCCAGTTCCCGTTATCCATGCGGTATGTATAGGGAGTGGTACCACCGCTGGTGGTAAAGGTCACTTTGCCGTTTGCTGCGCCATAACAGTCTATTTGCCGTATAGCAGGTTTCATGGTAAGCGCTGCAGGCTCCTGCACTTTTACGGATATGCTGTCCAGGCAACCGTTATGATCACGCACATAGATCTTATAAGTGCCGCGGCTAAGTTTTTCAAAGTAGGCGTTATCCTGCCAGGTAAGTCCGTGATCTTTGGTGTATTGATAG
>JGI24740J21852_10000810_pt1 | contig 13759 bp, 11 predicted proteins | sample KBSCornC6_FD_21852 | JGI IMG/M metagenome (IMG submission 21852) | reverse complement strand
CTCAGTACGACCCGTCAAGGGCTTGTAAGGGCCAACGCCTCTTAACGAAGGGATCCCGATCTCAGGAATCAATCTCTTCTTGAACGAGGCGCGAGAGTAGTGACGCTATCTGCACTACCGGCAGCACGAATTTCGGGTGGCCGCCCGCGATAGCACTGGCGGGCATCTCGGCCGCCCGTGCGTCCAAAGGATCCTGAACAATACCAACGCCTCCGGCCGCGGTGATTGCACTAAGCCCATTCGAGCCGTCGTGAGCGCGGCCGCTCAGCACGACCCCGATCGCGCCAATGCCAAAAACTTGGGCGACCGACTCAAACAGCTTGTCGATAGACGGACGTACAAATTGCACCTTGGGACCGCAGTCAGATCCCAGGTGGCATGGGTCGCGGACGATCATGTGGCAATCGGGTGGCGCAATGAAGATGCACCCGTTCTCAAGTGTATCGCCGTCCTCGGCGTACCTGACTGGCAGAGAAGTAGAGCGGCTGACGATCGCGGCAAGCAGGCGGGGGCTGGACGGTGCCGTATGCAATACAATCAACAGGGCCGCTGGGAAATCTTGTGCCAAACCCGACACGAGAGTAGATAGTGCATCGAGTCCACCAGTAGACGCGCCAATAGCCACGATATTACGGTTTGCCATCCCACTCCCTCATTGAGATTGCCCCGACGTTTGAATCGATCCCCTAATTACGCGACTTGGTTGAGCAAACCGTTTAAAACCGCGAGCGCTCCATCATCGGGCTAGATGGGTAGTCAGGTCGACCAAAAGAGTTAGAGCTTGGCCTTTCTGCGCATTGGCCATCAGACTCCCGTCCTCCAGATGTCGGTATATCTCCAATTCATCCGCTTTTCCTCATGGTATGAACGGGCGTGCGCATTTTTTGTTCCAGAAAGCGGCGTCGCGATTATCACCAGTTAGAGGCTCGCCCGGTGTTCACGCCGCCGCACAATGCATGTCGAGGTCGGCCTCGACAATACTCGCGGTTTTGCGCCAGGCCATCTGATGCGCTTGCCTATCAACACGTTGAAGATCGATAAAGCACTCGCGTGGGCGCCTGGCAATGAACCCAATGCGGTAGCATCATACGGGCAGTGATTACGCTGGCGCATGCTGCAGGCATGGCCACCGTTGCCGAAGGCGTCGAAACAGAGCAGCAGCGGGGACGGTCGCCAGGGAGGGCTGCGATGTAGTCCAAGGCTATCTCATCAGTCGCCCGCTTCCTGCTGCCGAGTTCCGCGCGTTCTTTCGCGGATGGCACTGACCAGGCCTCCGGCGCATCGATCCGCGCTGACCAACACGTCATGTAACGTTGCGCCGGTCCCGCGATAGGGGCTCCAGCTGGCCACTCGTTGCCATTCAGCAGATACGTAAGGCAAGCACAGTGTCCTGCCGGTCGATCAACGCCCAAGCGGCTTTCTGGATCAGGATCGGCATGCTGCGCGAATGAGTCCGACGCTGCGCTTCAATGAAATAGCTACCCGCGAACTGAAAGCCGCAGGTGTCGTGGCGCAAGCCGTCAAAGCGTCGTTGGCAATTGCGGACGCAGGGGCGGCTATCGAGGAATTGGAAGGTGACGAAACAGCGCTCGTATCCAGCCTTAACAAAGTTCGTGACGATGCGGCTAAAGCACGCTGTTTCTTTGCAAACGGCGAGTATCCGGACGCCGATATCGGTGCCGCCATCAAGCGATATAGTACGCCTCCCAAGGCTGCCGGCGCCGCGGCCGCCAGCGCTTCCAGCAGTGGTTAGATGGTGTCTATAACAGGCGTCAGGCGACCAAGGGGTCGCTTTTTTCAGCCCAAACCCAGCAATCTACTGGCGGCTTCATCCATCAGCAGAAGAGCTATCGTAATAGGACCCCGCTTCTAGCTCGCGATTCTGCCGGGCCTTCCATTCATCGATGCCCTTGCGTAGGCCCGTCATGTTATCCGCAAGCCTTTCACGTTCCACGCTGAGAAATTGGGTGAAGCCCCTCATGTCGTTCTCAAGTGCCCTGAACCTCTTCTGTTTCTTGATGTTGTTGTGCACTGTTCGTTCTACCGCTCCCCGTTGTCAAAGTCATTAACGAACTTCTCCGCAATGAAATCCATCACGAGACGCACGGCCGCCTGCCGTCGCATGTCAACGTGGGCGATCAGATAAATATCACGCGACAGTTTTTCTGCGTCCACAGGCAGCGCGATTACGCGTTCATCGTCTGCCGCAAAAAAGTGGGGAAACGCAGCAATGCCCAGACCTTCGCGCGCCGCGGCAAGCTGGCTCACCAGATCGTTGCTCCTGAACCCGATGCGGCGGCCACCCGCGAAGTCAAGCAGCCATACCTGCTCCGGTACGTGATCGAGTGCCGCATGGTACGCAATGAACTGCCACTCGCCGGATGGCCGGCTGATGTAGCCCTGCGCCGCATACAGCCCGTAACTCACGCTTCCGATCCTGCGAGAAACATAGCTTGGTTCGGTAGGTTGGGTCAGGCGAACGGCAATATCCGCCTCCTGACGACTGAGCGAGATCATCGGCTGAGTGCCCAGAAGCGTCAGTTCGATTTCGGGATGCCGTGAAGCAAGTTCGGCAAAACGAGGCGCGAGGAAGACGCTCGCGAAAGCAGGCGGAGCACTGACAACGACTCTCGCCCGCGCTCCCGTGTTACGGCTTCGCACCGCCATTTCCAATGCATGAGCCTGCGTCTGCATGCCCTCGGCGACGCGCGCAACGTCGAGGCCCGCATCGGTTAACCGCCAACGTCTCGCAAGGCGGTCCACCAACGTTTCTCCCAACGCGTGCTCGAGCGCTGCAATACGCCGCGCAACTGTGGCGTGATCCACCTGCAGCTTGCGCGCCGCACCCGACAGAGTGCCCGCCTCCGCCAGGGCGATGAAATGTCTCATGTCATTCCAGTCGAACATTGGTGCAAATTCTCACAAGCGATGTGAATGCTTTCCGGGTTTCCGACTTCCGGTACCAGTGCTATTTTGCATGATGCTTGACATCTTATCGTGATGCCGGCGCCGCGTGCATACGCCGCATCTCGCGGCATCCATTAATAGCCATAGAAGTTAACGATTCCCGAGGAGCCAGGTTGATCAGGATTCTTCCCTTATGCCTCGGCACGTTTGCGCTTGGCATCGACGCGTACATCATGGCGGGCTTGCTGCCCGGCATCGCCAACACCTTCGCGGTCTCCGCCTCCGTGGCAGGCCAAACAGTCACAATGTTCACCGCGTGTTATGCCGTTGCAGCGCCGGTGTTTGGCGCACTGACGGGGGGCAAGCCCGTGCGGCGCGTGCTAGGCGCAGCGCTGATCCTTTTCACGCTCGCGAACACGCTTAGCGCACTCGCAACGAGCTTCCCCGTCCTGCTCCTGTCGCGCGCAGCAGCCGGAGTCGGCGCAGGCCTATATGGTCCCAGCGCCTTCAGTGCTGCTGCAAGCATGGTTTCTCAGGAACGACGAGGCCGCGCACTCGGTCTCGTCGTGGGCGGCCTCGCACTGGGCACCGCCGTCGGCGTACCGTGCGGTCTCATCGTCGCTCACGGTTTCGGCTGGAGAAGCGCGATGTGGCTGATAGTGGCGCTAGGTGGAATCGCATTCACGGGCGTCGTTTCGCGCATGCCCGAAATCGCCGCCTCGAGACCACCTTCGCTTCGCCAACGCGTTGCAGTACTGGTCGACCCTCGTGTCGCTGCAACCATTGCTGTTTCATTCGTCACATCTGCCGCATCAATCGGGCTCTACACCTTCGTGGCACCGCTGCTGCGCGCGAGCGGCGGCATCACTGATCCGTTACCTTATCTGTGGGCCTGGAGTGTAGGCGGGGTTCTCGGCATCTACTTCTGCGGCGCGCTGATCGACGCCACAGGCCACCCGGAATGGGCGATGTCGGTCGTGCAGATTCTGATGGTCACAGTTTTCGGAACCCTGGGACCAGCGCTGCCCTATCCCGCAGCGGCTCTCGCCCTGTTTGGTGTGTGGGGCGCCGCGGCGTGGTCCTCGCAGGCGCCACAACAACACAGATTGCTGACTTTGCATCCGGACAAAGCAAGCGTCGTCGTCGCATTACAGAGCTCCGCGCACTATCTCGGCAGTGCTGCCGGCGCTGCGCTGGGCGGGCTCGCCCTTGCCGCGGGCATCCGCCTTACGCAGTTGCCGATGTTATCTACGGCACTGGTCGTCATCGCCCTGTCAGGGCAACTCGGCATTGCCCTCTGGGCAAAGTCGGACTCGATCCGCTCTCGCCCAGGCGAGGCATGATCCCATCAAACAGGAAGTCCTCAATGAAAGCCATTCAGTATCGAAAATTCGGAGGCCCCGAAGTCCTCGAGTACGTCGGATTGCCCGACCCCGAGCCGGGAGCGGGCGAAGTGTTGATCGAGACCACTGCTATCGGTGTCAATTTTCCGGATGTTCGGGAGCGCATGGGTGTCTACAACCGGGCAGAGACGCAGGTCGGCGGCGTGACGCTACCTCAGGTCGGCGGGCTGCAAGTGGTCGGCCGTGTGCTGAATGCCGGCACCGAGGCGCACGACCACCTGGTTGGGCGCAAGGTGATGGCCCTGATGTCGAAGGGCGCTTACGCGCAACGCGCAGTGGCTCGCGCTGACATGCTCGTTGAACTCGAAGACGATACCGATGACGTCGTCATGGCGAGCGTGCCGTGTCAGGGCGTGACTGCATTTCTCGCTCTTCAGGTTTGCACAGTGCTGCGCCCGGGCGAAAGCGTGCTGGTTCATGGCGCAGCCGGCGGCGTCGGCAACCTCGCGGTCCAGATTGCGAAAGTACTCGGTGCGGCCACGGTAATCGGGACCGCGAGTTCAGACACCCGCCGAGCCTTTGTATTGAGCCGTGGCGCCGACCATGCGATTGCTTATGACTCGCCGCACTGGCCGGAATCGGTCCTGAGCATCACCAACGGCAAAGGCGTTGACGTGATCCTCGAAACAGTCGGCGGCGACGTCTTCGACGAGAACTTCGCCTGCCTTGGCATGCTTGGCCGATGCGTTGTCATCGGTTCGACGCGCGGCCCCGGCAAACCTCTCGCGCCGCGTCGGTTGATGGCAAAAGCGCAAACGCTGACCGGAGTCTATCTGCCCTCGTTTTTTCAGCGCCCGGATCTTATCCTGCGTGGTCTGCGCTTCCTGAAAGACGGCATTGCACAAGGACTGATTCGACCGAGGGTTGCGGCTACGCTCCCGCTGAGCCGCGCGGCCGATGCGCACGCCATGCTCGAACGCCGGGAAGCCCAGGGCGTCATCGTCCTCGATCCGAGGTACTGATCAATGGCCCTGCTCCAACGCGTTCGCGCAGATCAGTCATGGTCCCGCTCGCTGAACGCTCTCCGCGAGGATCGCAATCCCCAGGATTATTTATGAAAAAAATATACCTCGCCGCGGCCGCGCTCGCCGGTGCGTTGATGTCTGCAGGCGCAACGCAAGGCGCACAAACGGATGTGGCTCCTGTGAATCTTGACTCCGCGCACCCTTTGCCCGATGGATCGCTTGAAGATGTGAAGANCCGCTTCCGGCAATTGACATTGGCGGCAAACCGTCACGACGCTGCAGCCATAGAGAAGATGTTCTGGGACTCGCCGTCAGCGCTGCTGGTCGCAAAAAGCGTCGATCCCGCAGAGGGAAGTTGGGCCGGCTTTTGGGGATCTGAATCAGTGGCGCACAAGCTTCGGGATATCTACGCTGCCGGCACACTCACACTGTTTCCCGACTGGGCAAAACTAAAGGTGGTGGGTATTTCTTCAACAGTCGCACAGACGTATGCGCCGATGAAAATCGCCGTCAGCTACGGCGGCCAGGATCCATCTCCGCGTCCGTTTATCATGATCATTCAATGGCTGAATCTGGATGGTCAATGGAAAATCGCGTCGGAAATCATCTTGCCAGTGCCGTCGCCCTGACCCGCCGCGATTTAGTCCGAACTCGCGAAATAGCACAACTCACCGCTGATCCAGGTCCTCATTGCCGATCAAGTTGGCCGCCGCCTGTCATAAACATCGCTGCTGCCACGAAGGTCATGGCAGCAGCGCTTTCTTGGCCTCCCGGAGGATGGACGACGACAGTTGCTCGTCGTTCACCATACGCGCCATCGTAAGTGCGCCCATCATGGTTGATAGCATGACAAGCGCCTTCTTCCTTGCCGCAGCGGGTGGCAGTTCGGTGAGACGGCTTGCGATGAGGTTGACAAGGTTCACGACGCCCTCCGTGGCCGCGTCGCGCACCTCGTCGCTGGAGCGTGCCAACTCGCCTGCAAGTGCGACGAAGGGACAGCCGCTGCCAGGATCGTCCCGATGCTCCAGAGAAAGATAGTCGTTGATTGCCGCATTCAGACCTCGGACGTCGGTCGAACGCGACAGCGACGCTTCCATCGATTCGCGCAGCGACCCAGCGGCGAGTTGTAGCGACTCCAGTACTACGTGTTCCTTCGATGTGAAATGTTTGTAGAATCCGCCGTGCGTCAGGCCCGCCTGCGACATAAGATCGGCGACGGCAGTCCCGTCTATGCCGTTTTCCCGAAACCGGCTGGACGCCGCCTCGACGATGCGCTGGCGGGTCTCGGCCGCCTCCTGTCTGGATTTTCTCATGACCTCGATGATCTTTCGTTGATTTAGATTTGATATAACATCCAGCTTGCCGGCGCAAGTCGGAGATGCACTCATTGCGTGGGGAGTGACGCGAATCGTCGCGCCTTTCGGGTCCACCACCGGCGGGGCCATCAGTCGATCAAAGGCGCCTCTGCGTCGACGCGATAGCCACTCGAAGACGGATTACCAAGATCGAGGTTACCCAGAAATAAAGGGCTTTTTTCCAATAGCTCCGCCGCCCACTCCACAAAGACGCGTGCCTTAAGTGCGACCTGCCGGCGGTGCGGAAACACGGCTGCAACCGGCATCGGCCCTGGCTGCCACTGAGACAGCACTTCGACGAGTGCGCCCGAGTTCAGGTATGGCGCAAGTATGAACCGGGGAGCCTGAATTAGCCCCATGCCGTTAGCGCTGCATATTGCACAGCTCTCCGCGTCGCTGATTGAAAGCGCAGCCGGCAAGCCGACCTCGACCGCATCACCGTTGATGTCAAACATGAAGTTCGCGACTCTTCCGGTAGCGTGTGAGAGGCAGTGCACTGCAAGATGTTGCGGAATATCCTCCACGCGTTGAGGTTCGCCGTAACGGACAAGGTAGTCGGGGCTGCCAGCGGTCACTATCTCCAGATCACACAGCCGGCGCTGAATGACGCCTGGGTCGTCAGGCTCCCCCATACGGATTGTACAGTCGAGGTTCTCATCGCTCGAGTGAATGGGCTGATCATCCAGACCGATCATCAGCTCGAGATCGGGGAACCGTTTGTGAAAGTCGTCGATGGCTGGCAAGACGACAATTCTTCCAAGCGCCGTCGCGATCTGCACGGAAAGCCGACCTCGCGGTCCGTTCCGAGCGCTAGCAAGCATCTCTTCGGACTCCCTGATCTCGGCCAGGATACGTATGCAATGCCTGTAGTACTCCGCTCCTTCCGAAGTAAGACTAAGGTGTCGGGTCGTCCGCTGCATCAGACGAACCCGCAGATGTGCTTCCAGCTTCCTGACCACAACAGACACCGTCGAACGCGGAAGACGGAGCGCGTCCGCCGCACGGGAAAAGCTGTTCAGCTCGACCACCCTGGCGAACACCTGCATTGACTGAAACCGGTCCATATCGTCTCCAAGTCGACGCCGTATCAGACAACCACCCGGCTCACGAAGGAAACAAGGCAACGGCCCAGGCATCTCACCTGACCGGAACCGCCGGTGGAGAACTATTCGTTGCCACGCGGGCGTCCGGGGAGATGTCCCAGCCGCCGCCCAGCGCACGAAATGCCCCGACCGCGGCGCGCGCCGCGTCCGCGCGTGAGCTGTCCAGATCGTCACGCGCGACGAGGAGTTGACGGTCCGCGTCCAGCACATCTGTGAGGGTTATGGCCCCTGCTCTGTAGGCGCGTTCGGACAAGTCGCGGGCGCGCGTCAGTGATGCCACTTCACCCTGCAACTCCTGCCGTCGAGCCTCTGTCTGGGAAAGCGCTGTGAACGCATTCTCAACATCCTCTGCGGCCTTGAGCACCGCCTGGCGATACAGTGCAAGCGCCTCTGCGTTCGCGCCTCGCGCCTGCTTAACCTCCGCATCCACCTTCCCGAAGTCAAACAGACGCCACCGAAGCGCCCCCGTACCGACCGGCTGAAACGCTGCCGCGGTAAAGAGGTGATTGGTGCTCACGCTGTCAAAGCCAAGCGCGCCAGACAGGGAGATCTTCGGGTAATAGCCCGAGATTGCCGCGCCGATCCGCTCACTTGAAGCGGCCACTCGCCGCTCCGCCGCGATGATGTCAGGTCTACGCCTCAAGACGTCCAGTGGCTGGTCGTTATCGTCAATCTTCGGGATCGCGGGGATGGTGGAGGAGACGGACAGTTCATGCGCGTACGTTCCCGGCTGCGCACCCATCAGCACATCCAGGCGGTTTAGTTGCGCCTCAAGCGACGTGCGCAGGATAGGTACAGTGGACCTTGCCTGTTTTAGCAGCGCCTCGGCCTGGGCAATCTCCCTCTCGTCCGCCGCGCCCGCGCGACGCCGCACCCGGACAAGCTCAAGAAGGCGTCCGTCGGTGTCAATCTGATCCTGCGCCACCGCAAGCCGCGTCTGGAACCCTCTGACCTGCAGGTACGCATCGGCGGCGTCGGCGGCCACCGTAATCCGCGTGCCGAGTTGCTCAGCCTCGGCCGCCTGCACTTCGTCACGCGCCGCAGCGGCGCTGCGGCGCAGTCCGCCGGCCAGATCGATTTCCCAGCTCGCGGTAGCCCCAACGTTGTATTCGCGCTGGTCGCGACTGTAGCCAGGAAACGTTTTCGCGATGGTGCCGACCGGACTTAACAGGCTCTGATGCTCGGCGGTTCCCGTCGCGTCGAAATCGAGCGTTGGCAGAAGCTGCGCGCCCGCCCCCGCTGCGACCGCCCGCGCCTGCTGAACGCGGGCAAACGCCGCCGCAAGGTCCAGGTTCTGCGCAAGAGCACGCTGAACGACGGTTACGAGCATTGGATCATCAAATCCGGTCCACCAGGTGTCGAGGTGCGGAGACGGTCTGGCCGCTTGCTGGGTGCTTGTCTCAACCCGGTTATGGAACGGCACAAGCTGCGTAGTGGGCGCCGCATAATCTGGCCCCACCGCACAAGCCCCCAGGCCCGTCGCGATTGCTACGCCCACGCATATAACACGGAGCAGGCTCGTTGAAGGCCGGCGCATGACCGTGTGACGTCCGTCTTCAGCCGCCTGCCGCCGGCACGCCGGTTTCGCTCCGCTGATCTCGGGCAGATATGGGGCGCCGTCATGCGGCTCGTGTCGAAGATTGCCAGCTTCACTATGCGAACCTGAAACACACATTAGTCCGCGAGCAACGGCAGTAGTGAAGATCATGTGCGCTCCTTACGGCCAAATTTGCGGATGAAAACATAAAAGGCAGGAGTGAACAGAAGTCCGAAGCAAGTCACACCCAGCATGCCGAACAGCACCGCCGTTCCCAGCGACTGGCGCATTTCAGCGCCTGCTCCTGTGGCGACCGCGAGCGGCGCCACTCCGAGGATGAAGGCAAAAGACGTCATCAGGATAGGACGCAGGCGTGTGCGTGCAGCGTGCACCGCGGCGTCAACCGGTGCGGTCCCCTCGTCCTCCTTCTGACGCGCAAATTCGACTATCAGGATGGCATTCTTCGCAGCCAGTCCGACGAGAACGACGAAGCCGATCTGCGCCAGGATATCGATGGGCATGCCGCGAGCGATCAGGCCAGTGACCGACGCGAGAATACACATCGGTACGATCAGGACGATCGCAAGCGGTAGCTTCCAGCTCTCATACTGCGCGACGAGAACGAGAAAGACGAAGAGCGCAGCTGCTCCGAATACCAGGAGCGTCGGCGTGCCGTGTTGCTGCTGCTGGTAAGCCAGGTCCGTCCATTCGAAGCTGATACCCTGCGGCAGCACCTGATGGGCAAGCTCTTCCATGCGATGGAGTGCTGTACCGGTGGCGATGCCGGGCGCTGCGACGCCCTGAACTTCCGCGGCAGGATACAAGTTGTAGCGAGGCACACGATAGGGAATTGTACGGTTCTCCATTTGCGCCACTGTGCCGATCGGCACCATCTCACCGAACTGGTTTCGCGCTTTTAGACGGGTAATGTCCTGAGGCGTATGCCGGAATTGCCCGTCAGCCTGAACAATGACCTGATAAGTTCTGCCGAGATAGTTGAAGTCGTTCACGTACTGTGAACCCAGATAGACCTGCAGTGCGGAAAACACATCCGTGGGTGTGAGCCCAACCTTTTCGGCCTTTACACGATCAATATTCGCGAAAACCGATGGCGACCCCGCATTGAACAGGGTAAAAACTCCGGTAAAACTGGGATCCCTGTTGGCCGCAGCAACAAGGGCATTCGCCGCATGCACAAGCGCCTCTGACCCAAGTCCCGCGCGGTCCTCCAGCATCATCTTGAACCCGCCCGAATTGCCAAGACCCTGCACAGGAGGCGGCGGAATGGTCAGCACATAAGCGTCCTTGATGACGGAAAGGCGTTTGCGCAGGTCGGCCAGTACCGTGTTCGCGGTCACTCCCGGAATCTCGTGGTTGTACAGCGACGGCAACCCCGAAAAAATCGTTCCCGAGTTCGACGCCACGGTCAACGTTGTTGCGTCAAGCCCAACGAACGGGGCAACGTGTTCAATTCCGCGCGTCGTCAGGATAATGTCAATGGCATTTCGGACCACTTTCTCCGTACGGTCGAGCGCCGCGCCCGGCGGAAGTTGAACCACAGTAATCAGATAACCCTGATCCTGCTCCGGAATAAAGCCGGTTGGCGTACGCGAGAACTCAAGACCCGTAATGCCAATCAGCACGACGTATATTGCGAGAACGACGGTGAGTCCACGAACGATACGACGGGTGACGTTTCCGTACCCGAACGACAGTCTGTCAAAGCCCCTGTTAAAGCGATCAAAGCCCGCATGTAGCAGACGCTGCGCGAGGCCCCCATGCGACGCGATATGCGGCTCATGCGACTTGAAGAGCACCGCGCAGAGGGCGGGACTCAGAGTAAGCGACACAAAGCAGGATATGACAGTCGATGCTGCGATCGTCACCGCAAACTGGCGAAAGAACAGCCCCGAAATCCCGCTAAGGAAGGCGGACGGGATGAAGACCGCACATAGCGTCAACGCAATCGACAGCAGTGCCCCGCCCACTTCGTCCATCGTCCGGTGGGCCGCCTCTACCGGCGACATGCCAGAGCGCATGTTGCGCTCGACGTTCTCGACTACGACGATCGCATCATCAACGACAATGCCGACCGCCAGCACGAGGCCAAACAAAGACAGGTTGTTTAGCGATATTCCGAACGTGGCGAGTACGATGAACGACCCAAGCAGGGAGACCGGAATTGCAACGACGGGGATAATCGTGGCCCTCCAGTTCTGCAGGAAAAGAAAGACGACGCCAACAACCAGCAGGATTGCGACGAATATGGTGACAATCACCTCGTCGACCGATTTGCCGATAAAGATGGTCGGGTCGTAGATGATCTTGTAGTCCATTCCTGCGGGGAACTCATTCTTTAGCCCGCGCATCGCGGACAAAACCTGCTGCTCGACTGCAAGTGAGTTCGCACCGGGCTCCGCGTAGATGAGCAACGTCGAAGCGTTGTCACGGTCCATGAAAGCGGTTGAGCCGTAGTCTGCGGCGCCGACTTCGACCCGGCCAATATCGCGTATCCGCGTCACGCGACCCTGTGCGTCGGACTTGACGACGACGTCGGAAAATTGCTGTGGCGTGGACAGCCGGCCGAGCGCCTCTACGTTTATCTGGTACGCGTCGCTGCCCGCCGTGGGCGGCTGGTTCAGGACACCAGCCGATACCTGCAGGTTCTGTGCGCGTAGTGCTGTGAGCACTTCACTCGCGTTCAGATTGTTGGCTGCGACCTTGTCGGGGTCGATCCAGACACGCATTGCGTACTCACGGGCACCCTGGAACTGCACGTCGCCGACGCCTTGCAGACGCGCTAGCGTGTCCTTCACGTGCAACGTCGCGTAGTTCGAGAGATAAAGTGTGTCGCGCGTTCTGTCAGGTGAGTACAGGTGAACAGCCAGCAATATGCTAGGTGTGGACTTCCTCACCTGAACGCCAAGGCGCCGGACGTCTTCGGGCAGGCGCGGTAGTGCATCCTGAACCCGATTCTGTGTGAGCATCTGCGCGACGTTCAGGTCGGTGCCGATACGAAACGTAACCGTGACCGTCAACCGGCCGTCTCCCGTGGACTGGCTGCTCATGTAGAGCATGTTCTCGACGCCGTTGATCTGCTGCTCAAGCGGCGTGGCCACTGTTCGCGCAATCGTTTCGGCCGACGCACCCGGATACGATGTCGTCACCTGCACAGTCGGTGGAACGATTTCCGGGTACTGGGCGACGGGAAGCACGAACATCGCGCCCAGGCCAATTAGCGTCAGAAAGGCACTGACCACCGTCGCGAAGCGCGGCCTGTCGATAAAGAAATGGGCAATACGCATGGCTTCACTGTCCGCTAGTTCTGTTTAGGCTCATAGCGGATCGCACCATCGCGCGTCGCCACTTTCGTTCCGGGCGCCGCAAAGGGCAAACCGTCGACGATCACGCGATCGTCCCGAGACAGGCCCGAGCGGATCACACGCAATCCCCCGCGTATCTCGCCGACCTCGACATGCTTTGCCACAACCGTTCCGTCGGTGCTAACCGTCATCACGAGGTACTCGGACTGGTCGGGTAAAACGGATGCGTCCGGCACGAGCAGCGTCGGTGCGGGATGCGCCACCGCGAGACGCACGCGCGAGAACTCGCCAGGTGTAAAGCGCAGGTCGGCATTGGACACCGTCGCTCGGGCGTGGATTGTGCCGCTGGAACGGTCCAGCACGTTGTCGATGAAATCAAGCGTGCCTTGCCGTGTGTAGGTCGTCGAATTGCCCGCCGCCAGTTCGACGCGATTTGCAATCGGCCCTTTGGCGTCGCCGCGATACTGCGAAAACGACTGGAAGTCCGCCTCGCTCATATCGAAGTCGAGGTAGACCGGATCGAGCGAGACGAGCGTCGCGAGCAATGTCGTCGGACTCGTTGCACCACGGCTGCCTGCAATAAGGTTACCGGTGGAAACAAGATGCCTGCCAATGCGGCCGGTAAACGGCGCCGTGATGCGGCAGCGATCCAGATCGAAGCGGGCGTCGCGGATCTGCGCCGCAGCATCGTCGAGTGCGGCTTGCGCAGCATTCAGTTCGGACGTGCGCTGCTCGACGTTCTGCGTCGTGCCAGCATCATTGCGCTCAAGCTCCCGTGCGCGCGCCAACTCCTGCTTTGCCAGAACGAGGCGCGCCTCAGCGGTGCGCCGCAAGGCAGTCGCCTGCGCGAGCCGAATCTCATACGGCACGGGATCGATGGTGAACAGCAGATCGCCCTTGTGAACGATGTCGCCGTCCCTGAAGTGAACACCTGTGAGCGTACCGCCTACCTGTGCGCGCAGTTCCACCTGATCGACGGCCGAGAACTGGCCAAGAAATCCGAGTCGGGTGTCGAGGTCGCGTACCAGCGGCCGGCTGATCGTTACCTCATGGGGCGGCACGGGTCGGGCATTGGCGACGCTATCACCGCCATCATGCGAGTAGAGAAACCACGCGCCCCCGCTTGCCATGATCACAGCGGCCGCGGCAGCCCAGGTTCTGGCGCG
>JGI24740J21852_10000808_pt1 | contig 13763 bp, 10 predicted proteins | sample KBSCornC6_FD_21852 | JGI IMG/M metagenome (IMG submission 21852) | reverse complement strand
TGAGGATGATGCCGACGTTCGGGCGGAAGCCTTCACGATCGAGCATGACTGCACCTCGAATACTTTAGAATTACGCCGATTATAGAGCGGCCCGTCGTCTGGCTGTCACAGAAGCCGAAATGTTGCCGCTCACTCGCGCCTCCTGGGGGAGGGGTGCCGACCGCGCGAATGTGCGTCTGGCGCCTCGTTCCATCTCCTGATTCCGGTGGCTTTTGCCCTTGTTCTCGCGGCTTTGCTAGGCCGCGCCATCCCTTATTGTCAGTCGCATGAAAGCGTCCCAGTTCTTCATTTCCACGCTCAAGGAAGCGCCCGCCGACGCGGAAATCGTGTCGCACAAGTTGATGATGCGTGCCGGCATGATCAAGAAACTTGGCGCGGGCCTCTATACGTACATGCCCGTGGGGCTGCGCGTGATCCGCAAGGTCGAACAGATCGTGCGTGAGGAAATGAACGCCAGCGGCGCAGTGGAGGTGCTGATGCCGGTGGTGCAGCCGGCTGAGCTGTGGCAGGAGACCGGCCGCTGGGACAAGATGGGCGACGAGATGATGCGCGTGAAAGACCGCCATGACCGCGACCTCGTCATCCAGCCGACCTCCGAAGAGGTGGTGACCGACATCGCCCGCACCGAGATCCGCTCGTACAAGCAGATGCCGGTGAATTTCTATCAGATTCAAACCAAGTTCCGTGACGAGCGCCGTCCGCGCTTCGGCATCATGCGCGGCCGCGAATTCACCATGAAGGACGCGTACTCCTTCGACCGTGACGCCGAAGGCCTGAAGGTCTCGTACCAGAAGATGTACGACGCCTACACGCGCATCTTCCAGCGCTTTGGCTTGGAGTTCCGCGCCGTGGCCGCTGATAACGGCGCCATCGGCGGATCGGGCTCGCACGAGTTCCACGTGATTGCCGAGACGGGCGAAGACGCCATCGTGTACTGCCCGGATTCGGACTACGCCGCCAACATGGAGGCCGCCGAGGCGCTGGCTCCGGCCACGCCGCGCGCTGCCCCAACGGAGGCATTCGCCAAGACGCACACGCCGGGCCGCACCAAATGCGAGGCGGTGGCCGAGCAGCTGGGCATTCCGCTCGAACGCAACGTCAAGTCGATCGTACTGGCAACGGACGTCGACGGTGGTGAGCCGCAAATCTGGATGTTGCTGATCCGTGCTGATCACGAGCTCAACGAGGTCAAGGCATCGAAGGTGCCGGGCCTGGCCGAATTCCGTTTCGCCACGGAGGGCGAAATCCTGCGCGCGTTCGGCACGCCGCCGGGCTATCTGGGCCCGATCGGTACGAAGCAGCCGATCAAGGTGGTGGCCGATCGCACCGTGGCGGCCATGAGCGATTTCGTCGTCGGCGCCAATGAAGAGGACTACCACTTCACCGGCGTGAACTGGGGCCGCGACCTGCCCGAGCCTGAGGTCTACGACCTGCGCAACGTGGTAGAGGGCGATCCGTCGCCGGACGGCAAGGGCACGCTGGCGATCTGCCGTGGCATCGAAGTCGGCCACGTCTTCATGCTCGGCACGCGCTATTCCGATGCGATGAACGCCACGTTCCTCGATGAAAACGGCAAGACCCAGCCGATGGTGATGGGCTGCTACGGCATCGGTATTACGCGGATTCTGGGCGCGGCCATCGAGCAGAACTACGATGCGCGCGGGATCATCTGGCCGGCGTCGATCGCGCCGTTCCAAGTGGTGATCTGCCCGGTGGGCTACGACCGCTCCGACGCCGTGCGCGCCGAAGCCGACCGCCTGCACGCTGAGCTGGTGGCCGCCGGCATCGACGTGATGCTGGACGACCGCGGCGAGCGCCCCGGCGCGATGTTCGCTGACTGGGAACTGATCGGCGTGCCGTTCCGTGTGGTGGTGGGCGACCGCGGCTTGAAGGAAGGCAAGCTGGAATTCCAGGGCCGCCGCGACGAGGCTGCCACTGCCGTGGCGCCGGCCGATGTGCTGGCGACGCTGAAGGCGCGTCTCGCGCAGTAATGGAGCCGAACTGCATGCGCCGCTTGCGCTTCCCCCGCCTGATCGCCACTGCGCTGTGCGCGGGGGCCTTGCTTGTGGGCATCGCGGGGGTACGGCCGGCGTGGGCGGGCGCGCAGAAAGAGGAGTACCTGGCGGACTCCGTGCGCAGTGCGTTGTCCGCCGCTGTGGCCGACAGCCGCCCGCTGCGTCCGGTGTTCGCCAGCAACGATGAGCAACTCGGCTATCTGCGCTGGTTGGCTGAGATGTCGGTGCGCATGTCGAGCAAGATCCCGGTGGCGTCGGTCCGCGTGGAGTTGATCGAAACCGCGTACTACGAAGCCAAGCGCGCCGGCCTCGATCCGGCCCTGGTGCTGGGTCTCATTCAGGTAGAAAGCGGCTTCCGCAAGTACGCCATGAGCAGCGCGGGCGCCATGGGTCTCATGCAGGTGATGCCCTTCTGGACGCGCAGCATCGGCGATAAGGACCCCCGCAAGCTGTTCCACCTGCAGAGCAACCTGCGCTATGGCTGCACGATCCTGCGTCACTACCTCGACATGGAAGGCGGCAATCTGTACCTGGCGCTCGGCCGCTACAACGGCAGCCGAGGTCAGCCGCAATATCCGAACGCGGTGCTGGCGGCGTGGAAGCGCTGGCAGTACCAGGAGTCGAGCACGATGACGGTGTCCGCCCCGGTGCCGGCGGAAAGCGCGCCGCGTGCCAAGGCGCTGCCCGAGGTGCCGGCACGCAATCCGTTTTCGCCGCTGCGTATTGCCGGCGGCCCGGCTGGCGGTTCCTGATCGTCGGCATCAGAGCGCTCGGCCTACAATAGGGCCATCCCTTTCGCTCGCCTGCATCTCCTCATTGCGCATGTCCACGACCCAACCGTACGCGACCATGTCCGAAGCGCTGCGCGACTGGCTGCAGCGTCACGTGACCGAAGGTTTCGAGGCTGACCCGCTGGTGGCTTCGATGGTGCAGTCCGGCTACGACCGTGCCTTCGCCCGCCGCGTTGTCGATGAGGCGCTCGCTGCCCGCGCGCCGGCGCCCGTTCCGGCTGCAGTGCAGACTCCCATGCCGGCCGCTCAGGAAGCCGTGGAGAACAGCAACGCCGTCCATACCGCGGACGGCGACATTCCCATTCTGTTTGCGCTGGAAACGCCGCGCATCGTGCTGTTCCAGCACTTCCTCTCCGACGAGGAGTGTGATCAGTTGATCGCGCTCGGGCGCAATCGCCTCAAGCGTTCGCCGGTCGTGAACCCGGAGACGGGTGAAGAGAACCTGATCTCGGCGCGCACGAGCCAAGGTGGGATGTTCCAGGTGGGCGAGCATCCGCTCATCGCCAAGATCGAGGCACGTATCGCGCAGGCGGTGGGTGTGCCGGTCGAGCACGGCGAGGGCTTTCAGGTGCTGCACTATCAGCCCGGCGGCGAATACCAGCCGCATTTCGATTTCTTCAACCCGGGCCGCACCGGTGAAGCGCGCCAATTGGAAGTCGGCGGCCAGCGTGTGGCCACCATGGTCATCTACCTGAACAGCGTGCAGGCCGGCGGCGCGACGGGCTTTCCCAAGCTCGGGCTGGAGGTGGCGCCGGTCAAGGGCAACGCTGTTTTCTTCGTCTACAAGCGGCCGGATGGCTCGCTCGATGAAGATACGCTGCACGCCGGCCTGCCGGTGGAGCGCGGCGAGAAGTGGATCGCCACCAAGTGGCTGCGTGAGCGGCCGTATCGGCGTCAATAAAAAAGGGCGACTTGGTGGTCGCCCTTTTCCTTTTTGTTTGCGCCTGCGCCGCGTCAGGTGTTCTTCAGTGCGCGGATGGTCGGCAGGTTGCGCCAGTAGCCCTTGGCATCCATGCCGCAGCCGAAGACGTAGCGGTCCGGCACGTTGAAGCCGCAGAAATCGGGGTACAGCGGCTTGTCCTTGGCGAGCGTTTTTTCGCACAGCACGGCGGAGTAGAACTCGGCGGCGCCCATGTCGATGATGCGCGAGCGGATGGCGGCCATCGTTTCGCCTTCGTCGAGGATGTCGTCGAGCACCAGCACCGTGCGGCCCTTGACCGACTCGCGCGGCGCCACGCGCCACTGCATCTCTTTGCTACCCACGGTCTGGTTGTTGTAGCGCGAGAGGTGGATGTAGTCGAACTCCAGCGGGAAGGCCAGCTTCGGCAGCAGCATGCCGGTGAACACGCACGCGCCGCCCATCACGGACAGCACCATCGGGAAGGTGTCGCCGATCTTCTCGGTGATCTCGGCGGCCATGCGATCCAGCGAGCCGCGTACAGCGTCTTCGCTGACGATTTCTTCGGAGTTGGCCCAGAGTTCGCGGGCCTGTTCTGCATTCAGCATCGTGTTGGTCTGGTGAAAACGGTTTGAGGGAAGGGCGTGGGTTGGTTATCCACCAAACAAACCTTTCATGCCACCTTTCATACCGCCCATGGCACGCATCATCTTCATCATGCCGCCGCCCTTGAGCTTCTTCATCATGGTCTGCATTTGCTCGAACTGATTGAGCAAGCGGTTGACCTCCTGCACCTGCACGCCGGCACCGGCGGCAATGCGGCGCTTGCGGCTGGCTTTGATCAGCTCAGGCTTGGCGCGCTCGGCGGCCGTCATGGAATTGATGATGCCTTCCATGCGGCGGACCTGCTTTTCGGCCTGGTCCATGTTGGCACCTTGCGCCTGCTGGGCCATCTGCGCGGGGAGCTTGTCGATCAGGCTACCCAGGCCACCCATCTTCTTCATCTGGCCGATCTGCGCCTTGAAGTCTTCCAGGTCGAAGCCGCCGGTCTTCTTGATCTTGGCGGCCAGCTTCTGCGCCTCTTCCATGTCGACACCGCGCTGGGCTTCTTCCACCAGCGCGAGGATGTCGCCCATGCCCAGAATGCGCTGGGCCATGCGGTCGGGGTAGAACGGCTCCAGCCCGTCGAGCTTTTCGGCCACACCGACAAACTTGATCGGCTTGCCCGTGATGTGACGCACCGACAGCGCCGCACCACCGCGCGCATCACCGTCGAGCTTAGTCAGCACCACGCCGGTCAGCGGCAGGGTGTCGTTGAAGGCCTTGGCGGTGTTGACGGCATCTTGGCCGAGCATCGCGTCGACCACGAACAGCGTTTCGGCTGGCTTGAGCGTGGCGTGCAGCGCGGCGATCTCCTGCATCATCGCCTCGTCGATACCGAGGCGGCCGGCTGTGTCGACGATCAGCACGTCGTGGTAATGCTTCTTGGCCCAGTCGACCGCCGCGACGGCGATATCCACCGGCTTCTGGTCAGGCTGTGATGGGAAGAAGTCTGCGCCGACCTGTTCGGAAACGGTCTTCAGCTGCGCGATAGCGGCGGGGCGATACACGTCGCACGACACCGTCAGCACTTTCTTCTTCTTGTTCTCTTTGAGCCACTTGGCCAGCTTGCCGACGGTGGTGGTCTTACCTGCGCCTTGCAGGCCGGCCATCAGGATGATCGCGGGCGGCGTGACGTTCAGGTTCAGCTCCGCCGCGCGGCCGCCCATGATGTTGTTGCCGACGCCTTCCAGCGCTTCCTGGCCGCCGATGATGGCGGTCAGCTCGCGCTGCACGATGCCGACCAGCGCTTGCCCGGGCGAGAGGCTGGTGATGACGTCTTCGCCGAGCGCCTTTTCCTTGACGCGGGCAATGAACTCGCGCACGACCGGCAACGCCACGTCGGCTTCGAGCAGTGCCAGGCGGACTTCGCGCAGCATCTCGGCGGTATTGGCTTCGGTCAGGCGCGCTTCGCCGCGCATGGTCTTGACCACGCGCGCGAGCCGTTGGGTCAGGTTATCCAGCATGACAGTGACAGGGATCCGGAATTGGGGACGGGATGAAGATGAGGCCGGTGCTCGCTTGGCGTGCGCCGGCTAGGAATGTGCGTTCCGCTTGGCCGCCCGCTGAGGCTTTCGGCGGGGACGGGCCCCAGCCAAAACCGGGGTGCGCTGCGGTAAACTGTGCAAATGGTCATTGTACTGTATGCGCTGACGGCGCTTCTCTATGGCACCCTCGCCTGGACGGCGTGGGTACGACGCGGTGGGCTCGAGGCCTCGGCCGCGGCTGGTGCCATGCTGGGCGGCCAGCCTTCCGGCGCAGCGGTGCTGGTGCCGCCGCCCCCGGCTTCTGCGGATTCCGCCCCTGGCTGGTGGCGGTGGGGCTTGCTGGCGGCGCTGGCCGCGCACGGCTTTCTGCTGCACGAGACTATTTTCCCAGCCAGTTCCATGGTGTTCGGCTTTGCCTATGCGCTGTCGGCCATGCTGTGGCTGGGTGTGGGCATCTTCTGGATCGAGAGCCTGTTCTTCTCGCTGGCGGGTCTGGGCCTGCTGGTGATGCCGGTGGCGCTGCTCGGCAGTCTGCTGCCGCTGGTGTTTCCGGGCGCGCAGATCCTCGGTTATGCGGCCAGCCCGCTGTTCAAGCTCCACTTCGCCATCGCTAACGTTGCGTATGGGCTGTTCACGCTGGCGGCTTTCCACGCCATCCTCATGCTCGCCGCCGAGCGCCGGCTGCACACCATCAATCGCCCGAATGAGTCCGGCTGGCTTGGCCGCTGGCTCGATTTGCTGCCGCCGTTGCTGACGCTGGAAAAACTGCTGTTTCGCCTGATCGGCGCGGGCTTCGTGCTGCTCACGCTGACCATCGCTTCGGGCGTGCTGTTCTCCGAGCACCTGTTCCACCGTGCCTTCCACTTTGATCACAAGAATGTGTTTGCGGTGCTGTCGTGGGCGATGTTCGGCGGCATCCTGCTGGGGCGCCGTTTCCGTGGCTGGCGTGGGCGCGTGGCGCTGCGCTGGGTGATGGCGGCGTTTGCGATTCTGCTGCTGGCCTATGTGGGCAGCCGCTTCGTGCTGGAAGTCATCCTTCACCGCGTGTAACGCGTTCTTGGCGTTTCTTTTGGCGATCACCGCCCCTCTGTCGGTTTTTTCATGACCCGTCCTGTTTTGCTGATCCTGATGCTGCTCGCCGGTTGGTGGTGGCTGAGCCGCCTGGGGTCGCGTTCGTCGCGCACCTCAGGGCCGTCCGCATCGCAGGGCGCGGCGCGGCGCGCGCCTGAGCCCGGGGCATCCCAGCCGATCGAGCAATGCGCCGTGTGCGGGGTGCACGCACCGCGCTCCGGCATGGTGGCACTGCCTGGCGGGCGCTATCGCTGCCCCGAGCACGCCGACCGGGGCGGCGCGTGATGCCGGATGCGTCCGGCACGTCGTCGACTGGGGCGCCCAAGAGGGCTGATGCCGGCCCGCGCCGACTGCTCTCCCGCCTGAATGCGTGGCACGCGCTGCGCTCGGTCTGGCAGGAACCCGATCCTCCCGAATTCCAATGGCGTCTGCTGCGCTATTTCGCTTTCAGCCGCGCGGCTGTGGCGCTGGTGCTGCTGCTGTTCGTGATGGTGCCGCGTGGCCACGATGAAGCCGGCGGCCTGCCCAATAGCGAGACGCTGCTGAGTCTGACGCTGCCGTACTTGGCGGTGGCGCTGCTGATCCTGGCGGCTGCCGGGTGGTGGCGCACGCGGTTCCAATTCCGCGTGCGGCTCGATGTCGTGCTTGATCTGCTCTTCCTTGGGATGGCGTATGCCGCCCTGTCGCGCTTGTCAGCCAGCGTGGCGATGGTGTTGTTGATGCCGGTGCTGGCGGCTGGCGCGCTCACCAGTCTGCTGTTTGCGCTGTTCACGGCGGCGGTGGCGTCGATGGTGGTGCTGGCCGATCCGTTCCTCCAGATGCTCGGCGACGGCGTGATTGCGCCGGGGCTGGCGTCGGCGGGGCTGTATGGGCTCGTCTACATGACGGCCGCGTCGATGATGTACGGCCTGTCGCACCGCCAGATTGCGCAAGAGCGCCTGACGATGGCGCGCGAGCGCGAGTTGCGCCTGCAGCAGCTCGTGAACCGCCTGATGGTCTACGACATGCAGGACGGCGTGATGCTGGTGCGCGCTGACGGCCGCGTCGTGGCGGCCAACCCGGCCGCAGCCATGCTGCTGGGCGTGCCGCAAAACGCCTTCGTGGGCAGCGGCGCGATGCTGTTCGACCTAAAGGACGTGCCGCACCTGCGCCCGCTGCTGGAGACGCTGCGCCAGTGGCTGCGCCGCAAGAGCCGGCCCGCAGACGGCACGGGCGACGACGATGCGCCGCGCATTCTCGACTTGCTTCCGATCGCGCAGGGCGGCAGGCGTGCGCCGCCAGCCCGCTTGCGTCTGCGCTTCATCCTGCCGAGTCTGGCGAACTTGCGCAGCGTCTATCTGGACAGCCTCGTCAGTTCGATCGGCCTGGGGTTGCCGGGGGAGGGCGGCGCAGTGTCACGCCCACGCCAGCTTTCGGCCGACATCACCGCGCAAGGCTGGTCGAGCGATGACGAAGCCTTTTTGCGCCACGAGCTGCACGACACGGTGCTGATCCACGTGGAAAGCTGGGAGCGTGTGGCGGAGCAGGCCCAGCAGGAAAAGCTCGCATCGATGGGCCGGCTGGTGGCGAGCATTGCGCACCAGATCCGCAACCCGCTGGCCGCGATCAGCCAAGCCGCCGAACTGCTGGATGATCCGGGCGATGGCACAGAGGGCAACGGACCCGCGCGCCCGGAAGGCTCCGGCGTGGAGACGCGCCTGCTCCGGATCATTCGCGACAACGTTCGCCGGCTGGACCAGGTGGTCGCCGATGTGCTGATGCTTTCGCGCCGCCCGCGTGGCGAGCGTGTGCGTGTGGAGCTCGCCCACGTGCTGCCCGAGGTGATCGACCGCTGGCGCGCCGAGGCCCTCCGCCGTGCCGGCACCGAGATCAATGCCAACCTCGTCCGCGTGGCGGTGGACCTCGACAAGCCCGTGCTATTCGACCCGGCGCAGTTGCAGCAGGTGGTGGGCAATATGCTCGACAACGCGCTGCGCTATTGCCGCCGCGTGCCGGGTTCGATCCTGTTGGCTGCCTATGCATTGGATGAGACCCACGCCGAACTCGTCATCTGGAACGACGGCCCCGAGGTCAGCGCCGAACAACAGCGCAGCCTGTTCGAGCCGTTCTTCACGAATGACGCCCAAGGCACTGGCCTGGGCCTCTACATGGCGCGCGAGTTGTGCGGCGCCAACGATGCGCAGATCCGCTATGGCGCCATCGCGCTGGAATCCTTGCTCGATCGCACCGGAGCGTTGACCATGGAGGCGCGCGACACCTTGCCGCGCCGCGCCTTCGTCATCACCCTGATGTTTGATCAACACGCCGTGCCGATTGCGGAATAAACCGCCGGCTGATCTTCTGCTGACCTGCTGATCCATGTCCAAAACCGCCATCGTTCGCGAACCCATTCTCGTTGTCGATGACGAAGCCGACCTGCGCGAGCTGCTGGAAATTTCCCTGCGCCGCATGGGCCACGACGTGGTGCTCGCCAGTGGGCTGGCCGAAGCGCGCGAGGCATTGTCCCGCCAGCGCTTTGCACTTGTGCTGACCGACATGCGCCTGGGGGATGGCCTCGGCATCGAACTCGTGCGCCAGCTCTCGGCCACGGCCGACCGCACGCCGGTGGCCGTCATCACCGCTTACGGCAGCGCCGAGAACGCGGTGGAAGCGCTCAAGGCGGGCGCGTTCGATTACATCGCCAAGCCGCTCTCGCTCGACCAGCTGCGCAGCCTCGTGCTCAATGCGCTGGGCCGCCAGCAGCGCGGTCTGGACGCTGGGGACCCCGGTAACTCTGACCTGGCCGAGCGCACCAATGAACTGCTGCCGGGCCACTCCGCCGCCATGCAGGAAGTGCGCCGCTCGCTGATGCGGCTGGCGCGCAGCATGGCGCCGGTGGTCATCAGCGGGGAATCCGGTAGCGGCAAGGAGCGTGCGGCGCGGGCCATCCATGCGTTGTCGGCGCGTGCATCGCGGCCGTTCGTGGCCGTGAACTGCGGCGCGATCCCCGAGAATTTGATGGAAGCCGAGTTCTTCGGCTACGTGAAGGGCTCCTTTACCGGTGCGGACAGCGATCGCCAGGGCTTCTTCCAGGCTGCCAACGGCGGCACGCTCATGCTCGACGAGGTGGCCGACCTGCCGCTGACGATGCAGGTGAAATTGCTGCGCGCACTGCAGGAGCGCCGCGTACGCAAGATCGGCGAAAGCCGTGAAGAGCCGGTCGACGTCCGCGTGGTGTGCGCGAGCCACCAGAATCTCGCGCGTCTGGTCGCCGCCGGCCGCTTCCGCGAAGACTTGTTCTACCGCCTGAACGTGCTGGAGCTGCGCATGCCCACGCTGCGCGAGCGTGCTGAAGACGTGCCCGTGCTGGCCGGCGTGCTGCTGGAGCAACTTGCCAACCGCTATGGCGATCCGCGGCCCAAGCGCCTGACGCGTCCGGCGCTGCAGCAACTGTGCGCCTACCCGTTCCCGGGCAACGTGCGCGAGCTGGAGAACCTGCTCGAGCGCGCCTACGCGTTTGCCGAGGGCGAATCGATCGACGTGGATGACCTGGGCGCCCTCGGCGCCGAGATCGAGCGTTCACCGCTGTTCCATCGCACGCGCGAGGCGCAGGCTGCGGCGGCCCATCACTCGACTGCGCCATCGCCGATGGCAGGCTGGGCCGACGCTGCTTACATGCCGGCCTCCGTGCCGAGCCCGATGGGCGCGTTGCAGCCGCTGCAGCCAATGCAGCCGCCGGTGGCACTGTCGGCCGAGCCAGCCCCGGCTGCGCAGCCCTCGGAGCCGCCGCTGCCAAGCGTCGCATTGCCGATCGATCTGCCCGCCTATCTGGAGTCCGTGGAGCGCAGTGTGATCCTTGTGGCGCTGGATCAGACCGGCTTCAACCGTACGGCGGCGGCCAAGCTGCTCGGCTTGTCGTTCCGGCAGTTGCGCTATCGCATGCAGCAGCTTGGCATCCGTGATCCGCGTGATATTGAGCCCGCCAACAACGGCCTGGACGGCCTGAATGGCGATGCCTAAGCCGGGCGCCTTGCACGTCGGTGCCGATGGCTGGGTGGACGGCATGCGGCGCCATCCGTCACCCAACATCGACGCGCGGCCCGACGGCATGCCGATCGACCTGATCGTGCTGCACAACATCAGCCTGCCGCCTGCGCAGTCCGCAGCCGACTTCGGCTCAGACGCTGTGCTCGATTTCTTCACCAACACGCTCGACTGCGACGCGCATCCGTACTTCGATCAGTTGCGGGGTGTGCGCGTGTCGGCGCATTTCTTCGTTCGTCGCACCGGTGAGTGCGTGCAGTTCGCGCCCTGCGATGCGCGCGCTTGGCATGCCGGCGCATCAGATTTCTTTGGCCGACCGCGCTGCAACGATTTTTCCGTCGGCATCGAGATCGAAGGCACGGACGACCTGTCCTTTACCCCCGAGCAATACGCCGCCACCGCATCTCTTGTGCGGGCCATCTGCGCGGCGTATCCGATTGCCGCGATTGCCGGGCACTCGGACATCGCCCCTGGGCGCAAGACCGATCCGGGGCCGTGCTTCGACTGGGCGCATCTGCGCAAGCTCGGCGGCTTCGACGCGGCACTGTTCCCCTATCTGCGCACTCTGAAATAACAGCGGCTGCACCAGTGCAGTGCGGGCCGCGAGGCCTTGTACTGCAGACGAGGTGACGTCTATCGATCTTGCGCCGTCGATTGAAAGAATTATTCTGAAAGGCACAGCGTTGCGACGCCGCAAGCCGGCCCCGCCGACCCGTTGTGCCGCTTGGGATGGCGGGCTTGCGGCGCTGCATTCCGATTGCAAAAGGACCAGTCGCCCGCATCTGTCAAGACTAGGCAAATGCGATCGATCCACTATACTTAGCGCCAATCCCGGGATGAAACACTAGATGTAGTGGTCGCTTTCCGGGATTCTTATTTCGGCGCCACGCGGGGGCGGGCGGTCGGCGGGTCAAGCCGACGCTTGGGGAGCTGAGAAAAGGCAAGGGTCTTTTCCGTCTCATTTCTCCGCGTAGCGCGCGGGTTCGCCAAGGGTATCCACCCGTCGGCGCGCCGATAAACGAACGGTTCAACAGGAGTCCACATGCAGACGGCCCAACCAGAAATCCACTCCGGCACCGCCAACCCCACTCAATTTGCGCAAGGCGCTGGCGGTACGGCCGTGGCCCCCAGCACCGCGTTCGGCGTCAACCTGGCGGACTACAAGATCATCCGTCGCAATGGCGCCGTGGTCGGTTTCGAGCCCTCCAAGATCGCCGTGGCCGTGACCAAGGCCTTCCTCGCCGTGAATGGCGGGCAGGGCGCCGCTTCTGCGCGTGTGCGCGAACTGGTCGAGGGCCTGACCCAGAACGTGGTGCGCGCACTGACGCGCAGCCGCCCCAACGGCGGCACGTTCCATATCGAAGACATTCAAGACCAGGTGGAACTGGCCCTGATGCGTTCGGGCGAGCACGACGTGGCCCGCGCCTACGTGCTGTACCGCGAGCGCCGCGCGCAAGAGCGCGCCCAAGCTGGTGAAACCCTGCAGCAACCGGCCGCCGGCGGCCTGAACGTGACCGACGGCGGCATCACCCGCCCGCTGGACATGGCCGCGCTGCGCAACCTCATCGTCTCGGCCTGCGAAGGCCTGGGCGAAGCGGTGGACCCGGAGCCGATCCTCAAGGAAACGGTCAAGAACCTGTATGACGGCGTGCCGATGACGCAGGTGTACGACTCGGCCATCCTGGCCGCCCGTACCCTGATCGAAAAGGACCCGGCCTACAGCCAAGCGACCGCACGCATTCTGCTGCACACGATCCGCCGCGAAATCCTCGGTCAAGAAGTCACGCAGGCCGAAATGAGCACGCGCTATGCGGAGTACTTCCCGAAGTTCATCCAGCGCGGTATCGAAGCCGAACTGCTGGACGAAAAGCTGGCCCAGTTCGACCTGGTCCGCCTGGGCGCCGCGCTGAATGCCGCGAACGACTTCCAGTTCAACTACCTCGGCCTGCAAACGCTGTACGACCGCTACTTCCTGCACGTGGACGAAGTCCGCATCGAGATGCCGCAGGCGTTCTTCATGCGCGTGGCCATGGGCCTGGCGCTGAACGAGGCCGACCGCGAAGCGCGCGCCATCGAGTTCTACAACCTGCTGTCGTCGTTCGACTTCATGTCGTCCACACCGACGCTGTTCAACTCGGGCACGCGCCGCTCGCAGCTGTCGTCGTGCTACCTGACCACCGTGTCGGATGACCTGGACGGCATTTATGAAGCGCTGAAGGAAAACGCGCTGCTCTCCAAGTTTGCCGGCGGCCTGGGTAACGACTGGACCAACGTGCGTGCACTCGGCTCGCACATCAAGGGCACGAACGGCAAGTCGCAAGGCGTGGTGCCGTTCCTGAAGGTCGTCAACGACACGGCTGTGGCCGTGAACCAGGGCGGCAAGCGCAAGGGCGCAGTGTGCGCGTACCTGGAAACGTGGCACCTGGATATCGAAGAATTCCTGGAGCTGCGCAAGAACACCGGCGACGACCGCCGCCGCACGCACGACATGAACACGGCCAACTGGATTCCGGACCTGTTCATGAAGCGCGTGATGGAAGGCGGCGAGTGGACGCTGTTCTCGCCGTCCACCTGCCCGGACCTGCACGACAAGGTTGGCAAGGCATTCGAGCAAGCCTATCTGGCCTACGAAGACAAGGTCGCGCGCGGCGAGATCAAGCTCTTCAAGAAGATGCCGGCGCTGCAACTGTGGCGCAAGATGCTGGGCATGCTGTTCGAAACCGGCCACCCGTGGATCACGTTCAAGGATCCGTGCAACATCCGCAGCCCGCAGCAGCACGTGGGCGTGGTGCACAGCTCCAACCTGTGCACGGAAATCACGCTGAACACCAACGACAGCGAAATCGCCGTGTGCAACCTGGGTTCGGTCAACCTGGTC
>JGI24740J21852_10000802_pt1 | contig 13809 bp, 12 predicted proteins | sample KBSCornC6_FD_21852 | JGI IMG/M metagenome (IMG submission 21852) | reverse complement strand
CGCACGTTGCGGCGGTGGATGCGGACCAGCTTGCGCGGGTGCTTGACGATGCGGGTGTGCGGGGCGTGGGTGTCGACCCGGAAGGTGACGGTGCCGCTGGAGCCCCTGCGCCCGGCCCGGTCGACGGCGCTGACCGCGATCCCGTGGACCCCGTCGGCAAGCGCGACCGGCAGCGTGTACGGCGAGGAGCAGATCTGCGGGGCACCGCCGTCGATCGCACAGGAGAAGGCGGCGGGTCGGTTGGCGCTGAATTCGATCGTCGGCCGCCGGTTGCGGCTGAGCGCTTCCGGCCCCTTCGAGATCGTCACCGTCGGCGGCAGGGCCAGCGCCGCCACCGCAGCGTCAGCATCGACGAGGCCGGCGCCGACGTCGTCGAGGCCGAAGCCGGGGATCGCAGTCGCGGTCGAGGTGAGCGCCGCCCGCACCTGCGCCGCCGAGGCGCCGGGGTTGGCCTGGCGGACCAGCGCCGCCACAGCCGCCGCGTGCGGGGCCGCGGCCGAAGTGCCGCAAAAGCGCCAGGTCCCGCTCGGGTCGAGCTGGGCGAAGAACGTGGTCGCACCGCAATCGCTGGCGGCCAGGTCGGGCTTGGGGATTTCCTGCGGGGCGATCGCCGCCGCCGGTGCGCTACCCGCGACCGGTCCGAAGAAGTGCTTGACCGGCCCCCGTGCGGAGAACGGCTCCGGCTTGGTCGCGTCGTTGTAGCGGACGGCGCCGACCGCGATCGCCCCGGTGGCGCCGGCGTGGCCGAAGATCGTCGGGCCGAAGCTGTCGCCCGCTTCCGAGATCGCGAGCTGCGCCGAGGTCGGGTGCACGCTGCCACCGCCGGTAAGGAGCGCGAGCTTCAGTCGCGGCAAGGTCGTCGGGCTCGCGCCCGGGTTGCAGAGCCCGAAACAGCGGTCGATCGCCAGGTTGACTTCGACCGGGCTTTTCGAGGTGTTTTCCCACTGCAGCAGCTCGACCGGTTTCTGGCTGGCGACGTTGTTGCCAGCGCCGGCGACGAGGATCGAATTGCCTTCGTCGTCTTCTTCGGTCAGCGGTTCGCCGAGGGCGTTGAGCAGGTAGGCGTCGAGGTCGGTCTTGACCCCGTTCCACGGTTCGGCCCACTGCAGGTCGACGGTCAGCTTCTCTTCGGCGCCGACGACGATGCCGAAGGACGGATCGGGGGCGCCGGCGCCGGGCCTGAAGTTCATGCATTCCCCCACATCCGGTTCGGCGACTTTGAGCTGCGACGGGCATACCGTGTCGCGGAAAGACGGCGCTTCCCAGGAGTCGACGTTGCGGCCGCCGACGATCGCGTTGTAGTTGCCGGCGGCGGCGAAATAGGAGACGCCCGAGCCCACGGCTTCGTTGACGGCGTTGGCGACCGGGCCGTCCTGGAAGAAGGGCTCTTCGAGGTAGGTGACGTCGTCGGCGATCACCTTCGCGCCCGCTTTCGCCAGGCGTCGCACGTTTTCGGCGAAGCCGAGTTCGCCGCTGAAGGCGCTGGCGAAGTCGATCGCGGCGCCGGGGGCGAGGTCGTGGACGATCTGGGCCATCGCCCGGCCCTCATCCTCGCCTTCGGTGTCGGGGTCGTCGAGAACGCCGACCGGGGTCGAGCCGCAGGAGCTGCCGGCGCCGGGCAGGTCGCCGCCGGCGATGTCTTCGGCGGCATGCGTGGCGGCGCCGGCAGCCCGGTTGAAGGAGTCGGAGAGGATGCCTACGGTGACGCCGCTGCCGTCGACCGCGAAGTCTTCGCGCGCCCGCGCCGCCTGCAGCTGAGCGTCGCCCTCCGAGCGAACCCTGCCGGCGCAGCTGCCATGGAGGATTGGTGCAAGCGCCTCCGTGACCCCGGCGACGCCCCTGATTCCGGCCAACTGCGAAAGCACCGCCGGCGTCGCCGCCACGGTGACCGTCTGGTAGCGGGGGCTGGAGCTGACGATTTCGGCGCCCGCTTCCTGCAACGCCGAAACCCCGGCCGCCGCTCCGGCTTCGAAGCGCACGTAGGCGAGCAGGCGCCGACCACGCCGCAGCAGACTGCCGGGGCCTTCCGCGGGCAAGCTCAGGGCTTCCGCCTGCTCGGCCGCACCGGCGCCGCGCAGGCCCGGCGTGTCCAGCGTCGCCAGGCGCGGCGAGAGACCGCCGTCGCCAGCGGGCGCCGACATCGCCGCTGCGGAGGCAGGCATCAGCGCGCAGGCGAGCACGAGCGTCAAAGCGCCAGCAAACCGGGCACGGGGGAGCGCGGACGCCCCGGAGCGGCCCCCTGAAGTGCTTCCGAACCTCATCTGCGCGGAGTTATCGGCATGACTGGCGGTTGCTGAAACATCGCTCGGTCCAATTCCGAGCGGTCAAAGATAGGAACCGCGCCGGAACCACGCCAGCAGCCCGACCACGGAGAGCAGCAGGCTGCCGATGCCGAGCAGGAAGAAGTCCGCCTCGGAGGAGATGTTCTCGACCATCCACTTGAAGTTCTGACCGAAGAACCCGACCAGGAAGGAGAGCGGCAGGAAGACCGTCGCCACCACCGTCAGCTGCTTGGTGATCTGGTTGAGGCGGTTGGAGACAGTCGAGAGGTAGGCGTCGCGGGTGCCCGCCAGGAGATCGCGGTAGGAGTCGATCTGGTCGGAGATGCGGATCGCGTGGTCGTAGACGTCGCGGAAGTAGTTGCGCGAGTCCGCTTCCAGGCCGGGGATTTCGAGGATGTCGTCGACGCCCCGGGCGAGCAGGTCGCGCTGCGGCGTCGCCACCCGCTTCAGCTCCACCAGCTGGCGGCGCAGCGCGGTGATCTCCTCCAGGTGGGCGGGGGTCGCCGCTTCGAAGATCTCGGTGTCGAGCTGTTCCATGCGGTCGTCGAGCTTCTCCAGGACCGGGAAGAAGCTGTCGGTCAACCCGTCGAGGACGCGGTAGACGACGAACTGCTCCGAGCGCGGCGTCTGCGCCGAGAGGCGCTCGCGCGCTTCCTCCAGGACCGTGCAGCGATGCGGGTGGGTGGTGACGATGTAGCTGCCGCTGAGAAAGGCGTGGACCTCTTCCAGGCCCACCGCGCCCGCCTTCCCCGTGGCGCCGTAGTACACCAGGAACATGTAGTCGCCGAAGTCCTCGAGCTTCGGCCGCTGCCCGCGCTTCAGGGTGTCCTCGAGCGCCAGCGGGTGGAAGGAGAAGAGATCCGCCAGCTGCTCGATGTCGTCCCTGCTCGGTCGGGTGAGGTCGAGCCAGAAGTACTCGTCGCGCTGCAGCAAGCCGGAGATCGCCTCGCGGTCGATGCGATCGAGGAAGCGCACGGGCCAAAGCTAGATCGGCGCCCGGACGCGGCGGAGAGCCGAATTCGTGACATCGGGGACCGTCGATCCTGCTACGGTCCCCTCCGTTAGGGCCGGTGAATACCGGCAAAGTACGTGTCTAGCGCTCGCGTCGTTGCTTCATCGCATTGTCCGCGTTCGCAGCACAACTACGTGGAGGCAATGCATGCCTACTGGAACTGTCAAGTGGTTCAGCGACGACAAGGGCTACGGGTTCATTACGCCCGACGACGGCTCGAAGGACGTCTTCGTGCATCACAGCGCGATTCTCGGCGAGGGCTTCAAGTCCCTGACCGAGGGCTCCAAAGTGAGCTACGAGTCCGAAGAAGGCCCCAAGGGCCCGGCCGCAGCGAGCGTTCAGCAGCAGTAGTCGCTTAACGCTTCAGCAGTCCGCGAAGCCCGCCCCCGAGGCGGGCTTCGTCTTGCTTGGGGCCGGTTGACCCGCCAGCCCGCCCGGTTCCCTACTCTCCTAGACCGCCATGAGCACCACGACCAGAGACGACCTCCGCAACGTCGCGATCATCGCCCACGTCGACCACGGCAAGACGACGCTGGTCGACGCGATGCTGTGGCAGACCGGCACCTTCCGCCAGGGCCAGGACGTCGCCGAGCGGGTGATGGACTCGATGGACCTCGAGCGCGAGAAGGGGATCACGATCCTCGCCAAGAACACGGCGATCCAGCGCGGCGAGGTCAAGTTCAACATCGTTGACACCCCCGGTCACGCCGACTTCGGCGGCGAGGTCGAGCGGGCGCTGACGATGGTCGACGGCGTGCTACTGCTGGTCGACGCCTCCGAGGGACCGCTGCCACAGACCCGCTTCGTCCTGCGCAAGGCGCTGGCGGCGAAGCTGCCGGTGATCCTCGTCGTCAACAAGGTCGATCGGCCCGACGCGCGGATCGCCGAGGTGGTCGACGAGGTCTATGAGCTCTTCATCGACCTCGACGCCGACTCGGACCAGATCGACTTCCCGATCGTCTATACCAACGCCAAGGCCGGCTGGGCCTCGCTCGAGGAGGGCGTCGAGGGGACCGACCTCTCCCCTCTGCTCGACCTGATGCTGGAGCGGATCCCCGCCCCCGAGTACGACGACGCGGCGCCGCTGCAAGCGCACGTGACCAACCTCGACGCCTCGCCCTACGTCGGCCGGCTGGCGCTCTGCCGCGTCCACAACGGCACGATCCGCTCTGGCCAGCAGATCGCCTGGTGCCGGGCGGACGGCAGCGTCCAGCGCGCCGCGGTCTCCGAGCTGTACATCACCGAGGGACTGGAGCGGGTCAGCGCCAAAGAAGCCGGGCCGGGCGAAATCATCGCCGTCGCCGGGATCGAAGAGGTGACGATCGGCGAGACGCTGGCCGATCCGAACGATCCGCAGCCGCTGCCGGTGATCGAGGTCGACGAGCCCTCGCTCTCGATCGTCCTCGGCATCAACACCTCGCCGCTGGCCGGTCAGGAGGGCAGCAAACTGACCGCGCGCCAGATCCGCGATCGGCTCGACCAGGAGCTGGTCGGCAACGTCTCGATCCGGGTCAAGGACACCGAGCGTCCCGATGCCTGGGAGGTGCAAGGGCGCGGCGAGCTGCAGCTGGTGGTGCTGCTGGAGCTGATGCGCCGCGAGGGCTACGAGATGACCGCCGGGCAGCCGCGCGTCGTCACCCGCGAGATCGAAGGCGAAGTGCACGAGCCGGTGGAGCGGATGACGATCGACGTCCCCGAGGAGCACGTCGGCGCCGTCACCCAGATGCTCGCCGGGCGCAAGGGCCGGATGGAGCAGATGGTCAACCACTCGACCGGCTGGGTGCGGATGGACTACCTGGTGCCGGCGCGAGGGCTGATCGGCTTCCGCACCGAGTTCCTCACCGAGACCCGCGGCACCGGCATCCTCCACCACGTCTTCGACCGGTGGGAGCCCTGGGCGGGGGAGCTGCGCACCCGCCAGACCGGGTCGCTCGTGGCGGACCGCCGTGGCCAGACCGCCAGCTACTCGCTGTTCAGCCTGCAGGACCGCGGCACCCTCTTCGTCGGCAGCGGCGAGGAGGTCTACGAAGGGATGATCGTCGGCGAAAACGCTCGCACCGAGGACCTCGACGTCAACCCGACCAAGGCCAAGCAGCAGACCAACGTGCGTGCCGCCAGCGCCGACATCCTGGTCCGCCTGGCGCCGCCGACCCGACTTAGCCTCGAAGCCTCGCTGGAGTTCCTGCGCGACGACGAGTGCGTCGAAGTGACGCCCGAGTCGGTGCGCCTGCGCAAGCTGATCCTCGACAAAGTTCAGCGCGCCAAGGTCGCCAAGCGCGGCGCCAAAGCGCCGCTGCTCTAAGCGGACGCTTCGCGGTCTCGGCCCTTCTCGGCGAGGGGCGCGAGCAGGTCCTCGAAGGCCCGCCTGACCACCGCCTCGCGGCTACGGCGGCCGTGGTCGGCGGCGATGAAGTGGTTGCCGATCCAGAGCGAGAAGGCAAGTAACGAACGCGCCTCGGCCTCCTCCTCGTCCGGGCAGAAGGCGACGAAGAGCGAGCGCAGGTAGTCCATGCGGCGGTTGTCGATCCGCCGCAGGCGGTCGGCGACGGTGGCGTCGCGGCGGGCCCAGTCGCGGACCGCGAGGTCGATGTCCAGCACCTGGTCGGTGGCGATCGCGGAGAGGTGACGGAGGCGAGCGCGGGGATCGTCGCCAGCCGCCTCGACCTGCTCGATCGCCGTGTCGACGCTGAGCCGCTCCCAGGCGTCAAGCAGCTCGTCCATCAGCGCCTGCCTGTCCTCGAAGTGCCAATAGAAGCCGCCCTTGGTCACCCCCAGCGCCTTCGCCAACGGCTCGATCCGAACCGCCTCGGGCCCCCCGGCCGCGAGCGCCTGCAACCCCTCCTCGACCCACTTCTCCCGAGCCATCCGCGCCACAGCCATCCGTCCATACGCTACCGTATGTGGCCCATACGTCTGCGTATAGATCTAGAGGAGGCACACAGATGCGGCTCCCAGACAGCGCCCACACCAGGCGACCCTGGCGAATCCACGAGATCGCCCCGGACTTCGAGCTCGAGGACGTCTGGGCCCTGCCGACCCCAGGCGGACCCGACGACTTCCCCGAGCTGATCGAGCTGGCGCGCACGTTCGATCCCGAACAGAGCTCCTCGCGCGCGGTCCGCGCCCTCTTCGCCCTACGCTGGAAGCTCGGTGGCCTACTTGGCTGGGACGAGGACAGCGCCGGCCTCGGCTCCCGCGTCCCGACCCTGCGCGACCGGCTGCCGGAGGACCTGCGGGAAGCCACCGGGCTCGAGTCGTCGGCCATGCCCTTCACGCCGCTGTACCTGACCGACGACGAGTTCGCGGCCGAGATCGCCAACCAGACGATGCACGGCGTCCTCCACATCGGCTGGGTCGAGGACGAGACGGGCTACCGTGGGCAGATGGCGATCCTGGTCAAGCGCAACGGCCTCTTCGGCAGCGCCTACATGGCGGTGATCGCTCCCTTCCGGCACCTCCTCGTCTACCCGACGATGATGCGCGAGTTCGAGTACGCCTGGCAGGAGCGAACGCGGGCGTCGGGCCAGTCCCTCGCTTGACCCCGCCGATGGACGACCGCGCCTGGACGGTCCTCTACGACGCCGAGTGCGGCCTCTGCCGGGTGCTGTTGGCGCTGCTGCTGCACTGGGACCGGACCGGTCGACCACGAGGGCCGGGCTCCGGCACGTCGGCGGCACATCGAGGCCGGCTGCGCCCGCTGCCACTGCAGCGTGCCGAGGCGCAGACGCTCCTCGCCGACCTGCCGCTCGGCGAGCGGATGGCCTCCTGGCACCTCGTCTCCCCCGCCGGCGCGCGCTGGTCGGCCGGGGCCGCGGCGGCGCCACTGCTGCGACTGCTGCCCGGTGGAGGCGGCGTCGCCGCCGTCTTCGCCCGCTTCCCCAATGCGACCGAACGCGGCTATCGCTGGGTCGCCGACCACCGCTCCGGCCTTGGACGCTTCGTGCCATCGGGGCTGCGGCGGCGCGCCGACTACCTGCACTGCGGTTCGCCCTGAGCGAGCAACCGGGCGATGCGGGCGATCACGCGCTCTGGATCGCGCTCCAGGCGCGGCCCGGTGACGCGGGTCATCCTGATCCCCTCCAGCAGCAGGTCCTCTTGGCGCAGGCGATCCCGCTCGAACGCACCCCGCGTCCCATGCGTCTCGTAGAGATCCAGTTCGACCACCAGCCCCTGCTTCGGCCAATAGAAGTCGAGCTCATGGCCAAGCTCGTTGAAGCCGGTCGAAGGACGAGGCAGGCCCGCCCGTTCGACCAGCTCGAGAAAGCGGCGCTCCAGCCCTGAGCGCGTGAACGGCGCCGGCCGGTAAAGCTCTAGCGCTTGCCGCAATCGCCCGTGGCCGGGATGCCCGACAGTGCGTCCCAGCAACTCGTCGACGGCCACGAGATCGAACAGCGCCAGCTCTTCGGAACGCTCCAGCGCCCGCTGCAATAGGTAGAAGCGCACCTCCCCCGCGTAGTCGAGCAGCGTGCGCGGCAGTGCGGTGACAGGAATGCCGCGGACGAGCGCCCGGTCGTCCGGCCGGAGGTCGCGCGCGAAGTGGACCTCGAGCGGAAGCCGAGAGCGGGTTAGGTGCGAGTGAGCTCGGCTTCGATGCCGTCGAGGAGTCGGTTGAGGCCGCGCTCGAAGCGGCCGTCGCGGAAGAGGAGCCGATTGACGCGGTCGACGGCGGTGTCGGCGTCGGCGCCGAGGAACTCGCGGATCAAGGGATAGTCGCCGCTGTCCAGTTCGCGCTGGAAGAACTCGCGCATCTCCGGCGAGAAGCCGCCGCGCTCGTACTCGTCGAACTCCTGCGCCTCGCGCAGGGCGAAGCCGAAGACGTAGTCGTCGACCATCCCGATCAGCTCGAACTTGACCTCGTCGGGAACGTCGAGACCGCCGACCGCCTGCAGGCACTGCTCGAAGTGACGCATCCCGTTCGGGCCGGGGCGGCCGTCGCCGAGCCGGTCGAGGGTCCAGCGGTGGCGACCGAAGGCTTCGCGGGTGCGCTTGGCGATCTGCGCCAGGGCGGGCCGCCACTCGCCCTCGAGCTCCTCATCGGGGACCAGCAACTCCCCCATCACCGAGTCGACCATCAGCGTGATCAGCTCGTCCTTGCTACGGACGTAGTGGTAGAGCGTCATCGTCCCGGCGCCGAGCTCCTGGGCGACCCGCCGCATCGAGACGGCCTCGAAGCCCTCGGCGTCGGCGATCGCCAGGGCGGCAGCGGCAAGGCGCTCGCGGGTGTAGGCGGGCTTGCGCGAGTGCGGCTCCTCGCGCAGCCAGATCATCGGCTCCTCCGGTCGCTCCCCCTCGCCCCGCGCCCGCTGCGCTTTGCGCAACGCCCGGGCCGTCTTCTCGTCGACCCGGCGCTGTGCCCGCTCCACTCGATCGGCGGCACGGGACATCTGCTCGTCGACCCGGTCGAATGCCCGCTCGACCTGCTGTTCGGCGCGGGCGACATGCTCGGCGGATCGATCCTGCCGATCGCGGGCAGCGGATTCGTGGCGCTCCTGCCGCTCGCTCGCCTTGGGGTCGGGAAGCATCTCGTACAGCGTACTGCTATCGTGGGCGTACGCCGTACTAACAACCGTACGAGGTACGAAATGGCACACGAAACACAGACTGGAGCGGCGATCGCCACCGAGGGGCTGGGCAAGCGCTACGGCGAGCAGTGGGCGCTCCGCGACTTCGACCTCGAAGTCCACGCCGGGACCGTGCTCGGCCTGCTCGGCCACAACGGGGCCGGCAAGACGACCGCGATCCGGATCCTCACCACCCTCGCCCTGCCGACCGCCGGCAGCGCCAGTGTCGCCGGGCATGACGTCGTCTCCGCCCCGGCCCAGGTCCGCGAACGGATCGGGCTGGCCAGCCAGGCGGCGACGGTCGACGGCCTGATCACCGCCAAGGGCAACCTGGAGATGATCGGCCGCCTCTACCACCTGCCGCGCCCGGTCGCCCGCAAGCGCGCCGCCGAACTGCTCGAGCGGCTCGACCTCACCGACGCCGCCGACAAGCTCGTCCGCGACTTCTCCGGCGGCATGCGCCGCCGCCTCGACCTCGCCGCCAGCCTGGTCGCGTCGCCGCCGGTGCTCTTCCTCGACGAGCCGACCACCGGCCTCGACCCGGAAAGCCGCAACGAGCTCTGGGGACTGCTGCGGGAGCTGGTCGGCGACGGCACGACCCTGCTGCTGACCACCCAGTACCTGGAGGAGGCGGACCGCCTCGCCGACCGAATCGTCCTGCTCGACCACGGGCAGGTCGCCGCCACCGGCACCCCGACCGAGCTGAAGGCGCGCCACGGCGGCGAACGGATCGCCGTCACGGTTGCCGCCGACGGCGAGCTCGAACACGCGGCGAGCGCCCTCAGCGGGGTCGCCGCCGGGCCGGCCGAGGTCGACCACGAGCAGTCGCTGGTGACCGCCCCGGCCAGCGAGTCGACGCGGCTGATCGAGGTCGTCCGCGCCCTCGACCAGGCCGGCGTCGAGGCAACCGACGTCCACCGTCGCGAGGCGACCCTCGACGACGTCTTCCTCTCGATCACCCGACCGAACGGCAAGGAGGCCTCCGCATGAGCTCGACCGCCCTCCCCACCACCGCCGCCGGCCCCGGCCGCCTGCGTTGGCTGCTCGAAGACAGCTGGGTCCTCGCCCGGCGCCGCTTCTCCCACATCCGCCAGATCCCGGAGAAGCTATTCGACGTCACCCTGCAGCCGCTGATGTTCGTGCTGCTGTTCTCCTACGTGTTCGGCGGCGTGATCGCGGTTCCGGGCGGCGGCGATTACCACGAATACCTGATCGGCGGGATCCTGGTCCAGACCCTCGCCTTCGGGATGATGGGCCCGGGCATCTCGATGGCGACCGACCTCGGCGAGGGCATCCTCGATCGCTTCCGCTCACTGCCGATGTCCCGCCCCGCCTTCCTCTTCGGCCACCTCACCGCGGAGCTGGCGGCGACCCTGCTGGCAGTGGCGATCATGGTCGTGGCCGGGTTGATCGTCGGCTGGCGGATCGACTCCGACCCACTGGAAGCGCTCGGCTGCTTCGGGCTGATCGCGCTACTGGCGGTGACGATGCTCTGGCTGGGGACGCTGATCGGCGTCATCGCCCGCACCCCCGATGTGGTCCAGGGGATCGCCTTCGTGGTGATCTTTCCGCTCACCTTCGTCGCCTCAACCTTCGTCCCGGTCGGCGGCCTTCCGGACGGGCTGCGACAGGTGGCCGAATTCAACCCGGTCAGCTGCTGGTCGGCGGCCGTGCGGACCCTGTTCGGCAACCCGACGGCGACGCCGGCAGGCTCGGCCTGGCCGCTCGAGCACCCGGTGGTCAGCTCGCTGCTCTGGTGCGCGGCGATCCTCGCCGTGGTCGTGCCGCTGACCCTGCGCGCCTACCGAAGGCGCACGACCGGCTGAGCTAGGCCTCCTCGGCCTCGAGCCGGCCCGCGTCGATCGCCGCGACGAGGGCCTCGTGGTCGCGCTCGCTCTGCTCGGCGTAGGCCTCGGCGAACTCGGCGATCGCCTCGTCGAAGGAGTCGCTGGCGCCGAGGTAGGCGGCGATCGCGACGCGGTCGCCGGAGCGGGCGTGCGCCCGCGCCAGGGTCCAGCCGCACAGTCGCGCGTAGATCTCGAAGGCAAACGGGGACATCGAATCGACGTCGGCGGAGAGCTTCCAGTCCCAGAGCTGGCGCACGTAGAAGTCGCGCTGAACCCCGTCGACCCCGACCGCCGGGCACCAGCCGAGGAAGATGTCGCCGGCAGCCTGCATCAACCGCTGGCCCTCGACCACGCGGCGGCCGTGGTTGCGGTAACGACTGGCGCCGACGTGGGACTCGAGCACCGAGGCCTCGGCCTCCTTCGCCTGCAGCACGAGCGGGTCGGAGTCGCTGGCGCCGGTGAAGAGCAGGATCCAGGCCCGGGTGCCGACGCTGCCGACGCCGACCACCTTGCGGGCGATGTCGCGGAAGCGGTAGCCGTCGAGCAGGTGCTGGCGATCGGCCGGCAGGGTCTCGCGGTACTGCTCGACAAGTTTCCGCAGACCTTCGCGCAGCTCCGCCGCCTCGCGCGGAGGCAGCAGCCCATCGACCGAGACCAGCAGCGGCGGATCGCTGCGGAAGCGCAGCTCCCCGTCGACCTTCTTGGTCAGCTTGTCGAGCGCCCGCAGGTGGCCCTTGCCGCGGGCCTTGGCGATGTTGCGCCGCACCCGCTTCTCCTCCGCCGCGTCCACCTCGCCCTCGAACTTGGCCAGCTCGTCCTCGACGTCGAGCCGCGCGTACCAGACCTCGAGGTTGGTCTGGCCGGCAAACGCCCGCATCGCCTCGCGGTAGCTGGCGACGGCGGTGGTGACCGCGGTGGCGCGGTGCTTGCGCTTGAAGCCGCGTTCGCGGCCGGCGATCGCGAAGCTGGCGGTGAGCCGCTTGACGTCCCACTCCCAGGGGCCGGGCAGGGTCTCGTCGAAGTCGTTGAGGTCGAAGAGGAGGCGCCGGTCGGGGCCGGCAAAGGCGCCGAAGTTGGTCAGGTGGGCGTCGCCGCAGGCCTGCACGCGCAGGCCGGAGACCGGCGTGCTCGCGAGGTCGGCGGCCATCACCGCGGCGGCGCCGCGGAAGAAGGCGAAGGGCGAGGCGGCCATCCGCGCGTGGCGGATCGGGACCAGCTCGGGGACCCGGCTGCGCTCCTGCGCCTCGAGGATCGCGATCGGGTCGCGATCGGGGGCGGGCACCCAGTCGGCATGGTCGGAGCGCCGGACCTTGCTGCGTGCCTCTTTGCCGAGGGTGGCGCTGGCGGGTGCGGTCATCCCAGCCACCGTACATCGCCGCCTAGGGCCTTTTCCACATCAAAACGTGGAAAAGGCACCAGGCCGGCCCCCCGCCATCCTGCGCGGGGAGCCGGCCTGTCAGTGGGAGCTAGACCGTCGCGGCGGCCTGCTCGGACTGGCTGTCCTCGGCGGCTTTGGCCTTGGCCTGCGCCTCGGGCGAGGGCTCGTCGACCTGGCGCGGCAGCAGCACTTCTTTGGCGATGACCAGGCGCTGGATCTGGCTGGTCCCCTCGTACAGCTGCATGATCTTCGCGTCGCGCATCAGTTTCTCGACCGGGTACTCCTTGATGAAGCCGTAGCCGCCGTAGACCTGGACGGCGTCGACGGTGATCTCCATCGCCGAGTCGGCGGCGAAGCGCTTGGCCTCCGAGGAGACCAGCGAGGCGCGCTTGCCCTGATCGAGCAGGACGGCCGAGTTCCAGGTCAGCAGCCGGGCGGCGTCGACCTTGGTCGACATGTCGGCGATCATGAACTGGATCGCCTGGTGCATCGCGATTGGGACGCCGAACTGGACCCGTTCCTTGGAGTACTCGACGGCGAACTCGAAGGCGGCGCGACCGATCCCGGTCGCCATCGCCGCCACGCCCGGGCGGGTCCGGTCGAGGGTCATCATCGCCAGTTTGAAGCCCTTGTTTTCCTCGGCCAGGAGGTTCTCGGCCGGGACCTCGACGTCGTTGAAGGAGATGGTGGCGGTGTTGGAGGCCCGCTGCCCCATCTTGTCCTCCTTCTTGTCGACCGTCACCCCGGGGGATTTGGCGTCGACGACGAAGGCGGAGATGCCACGGTGGCCGTTATCGGGGTCGGTCTTGGCGAAGACCGTGAACCAGTCGGCGTAGGTGCCGTTGGTGATGAAGCACTTGGAGCCGTTGAGGACGTACTTGTCGCCGTTCTTGACGGCGCGGGTCTTCATCCCGGAGACGTCGGAGCCGGCGTCCGGCTCGGTCAGGCCGAAGGAGGCGAGTGCGGGCCTTTCGGTCAGCATCCCCAGGTACTTCTTCTTGGTCTCCTCGGAACCGCCGAGGACGACCGGCGAGGAGGCGAGGCCGTTGGCCATCAGCGAGGTGCCGATGCCGGAGCAGCCCCAACCGATCTCCTCCTCGATGATGCAGCCGGAGAGGTAGTCGAGGCCGGGGCCGCCGTAGGCCTCGGGGATGTGGGTGTTCATCAGACCGACCTCGAAAGCCTTGTCGATCACGTCCTGCGGCCAGGTGCCGTCCTTGTCGTACTCCCAGGCAACCTTGCGCATCTCTTTGTCGGCGAAGCTGTGGGCCAGCTCGCGCAGGTCTTTCTGCTCATCGGTGAGGGTGAAATCAACCACCGGTCGGTGCTCCTTTGTCGGGCCTTGCAGTCTTGATGGGAGCGCCGCCCGGCCGGGGCCAACCCTCCGCCGATTGACTGGTCAGTCAACCAACGCGAAGGTTAGCGGAACCCCTCCCCTCATGTGAGCGGGTTTACCCTTGGCGCATGGCTTTGCCGCTGGCGTTGTTGGCGATGGAGAAGGCTGTGGTCGTGCTCGCCTTCACCGGGATCGCCGCGCCCCTGGCCGGGATCGTCTTCCGCCGCGTCGGCGGCGGCTGGGACCGGGTCGGCGGCGGCCCCTTCTCGCTCCTGCACGAAGCGCCGCAGCGGCGCGGCGGCGGACCGGAGCAGCGGGTCGACCCGGCGATCCAGGCGGCCGAAGTGCGGCAGATGCTGCAGGCGAAATCGGACCGCCGCGAGGGCCGCGGCG
>JGI24740J21852_10000799_pt1 | contig 13846 bp, 11 predicted proteins | sample KBSCornC6_FD_21852 | JGI IMG/M metagenome (IMG submission 21852) | reverse complement strand
CCACCGACCCTACGGGCGTGATAATGGGCGAAATGCTTATCGCTCTAAAAAATCCCATTAAAGCAGGCGCTTAATGGGAAAGGTGGCGGAGACGGAGGGATGCATTAAAATCAACATAATGAACTGAAATACCATGATATTCGTTACGCCGTGGGCAGTCGATGCCCCCAAGGATGCCCCCGATCTTAGCGGTCATTGGCACCTCCCGCGATGCAGTTGGCAATCCACGCTTCGACGTCGGATTCGAGCCATCCAACGGCCCGCTGACTCAACTGATGCGGCCGCGGAAACTCTGAACTCTGGATCTTGCGGTATATGGTCGCTCGGCTCAGCCCCGTCCTCGCCTTGACCGCAGGCAGCCGGAGGATCGCCATGGGGGCACGCCCACCGAAAACGTACATCTCGCGTGTGGGCTGTTGTTCATCTGCTTGTATGATATGGGGGGTCTTAGCCATATGTTCCTCCAGGATCGATCGTGGCGAGGGTCGGGACGATGTTGGCGCATCCCCCGGCCCGCTTCGTTTAAGGTATCTGCTATCGCATCCAGATCGGCCTGATGATGCGCGACAGATTGATCATGATGTAGCTCCGCATATGCTCCGGCCGAATGGATGCCAGCCCCAGATCCTCAGGAATCGCGATCAGTTCGTTACCGGCATGGGTAAAGAGCCATCGCGTGTCGAAGTTGTCGAAAATGGCCGGGGTGAACAAATCGAGGTAAAGGGCAAAAGCCAGATCAGCCTCTTCGTCGAACCAGGGTTCGATTTCGAAAGCCTTCGGATTGATTTTGCCTCGGCTTTCCAGCCAATCCTCGAAACAGCTGAATGCGGCATCGGGATCCTCTGCGCCGGGTGAAACTGATGCCCGGACCGGATAGCTGGCTCGCGCCCTGCGCAGGGATACGGCCTGGGACCGAACCTCCTCGGTGATGTCAGGATGCTGGGAGCACAATGCCAGAACGCTCCAGAGCAGTTGCGCGACCTGTTTGAGCCCGGCGGTCTGGACACCATAAAGCCCCAGTTCCTTCAACAGGGCCGGCGATGTGGATCGCCTCGAAGCCGAAGNGCCGGTATTTGCCCTTGCCCAGACCTTCACTTTCGGCCGCGAGCAGCAGGCCCTCCTTGCTCCAGTAGGCAAGCAGTTCGCGATCCACCCCGGTGGCTTCAGCAATCTGCTGTCGGGTGTAACGTCCGTCGGTATTGAAGAGGATAGGAACCATGCCCCTTGCGTAGAAGCGAATTTCCTACAAGAAAAGGGAAATTATCCCTTTGTTCGAGTTATTCTGAATCAATAGCTTAAGTAAAGGTCACCCCGCCCTCTTCTCTCGAATCCGGGCGGGGCAACAGATGCGGTCAGTGACGGGTAGATTGCTCCTGAGGGCAAAAGGCGAGCACAGCCGCTTCCGCACGCGCAAGCTCAGCTGCGATATCGTCGCGAATCCTGATGGCCACAGCGCAACGAACTTCACAAAGGACACAGCCGCGTGAGCAGCCGGGTGTTTCGCGATGTGCCATCTTACGGTCGGTTCCAATCATCCCTGCCTCTCAGTCCTGTTCGGGACGAAAGCCGATATTCATGATGCCGACCACCTTGCCGATGATCTTGCGCTGAAAACAGGCGGCACGCTCACCATCGGCGGCATAAGGACCGTCAGACCACCCGCCCGTGCGACCCATTCTGATCCACGCCCGGCGCTCTTTCTGAGACCGGGGCCGATTATGACTATGGACCCACCAAACCGCTCCGGCATGTCCATCGCGAAGCGACAATTCCATGATCGCTCGTCTGCCCGAAGACTCCCAGCGGATGAGGAACAGTTCGCCCGTCATCGGGTCACGATCCTCTGTATCCACCGCTACCCATTCGCCTTCGTGCAGATGTGGTTCGCAGCTGTCGTCCTCAATCGGGAAGGCGAGGCAGCTGTCCGGCAGCCGGTCGTAGACGATGTAGGAACGCAGCCCTTCTTGCATCGCAAGAGGGCGTGGCGGTATGTCGGCAAAAGCCATGATCGTTCTCCATAACGAATGTGGTCAGGCCCGGGTCGATGTTGGTAGCATCGACTCGGGCTGCATATATGTAATTACATGCACTATTGATTGAGGTCAACAATGTAATTACATTGTTGACATGACTCGGGACAAGAACCACCCATTCCAGATGCGCGTCTCAGCCGAGTGGCTCGCGATCATTGATGATTGGCGCCGCAAGCAACAGGATATTCCATCCCGTGCAGAGGCTATCCGTCAGCTGGTGAACAAAGGTCTGGAGGCCGATAAGGCCTGACTACATCTGCTGGAATGACCGGGCCGTCGGACGATCTGGACTGTCCGCTTTCGGCCGGCAACTGGTAGGAGCGGCCGCTCGTTCAGGCGTTTTGCGTGGTCACGGCTAAGTCGCTCTCTCCTGTACCGGACACTGCGGCGGTTGATCGATGGACGCCACTCGCTTGTGCTGTTGGCGCTGCGCGGAAGTTATGCCTCGACGGACTCCCTCGTTGGAACCGCTGCCTCATACCTCCTCTCCCTTATCCGCCTCGGGGTGCGGGCGCTTCAGCGCCTATAGAAGTCGCTCTCCAGCGACCGTTCTACATTGTCGAGCATGGTGTTCGCCCAATCTCCCAGAACCGGATCATCGGCCCAAGACGCGAGTGGAGCTTTAAAGGTCGTCAGATGCGGGTTCAGTGAACCACCCCAAGAACTAGGATAGATGCGAAGGCGCAGCGCATCCTGGAACCGCTTTTTGCTGCCGTAGAGCTTCGCGAGCATTTGGAGCGCTGGGTGCCAGGCCCACTCCCCTTCGCTCTGCTCAAGGATCGGAAAGAAGGTGAGAAGGAATGCTACCCGGCTGTCGGGATTGCCCGCGACCCAGTTCAGCATGAGCTTGATCGGGGTCTCAAACAGCGCGCCGGGACCAGTACGCGACACGTCATAGGCGAACAGCTTGGTTGCGGACGTGATGCTGTTGAGCCGCTCGCGCTCCACGCGGGTCGCGACCTCATAGAAGCCAGAGAGCACCAACCAGACCTCTGCTGGGGCTCGCTTGACGACTAACGGGAGTGCATTGCGAAACGCGTCCGAGGGACGACCATAGCTGGGACCGGTGGTGCGGCACGCCCGCTCGATCTGCTGCGCGAAAGCGCGGCCAAATTCGCTATCGATCGCGCCGGCCCCATCGAGCAGGCGAAGCATACGGTCGTATGTATAGTCGGCGTTGGTTGCGTTACCTTCGATGCCGTCGGCGATCGACGGCGAGAGCATTGCGATCTTGACGAGCGGCAGGATTTCGGAAGCCACACCTTTCTGGCCGTGGGTGACCATCGATAGGATTTCGAGCGCCGCCCAGGCACCACCGTCTTCGCTGCGATCGACGAGCGTTGAAATGAACCTCGCCAGTGCTGCAAGCGAAACATCCGCAAGGCCTTTGCCATAGGACACGACGACTGCTCGTGACGGAGCGACCACTCCGTCACGGATCTCGTCAGACAGCTCATCAAGCCGAGCATCGGTGATGCGTAGTGCCGATACGATGTGCATCGGATCTGCGCTCAGCACTTCAGATTTCTTGGCGAGGGCTACCAATGTGGCCAGGTCGTCCGGACGATCGGCCAAGCGCCGATCGAGAGCAGAAAGCAGCGCGGCGACGAAGTTCGCTCCGGCGCGGTTTCCGCTCGCGTCCAGCACCGCAATAGCTTGCTCGAATGTGCCGAGCGGGTTTGTTAATTCAGGTGCCAAGGCATGGGCGAACGCATGCGGAGCGTTCATCTCCTCGCTCGCCATGGCGGAGATTGCTCGCGCCAATTTGTCCGAGTCACGCACGATCTGAGGGGTGAGTTCACGAATCTGGCGGGCGGAATATTCGAAATCGGGGTTGTCGGGATTGGCGGCATAGCGCGTATCTGGATCATGGATGTCAGACATCCAGAAGCGACTGTGGAGCCGGACAGCGTCGACTGGGTCGGCAGGCAAGGTAGAATTGTAGAGAGAGCGGACGGATCGGGAGAATTTCGTCGGCTTGGCGGGGCTGTCGAAGTAAATCCAGTCGCCGATGGTGTGGGTCGCATCGAACCAATGGCCCGTCTCTGCGACGACCTCTTTGACGAATACCTCGATGGTGGGGAGTAGTTCGGGTGTTAGAAGATTGCGCAGGTCGCTTGCGACGTGTTTCTCGATCGCAGCCCGCAGTTCGCGATCTTTGCGCCAGATATCGAGGAGCCGCTCCAGGGCCCATTTGAAATAGGCGTAGAGGGTGCCGTTATCAGCGGGCGCCCACTCTGGCCGAAACGGCTCGGTGCCGAGATGTTCGAAATCTTCCGAGCGCGACAGGTAAGTTTGGACCATCGCAGCCAAGGCTTCGACTCCGGCGCGGCGGATGCGCAGGTCGTCTTCGTCCAGCGCTTGGGTCAGGGCATCGCGGCGGCTTCGATCGTCGGCTTGCGTGCCGGCGAGCGCTACCTGGAAGAGCTGGCGCAGAAGCTTGACGATAGGCGACTCGCCCTCGGGATTGGCGGCCGCGAGCCGCAGAACTATTTGGGCGATTGGGCGGAAGCTGTCCCTGCGTCCGGCCAGGAGCCGAAGCGTATCGAGCAGCTCATCCGTGATGGGCACGGCTTGCAGATCGTCGAGGGGCATAAGACCGATCGCATAGTAGAGAGCGCTGGTCATCCTGTCCGGTTCAACCCGGGCGAAGGCCGCGAGATAGGGTGCGGCGGATGGATCGACGATGTTGGCGTCCGCGAATACTCCGCGCAGAAGAGTGTGGATGACGTCACTTAGCGTGCGCGACCGGGCAAGAAAGCGCCAGCGCGCTAGCATCGCGTCGCGATGCTGGGGAAGCGCCCGACCGAGGAAGTCGATGAGGGTCGACGGGCGCAGATAATCCAGGCGACGTAGAGCGAGGAAGTCCGCGATCGGGCGAGGCTGGGCGTTCATCGCTCCGTGATTGCGATCGACGAGGTGCTGCCCGGCCGCGATAACGAGATTTTCGTACATCAGTTCGCCCTTCATTTGGACGAGCGTTTCGGCAATGTCGTCGAACTCGCGGGGAGTTTCATCTGGCGAGAGCTTGTCGAAGAGGGACAAGCATTCGAGCGCACGGACGGTATCTCGCTCAGCGCCGGCAGCGTCCAGAATCTGGCGCGCAACGTCGTCGACGGACTTGAGGATGCCGTTCTTTTCGTAGCTCTTGGCTGCGAGCACCGCGATGCGCGGGAAGCCATCACAGAGCTCGGCGATATAGTCGAGTTCGTCCGCTTTCGCCTTCGGCAGACCCGCCGTGAGAATCCCGCGGATCGTTGAGCGATCGGCCTGGGTCGGTCGGATCATCACGGTGTTATCGTCATGATCGATGCCCTCGGCCCCGATCGTGATAACGCGCAGGTCGCTATCTTCGGCGCGGGCAAGCGCCGCAAGTTGGCGAGCGATGTCGAGAGGGCATCCGTCGACCACGAGGACCGCTGCGGACTGTTCCTTCACGATTTGATTGGCAACATCCCAGAGCCGAGAGGTGACTTGGCGGAAATCGCAGAAGATGAAGTTCGCGGCGGTCAGCCCACTGAGCAGACCAGTGCTCGTACTCAGCGCATGATAGAGAGAGCGTGTCTTCCCGATGCCGGACGCACCCCAGATCCTAGCTGAAGAGCCGGAATCATCCAGATCATCGGCGAGGCGAGCTGCAAGCTGTGAGAAGTCTATGACGTCGGCGGTCGAAGGACCGAGCGAGAATTTGCGATCGGGGCTATCGACGAACGCGGGAGCCGCAATGTCAGCGCGCTTACCCCATTGCTCGATGGTGGAGAAACCGGCGAGCTCGAGGGTCGCGTTGCGCTGCTTGATCCAGACCGCCACAGCGGGGTGAGTACTTGCCCAGGCGGCGAGCGTGTTGCCCTCGTAAACTTTGATCGCCGCGAGCTGGGCGGGGTCACCGCCGGCCGCGGCGATCCCCCTGCGGATGGCCACGACCCGATCTGCTGGCTTAGTGCCCACGAGGGGTTTCGCCGTGATGCCGATGTAGCAGCCCCCGCAAGCGAGAATGTTTTTGACAGCGTCGTTCAGGACCTTGGCGACGACCTTCTTGGGCTGGGTCTCCTTGGTCCAGACCTCCTTCTCCCATTGCGCATCGCCATAGTCCTTTGCCTTGCACTGAAAGACGATATCGCGACCGGGGAAATAGTCGGTCGAAGCTTCGCCGCCAGTCCAGGAAACCGTACCGTCCTGTCCGCCATCGGCGACCGTGATCTGGAGCGGGACATGAACGCCTCGCAGTGGAACACCAGCTCTGCGGGCCTCGGCATGGAGCAGGCGGCGCAGCAACGCGACAAGTTCGTCGCCGGTGAAGTCTTTAATTTCGTCAGGATGGACCGTGAACATGCCGCCTACCTAGCGCGGCCGATGCGCCGACGAAACGACAGGTTGACTCACAACCCAAAGTTCAGTCCCGCCGCATTGCGACAGAGGAGGAGGAGTCACCTCGAGCGGATCGCGCTGCTCAGCGGCATGCCGATCGAGGCGATCCACGTGGCCCTCAAAATGGGCGTCTGAACGCGCGACGCGCGTGGTGATCGGAGCCAGCCAGATGCAGAGCGACGGCTGGCCAACATATTCTCACCTGGTTGCGCCAAAGCGCTGCGATCCGCCTCGGGCGAACGCAGGTCCTGCGTTCGACGGCAATTGGTTGAGACTTTTTCCGTGTTCTTGCGGAAGGCACGGTCAGCTGCCAAGAAGCGCTGAAAGTGCAGCCCGCGCTCGCCCCGTTGTAGCGGCGAGTGCGGGCGCAAGGCGAGCCAGCAGACCCAGTTCGACGAGCAGAGGTTTCGCCTGCTCCTTTGTGATATCGCCCAAAGCCAGTTCCAACGCCCAGTCGCCTATGAACGTTGCCCATGGCAGCTCGTCGCGATGGGCCGCGGCCGCGGTGAAGGCAATCCGCAGCTCATTGATTGGACCTTCAGGAGCGCCCCGCTCATGACGGCCGCGGCGAAGCAATATCCGGATTTCGTCTGACAGATCCGTCCGGCGTTCGGCCGCAGCAACGGCCGCCAGACCAAAATAAGCAAAGGTGACGGCATCCGGATCGTCATCCTCAACCCGATATCTTGCACCCCGAAGCGACTGAATGGCACGGTCGATGAGTGCTGGGTCGATGGTGAACCCACGCGAATTGATCATGGCGAAGAATGATTTGGGATCGAGGCCAGGTGTGTCGAGGTTTTGGAGGATGAATGCCGAGAGATCGTCCGGCAGAGGTTTTGGCTCCTGGGTTTCGGCCCCTTCCAGCGGCCCGGGCCAGAAGGCTGCGATGGAAGGTGGCATAAACGTCGTCCCTGTTTCATCAGACAGGATCGTGCGAAGCGGCCCGGCGGGCAGGCTTCCATCGATGAGGCTGGGAATGGTCGCGAGCCGGCCATGTATCTCGTTGCGAAACTGCCTTGCGCTAGCGAGGTCGGGATACCAGCGCGGCTCTTTCCGCAGGTCGATCAGGGTCTGGCAGAGAAAGAGATAGGCTCGTTCGTTGAGGCACCAGTTCGCGAACCGCTCGGTCACGACGTCGTTGCCGATGATCTCGCGAATGATGAGGGCGCTCTGCGCGAGCGATGCCAATCTGCGGCGAAATGGCGGAGTCTGAGAGAGGATCTGGGATCGGCTGAGTTCGCCATCGACAAGCATGAAGACAGCACTGAGAAGATGAATGTGCCCCGCCTCATCGTGCGGGTCATCGGCCAGCAGCCGCTCTGCGATCGCTGCAAGGATGGGGTCGAGCTCGGGATTGTCCTGGACGAGCGGGGCGCCGATTTCGATCATCCCGAGCCGGGACAACGGATCGCCATAGTCGCGTGCCCATGAGGCGAGCGCGGGCAGATCGATTTGCTCGAGGGTCGCCCCATCGATCGCCCGCATGATGGAGGCGTGTCCGGCGAGAAGCAGAGCAAGGCGGGGCCCTTTGACCGGGTCCCACGCGACAAGCCCGGCGATGAGCGGCCCGGCAACCTCCTGCGCATAGTCCTCAATGCGAGCCGTGCCGGAATCGACCCCGATGAGGCGATCGTAATAGGCGCGGTCCGGCGGCACCAGGCTCGCGAGCTTGCTGTGGCCGGTCTTGATATCCTCGGTGATCGACTCCATGCGCCGAACTGGCGTCGCCGCAAGGTCGCGCTCGAGATCGCTGGCTTCCTCGTCATTCAGCGCGCGCTTCTTGAGCAGACGGGTCCAGCGTTCGATGGCATCGTCGGGGAAGTTGGCCAGCTGCGCCTCCAACGCAAAACCCCTGAGGCGCCGGCTCCTGTCTGCGTCCAGCGTCGCGAAGTCGCGCAAGATGATCGCGCGCTTCGCCTGGCGCAGGACGGCGTGAGCACCATTTGCCTGTTCTTCGATCGCCATGTGCCAGTCGGCGCCATCCAGATCCCTGAGCGCGACGGACGTTCCTCGTTTTGCATGCGCCCTGCGGATGGCCCTGAAGAGGACGGTGCGGTGAAAGCGGGCAACATCGGGACCGAGCGTCAGGGTTGCTTCAAGTTCGATACCGAAGCGCCCACGAAAAGCTTCATCGTCGAGCATCCGGGATTGGACGGGCTGCGGCAAATGCTCAAGCGCCTTGACGGCAAGGAAGCGTCGAAGGCGTTTATCGACTGTCACGACAGCTCGCCCATCTGTTCGTCGACCAATTGGCTGACAAGGTTGCGCAGCGCATCGATCATCCAGGCAAAAGCCTCTGGCTCCTCGATCTCGAATGTGGCGAGCAACTCTTCGGTGAGCCAGGCAGACAATCGCGCCGCCTGGTCGGGCTCGAGATCAACCTTGGTCCGCAGCAATGTCATCAGGCCCATGGCGTGACCGGACCGTGCAATGTGAGGGATTGCTTCGTCGCTGAAACGGCTGGCCCAATCACGCACATCGAGAAATTTGACGAGCCAGTCCGCTTTCGCCCGGGCCACCTCATCGTCGGGTCCATGCCAGGCATTGCGGGCTTCGTGGGCGGCCACGAAGAGATGCCGATCGAGCCATGGCGCCTCCTGTGGGAGTTGCAGCCAGTCGCCCATCTGCGCGAGCAGGAAATTCTCCCTGATTGCCCGGAGTTCGAGAGTTTCGGTAAGGACTCCGCCGCCGCTTTTGGCGCCGACCATCAGGTCGTGAAGCTCATCAGAATCAATGGGAATGAACAGCGCGCCGCCACGACGCAATTCCGTGCGGCAATGGGTCCATTGCTCCGGCGAAAGCAGCCCCTTGTCGCGAAGATGATCGAGCATATCGAGGGAGCACCAGACGTCCGCATCTTTTGGCGTTCCGGTGAAGCGTGCGTGACGGTTGAGCACGCGGTCGTCGATGAAGAGGGCATCGACCTCGTCGACAAGGCCAAGCACGCCATAAGCAGGATGATCGAAAATATCCTCCGCCTCCTCATGGCGTTGATCCATGGTCGGCGCGACAGTGACCTGCCCCTGTTCAATCCCCCGGGCCAGGCCGGAGCGCAGAGCGTCGAGCGTCGTGGTCAGGCGTTGGCCAATTTGCTCATAGCTGATGAGCGCATTGGCCTCGTCCGCCTCACGCCGCGAAATGCGGGGACTGAAGCCGGCGTCGGCAAGACGACCCAGCAAGCCCAAATGCTCGAAATAGGAAACGGTGAGATCGTCGAGGAGGAGAATGGCGTCGTCATCGATGAGGGGTTCATCGTCGCGGGGACGCTCCCGGATGCTGAGATAAGCCCGGGCGCGGGTCTCCTCGATCCGAGTCAGTCGCCCTCGACGAACAAGGCTTTCGACGACCGCTAGGCCGCTGCAGAGAGACGCCCGATACGCCTCGACATCCGCCGCCTCCTCGGTCAGGGATCCGGCCTTGTCGATCGGAAGTGATCGCACGACCAGCTGCTGTCGCTCGGAGGCCGTCCGCAAAGGGCGCGCTGCCTTCAACATGTCGGAGAGATCGCGGCCGACCTCCTCCTCAAGGTCAAGGTCGCGCGCGGTTGCTGGCTGGAAGATTGCAATCTTATCATTGGCGATGAGATCGCGCAGCCGCCGTGCTGCGACGACGCGGCTCGGCTGGTGGAACGCGGCGCGCCTGCGTTCCTGCATCAGCCAGATAAGGGTTCGGTGGGGGATGACTATGCGCTCGAACGCCGCCAGGATTTGCGGAAGTAGTCCCAGAAAGGCAATGGTCAGCAGGGCCGTGGGATCGATCGCGATCGACGTCGGCGCACCTGTAACGGCAGTTCGGGCCCCACTGAACAGGGGCACAGCCGCCCGGCGACGTGGATCGCTAATCTCGCCATTTCGCATCAGCGGCCGCAGCTGGAGATCGACGAGGGTTCGGTTGAGCAGCTCACCGGCGGCGAAGAGGGGAAGCTCGGCGGACCGCACTTTTGCCCAGCCCTCCTCTTCGCGCCGATCCCAGTCAGGTTTGCGCTCGATGAGTTCGGCGAGCGACATGCGCTTTATCGGCCCGTCCTCGCCAGACAGGTCCGCAGCACGTTGCAGCCAGCCGGCGGTCGCTTCGTCCTCTTCGCAACCGATTTCGGTGGCGAGGAAATAGGCGCGCGCCAGGACCAAGGCATCATCGGGCGCGCGGGTAGGCGCAGCGAAGAGAAAATCGCGCTTGCGCGGAAGGTCGAGCATCCCGGCGAGATTGGCGCACCAGAGGAGCTGGTCAGCGTCGAGCGCGTCGCGATGAACCCATTCTTCCTCGAGAAGTCCGGCGAGCGTCTCCCAAGCTCCGGCAGTCACCGAGATGTTGATGCGCAATTGGCGATCGCCACGATTGTTGCGCGCCTGGATGAGAGTTTCCACTTCGCGGCGCGCGGCATCGAGCCGACCGGCGCCATAAAGGTGCCATGCAAGGATGGACCGCAAGATATGGGAATTGGGGACGAGCGCCGTTTCCTGCCGAAGAAAATCTCCAAGGTCCTGGGTTGTGCCGTAGCTCACAAGGATCTTGGCCAACCTCTCGGCGTCGGCCAGTGCGCGGGTGCGATCGAAGAGGAGGCGCGCATAAGTCTCTAATTTGGGATTGCGTTCGTCCCTTTCCAGGGCTGAGACAAGTAACGCGAGACGAGATGTCGAAGGGTCTGCAAGATAGGCCGTCTCGGCGGCGGCGACGTCAGGGTCGCGACGTCCGCCTGCGATGAGCTCTTCAAGCTTGTTCTGTTGGTCCGCCGACAGATCGCGCTTGGGCACCGCCGCCAGACGCTGTTGCGCCTCGTCAATTTGCCCGGCCCTGCTCAGCAGGTCGATTTCGGTCTCGAGCAAGGAATATGGCTGCAGAAACTCGATCATCTCAGCGCGATGGCGTGCGAGATAGTCGGCCGCGCGCGCTGGATCGGGCTGTTCGAAAGCGAGGGCGAAGCGAGCGGTGGCAACGTCGATATCAGCGCTGCCGCGGATCGAAATGCGTCGTGCAATCTCCTGTTCGACGGATGCCAGATCGAGGGGCACGAGAAAGGCCAAGGCGAGGGGAACCAGGCCAAGGCCCGTGCGCGCGTCACGTAATGCGTCGCGCAGCTGCTGCCTGGCTATTGCTTCGCTGTCAGGATCGCGCAAGGCGAGCCAGAGGGCGAAGAAGGCAGAGAGGCTTCGCGCATTCTGGCAGTCCAGCGCGGCGGCGGCCCGAGCAGAACGCGCAAAATAGTCGCGAGAGAGGCGACGGCGCTCGATCTCGGTCTTGTCGGACGAGAGCGGGAAGTTCGCGAGGTCGAAGGGTGGCTGGGTGATGAGGAGACCACGCAGGTCTGGCGGGACCGATGGAAACAGGCTTGCGAGCGCCGCATGATGCAGAAGTGGTGGAAGCGTCCCGAACTCTTCCTCTGACACCAGCGCGATCAACGGTGGGATCTCATCCCACCGCTCGGCCAACATGCAGCGTGAGAGGATCGCATATTTGCCGTCGGCATCCATCTGCGCAAAGGACAGACCCGATGCCGTGAGCCAGTCCAGAGCGTGCGCTGGCGCAACCTCATGCGCCGCGACCAGGAACATGGCCGAGCGCGCGGCGGGCGTCCCGAGCGGATCGAGCTGCGTGAGGGCGGCCGTGCGATGTCCCTGCGCAAGCTGCGCGAAGCTTCGGGCGATCGTCACAGCCTCAACCTTGGGCAAAGGATCGCAGGCCTTGAGGAACGCGAGGGCCATTGGCTGGTCGTTGAACATGAGCACGCGCGCGCACCAGGCCAGCGCCTGGGCGCGTCTGGCTGCTCGCGCGGCGGCAAGATCGCCCCGCAGCAAGCGGTTGCCCAATTCGGCGGCGCGTTCCTGCGTGCGCCCGTCATGATAGAAACGCGTTTGCCGCAGGAGATGTTCGAGCCGATCTATGTCTGCCTCAGCTTCGCTGGCTGTGCCGGACTGACCGAGAGTGAGGCTTGCGAGCGGTCGCTGGCCGAGCTCTTCAACTTTCGCTTCGTGCGCGCGCTTCCATTCGCGCAGCATGTCGGGTGGGTAACTCTGATGCTGACCGTCGACGATCCCATGATGGGTGGGGCATAGGAGCAGAAGATTGTCGGCTTCGTTCAAGTCGGCGACCGGAGCGCTGGTCGCGCGCGGGGCCTTTGGACCTCCGACGGGAAAGATATGGCAGATCTGCGCTGACACCAGATCGCGCGACACCGCGTTCCCACCGATGACGACTTGATTCGCGCATTCTGGATGGGCGCACTGATTACCGCTGCGGCCAAACAAGATCTTGATCGTGCGATCGGAATATCTGCGGCTGGGCTTTTTCTTCGCCATGAACGGCCATTCCTAGCACAAGCAGGATTCGCGCGTCACGCATCACTGCATCTTATCCCCGACATTCGCGTTGGGCGGTCGGCGACAAGATGCCCAACGCCGATCGTCGATCCCCTGCCTCGCGAAGCCCGGACTTCGATCGGAGCGAGGCTGGCCTGAATCGCCTGCCGGAAGGAATATCAGGCGATGGCGATCAATCGATCCCCTTCATTCTCCACGGGAAATCGGGTCCCGGGGGGGCGTAGTCGGTAGCGTAGAGCATGGCGACGCGCGCCCCCCATAGCTCCCTGATTCGGCCAACGGGGCGCAGTTATTATGCCAAGGCGCCTGCTGGATGATCGGTTCGATAATGAACGTATGGCCGTTTTCAGCGAGCGCGTCGAGCTATCTGAATGGCGGCTCTGTTGGCGGCCGACGCCATACTCCGGGCGGCTACGGCTTGGTCGAACCCTGCCGATCTGACCCGTGGCCCCTATGCTGAGTGAGCGGCTCTTCGTTAAGGTGAGCGGTAAGCCCGGTGTCGCACATTGTCACTTTCTCGAAATATCGATCACCGTGACGGTCGATGATCCTCTCATGCCGAGCGAGCGCTCCACCTCGATTCCGCTGAGGCGTGTAGGCAATCCGCACGTTCAACAAGCGTCCTTTCGTCTTGCTTTCACCGGCGCGCCATGCGGCACCCTTCAGTACCGTGCCTTGTTCAGTAAGAGCATCTGCCCCCGCACCACACCCGGGACAATGGGGCGGCGAGGCATCAACGAGTTCGGCGACTATTAGCGCATCGCATGGCTCACATTTGCAGATGAGAAAGCCTGGCATGCAATTCCTCAAGTTCCCACTTGTTTATCTGCAAGCGCAGATGAACGAAGGGCAGCTTACAACGACCGGGCCAAGCGCGTAAGTGACCGTTTAATTGGCGAAATTCTCCATCATTGCCCACGCATGACCGTCGGACAGCTGAATGACTGACCGGCTGACGCCGGTAGGATCATGGCGAGGGGCTGAAGCCGTTTTTGTGGCCATGTCTGTTGAGGTACCGCAGGATGGCGTCATCGGTGATGTTGCCGGACGTGGTCGAGAAGTAGCCACGCTGCCAGAAGCGCTGACCCCAATAGCGCTTACGGATATGCTCGAACTCCTGCTGGATTT
>JGI24740J21852_10000798_pt1 | contig 13847 bp, 8 predicted proteins | sample KBSCornC6_FD_21852 | JGI IMG/M metagenome (IMG submission 21852) | reverse complement strand
CGGCTTGTAAGCCAGGTTCGAGAAGTAGCTCGACGCAAGGTCCAGATCCGCGTTATTGATTGCCTGCGCCTCCCTGGTCATCACCAATGGCGTGCTGCGCGTACCCTGCCGGAATGCAGTGACCTGTTCGATGATGTACGCCTTGGGCAACCCCGCGATGGCTGGCGAAGTGATGTCGCCCTGGCCGTCCGGCATATGGCAATCCGCGCACGGCAACGGGAACCCCGATTGGCCGTGCATCACGATCCGCGGCGCAGGTGGATGGTCATCAGGAAACCAGTCCGGAAAGGAATCGTCCGCGTCAAGCTGGGCCCGTGTGTAACTTTGCGTACTGCCGGGCACGTGCACGACCTCGTTCGGTTGCGGCTTTGGCTTCCGCGCCGCCCGCGGCGCGCTAGGGTCCGGCGAATGCGCTTTCGGGAACACCCATGCCATTGCTGCACGGATTTCCGCATCCGGCGACAGCGGAGCGGTTTGCGCACGCGCGAATTCGCACGAAGCGAAGGCTAGGATGGCCGCACCGAGCAACATTGCCGGCATCGTCGATCTGCCCATGTGCATCGTTTCGCCCCTTCAATGCATGTCGGAAAATCTGGTCGGCTGCAGCGGATACCGCTTCGACTCCCGCTCGACGCTCATCTCGTTGCCGCCGTGTCCGGCCGATACGGCAGGCCCAACTTCGCCAGCGCCGCCTTGAAGCGTGGATCGTCGCGAATCGGATCGAACGTGGGCAGGCGCAACCAGCGCACGCCATTGAAGCGCTGGCCAACCGGCGCGGTCCGCACCCACGTTTGCAGGCTGGCGAGCGCCTGGTCGCCTGCGCCCAGCTGGCTGTACCAGAAAGCCCTGGAGAGATCGTCCAGCTTGGCGATCTGCACGCGGTCGATGCCGACAACGCGCTTCAGCGCTTCGGGCCGCAACGCCGGATTCTTGCAGGCGCGCAGCAATACCTCGATCGTTGCCGGGTCTTGCCCTGCCTGCAACGCGGCGGCGCGGCCGATTTTCAGGGCTTCGTCATCGTGGCCTTCATACAAATTGGTCAGGGCAAGATGGAAGCGCGCAGAGGCATAGTCCGGCGTCTGCTCCAGCACCTTCTCGAATTCGGCCGCGGCTTCCGGATAGCGGTGTTGGATGACCAGTTCGAATCCCAGCATGTAGCGCGGATTGGGCGCCAAGGGATCCAGCGAGATCGCGCTGCGTTCCTGTTGCAGCATCGCATCGGAGGCGCCGACCGCGTTCAGCAGTTGTGCGTACTGGTTGCGGATTTCCGACGAACCGGGGTTCAACGCCAGCGCCCTGCGGTATTCGCGGTCGGCGGATGCATAGTCCAGCTTGTCCCGCAGCACGTTGGCGAGTGCCGCGTGCGCCTCGCCGGATTGCGGATCGAGCGCCAGCGCGCGCCGGGCCGACTGTTCCGCCGAGGCCAGCGAGCCGGGCCACTCCGCCAGTTCGTACCAGGGCAGCAGTTCGTAAGCCTGCGACAGCGCCGCCCAGGCACTGGCGTAGTCCGGATCGCGCGCGGTTGCCTGTTGCAGCAACAGCACGGCGTCCTTGAGCGCCGGGCCGCGACAGGCGATCGCGGCGATGGCGCGCAGATAAAGATCGTGCGCACGCGGATCGATTCGCGTCTGCGCCACAAGCGCCCGGTTGTCGCCACCGACCAGTTGCACCCTCAGCTTGTCTGCGATGGCTTTGGAGATTTCATCCTCGACGGCGAAGATGCTGGTCAGCTTGCGGTCGTACTTCTCGCTCCATAGGTGATAGCCGGTGCGCGTGTCTATCAACTGCGCGGTGATCCGCACCTCGTCGCCGGATCTTTGCACGCTGCCTTCCAGCACCGTCGCCACATCCAGCACCTCGCCGACCTTGCGCAAGTCCTCTTCCTTGCCCTTGAAGGCGAACGCCGAAGTGCGCGCGGCGACCTTCAGCTTCGGTACCTGCGCCAGCGCATTCAATATTTCCTCGGTGATGCCGTCGCTGAAATAGTCATTCTTCGGATCCCCGCTCATGTTCACGAACGGCAGCACGGCGATGGACTTCGCGGGAACCGAATCGGTCGGAACTGCCTTGGCGGAAGCGCCGGAGACCATGGTTCGGGGATTCCCCTGCGCACCATCCGCGCCGCGCGCGGCGACGGTTCCGGTTGCAGCCGGCGCCACCCGCGCGTACCGCCAGAGCAGCCCGCCACCCACCGCGAGTACCAGCGCGATCAGCAACAACTCGGCACTGCTGACACGCTGCCGGCCTTTCTCTCCGTGGTACCAGGCGAGCACGAGCGCGATCGCGAAGCCCACGGCAATCGCCGCGAATGCGATCTGCATGACCCGGTGCGGCCAGTCGTAGCTGTCGGCGGCGAGGCCGAGCGCCTGCAGCACCGCCCACGCGCCGGCAAGGTACGCCAGTGCCCATTGCACCAGCTTGCGTTGCTTCAGGCGGGCGAGAAGCTCGGCCATGGGCGCCCCCGTCTGTGGTGGCCGGATTTGCTGCATCGTTTTCCGGTGCAGCGCCCATGCGCACGATGCCCGCGGGCGCCGCATCCAACGCCCGCGCCACCAGCGCGATCGGAAATCCGGCCAGGATCACCAGCACCACGGCCCGGTCGGTCCAAATGAAACACCGGGAATACCTGCGTTGCGACTTGCGTCAACAGCCAGCCCACAACCGCGTAGCCCGCAGCGACGTGGTACACGTGACGGGGCTTCAGTTCCTGCCACAAGCCGCTGTTACCCATGCTGCCCCCGCGTCCGGAATATCATTTCCCGTGTGCCCGCGGGGACCATTTTGGCATATGACTCGCGGAGCTTCAGGTGTTTCAGCTGCCGGGGCTGGGCAGCAAGACGGCGGCCACGCGGAGGTCTATTCGAGTGGGTTGGATCGAGTGCCAACGTGCGCCGGGCAGGCACCCAACCCTGCGCGGCCCAGCCAACAAGTGACCGCGCCATCGCGCTGTGCGACCGACACGCTGATCCGCGTTGGTTTACCGGCGCACAAAGGGCTTTCTCTGCAATGGTTCAGGGCGTGCCGTCAAAAAAGCGGCCATTCGGCGTCTTGTGACGGTCGTCAGCAACGGATCGGTAGGAGCGATTGATCGCATCTCCGCATTCAATCGAGGTTACTTCGGCAGCGAGGATCGCGTGTCGCGCAGGAATACCGGCAGGTCCGTTGCCTGCGGTTGCACGCCAAGCATGTTGAGCATCGCGGTGATGTGTCCCCGGTGGTAGGTGGTGTGATTGACCGCGTGCAGCACCATGTCTTCACGACGCAGCGAGCCTTCGCCACCGCCGATGAACGTGAAATGCACGACCTCGTTGCCGAGAGCCGGCGTCATCGCTGCGGCGCGATCGACGTACCAGGCGTCGATGTCGCGTTGCGCCTTGCGCAAGTCGGGCAGCCGACGCGTGGCTTCGGGATTGCGCGTGGTGAGGTCGTGCGGTACGCCCAGCAAGTGCGATTTCCACACCACGTCCATCAGGTAAACGTGGTTGAGCGTGCGCAGGATGCTGCCCGCGAAGATGGGCGTGGGCGCCGCGAGTTGGTCAGGGGACAGTCCGGCCAGCATCGTGTACAACCGCTCGTTCGCCCACGCCTTGTAGCGCGTCAGCGTTTCCAGTGGTTGCGACGGCATCGTTACTTCCGCTTCGGAATGTACAAGTCGGTGATGGTGCCTTCGGCCACTTCGGCCGCCATGCCCACCGATTCGCCCAGCGTCGGATGCGGATGGATGGTGAGCGCGATGTCGCCGATTTCGGCGCCCATCTCGATCGCCAGCGCGATTTCGGAAATCAAATCGCCCGCGTGCACGCCGACGATGCCACCGCCGATAACGCGATGAGTGGCCTTGTCGTAGATCAACTTGGTGAAGCCTTCCGCGCGGTCCATGCCAAGCGCGCGGCCCGAAGCCACCCACGGGAATTTGCCGACGCCGAAATCAAGTTTCTTTTCCTTTGCCTCGCGTTCGGTGACGCCGACCCATGCGATTTCCGGATCGGTGAATGCGACCGACGGAACCACGCGCGCATCGAAGTGGCGCTTCTGGCCGGCCGCGGCTTCGGCGGCCGCATGACCTTCGTGCACCGCCTTGTGGGCCAACATCGGCTGGCCGACCAGATCGCCGATCGCGAAGATGTGCGCGACGTTGGTGCGCATCTGCGTGTCGACCGGAATCAGTCCGCGCTCGGTGACGCTGACGCCGGCCTTGTCGGCGCCGATCTTGTTGCCGTTGGCGCTGCGGCCGACCGACACCAGCACGCGGTCGAACGTCTTCTTCTCCGGAATGCTTTCGCCTTCGAACTCGCAGGTGATGCCGTTCTTCTGCGCTTTCGCTGCGGTGACTTTCGTCTTGAGGTGCACCGACACGCCCTGGTTCTTCAAACGCGCGGCGAGCGGGCGTACGAGATCTGCGTCCGCCCCGGGCATCAACTGATCCATGAACTCGACCACGGCTACGTTGCTGCCGAGTGCGCGGTACACGGTCGCCATTTCCAGACCGATGATGCCGCCGCCGACCACCAGCAGGTTTTTCGGCACGTCGCGCAGTTGCAGCGCGCCGGTTGAATCCATCACGCGTTCGTCGTCCCACGGGAACATCGGCAGGCGCACGGCTTGCGAGCCGGCCGCGATGATGGCCTGTTCGAAGCGGATCAGTTTCCTGTCGTTGCCGTTGACGACTTCCAGTTCGTGCGGCGACACGAACGTGCCGACGCCCTGCACCGCACGCACCTTGCGTTGCTTCGCCATCGAGGCGAGGCCACCGGTGAGCTGGCCGACGGTCTTGTCCTTGAAATCGCGCAGCTTGTCGAGGTCGATTTTCGGTTTGCCGAATGCGATGCCATGCGCGCCCATCAGTTCGGCCGCGTCGATCACTTCGGCCGCGTGCAGCAGTGCCTTGGACGGAATGCAGCCGACGTTGAGGCACACGCCACCCAGGATTTCGTAACGTTCGACCAGTACCGTGTCGAGGCCGAGGTCGGCGGCGCGGAACGCGGCGCTGTAGCCGCCGGGGCCAGAGCCCAGCACCAGCATCCGGCATTCCATGTCGGGCTTGCGACCGGTTTCGTTCGCGGCGTTTGACGCTGGCGTGGAAGGCGCGTTGCTTTGCCCTCTCCCCTCGGGAGAAGGTGCCCCGGAGGGGCGGGTGAGGGTGCGGGTCTCGGGCGCCGTTTGAGCTTGCGCAGGACCCGAGCCCTCACCCCCAGCTCCTTTGGAGGGAGCGGGGGGCGAAGCAGCACCCGCGGGTTTCGCACCCGTATCACCTTCGGGTTCCACCACCGCGATCACCGCGCCCTGTTCGACGTTGTCGCCGACCTTGACCTTCACTTCCTTGATCACGCCGGCTGCCGACGCCGGCACTTCCATCGTGGCCTTGGCCGATTCCAATGTGACCAGGCTTTGGTCCATCTCGACCCGGTCGCCCGCTTTCACCAGCACTTCGATCACCGGCACGTCGTGGAAATCGCCGATGTCGGGCACCTTGAGTTCGATGGTGTTCGCCATGTCGATCTCCCCGCTCAAAGCAGCGCCCGGCGCATGTCGCCGAGGAGCTGTGCGAGGTACGTGGCAAAGCGCGCGGCGGCGGCGCCATCGATCACCCGATGGTCGTAGCTGAGCGACAACGGCAGGATCAGCCGCGGCGCGAATTCATTGCCGTTCCAGACGGGCTTCGTCGACGACCGCGACACACCGAGGATCGCGACTTCCGGCGCGTTGATGATCGGCGTGAACATGGTGCCGCCGATGCCACCCAGCGACGAGATCGAGAAGCACCCGCCCGACATCTCGCCCGGCGTCAACTTGCCATCGCGCGCCTTCTTCGCCAGCGCCGACATTTCCTGCGCGATGTCGAGCACGCCTTTCTTGTCGCAGTCGCGGATCACCGGCACGACAAGGCCGTTCGGTGTATCGGCGGCGAACCCGACATGGAAGTATTTCTTCAGCACAAGGTTTTCGCCCGATGCATCCAGCGAAGCGTTGAAGTCGGGATACTTCTGCAGGCAGGCGACGCAGGCCTTGATCAGGAACGCAAGCAGGGTGACCTTGATGCCGGCTTTCTCGTTTTCCTTGTTCAAGGCCACGCGCAAGGCTTCGAGGTCGGTGATGTCGGCATCTTCGAACTGCGTGACGTGCGGAATCATCGCCCAGTTGCGCGCGAGGTTGGCACCGGAAAGTTTTTTGATGCGAGACAACGGCCGGGTTTCGGTTTCGCCGAATTTCGAGAAATCGATCTGCGGCCACGGCAACAGGTTCAGGCCGTTTCCACCGCCACCCGCACCAGCCATTTGCGGCAAGGCGCCGCCGGTCATCGCCGATTTCACGAACTGCTGGATGTCTTCGCGGGTGATGCGGCCGCCGCGTTCGCTGCCGCTGACGCGCGCAAGGTCCACGCCGAGTTCGCGCGCGAAAGCGCGCACCGCGGGGCTGGCGTATGGCACCTTGCCGGGCATGATCGAATCGGCGTCGAACGGCACCGGCGGCGCACGACGCTCGGTCGCGTGCTCGTCCTCGCTGCGGGATGGCTGTGGCTGCGACGACGAAGGTGCTTTCTCCGGTTGTTTCGCCGCCGCCCGTTCATCCGGCTGCGGCTTTTCTTCGCGCTTTTCCTGCGCCGGGGCGGCGGGTTTCGATTCCGCTGCAGCCGGTTTCGATGACGCGCCCTGGCCGCCTTCGGCTTCGATCGTCGCGATCACGCTGCCTTCGGAAACTTCGTCGCCTTCCTTGACCCGCATTTCCTTCACCGTGCCCGCGAACGGGGCCGGCACTTCCATGGTGGCCTTGGCCGATTCCAGCGTCACGAGGCCCTGGTCCTTTTCCACGTGGTCGCCCGGCTTGACCATCACCTCTATCACGGGCACGCCGTGGAAATCGCCGATGTCCGGCACCTTCGCCTCGCGCACGTCTGCCATGTCAGGTTCCTTCGATTCCCGAGAGCTGCAAGACGCCCAGTTTCGCGCATTTGGCCGCTTGCGTCATGTCCTGGGGCGCACCGCAGGCCGAAAGTCACCGTGACCTGTGGCGGATGGCGGCGGGAGACGAGGGCGGGCAGACTCCGATCACGCCCGAAAGACTGCCGCCAGGAAACACCGCCATGCTGACGATCCGCAATTTGTCCAAGACCTATCCGAACGGCGTGCGCGCGCTCAGCAGCGTGTCGCTGGACATCCCGAATGGGATGTTCGGCTTGCTGGGACCCAACGGTGCGGGCAAGTCCACGCTGATGCGGACGATCGCGACGCTGCAGGATCCGGACGAAGGCAGCATCANGCTGGGCGACATCGACGTGCTGGCCGACAAGCCGGCCACGCGGCGCGTGCTGGGTTACCTGCCGCAGGAATTCGGCGTGTACCCCAAGGTCAGCGCGGAGGCGATGCTGGACCACTTCGCGGTACTGAAGGGCGTCACCCGCCGTGGCGAACGCCGCGACCTCGTCGATGCTTTGCTGAAACAGGTGAATCTGTGGGACGTGCGCAAGCGCAAGCTGGGTGGATTCTCGGGCGGCATGCGCCAACGTTTCGGCATCGCGCAGGCGCTGATCGGTGATCCCAAGCTGGTGATCGTGGACGAACCCACCGCGGGGCTCGATCCCGAGGAACGCCAACGCTTCTTGAACCTGCTCGCGGAGATCGGCGAACGCGTGGTGGTGATCCTTTCGACCCACATCGTCGAGGACGTGACCGAACTTTGCCCGCGCATGGCGATCATCGCGCAAGGCCAGGTGCGCCTGACCGGCGAGCCGCGCGAAACGATCCGCGCGCTGGAAGGCAAGGTATGGCGGCGGGCGATCGACAAGGCTTCGCTTGCGCAGTATCGCGAACGCATGACGGTGCTTTCGACCCGGCTCGCGGGCGGCGCCACGCTGATCCACGTGCTGGCTGATGCGAAACCCGAGGACGGTTTCGAGAGCGTGCCGCCCGATCTGGAGGACGTCTACTTCGGGCAATTGCACCGCGCCACCCAAGCCAAGGCGGCCTGACGTGCTGCGCGAAATCTTCCGGTTCGAGTTGCGCCAGCAGCTCAGGAGCCCGCTGTTCTGGCTGATCGCGTTCGCGCTTGCGGCGCTGGCGTTCGCGGCGGCGTGTTCCGACAGCATCACGATCGGCGGTGGCGTCGGCAACGTGCACCGCAATGCGCCGATCGTCGTGATCTCGATGCTGGGATTCTTCTCGGTGCTCGGGCTGTTCCTGATCACGATCTTCGTGGCCGGCGCGGCGCTGCGTGATTTCAGCCACAACACCGCCGAGCTCGTGTTCGCGACGCCGATGTCGCGCTTCGCCTATCTGGGCGGACGCTTCGCGGCCGGCTGGCTGGTCAGCGTGCTGGTGCTGGTCGCGGTTGCGTTCGGGATATGGCTGGGTTCATTGATGCCGTGGCTGGACCCGGCGCGACTGGGCCCGACCTCCTGGCATGCCTATGGCTGGGCATTTGCGGTCGTGGTGCTGCCGAACCTGTTTTTCATTGGGGCGCTGCTGTTCCTGCTGGCGACGCTGACGCGCTCGATGCTGGGCACCTACATCGGCGTGATCGCATTCTTCGTGCTGTGGCAGATCGCGCTGGTGACGCTGGGCAACGGCAACATCGAACACCAGACAGTGGGTGCGATCATCGATCCGTTCGGGCTCGGCGCGCTGGACCTGGTAACGCGTTACTGGACGCCATCCGACCAGAATGTGCGGATTCCCGAATTGGCCGGCATGCTGCTGGGCAACCGCGGCTTGTGGTTGGCGATCGGCATCGGGCTGCTCGCCGCGACCTTCGTGCTGTTCAAGCCCGACCGCGAAGGCTTGCGGCTGTTCCGTCGGCGCAAGCGTGCGGCGGTGGTGCCGGAAGCGCCCGCCGCCATGCGCACGGCGCCAATCGTGTTGCCGATGGTGACGCTGCGCAACGGCGCTGGCGCTCGCACCCGGCAGTTCCTGAAGCTCGCGTGGTTCGACACCCGTGGCGTGCTTCGGGGCGTGCCGTTTCTGGTGATGCTGGCGTTCGGGCTGGCGAACCTGGGCGGCAACCTTGCCTTCAGCGACCAGATCTACGGCACCAGCGTGTGGCCGGTCACGCACCTGATGGCGCAGGCGATGAGCAGCAGTTACACATGGCTGCTGTTGTTCGTGCTGGCCTTCTACGCCGGCGAGTTGGTCTGGCGTGAACGCGACCGGCGCGTCGGCGAGGTGATCGATGCGTTCCCGACGCCGGACTGGATTTCGCTGCTGTCGAAGGTTTTCACGCTGGCCGTGGTGACGGTGCTGTTCCTCGCGGCGGGTTCGCTGTTCTGCATTGCGTACCAGTTGCTGCGCGGATACTCCGANCTGCAGCCGCTGCTGTACCTGCAATACATCGGNCTCGACCTGCTTTCGTTCATGTTGTTCGCCATCCTCGCCGTGGTATTGCAGGTGTGGTCCAACAACAAGTTCGTCGGCTACGCGCTGATCGTCGCGTTCTTCCTGGCGATGATCGCGCTGGTGCAATTCCACCTGTCCGATCATCTGTACCGCTACGGCAGCGCGCCGGGAACGCCGTATTCCGACATGAACGGCTTCGGCTCGTTCTGGATCGGCAACCTGTGGTTCCGTGCGTACTGGTATTGCTTCGCGGTGGCGTTGCTGGTGACCGCCGCGTTGTACTGGGTGCGCGGGACGACCCGCGGCTGGCGTGCGCGCGGCCGGATTGCGCGGCAGCGGTTCCGTGCGCCGTCGTGGATCGTGCTGGCGCTTTCACTGATCGGCTTCGTCGCGATCGGGGTATTCCTGTTCCACAACACCCACGGGTTGTACCGCTACCAGACCCACGACCAGCAGCAGCGCTTGCAGGCGCAGTACGAAAAGGAATACCGGAAGTACATGGGAATCGCCCAGCCGCGGATCACCGACGTCAACGTAAATGTGGCGATGCATCCGGCTGAACGGCGCGTCGACGTCGACGGTCATTACGTGCTGGTCAACAAGCACGACAAACCGATCTACGAATTGCTGGTGCAATTGCCGACCTTCCCGACCCGCGACTACACGGTCGACCTGGATTTCCCCGCGCACACCGTCGCGCTCTCGGACAAACAACAGGGTTTTTATCTCTACAAACTTTCGCAACCGCTGGCGCCCGGAGCGACGATGGATTTCGGTTTCCGGATGCACGTCGCCTACAAGGGCTTCGCCAACGAGCCGGTCGGCGAGCAGATCGTCCACAACGGCACCTTCATCAACAGCTTCGCGTTCCCGCATTTCTGCTACGACGAAAACCGCCAGCTCACCGACAACAACGACCGTCGCAAGTACGGGTTGGGCCCGGCGCAGCGCCTGCCCAAGCGCGATGACGCCGCGGCGCACGCCAACAACCTGATTTCCTGCGATGCCGACTGGGTGCATTTCCAGGCCACGCTTTCCACCAGCGCGGACCAGATCGCGCTGGCGCCGGGTTATCTGCAAAGGGAGTGGGTCAAGGACGGCCGCCGCTATTTCCACTACGTGCAGGACACGCCGATCCTGGATTTCTTCTCGTTCCAGTCGGCGCGCTACAAGGTGGCGCGCGACAAGTGGCACGACGTGAATCTGGAGATCTACTACGACCCGCAGCACCCGTACAACGTCGAGCGGATGTTCAAGGCGATGAAGTTGTCGCTCGACTACTACGACAAGCACTTCGGGCCGTACCAGTTCCGCCAGTTGCGCATCCTCGAATTCCCCGACTACGCATCCTTCGCGCAATCGTTTGCCAACACGGTGCCATTCTCGGAGGCGATCGGTTTCATTGCCGACCTGCGCAAGCCCTCCGACATCGATTACGTCACCTACGTGACCGCGCACGAGATCGGCCACCAGTGGTGGGCACACCAGGCCATCGGCGCCAGCGTGCAGGGCGTGACGATGCTGGACGAATCGCTGGCGCAGTATTCGGCGCTGATGGTGATGAAGCACCTGTACGGTCCGACCAGGATGCGGAAGTTCCTGAAGTACGAACTCGATCGCTACCTGCGCGGGCGTGCGGGCGAACGCGTCGAGGAAATGCCGCTGGCGCTGGTCGAGAACCAGCCGTACATCCACTACCGCAAGGCCTCGGTGATCTTCTACGCACTGGCCGACTACATTGGCGAGGACAAGGTCAACGCGGCGCTGCGCACGTGGCTTGGCAAGGTGAAATTCCAGCAGCCGCCGTACACCGACACTCGCGAGTTGATCGCGGACCTGCGCGCGCAGGCCGGTCCGCAGTACCAGGACCTGATCACCGACTTCATCGACAAGATCACCCTGTTCGACAATCGCATGGTTTCGGCGACGGCGAAGAAGCTGCCGGATGGCAAGTACGAAGTCACCCTGCACGTGCACGCAGGCAAGTATTACGCCGACGGCAAGGGCAAGGAGACGCGCGCCAAGCTCGACATCCCGGTCGAGCTCGGTGTGTTCGCGCAGGCGAAAGACGGTGAGGAGCAGGACGAAAAACCGCTGTACCTCGCGAAGATGCCGGTGAAGGATGGCGACAGCACACTTACCGTGACGGTGGATGGCAAGCCGTACGAGGCCGGCATCGATCCGTTCAACGAACTGGTCGATCGGGTGTCCGACGACAATCGCGCGCAGGTGACGCTCCAGTGATGACTGCACGGCGACGGGATGCGGCGCCAAGGCGCCGCACCTCGAGCGCGCGATTCACTACCTGTGATCAATCGCGATGGTTCGAGCCCTCGCGGCTGATGGTGAACTTCGATCCGGAGATGCCAAGGTTGATGCCTTGGCCGACACCGCTCAGCGCGAGCGATACCGTTCCCTTGCTCAGCACCTGCGCGGTGCCGGACTTCACTGCGCCGATATCCGCGGAAGCCGCCGCATAGTCGCCCAGCACGTCATCGATTTTGTAGACGTCGGTGAACTTGCCCTGGCCGTCGTTGATGCGCCATTTGCCTGCCGTCAGGCCGCCGCCGCGAATGCGGATATGCACCGGCATGGACTGGCCATTGGCGCAGGTGATCCTGCCGTTGCCGTCGGCATGCTGGTAGATCGCCGACCATCCCTTCAGCGAAAACGTCAATTTGCAGTCGAGGTCGGGTTGTGCCGCCGACGCCGCGCCTGCCATGCCCAAGCCGGCTGCGCCGAACATGGCCGCCCCCATCAATGCCGCCAGCTTTCCGCCGCGAATCCGTTTGAAAGAGTCTTGCGTGCTCATGCTGCCTTCCTCCTGGTTGCGGAACATCGACCGGAAGTTTGAGCAGGCAAAAATGAACGCCGCCGATATTGGCGCCCCACGCGTTGAATACGCCGACGTGTATTCTTCGTGAAGACGATCGCGCGGCGAGGATGCGGTATCAGGCGGGGTGCTTCTTCGACAGCTTGTCGATCAGCTTCACCACGATCGTGCCGCCGGGCACCACCATGCCCGCGAAATCCGCGCCGAGGTCGAACAGGGCGTCGCGATTGCCGAGCGCGCGCACCGCGCCGCCCAGCATGTCGCCTTCCTTGTCGACGCGGCCGGTGAGCCCGTCGATTTCGATCACGCCGGTCTTGTCCTTCCATGCAAACTGGAACGCGTATACCGGGCGGTAGAACAGCGTCAGCGATTCGATGTCGACTTCGTCGCTGGCGATCGCATCGGCTTCCACCGGCGCGGAAAGTTTCGCCTTCACCTGCTGCAGGACTGAAGCCGCGGTGACGGTGGGCGCGATGAACTGTGGCTGGTTGCCGTCCGCCGCCTCCTGATGGGCAAACCGGCCGGCGTAATCGACCAGCGTCTTTTCCGGCGTGTCGCGGCGAAGTGCATCCACGAAATGCGTGAGTGCGGTGACGTTTTCGCAATCTTCCACCGCTGCGAGCTGCAGTTCGCGCCGCGCATCCACCGCCATTTTCTGGCCCAGCAGTTCGACCGACACGACGTGCGGGTGCTCGACCTTGACGTGATAGGCGAGTCTGCGCGTGTAACGGGTACGACGCGCGGCCTTGGCCATCCAGAACGGTTCGTAACGCTTTTCCGTGTTGGCCAGGGTGATTTCGCTTTCCTTCGGCCGATCCCACAATTTCATCCGCGCCAGCATCCCGAACGCACCGACCTTTTCGTGCTCGGCCTGCGCGCGCGCCGAAACCTCGTTGTACACGTCATCGAAGATGCAGATCTTCTCGTCCATTTCCGGCTCCCCTCGGGCGCGGTTCGGCACGCGCCGGCACGCGCGGATATTGCGCCGGGCCGGCTGCGGAATCAACCAGGCCGGCTGCGGATCATGCGGGGTCCCGGCGCATCCGCAATCCGCGTACTCACTTCTTCGGCAACGGCAGGAACTTCGCGGGGTCGTAGCCGCCGACTTCGAACTTCAGGGTTTCCTTGCCGTGATCTTTCGCGGTGACGTCCATTTCGATGACCGTGGCTTTCTGCATCGACGCGATGAAGCGCTTCTCGTCCTTGATGAACATTGCGGGTTCGCCGGTCTTGGGCAGGTATGCCTTCCAGCTTTGGCGCTTGCCGTCGAACCGCATCACGACGTTGCACAGATCCTTGCATACGAAGCCCTTGCTGCCATCGGGCGCGAACAGGTAAACGCTCTCGCCCCATTTCACGTGGCGGCGCAACACCAATCGCACGCTGTTCGCGCTGCGTGGTTCGGAATAGGTGCTGGCCGTCGACTGCTCGCCGCCGACGTTGGCCGTCTGGTAATACCAGAGGTTCGCAAGCCGATCGTGTTCGGCCTTGGCCTTGGCGGCCGCCTGGATCTGCGGCAGCGTCTTCTGCACTTCGGCTGCCGCGGACGTGCCCGGATATTTCTGGACGATTTCCTCGCCCACCGGCGCGGCCAACGCGTCGCTGTGCTCGGCCAGCATCTGCTGGTAGAGCTTCAGTTCCTTGTCGGCGGCGGCCTCGTTGGCTGCGGCCCGTGCCGATGCCGAAGG
>JGI24740J21852_10000797_pt1 | contig 13865 bp, 10 predicted proteins | sample KBSCornC6_FD_21852 | JGI IMG/M metagenome (IMG submission 21852) | reverse complement strand
AACGGCACCACGTACAGCGTGCGGCCGCGCATGCTGCCGTCAAACAGGCCGTTCAGCGTCTGGCGCATCTCGGCCGGGGCCGTCCAGTTGTTGGTGGGGCCGGCGTCTTCCTTCTTTTGCGAGCAGATGAAGGTGCGGTCTTCCACGCGCGCCACGTCCGACGGGTCCGACAGTGCCAGGAACGAGTTCTTGCGTTTGGCCGGGTTGAGCTGCTTCATCGTGCCGGCGCCGACCATCTCGGCGCACAAGCGGTCGTACTCTTCTTGCGAACCATCGCACCAGACCACGCGCTCCGGCTTGGTGAGCGCGGCAATCTCGCCCACCCACGCAATCAGGCGCGGGTGTTTGACGTACTCGGGCACGTTCAATGCAGGTACGCCCTGCATCACGGGTTGATTCATGACCAAAACTCCAATGGAAGTGAAAAAGAAATCGGCGATTGATCAGCACGGCAGGCTCGGCGAGTGCGCCCAGCGGCGGGATGGAAAGCGATCGACGGCGCGTCATAAGCAGGCCGGATCAGCGATTTCCAGAGAGAGGGGCAACGCAGGCGGAAGGACAGTAGCCGTGCTGATTTCACATTCAGTTACAAAGCGGTGCGCCCCCGGAAGGTGGGTTTTTCCGGGCGGCGGGGGCCGCGTGCGCTAAAGTGGCGGGACCGAAGTAACAAACCAAGAACAAGGACTCGTCACCAGCGTGGCTGCGCAATTTGCGTGCCCGCGGCGGGCAATTCCAAACGTCGACACCGATTGTTGCCAACAATGGTCGGACGACGAGGGATGGGAAGAATACCACCGCGAGGGATCGCTGTTTTTTGCTGCGCACCATTGTCCGAAGTGAGATGTCGATGAAGATTGCCGTACTGGACGACTACCAAGACGCCGTTCGCAAGCTGGATTGCTTCAGCCTGCTCCAAGACCACGAAGTCAAAGTGTTCAACAACACCGTCAAAGGCGTGGGGCAATTGGCCGCACGTGTGGCGGACGTTGAAGCCATTGTGCTGATCCGGGAGCGCACGCGTGTGACGCGTCAGTTGCTGGATCGCCTGCCCAAACTCAAGATCATCAGCCAGACCGGTCGCGTATCGCGCGATTCCGGCAGCCATATCGATCTGGATGCCTGTACCGACAAGGGGGTCGTCGTGCTGGAGGGCAAGGGCTCACCAGTGGCACCGGCCGAACTGACCTGGGCGCTGGTGATGGCCGCACAGCGCCGCATCCCGCAATACGTGGCGAGCCTCAAGCACGGCGCGTGGCAGCAGTCGGGGCTGAAGTCGACCACGATGCCGCCCAACTTCGGCATCGGCCGCGTGTTGAAGGGCCAGACGCTCGGCATCTTCGGCTACGGCAAGATCGGCCAGCTCGTGGCCAGCTACGGCCGGGCGTTCGGCATGAATGTGCTGGTGTGGGGCCGCGAAGGTTCGCAAGAGCGCGCCCGTGCTGACGGCCACGCTGTGGCCGAATCGAAGGAGGCGCTGTTCGAGCAGTCCGATGTGCTGTCCGTCCATCTGCGCCTGAATGACGAGACACGCGGCATCGTGACGGTGGCCGACCTCACGCGCATGAAGCCGACCGCCCTCTTCGTCAACACCAGCCGTGCTGAGCTGGTGGAAGAAAACGGCCTAGTGACCTCGCTGAATCGGGGGCGCCCCGGCATGGCCGCCATCGACGTGTTTGAAACGGAACCCATCCTGCAGGGCCACACCCTGCTGCGCATGGAGAACTGCATCTGCACGCCGCACATCGGCTATGTCGAGCGCGATAGCTATGAGATGTACTTCCGCGTCGCGTTTCAGAACATCCTTGATGTCCTGCAGGGCAATGTCGACAGCGTGGTCAACCCGACGGCACTGGCGCCAGCGTTGATTCGCGCGTAGCGCCAGTCTCGATCAATCAAGCCGCAGCGCGTAGCTGCGGTTCGCGGTTGGCCACATTGGCACCTGCGCCGTCAAAGCGGAAGCTGTCCATCGCCAGCGAGCCGTACGTGACCGTATCGACTACATGCTGAGCCTGCACGCCGCCTGGCGTGGCCTGGCTCGGCTGGCCCATGGCGGCACCGAGGGCCACGTACAGCGGCATCAGGTGCTCATCGGTTGGGTGGGCGTGGGCGGCGTTTGGCGCCTGAGCGCGGTAGTCGCAGAAGGCAGCGAAGTCGCCCGTGCGGATGCCCTCGGTCATCGCCTCGATCATCCATTCGCGGAACGCCGTTACCCACGGTTCGACCGGCACGCCGTGCTGGGCCATGCCGGGGCCACGCATCAGCGCGCGCAGGTTATGCGTGAAGCTGCCTGAGCCGACGATGAGCACGCCCTCGTCGCGCAACGGCGCCAGCGTGCGGCCCATCCCCATCTGGCAGGCGGGCGACAGGCCCGGCATGAGCGACACCTGCACCACGGGGATCTTCGCCTCGGGAAACATCATCATCAGCGGAATCCATGCGCCATGGTCCAGCGGCTGGCGCGGGTCGAGCGCCGTGGAGGCTTGCTCTTCCAGGCCGGGCACGACGCGGCCGTCGATCAGCGCGCGAATGCGCTCGGCCAGTTCCGGCGCGCCGGGCGGGGCATATTCCAAGGCGTAAAGCTGTGGCGGGAAGCCGCCAAAGTCATGCCACGCCTCCTGCTGCGCGCGGGCTGTCACGGCTGGGCGGCGCGTCATCCAATGCGGTGACACCACGACAATCGCGCGGGGTGCCAGCGCAGACATTTCTTGCCCAAGCGCGGCAAAGGCCTGCCCAACGGGGCCCGGGTCAACCGCCAGCATGGGCGAGCCATGAGAAAGATAGAGCACGGGAAGCATGTCAAATTTCCTGAAGAATATGCATGCCATTCTGCGCCCGTGGCGTTCAGGCAGCGTGCATGGATTTGCCGATGGGCGTCAGGAAAGTTGAATGAGTGCGCCCAGGTGCTCAAACACCCAGCAGTTCTTCGGCCACGGTCGGGTGCAGGCCGACCGTCGTGCGCAAATGCTTGAGCCGCACGCCCATGCGCACGGCCACGGCCAACGTCTGGATGATTTCGGGCGCGGCGTTGTCGACGATGTGCGCGCCCAGCACCCGTCCACTGCGCGCGTTGCACACTAATTTGATCAGCGATTCCATGCCGGTGCCCGCAAACCGCTGCTCCAGCGAGACGAAGCGGCGGACCACTACGTCGATGCGCTCGGCGGTGGCGCGTTTGTCGGTGTCGGCGGTGCGTTTGCCCAGCTCGGGCCAGCGCGTACGGGCTTCGGCCTCGGTCAGGCCCACGGCGGCGATGGCCGGATCGCAGAACACTGCCATCGGTACGGCATCCATGTCGGGCAGCTTGGCGCCCTTGCCGAACAGGCGTTCGGCGACGTAGTGGCCTTGCGCGGCCGCCACGGGCGTGAGTTGGATGGCGCTGCTGGCATCGCCCACGGCATGGACGCCGCGCACCCGCGTGCGGAAGTGGCGATCCACGGCGATGTGTCCGCGCGCATCGAGCGAAACGCCGGCTGCGCCCAGCCCGAGTCCAGCGGTGTTGGGCGTGCGACCGATGGCACGCAGCACACGCTGCGCGCGCAGCACGCGGGGCATGTCATGGCCGAGTTCGCTTACATAGACCGCGACACCATCGCCATGGATGGCATCGCGCTCAACGCGTACCACCTCGACATTAGCGAGGTGTTCGACACCGCAGTTGGCCAGTGCCAGCATGGCCGCTTCCGATACTGCCGCATCGAAGTTCGGCAGCAGCCGCGCTTCGCGCATCACCATGGTGACGCGCACGCCGAAGCGCGCCAGCGTCGAGGCCAACTCCACCGCCTCCGTGCCCCCGCCGATGATGATGAGCGAAGCGGGTAGCGTGTCCCAGCCCAATACGTCGTCGGGTGTGCCGGCGAGTTCGCCGCCGGGCACCGATAGCGGCGTGGCATGCGCGCCGGTGGCCAGCACGATCTGCCGGCCGCGCAACGTGGTTTTGCCGTGCTCGCCGTGCACGCGAAGGATGCCGCGCCCGCGCAATGACGCTATGCCGCTCAACCATTGCACGCCCGCCGTGGCCAGATAGGCGAGATGGGTTTCCCGCAGTCGCGCCACCTCGGCACGCGTGCGGGCGATGGCGTCGGCCCATGCATCGGATGGCGACACCACACGCAGGCAGCGTGCAACCGCTTGCGACCAGGTTGCGCCGTAGCCGAGCAGTCGCTTGGGCACACAACCATGGTTGACGCGCGTGCCACCCAGCTGGGCGCGATCGACCAGCAATGTGCGCGCGCCCAATTGCGCGGCGCGATGCGCGGCAGCCAGGCCGGCCGAGCCGGCGCCGATCACGATCAGGTCAAAGGGGGATGTCGCGCGTGCGGGCATGGCGGTGTCCGTCGAACAAGCGTTGGCCGGACGGCCATGGTGGCGCACCGGCGGGCTCGTCGCCCCCGCAGTGGCGATGGTTATGCCGCCGCCGGCGTGGCGAACCCGCGTGGAAGTTCGCGCAAGAAGGTTTCGCCGTCATGACGGCCGAGCGCATAGGCGTCGCGCATGGCGCCCGGGCGGGTGTAGTCCCAGCTTGAAATCGGCACTTTGCGCGAAGGCTGCACGTAGAAGCGGCGCTGCAGGCCTTCCGGCACGGGGGTGTCCAGGCGGAAATAGGTTGGACGCGGATACAGCCGCGTGACCAGCACCAGCACATCGCCCGGCGTGGGGTCGAGCGCATGCACCGGCACGTTGTCGACCATGCCGCCATCCAGCACCGGCCGCCCCGCGCGGCGCAGCACCGGCGTGAACGGTGGCGTGGAGGCCGATTGCAGCAGCAAATCGGCCAGCGCTTCCGGCGAGGCGCAATCCTGCGCGCGCACGAACTCGGGCGTAAAGCCCAGGCGCCGGCCCAACGTGGGGTGCAGCGTCTTGCGGACGTGCTTTTCGATGTTGTACGCAATCAGCCCGGCTGCCACGGCGGTCCGCGCACCCATCCAGCGCGGAATGTGCGCCACTCCGACGCGGATCTCGGGCGCCTGCGCCAGCCGCGCGAAGCGGCCTTCCCCGAACACGGTCAACAACGCCGTGCGATACATGCCGTAGTGCGGAAACACGCGCTCACCGCGCAGCAGGTTGCCCCAGTGGGCGTTGCGGGTGTTGTGGCGCAGGGCTTCGCCGTAGTAGTCCATCAGGTCGGCGGAATTCCAGGCGTGCAGCATGCACGCCGTCGATGCGCCCGCCGAGATGCCGGCAATCACGCGCGGCGCCAGGCTCAATTCCGGCTGCACGACATCCCACCAGCCGGCTTGCCACCAGCACCGGTTGCCGCCGCCGGCAAACACCATCTGGTCGAACACGGGTGCGGTCATGCGTTGACCGCCGCGCGCTCGGGTTGCGCGTGACGCAGGGCGGGCGAGTACTTGAGCGTATCGATGCACGCATCGACAAAGCGCTCGCGCTTGGTGGCGAGGCTGGAGGCATCCGGGTAGAACAGGTAGTCGCCCATGATGCCGCCAAACGATGCGTGGAAATGCGCCACCGCCAGTGGTACGTCCAAGTCAGCCGGCAGTTGGCCGCGCCGTGCGGCCTGGCCGATCATGTTGTTCAGCCGACCCAGGCCTTCTTCAAACGATTCTTGCTGGCGCTTGAGAATCGGGCTCGTGTCCTCCACGAACTCACACTTGTTGAACATGATGTCGAAGACCTTGCGCCAGTGCGCGTCTTCCACCAGTTGCTGGAGCACGAAGTTGGCCACCATGCGCAGTTCGCCCAGCGGGTCGTCCGATTCCACGTCCGGCGGCGAGCACAGCGTCTCCATCGGCAATTTCACGCGCTCGCACATGGCGGCGAACACGTCGGCCTTGTTACGGAAATGCCAGTAGATGGCGCCGCGCGTGACTCCCGCAGCCTGGGCAATATCGGATAGTGATGTGCGCGCTACCCCACGCGCATAGAACACGTCTTCGGCCGCATCAAGAATGCGGTTGCGTGTTTCAAGGGCTTCTTCCTTGGTTCGTCTGACCATGATGTTCCAGAGGAACGCCCGCACACCCCGCTGGCGTTCTTTCGATTTGCTTTTGTGCGGCGCACAAATATACGCAACGCAGTGTTTCATACTGCACAACGCTGCACCTGCCCGTTACGGTGACAGGCCCCGGGAATTGTTGTGCAGTGCCGCGACCCCGCGCCGTTCCGCCATTGCAACGAAGTGCGCAAAAGTTGCAATAAAGGCCCTTCGCTCGCGAAGGACCCTTTTTACATACATGCGTGAACGTATCTATAATAGCGCGCACTCCGTCGCTTGCCCATGGCCGTATGCACCACATCCGGGCTGGGCTTGCGCTTTGGGGCCGACACCGTGTCGTTGGTGCCCAGAGCGTCGGAGACTGTTCGCCGATCGCTCCTGTTTCTCAGCCTTCTGGCCTGCGTTGTTGCGACTTCGTCGCACAGGCCATATCGCATGCCGCCAGATGCGGCTAGCATCGGACGTTTTCGTTTTTGTGTTTTTTTTGGTTTCGCTGACGGTTTGCCGGCGCCGCATTCGTTTGCGTGGCGCCAGGTCTCTGGTATCCGCCGGCATCCGCTTATCGCCACATGGGGTCATCTATGACGAACACCCGCCGTTATCACCAACTCGCTGCCGCCGCATTCATGGTGGCGGCACTTGCAGCCTGCGGTAACAAGCAGGCACAAGGGCCGGGCGGCGCCGGCATGCCTCCGACCGAAGTCGGCGTCGTCACCGTGCAGCCGCACGCCGTTGGCCTGACCAGCGAGTTGCCGGGCCGCCTGGAAGCTACGCGTGTAGCGCAGGTGCGGGCGCGGGTTGCGGGCATCGTGCTCAAGCGTACGTATGCCGAAGGCAGCGACGTGAAGGCCGGCCAGCAGCTGTTCCAGATCGACCCGGCGCAGTATCAGGCGTCGCTCGACAGCGCGAAGGCGCAACTGGCGCGTTCGGAAGCCACGCAGAGCCAGGCGAAGATCAAGGCCGAGCGCTACAAGCCGCTGGTGGCCACCAACGCCATCAGCAAGCAGGACTACGACGATGCCGTGGCCGCCGCCAAGCAGGCCACCGCCGATGTGGCCGCCGCGCGTGCCGCCGTGGAAACCGCCAAGCTGAATGTCGGCTACGCCAGCGTGACCTCGCCGATCGCAGGCCGTGCCGGCCTGGCGCAGATCACCGAAGGCGCGCTGGTCGGCCAGGGTGAAGCGACGCTGCTGACGACCGTGCAGCAGATCGACCCGATCTACCTGACCTTCACGCAGTCGAGCACCGAGGTGATGCGCCTGCAGGAAGCGCTGAAGGCCGGCAAGCTGGCCAAGGCCGGCGGCGATGCCGCCAAGGTCACGCTCGTCACGGAAGACGGCCGCGCCTATGCGCAGCCCGGCAAGCTGTACTTCTCTGACCTGACGGTCGACCCGGCCACCGGCACGATCACGCTGCGCGCGATTGTTCCGAACGCCGACCGCACGCTGCTGCCGGGCATGTACGTGCGTGCCCGTCTGGAGCAGGCTGTGGACGAGCAGGCCATCACGGTGCCGCAGCAGGCTGTGACGCGCAGCCCGGATGGCGCCACGGTCATGATCGTGGATGCCGACGGCAAGGTGGCAGTGCGCCCGGTTCAGGCAGATCGCTCGACCGGTACGGAGTGGATCGTCTCCAGCGGTCTGAAGGCGGGCGACAAGGTCATCGTCGACGGTCTGCAGAAGGTTCGCCCGGGCGCACCGGTGAAGGCCGTGCCGTGGCAACCGGGCGCGGCGCCGGGCCAAGGCCAAGCCAAGCAAGGTCAGGGTGCAGCACCTGCTGCCAGCGCCCCAGCAGCAAGCGCCCCCGCTGCCAGCTCGCCGGCAGCCAAGCAGTAAACAAGGAGCCATCGCATGGCAAAGTTTTTTATCGATCGCCCAGTCTTTGCCTGGGTGCTCGCGTTGTTCATCATCCTGGCTGGGGCGATTTCGATCACCCAGCTACCGATCTCGCAGTACCCGACCATTGCGCCGCCGTCGGTCATCATCACGGCAACGTACCCGGGTGCGAACGCGAAGACGCTGGACGAATCCGTCACCAGCATCATCGAGCAGGAAATGAACGGCGCGGATGGCCTGCTCTATATGGAGTCGGTCAGCCAGGGCGGTAACGGCCAGGCCACCATCACTGTGACGTTCAAGGCCGGTACGGACCCTGCGCTGGCGCAGGTGGACGTGCAGAACCGCCTCAAGCGCGTGGAAGCGCGTCTGCCTTCGCAGGTGACGCAGCAGGGCGTGCAGGTCGACAAGGCCCGCTCGAACTTCCTGCTGTTTGCGACGCTGGCTTCCACCGACGGCAAGATGGACCCGGTGGCGCTGGGCGACTACATCTCGCGCAACGTGCTGAACGAAATCAAGCGCGTGCCGGGGGTCGGTCAGGCCATCCTGTTCGGTACGGAACGCGCCATGCGCGTCTGGATCGATCCGGCCAAGCTGGTCGGCTACAAGCTGACGCCCACGGATGTCTACAACGCGATCCGCGCGCAGAACGCGCTGGTCTCGGCCGGTACGATCGGCGATCTGCCGTCCGTCTCCGACCAGCCCCTCGCGGCAACGGTCGTGGTGGAAGGCCAGCTCACGACCACCGAGCAGTTCGGCAACATCGTGCTGGTGTCCAAGCCGGACGGCTCGCTGGTGCGCGTGAAGGATGTGGCGCGCCTGGAACTGGGCGGCCAGACCTACTCGACGTCGGCCCGCATCAACGGCCAGCCGATCTCGGCCATTGGTGTGCAGCTCTCGCCCACGGGTAACGCGCTGGGCACCGCCAAGGCCGTGAAGGCCAAGCTGGAAGAGCTGTCGAAGTACTTCCCGGCCGGCGTGGAATATAAGGTGCCCTACGACACCTCGAAGTTCGTCCAGATCTCGATCGAAGAAGTGGTCAAGACGCTGTTCGAGGCCATGGTGCTGGTGTTCCTGGTGATGCTGCTGTTCCTGCAGAACATTCGCTACACCCTGGTGCCGTCGATCGTGGTGCCGATCTCGCTGCTGGGCGCGTTTGCCGTCATGAATGCGCTGGGCTTCTCCATCAACGTGCTGACGATGTTTGGCCTCGTGCTGGCGATCGGTATCCTGGTTGACGATGCCATCGTGGTGGTCGAAAACGTCGAGCGGATCATGAGCGAGGAGGGCCTGCCCCCGCGCGAAGCTACGCGCAAGGCCATGGGCCAGATCACAGGCGCCATCATCGGGATTACGCTGGTGCTGATGGCCGTGTTCATCCCGATGGCGTTTTTCTCGGGCTCGGTGGGCGCGATCTATCGCCAGTTCTCGCTGTCGATGGTGTCGTCGATCTTCTTCTCGGCACTGATGGCGCTGACGCTCACGCCGGCACTGTGCTCGACGCTGCTCAAGCCGATCGAGAAGGGTTCGCACCACGAGAAGACGGGCTTCTTCGGCTGGTTCAACCGTATGTTCTCGAGCACCACGAACCGCTATCAAAGCTTCGTGGAGCGCATGCTGAAGAAGACCTTCCGCTACATGGTCATCTATGTTGCGCTGATCGCGGCGGTGGTGCTTCTGTTCATGCGCTTGCCGTCTTCGTTCCTGCCGACCGAAGACCAGGGCTACATCGTGACCAACATCCAGTTGCCGCCGGGTGCATCGGCCAACCGCACGTTGGAAGTGATCAAGCAGGTCGAGGCCTACTACAAGCAGGAAAAGGCGGTCGAGAACATCGTGGCCGTGCAGGGTTTCAGCTTCTCGGGCAACGGTCCGAACGCCGGTATCGTGTTCACCCCGTTCAAGGACTGGAGCGAACGCAAGGGCAAGGATCAGACCGCCGATGCGGTGGCCGGCCGTGCCTTTGGCGCGCTGTTCGGTGGCATTCGCGATGCGATCGTGTTCCCGCTGAACCCGCCGCCGATTCCGGAGTTGGGTAACGCGACCGGCTTTACCTTCCGCTTGCAGGATCGCGGTGGCCTGGGGCACGACGCCCTGATGGCAGCCCGCAATCAACTGATGGGGATGGCGTCGCAAAGCAAGATCATCACGGGTATGCGCCCGGAAGGTCTGGAAGATTCGCCGCAGTACCAGGTGGATATCGACCGCGAGAAGGCCAATGCGCTGGGTGTGTCGTTCACCGACATCAACGCCGTGCTGTCGACGGCGCTGGGTTCGGCGTATGCGAACGACTTCCCGAACTATGGTCGTCAGCAGCGTGTGATCGTGCAAGCGGACAAGATCAACCGCATGCAGCCCGAAGACATCATGAACCTGTACGTGCGCAACGGGCAGGGCAACATGGTGCCGATGTCGACCTTCGCGAAGGGCCATTGGATCGTCGGCCCGGTGCAGCTCGTGCGCTACAACGGCTATCCGGCGGTTCGCCTGTCGGGTGCGGCCGCGCCGGGTGCCAGCTCGGGTGACGCCATGGCCGAGATGGAACGCCTGGCCGCCAAGCTGCCGGCAGGTATCGGCTACGAGTGGACGGGCCAGTCGCTGCAGGAAAAGGCCTCCGGCTCGCAGGCGCCGGCGCTGTACGCGCTGTCGCTGCTGGCGGTGTTCCTGGTGCTGGCTGCGTTGTACGAGAGCTGGTCGATCCCGGCTGCGGTGATTCTGGTGGTGCCGCTGGGTGTGCTCGGCGCATTGCTGGGCGTGACGCTGCGCGCGATGCCCGATGACGTGTACTTCAAGGTCGGCCTGATTGCCGTGGTGGGCCTATCCGCCAAGAACGCGATTCTGATCATCGAGTTCGCGAAGGACTTGCAGGCGCAAGGCAAGGGCCTCATCGAGGCCACACTGGAAGCCGTGCACCTGCGGTTCCGCCCGATCATCATGACGTCGTTCGCCTTCATCCTGGGTGTGCTGCCGCTGGCGATCGCTACCGGCGCCAGCTCCGCCAGCCAGCGCGCCATCGGTACCGGCGTGATGGGCGGGATGATTACCGCGACAGTGCTGGCCGTGGTGCTGGTGCCCGTGTTCTTCGTGGTGGTCCGCCGCATCTTCAAGGGCAGCGAGCGTCAACGCCGCCTGGATGCCGCACATCGCCCGCTGGACGAGGAAATCTGAACATGCAGAACAAGATGACTTTCAGAACCCCCGCGCTGTTGCCGGCGCTCTTGCTGGCGGCCGGCGTGTTGTCCGGCTGCTCGCTGGCGCCGACTTACGAGCGTCCGGATGCGCCGCTCACGAGTACGTATCCGCAGGCACCGGCCGGCTATGCCGTGCCGGCTGACAGCGCCAAGCCGGGCGAGAACGCACCCCGTGCCGTCGACCTCGGCTGGCGCGAGTTCTTCCCCGATGCGCGCCTGCAGAAGCTGATCGGCCTGGCGCTGGAAAACAACCGCGATCTGCGAGTTGCCATGCTCAACGTCGAGGCCGCGCGTGCGCAGTACCGTCTGCAGATTGCCGACCTGCTGCCGCCGGTCAACGCATCGGCCACGTACACGCGTAGCCACACGCCGCCGTCGATTTCGCAAACCGGCGGTGACGTCTACACCAAGCAGTACCAATTGGGCGTGGGCGTCAGCAACTACCAAGTCAACCTGTTTAGCGTGGGCGACGTCACCGCGTCGGCGCGCGCCAGCTACCTGGCAACCGACGAAGGCCGCCGCGCCGCGCAGATCAGCCTGATCTCGCAAGTCGCCAAGGCCTATCTGAACGAGCGCGCCTACGCCGAGCAACTCGACTTGGCCCAGCAGACGCTGAAGGGCCGCGAGGACTACTACAAGCTCGCCAAGCAGCGCTTTGACGTGGGCGCCTCGTCGGCGCTGGACCTGCGCCAGACCGAGACGCTGGTCGAATCGGCCCGCGTGTCGGTGGCGCAGCTCACGCGCCAGTACGCCCAGGCGACCAACGCCCTGGTGCTGCTGGTGGGTGCGCCGCTGCCGGCCGACCTGCCTGCGCCGACCACGGTGTCGTCGGAAAAGATCGTGGCCGACATTCCGCCGGGTCTGCCGTCAGACCTGCTGGAACAGCGTCCCGACATCCGTCAGGCGGAGCAGCAGCTGATCGCTCGCAACGCCAACATCGGTGTGGCGCGCGCGGCGTTCTTCCCGAGCATCGGGCTGACGTCGAACGTGGGCACGGCCAGCACGGCGCTGCATGATCTGTTCAAAAGCGGCACGGGCCTGTGGTCGTTTGTGCCGAATCTGACGCTGCCCATCTTCAACTGGGGCACCAACATCTTCAATCTGGACTTGACCAAGACCAACCAGAAGATCGCGGTCGCTAACTACGAGAAGACGATCCAGACGGCCTTCCGCGAAGTGTCGGACGCCCTCGTGGCGCGCGGCACGCTGGAAGAGCAGGTGGCTGCGCAGAAGCGCTTCCGTGATGCCACGGCCGATCGCCTGACGCTGTCGGACCAGCGCTACCGCAACGGCGTGTCGAGCTTCCTCGACGTGCTCGATGCGCAGCGTGACCTGTTCAGCGCCGATCAGTCCTTGGTGCAGACGCGCCTGGCACGCCTGACCAACGCCATCGATCTGTACACGGCGCTGGGCGGCGGCATGCAGGAGCGCAGCACCACGGTGGCCGCACAACAAGCTCAGCCGACGGCCGCACCGGGCGTTGCGCCCGCCACGCCGGACATGACGCCGCAGAGCAAGTAAGAGTAAGCGCGCGTTTGCCGTACCCCGAGCCCGCCACTCAGGCGGGCTTTTTTTCGCCCGCAGTCTGGGCCGCGCGTTCGAGAAAGCGCAGCAAGGCGGCCTCCTCGCGCCGCAGTCCCTTGCGGGCGCGAGCGGGCGGCAGCGCAGTTAACTCGCCCGCCAGAAACGCGTCGATCACCGCGGGATGCACGTAGCACTTGCGGCACACCGCCGGCGTGTTGCCTAAGCGCTGAGCAACCGCGGCAATCGCTTCCACCACCTGCCGGCGCGCATCGGTCGCGCTGCTCGACGTGCGACCGCGCAGCAGATCCAATGCCAGCACACTGCCGGCCCACGTGCGGTAGTCCTTGGCGGTGAAGTCCGCCCCGGTGATCGTCTGCAAGTACGCATTCACATCGGCGGAGTCGACCGCGCGTCGCTCACCGGCTTCGTCGATGTACTGGAAGAGTTCCTGCCCCGGTAGATCCACACAGCGCCGGATGATGCGCGCCAGGCGCGGGTCTGATACCGACACGTCATGCTCCACGCCGCTCTTGCCGCGGAAATGAAAGCGCACCGTATTGCCGCGGACCTCCACGTGCCGATTGCGCAGCGTCGTCAGTCCATACGAGCGGTTCTCGCGCGCATACGCTGCGTTGCCGACACGCACCAACGTGACGTCCAGCAGGTAGATCACGGTCGCCAGCATCTTCTTGCGCGAGAGGCCTGGTGCCGCCAACTGCGCGGTGATGGCCTCCCGCACACGCGGCAATACCGCGCCAAAGGCCAGCAGCCGGCTGTACTTGTCCGCATCGCGAAAGGCGCGCCAATGTGCGTGATACCGATACTGCTTGCGCCCGCGCGCATCGCGCCCCGTGGCTTGCAGATGGCCGCTCGCATGCGGGCAGATCCACACGTCGGTGTACGCGGGCGGAATCGCCAACTTGTTGATGCGCGCGATGACAGCCGGATCGCGGATGCGCTCGCCACGCGTGTCGAAGTAGACGAAACGTCCGCGTAATCGGCGGCGGGTGTAGCCGGGGCGTGTGTCGTCTACGTAGCGCAGCGCCTCGGGCAGCGCATCAAGGGCGGCGGGTAAGCAGGTGGCAGCGGGCGCAGGGGCGGGTTCGGGAGCGCGTTCCACGGCAGAGGTCCAGGGATATGCCGGCCAACAGCAAGCGATGTTCCTCACCCCGCCGACGTCGCATCAAGGCCACGCTGCACCGTAGAAAAGTGGCAGAGAATGCGCTTTTCGCCACGGCAACCAATGGTCTTGCATCGGTAAACCAATTCAACTACACTGCACGCCCTCTGGGCGGTATATAATCCGCTGTTTCGCCGTCCACCCGAATACTGAGCAAGGGACCCGATGACCACCATCCGTCT
>JGI24740J21852_10000796_pt1 | contig 13874 bp, 12 predicted proteins | sample KBSCornC6_FD_21852 | JGI IMG/M metagenome (IMG submission 21852) | reverse complement strand
GACTGAGGGTAACGATCCCGCAAATATTCTAATTCTACAGCCGACCATGCTGTATTTATCTTTACCTTCTCGATCTCACCGGTTTCATGCAGCACATGCAAAATTTTATAAACCTGTGTAACTGAAAGGTCAAGATTGAAAGCCATTTGATCGGCAATCATTTCCCGATACCATTCCTTGATATAGGCCAGTTGTGATACAGAATATTCTTTTTTAGGCTTTTTGAGGCCCAGTCGCCGAAAACACTTAACGATGGTAGTGTAACTGCATCCAAGGCTAACAGCCAATACATCCGGCGTTGTAGTAAAAAAGCGATCCCGTAAGTATTGTTCGGTAACTGGATTAAGAAGAGTGATAATTCTAATTTTAGATCTGGAGCATTTTGTTTGAATGGTGCTCTTTGCCAGACGGAGCTCCCGTGAAATCTCCGCCAGTGGCTTTATGCCATAAAACTTTCTCAAATACGCTTCATGCCGGTTTATCTGTTGTTGAACTTGTGCCATATCGATGGCAATATTACTATGGTAACCATAAAGGAAGGGTTAACCAGCAGTTAATGGATAGGGATTTCGAAGCTGAATCAATTAAAAAAAATTGACGCCTTAATGGTATTATTTGAATCTGTTTGCCAGAGGCTCTTTATACATTCCCGTCAGTCTTTCGTTAACCGCTGGTTAAGCCATTGATGACATCAATTTTAATAAGTCAAATCCCTGATGACAGTAATATCTCGATCCGGCGATAAAAGTAGCGACCAAGGATTAGCGCCAGCCTCAGGCATTCGCTGGAAAATGGTCACAGTATTGCCATCATTCAATTTAGCATACATTTCATATGCAGGGAATGCCTTTGTATGTCCTTCAAATGAAATAGATATTTTCTGATGCGCGGAGTCATTTACAATCACCACGGGAATATTCCATGTAATACTCGGGGACTTGAGATAACAAGGATTTGAGGCACTGCCATCAAGAGTGAAACTCATTGTCGGTAAGTTAGATGCGTTTAAGGCGTTTGAATAATTATTTACTACAATACCGGAGGTCTCCTGCGTACCTGTACAATCCTCTGAGCCGTCATCTGGATTTAACTGAACAGTTTTGCCGCAAGAGGGGACGGCACTAGCCAAATTGCCTGTAGTTAAATCAATCTCGACAAGGCATTGCATTCGTCTAGAAGCTGTAATATCATCACTGAATCCCCTTTGATCGGTAAGAAAACCGCCACTCGACGCCAATGGACCAGGAATGACAGACTCCCCTGCATGACTCCCTATGTTTATCTTAAACGAGATGCCCGGAAGATCGACTGGTATAAAAGCATTCATCCAAAGTCGTAGTTTCAATGGACTGTCCTGCTTAGGCAATCGCGGCTTTTTGCCCATAAATGAAGTTGCTAGTAGAACTACCAAAACGCTGAAAAAGCAAATTTTTCTCATCCTGCAGCATTTTATAGATAAAATAAATCGAGACTACTTTTTCTTTCGCAAGACCGATACAGTAATACTAGCCTTCTTTTTTATGTTATGAATTACCATTGGGTTTTGATCTACAAGGTCCTTGATCGGTTTACCATCAATTCCAAAAGGGCCCGTGTGCAACCCCCAAGGTAGATAACTAAGCTCCTGACTTAGAAGATTGTTAGTCCGGGCTGCAACTATATCGCTCCACTGATTCACTGCCGCTATTATTTGAACACCGTCGTACCCCTCCCTTAGCGGGACCTGTCCATAGGTAAATAGGTTATAATAGCTCTTAATAGTTAGGGGTACTGATGTAAACAAACGTCCTGCATTGGGTTTTAGTCTCAGGACCAAAGTGTCCTTGTTGTAATACTTGTCTATAATTTTACAATCCGAAAGAAAAAACTCCTGTCCAAGTTGATCGAGATATAAGGAAAAGTGAAGTTTATCCAGGGTCGAAATGTCATCACAGGATTGCCAACCTTCCTCCGTGGTAAATTTGTTTACACTTCCCGGACCAAAATTAACGGGAGGCCATGGTGGCATCACAATCGGTACCTTCGTCTTAATGGTTGAATAATTACTCTGCTGCGTATTAACCTTGATCTCAACTAAATCGTCGCTACTTAGTTGCAATCCAGTGGAAATATTGGTTGCATCACCGGTTGCTTCCACCGTGACCGGAGCCGATGGAATATAAGAAGCGCTTAATAAGTCTCGCCCTTTCACATATACTATCGCAACAAAAGGATGGGCATTCAACGGATCAATTACAGGGTCCTCTAAGTTGACGTATAAATCTTTCGAATATGAAGTCAACACAAACCAGAACCCTTGATTCTTATTTTCTTCTGAATATTGATCGGGTTTTAGCGTTAGATCAAGATCAGAGGTGATATTCCCCAGTCTTTTCAAGTAAACAATCTTCCTGGTGCCAAGGTTAAGCGTTTCGAATTTGATATAGCCTGGATCCGGATACAAAGTTCCCAGCGCCTTCCTCAGAGTCATAGCGCTTCCACCATCTGTCTTGGCAACCAGCACGTTCCTGTCTTCCACACTGTCAACCACCCGCATGGAAAAGCAACTATTATTGATATCATCTGCATGTTCAGAAAGTTTCAAACCTGTAATCGACGCTTTGGAGTCAGAAAATTCCAGTTCATAGGGAGGCACCAGCTCAAATCCGAAATGTATATTATTACGAATCAATTTATCGATTTCATATGAGTTCAATTTTTCAAGATTTACATTTACAGGAACGGATTGGTGAGGAGGCAAAACTAGAATGTTATCCGAAGCAGAAATGCTAGATGGCGTTACACCGTCGATACCGGCCACTAACTTGACGAGAAAATCATCAGTAATGTTTTGATCATTCCGGATGCCATTATTATCAAATTCAACAATATGAATGCGAACCTTAGATATAGTCACTGTACGCACAGGATCGGGATTATAAAAGTATATAGTGGTGCTCACGTAGCCCGCAGATGCATCTATGGACAGAATATTTGAATTTTCTTTCGTCTGTATTTCTGAAAATTGCTTTTTGTATTCGTCTACATCACTTTTTGTATAGGAAAAGCTATTTTCCGATGAGACCTTAAACTGATCTTCTATTGACACGCTGGTAGAAAGCCCTGTCAATCCATAACTCGCTTTCACTGTAGCGGTTAGCGAATTTGAGATGGATTCGCTATTGTAGGTCTTCCTGGTAACGGTTGAACTATTGTCCGTCTCGCTTGAATTTTGAATCTTTGCCGTCTCCGTCGTTTTGTTCGTTAGCGTGAATCGGAGGCCGATCCGAACATCTGAAAACCTGATAAAGACACCAGGAAAATCTGCAAGCAATTTGTTGTTATATGTCGCGAAAGGAATTTGACCCATGTACGGCTTAGATAGAGTGATTTCTTTGTCATCTGGAATTCCATCCCCATCGGTGTCGACGATTTGACTATTTACCTTCACACTTAAAAGTAATGCGATGAAGCAATAAAAGTATTTCATTGGCATCTTAGTTTAGGTTTAGGCAAAATAATGGCTTTTTACGGTAATTTTTAACGGGCTAAATCACTAATGCATCGGTTGCCAACAGCTTGTCACCACGATATCGAAAACAGTCGACTTCTTCGTAATGTTATTCCGTCCTTTAATGATCGTATTGAATGACGCCATATTACGTTCTTGCTCATACCATGGGGTATAATCTTCAGGGTTATTATTTAAGATTGACTAGGAAGTTAAGACTATTTATTCATTCAAAAAACCATTAAAAAATTCTTTTTAGCCTCGTTTCATGCGGTTCCACCTTTCGAAGTTGAATCTTTCTTCATTGCAGTTTAACGATTTCATTTTACTTTTTTCATTAATCACACGCTAACCAGTTTGACGGGTAGTACTAGAAATAGTAGCGCTTTTATTCTCCAGGAAGAGTAATCTATATGTAAAATCAAAACCTGTTGACAATATGGCTATTTGAAATCATTACAAATCAATGGTGAAGAACTATACAACTTTTGGTAGTCTCCTTCAGTTTGCTATTACAAACATTAGTCGTCTTATAGTAAAAATAGCAGGAATTAAAGATAGCCCGACAGCTCCGTTTAAATTACGATACTTAATAGGTATTACCTGGTCAAAAATGCAATTATTAACGTTTGCTGTCATGTGGAATGGCAGAGAATAGTGAATAGGTATTGCCTGTTTTTGCATCCTTGCATTATCCACAATGATAGGCTACCTTTTTATTTTAAGTTGTATTACAATTGTCCCAGACAGCATCAGTCACTTGGCTTTGTACCTCCCGTCGAATGTTTTAATCCGTTTCCCTAGAATTACTATCAACTCCTTTCTACTTTTGATTGGCATGAAAAAAAGGGCGAGCTTACACCATTGCATTACACAACAGGCGCGGATTGATTTTCTGGTAAATATTTTTTCGGTGGTCCAAGTTTCCCAAACACTTCTATGGTAATGAGTATGTCTGTTTTGCAACACTAGTCGTCGTATAGTAAAAATAGCAGGAATCAAAGATAGCCCGACAGCTCCGTCTAAATTACGATACTTAATAGGTATTACCTGGTCAAAAATGCAATTATTAACGTTTGCTGTCATGTGGAATGGCAGAGAATAGGAAATAGGTATTGCCTGTTTTTGCATCCTTGCATTATCCACAATGATAGGCTACCTTTTTATTTTAAGTCTTCAAAGGCTTTGTTATTTTTAACACAGGAATATACCCGATGAATCAACTTATTTCGGATTGCATTAATAACAATCATTTTTTGTTTGCCTTCCGCAATCTTTCTCCTGTAATACCTTCCAAGAAACGTCTGAGAATTACCAGTAAATCCGATCGCAGCCAGGTGTAGAAGTTTTTTTATCTCTTTATTTGCAATCGAAGATATCTTCGTCCGTCCTTTGATACTTGTGCCAGAATTAAATGGAAAAGGTGCAACGCCGCAATAACTGGCAAATTTTCTAGGACAGGTTATGCTATTAAACTCATTGGTAAAAAGTATCATCTGAATCGCTGTAATCTTTCCAATACGCGGAACAGAAGTAATAAGAGCCATGAGATTGTTAAGTTTATCATCACGCGTTATAACTTCATCCATTTTTCGTTCAATATTTATAATATCGGCTTCAATGGAAGATTTGCTTAGCTGATAAAATGCCGTGTTAGCTGCCAAGATATCCTTTGGCAAGTAATAGGTTTCAATCTTTGCAAAATTGGTGATCATCACCTTTGCTTTAATTAACCTGTTTCGCATAGAAACAAGTGTCTTTAATGTTTCCAATGCAGGTCTTGGAGGTTTCCATAATTTTAAGTGAGCATGGTTTTGACAGGCATACCCAGCTATTCTTTGCGCGTCTAATGCATCGCTTTTTCCACGTTGTATTCCAAGCGAAAGTTTGATTTGAAGTGGCACCTCCATGCAAAAGAAATATTTTTTTTTACTTAGCTCTAACTCTACAAACCTTCCATATATACCCATTTGCTCCGCACAAAAAAATGTGTTAAGACGAGTGCACTTATATTTACTTTTGACGAGTTTTAACATCTCGACCATGCCTTTGGTTGAATTCTTAACCTGAAACGCATCTACAAATATTCCATTGTTGATTACCGCTATATCTAAGGTTAGTTTAGATATATCGATACCAATAAAAAATTTATACATAAGAAAAAGACAATTGACTATTTGAATTTTCAGAAACTGTCTTTAGAAAAAAGTACTTATTGGAGCGCAAAATCCGTTTCCGAATCTAAGCGATCATAGGACATACTATAAGCGGGTAAGCAGGTACCATCATTTTGCCGGATATATCTGAGGTAGTAAACTAAGCACACGACATTTTAACCAAGGGTCTTCGTATTACAATCCCTGTTCTGCTGATTCAGTATGTCGAATTTACGAGATCAAACGATATGGGATTATTCCAAAATAGCTTTTACCAGCTAACTAACTGAAGTATTTAAAATGTTCGGCATTTTATCTTTTATTATAATAGTTATTTTCAAAATATCACTCCTTTACGAACAACTGCGGTTGCTTTAGGATCAGTTCATCATATTCTGCATATAACTGTTTTACAAAATCGTCTATCTCTTCCTTTTTCAATTCAAAAACAATAAAGTCCCATTTATCCCGGCTGAATGCCTTGCCTTCAGTATGCAGTTCATCAAGTTCTTCAAAATCCAATACTTTGGTATTGTCCTTTGGAAAGCCAATTACGTCCAGGGCAATGTCAAATAGATTGAGCTGGTCAAATGTTTCGATCTGAACACCGGCATGGGCTAACAGGTTAAGCTGTTCCATAATTTCCAGGTGTTTTGTTATAAGGTCTTTTACTATGGCAAAATTGAACATAGCGTTTTATTTATGGTTAATTTTCAAGTTACGGTGTTGCTCCGCGATACTTTTGACAAGTTCCAATCCAGGACAATGTTCATTCGGTCCTGCATTTTTTATCACATCGGCGGTAACCCTAACAAAAATACTAAAATTTTTAGTAAATTGTGACTGACCCGGTATGAGCCTGCAAGAATTTATGATGTCAAAAGAGGGGTCGCTATCTTTTTAACTTCCGCAAATTGACTGAAAACTATAAATCACTCAATATAAACTACTTATTATTTATTTTAATAAATATTTAAAAATATGGCTCTTAAATTTATAACTGTGAGTTAAAATAAAATATCTTTGCATCAGTTCTTTGATAGTCGGCAGTCAGGCTAATATGTCTTAAAGTGCTTAAATGCGCAATGGGCTAATCATCTAAAAGTGTTTATGCTCATAATTGTTCACTACGCCCCAGGTACGAACCGCTCTGCACGCACTGCACTGCACACACGCTCTGCACACACTGCACGCTTAGCACACCAGGAGCCTATAGTGGATTTGTCCTTACATGACTAAGATGCCTTCCCTACCATAAGTGTATCATTATTCCATAACAGATGAGAAGCTTAGTTGGCATACCGCGTAATAACGTTATCGTTATTTGCAACAAGTCAATTTACTTGTATCCATAGACCGTAAGTTGGTTTACTACAGGGAAATTGTATAGTAGGTATACAACAGGGAGAACTTGGCCTCGCTACCAGAATATGCGTTACCTGTTGAAGCACACACAGGTATCTGGGATGCGGGTAACAACAGGGAACGATTTGGACAGGAAAAATTAAGTGAATTTTTAAGTGTTGAACCACGGCAAATTTTAGCCTGCTGCATTGGACAGGGCAGCATATGCTGTTTTAACATTTAAAAAGTTAAACAATGTCTAAGACGACTTCAGCCCTAATCAAGGGCTTAAAACAAATGTTGAAGAACCGTGGTTCAATGACGGTTAAAGAAGTAGATCTTTTGAGTAGTGTAGTTGATCATCTGGAGAAACATGAGAAGCTGAAAGGTGATGAAAGGCTACAAAATGGTGTCACAGTTGTGGAATTACTACTTAGGTTCCTTATGTTACCTGGGGTTAGCGAGTCCCTCTCACACATCGCCTCCTTGATCGATAAACTTGTTTAACCGTCCACTTAATTTCTTTTACTATGAACTTAGGAAATACCATATCGCAGTTAAGAGAACAGAAAGGAATGAAGCAGGGACAGTTGGCTGAAACCCTGGATATTACGCAAACGTATCTGTCTCAAATAGAAAACAACAAAAAGCTCCCTAACATTGCGCTGCTGGAAAAAATCAGCAGTGAGCTCTCTACTCCCCTGCCTTTTATTTTCTTTTTATCATTAGACGATAAAGATATTCCTGAGAGTAAGATTCAACATTTCAGGTTACTGGAACCTATGCTTAGAAAATTTATTGGTGAATTAATTAACGAGCATGATTAGGTCATTAAATCATTTAGAAGGCATCCTGGGTTATACAGTTACAGAAATGGAAGGGATCATTGCTGAAAAGGAAAAAAATCACTATCATTTTTCGCAATCGAAAGGTATGGTAAAGGGAGCTGAGCAGTTCCGGCATTTTCATCCCAGCAAAAAAAACCTCAAGGATTTACAAAACAGGATACAAGATCGTATCTTCTGTAAGATCCAGTTACCTCTTCATATCCAGGGATGCGTTAGAGGCAGGGGTAACATTACTAACGCGAAACTACACCAGGGCAAACATTATAAATTTCATACTGACCTGAAATCATATTTTGATTTCGTGACGAACAAGCATGTCTATAATGCACTTAGAGCGTTTGGGTTTTCCCAAAAGGTTAGCAACTTACTGACAAGGATTACGACCTTTCGTGGACATTTGGCGCAAGGCTCGCCGACCAGTCCTTTCCTGGCAAATATTGCCGGCTTAGTTATGGACCAACAGATATTGGAGTTAACAGGTCAATATGGAATTACTTATACTAGGTTTGTCGATGACCTGGCGCTGTCTTGCCAGTCCGGGTTTAAAAGCCTTATTCCCAATGTTATTGAAATCATCAACAACAACGGTTTCTTTATAGGATATAAAAAAACTGTCTATAAAGAGGGCCGGCTGGAACTGACGGGTGCAGACATCGGCCAAAATATACTCCGGCCAACAAAAAAGCAATTGGCCAAATATAATGACCCGCTTACGGAAGACCACACCAGGAAGGGATTAGACATTTATTTTGCAGGGTTAAGAAAAAAGTAAGAGCTATGAAAAACGCATATGTACCTACAGATGATATAAAACCGTTATATAGCCCGGCCGGTATCCTCAACGCTTTTGCCAATTCGTTAACATCCCCTGTGCTAAACGAGCAGTTTGCGATAAAGGGTATATATAAAAAAGGGAAAGGAGTTAATTATAGTGGCCTGTACTATGATATTTTAAAGGATGAGTATACAGATGCTAATATTACGCTCGTCGTGCCTGAAGTGTTAAGACATAAGCTTAATGAGGGGCAATTCATTGAGGCAACAACCTATCTTTCCAAAAGAGTATCGGCAACCACAGGACGGATTGATTTGCTGCTTAATCTCAGTGATGTAATGTCCAGCAAAGAGCGCGCCATTGATGAAGAGGAAGTCAAGAAACTACAGCTAATTCAACAAAAGGCGAAAGCCGGATATAAAGATGTAGGTAACCTCATTAAATCCAAAATTTATCAACAGTCACGCGTTTCCGTAACTATTATTATGGGAACAACCGCTATTGTAGACAATGACATTAGCCACCAGTTGAAAGGCGCGATCGAAGTCTTTGATATTAAGTATGTAAGGGTAAACCTTACACGTCCTATTGACATAATTAACGCGCTCCAGTCCAATGATGGCCGGGATATACTTGTTATTACCAGAGGAGGGGGCGAAAATATCCAGGTATTTGACAACCTGCAGATTTGTGAGCAGGCATTAAAAATAAAATCGCCTTTTATAACGGCTATCGGGCATGCTGTAGATGATCCGCTGTTGCAGAAAGTGGCTGATAAATATTTTATTACACCCACAGCGTTTGGGCAATATCTTTATGATGTTTATATCCGGGCAATCGAGGAAATGAATAACTCCAAGGCAAAGTTGATTTCGGATCTCTCCAAACAAATTGATCTCCAGTATCAGGCAAAGCTGCAGGACTTAAATGCCAGGTTGGTAGAAACAACTCAGTCGATTCAAGAAATTAAAACTGATAGTAACTTAAAAATCCAGACCCTTACGGAAAAACTTTCTAAATCAAAATCCGTAATCAGTATACTGGTCACCGTATTGATTATACTTTCGGTCATAATTGTGGTGTATCTCTCATTGGGTAAATATCTCTAATGCACCGTTTAACAACCTAATCATACAAAGAGCACTAAGTATTGTCAGCGGTCTAACCAGTGAACTTTCACAAGCGATTTTAGCACAAAAGAAATTGACGGATCCCAAACCGCAACAATGAGTTTTATAAACCTCATACGGTCTGAAGCAACCATGTAGCCTTCCTACTATCTATTTGCGTCGGTTTAAAAAAATATACCTGTTTCCAACGAGGAAAACCGGTGAGGATTTATTATCAGCGTTCGATTACTTGCAGGCGAACAAAGCTAAATACATGAATCCTGATATTTATATCGTTGGCGAAGTGTTTCCAGACACCAGGTATAGGGGTGCAAAAGATGCAGCGGTCGTTTCTTTTATGGAGACCACTTTTAACGTCATTATTTTCCTGGACAAGCCAACGCCGGTAGAGCGCAAAGCCTTTTCCACGGAATCTTTTGAATACGGTTTGTTCAAAAATGCAGAAGTGCCATTCATAACGTTGGACTTTAAAGTCATGAACTTCGCAACATCTTTTAACTCCCTGGCATTTCCACCAGATGAGCTGAGTAAATGGGTAACAAGCACTGACAATGCCATGGCGCTTTTTTTAGTTGAGGCCAATACTTACAGGCTGGAAAACATGCGGGTCGTTGGCCTGTCTAATGAATTTATGAAAGATCTGCGTGATACCCTTTCAAGGCAAGTAAATACATATCATGATCCGGGAGAAGTGGTATTAAAAGTTAGGTCACTTGAAAATCGATATACTGTAAAAAGTATGATTGACCAGTCGAGGAAATTTCGCATTTAACTTCGTCATTTTATACCGGGGAACACACGATAGTCGGTAAAACATTGTTTACCGTAAAAGACCAGTGCAATGGAACAGAAGTTCGTTATTCCCTTTGACTGAAGAAACGATGCGTACTGTTTGTCTTCCACTTGTGAAAGAGCGGCTGAAAGGATTTTCTTAATTGTATCTTCACTGCCGGTCAGGGCTCTTTTTATTTCAATAATATAACCAAACATCTCGACATTATCAGGTACCAACATGAGATCAAACCTGCCTAACCCCGCCTCTCCATTTGATAACAGCGTAAAGTCAGTTGCAAAATCATTGAATAGTCCTGCAAGCAGCATATGATAGACTTTTTCCTGCTCCTGCTCTTTTCCGGCAACATCATGATAGCTCAATAATCGTAAGACAAGTTGCTTTAAATTTTGACAAAATAATTCAGGTTGGTTTTGCAGCAAATTAAGCCGCAGTTCACCGTTTGAAATACGGCTGGCCTTCTCTGCTAAAAAGCGTTTAATTAAATCAGTTATTTCAGCTGATACGGAGCCCCTGGCAACCAGTTCCTTATAAAGGTTAAGGTCTATATCAATACATTTCATGATGCCATCATAGACATAGGGTCTGTAGTTACCTTGCTGCTTTGAATAAAAGGCCTGCTGTTTTAAAAGGAACTGATATTTATCCCCGTCGCATTTTTGCTTAGCCAGGTTTTCTTCTATGTGCTTTACTGACATAGATAAAATCCCATCTTCACATGATCTCAAAAAATATTGTATTTGGGCACTTAACTGGCCTAATGTGGTTAGCCTAAACATAAGTATCTCGCCATACTCAAATTCCTTATCAGTAGCTATGTACATGCCGTTTAAAGCGGTCAAAATAATGTCCAGGTGATCTATCGCGCGTTCGTAGCCTTCACTTGTAAAAACGAGTATGCCAATATTCAACTCCACCTGGCTTATCTGGTGAGCCTGAGCAATCGTCCGTTCAATGATTGTCCGGTTAAACAGCGCATATTTTTCTGTTGACCCCATGGCGTCGGCAAATATATCGGTCTTGTCAAATCCCTTCCATTTATTTAAGACCGGATGCCATAACAGTTCATAAGCAATCTTCAGCAGTTCTGCCAGTTGGGCAAGCGTTCTTTTTTGAGGTTCGTGTCCTTCAGGAGTAGCAGTTTTAAGGATATCAGGGATGAAAACAGTGTAATCTCTCCTTTGTAATGTCAGGCTATCCTCCTTAAGACGCAATAAAGCTTCAACGCCTTTACCTGATTCTATCAAAGTCATTTTCTGTGGTTGGTTCTGGCGCTCAAAAATTTGCTCGAAAACGGATGGATGTTGATACAAATTCTGAAATCTCTCTGCCCGGATACTTTCTTTTATCTCATCCAGCTTCTTCCTGTACTCCGGCGTGTAAGAAATAATAAAAGTATGCTCATCAGAAAGCCTTTCGAGATCATTTAAAATAGCTTGTGGCCCCTGGCCTTTTTGAACCATTTTTTCTATGATCTGTTGGTGAAGCCATATGCTTACATCATGAAGCCTGGTTTGATAGCCGGTTAATTGTATATCGTCTCCATCCAATACTATATCCCCCTCAAAAATGGCCAGATCATTATCACTGGCCGAATCCACTGATGCTAAGATGTAGTTGATGTCCTTGTAAAGGGTATCTATAAAATGTTCGCTTGAATTTTGTAAGGGGATTAATATTTTTTCTATGTACTCATCAAGGGCAACCTTTTCCGTATTGCGGATATCTTCAATAATGGTAAGAAAATCGTCTCTTTTAAGCATTTAACAAGGTTTAGGATTTACGTGGATACTAATAGTAGGAGAATGAATTTTTTACTATTTAGTTTTTCGCTAAGCGCTCCAAAGGAATCAACGACAGATTAATCCCCAATTCTAAAAATGCCTTTTGTCCTTTAGTGGTAACATAATAAAGCCGCTCATTGTTATCGACTTTGCTTATCCAGCCATTGTCAATATACTTTTGCGTAAGTTAAGTTACCTAATCTGCCGCCAATATGCCCATAGCAAGGTTTGACAGGAATAAATTCTTTTGGCGTCCTGGACATATTTCAAATCATTGTAGTTCTTTGCAATGCTTCCACCCTTGAGCATTGCACATGGTGAATCTTAACTTCAATAGGAAAATTCTTTGTTATGTTCCAAATGGTAAGAACACCAACTTGTTCCATTTTCCCCTCGATAACATCACCGAAGCTAACCGTACCATCCACCAACTCAATCACACAATAATCCCTATTATCCAGCAACACAGAAAAAAAGGGTTTAATCTCATGGCGGTGAAATACACTTCCCCGTAATACTCTATCCATAACGCTGCAATATAAAAAAAAGGTCAAACAAACTACTAAACGCGTATTTCGAAAGAGAGATTATCACCCAGACTGATATTTGGCCAATGCTTTAATTTCTCTTTGATCTTCCTTTGCCAACACTTATCTGCCATGGCAACAGGTCGTGGGTTAATGTCTGCCTGGCCCAGGTCGCCGGCCACTTTTAGGAGGGCTGACAGCCTTCTGTCTTAGCCTGGGGGATTGCTGAATACCTAAAGGTGTGTGATCAAAAAAGCGGCCGTCAACAGATTTTAGGGTCGGCAAGACATGCAAAAGTTTCAAATTTTCATCATAAAATTGCACAGATCCGGCCAAACTGTTAAATCTGGCTATAACGGCCTGTGGTACGGTGCAGCTTAGAAAAGGATCTGTATTACCCACCACTTTTACAAATTCACCCTCTTTTTGAGCCGTTTTAAGTACGGTTCCCGTGTGGGCCTCTGGCCATCCGTCGGTCCGGAGTTCTAAGGCAACATTATTGTACTGGATTGCCAGGAACAATTTCTTTATTTTACCGGGCGATTGGATGGATACTTCCGGCATAGATTCTACAAAACATTTATGCGCTGAAGCGTAGTTATTGAATCCGCCGAGTATGTTGGTTTGACCGGAGTTTTGCGCAAGCTTTGACGTCGTCGGTTGTCCCTGGTGCAAAATCACCAGGTATCTTTTGATGTGATCAATAGGTGTTATTCTTTTATTGACCTGTACCAATGCAAAATCACCCCTTGACAGCAGCGTCAATAGCTCATCCCGGTCCCGCCCTTCCACCGGTATTAAATTCAATTCATCTATTTTATTGCTGATGGCCTCCCTACTATGTTGTGGATAAGCTTTATGTAAGAGTGAATTTTCAAGAAAGGAAAGAAAATTTTCCATTGGTTGATATTGGTAGGCAGCCTTAGATTCATCGTTGTTTTTGCCAGAGCAGAACTGATTTGCATCTTTGATAGAGGGCATAGAAACAACATCTGTTGCTTGTATGGCTGCTTTATTTACCGGATAG
>JGI24740J21852_10000789_pt1 | contig 13931 bp, 13 predicted proteins | sample KBSCornC6_FD_21852 | JGI IMG/M metagenome (IMG submission 21852) | reverse complement strand
ATGGCGTTCGCGTATTTCGTTGTGTTTCCCACCATCTTTCGCGTGATGGCGCATTACAACGCGCCGCTCGGCGCGGAGATGACGACGGACATCGACAATTACCTGAGCTTCGTGCTGACCATGTTCATTGCGTTCGGCGTGACGTTCGAAGTGCCGATCGTCGTCGTGCTGCTCGTGCGCATGAACGTGGTGACGCTGAAGAAGCTGAAGGAAATCCGGCCGTATGTGATCGTCGGCGCGTTCGTGATTTCGGCCGTGGTCACGCCGCCGGACGTCTTCTCGCAGCTGATTCTGGCCATTCCGCTGGTCGTGCTGTACGAGGCGGGGATCATCGCGGCGCGGTTGATTGTCGGCAAGCAGCCGGCGGTGGTCGAGGACGCGAGTCCGCCGGGCTGATGCAATGCACGCCGCGTGGCGCGGCTGCAACGCGTAAGCAAACAAAGCAAAAGGGCAGTCCGCAACGGGCTGCCCTTTTTTCGTTCTACGCGTTCTACCAGCGGATTCGGCACGGGCGCTACTACCCGCACACCGCTTGCGCTCAACCGCCTTCGTCGTCCTGCTGCTCGCTGTCGTCGGCGGGCTGTTTCGGCGGAGGCGGCCGCTTGCCGATGACCACGTCGACATCCAGCTCGCGGTTCTTGCGCACCAGATGCACCTTGGCGGCCGTGCCCGGCTTGATCTGCGCGATCACGTTCAGCAGGCGCGTGGTGTCGGTGATTTCCTGACCGTTGACGCTCATCAGAATGTCGCCTGGCTTGATTCCCGCGCGGTCCGCGGGACCGTTCTTCAGCACGCCCGCGACGATTGCGCCTGACTTCTGGTCGAGCCCGAACGACTCGGCGATTTCCGGCGTCACGTCTTGCGGCTCGACGCCGATCCAGCCGCGCGTGACCGAACCCGTCGTGATGATGCTTTCGAGCACGCTGCGCGCAGTCGACACCGGAATCGCGAAGCCGATGCCGAGCGAGCCGCCCGAGCGCGAGTAAATAGCGGTGTTGATGCCGAGCAGATTGCCGTTCACGTCGACGAGCGCGCCACCCGAGTTGCCGGGATTGATCGCCGCATCGGTCTGGATGAAGTTTTCGAACGTATTGATGCCGAGNTGATTGCGGCCGAGCGCGCTGACAATGCCCATNGTGACCGTCTGCCCGACGCCGAACGGATTGCCGATGGCCAGCACCACGTCGCCCACGCGCGTCTGCTCCATGCGGCCGAGNGTGATGGTGGGCAGGTTGGTCATGTTGACCTTGAGCACGGCCAGATCCGTTTCCGGATCGATGCCGATCACCTTGGCGTTCGTGGTGCGTCCGTCGGCGAGCGCGATTTCAATCTGATCCGCACCGTCGACGACGTGCTGGTTCGTTAGAATGTACCCTTCCGAACTCACGATCACCCCGGAGCCCAGGTTCGCGGCCGGTTGTTCGCGCTGCCTGCGATTGTTCTTGTCGCCGAAGAAGTAGCGGAACAGCGGGTCTTTCGCGCGCGGGTCCGGCGGCAGTGAGCCATCTTTGCTGGAAAAGACGTTTACGACCGCGGGCATGGCCTTTTGCGCGGCGTCGGCATAAGACGCCGTTGCGGGCCCGCTGCCCATGCCAGGCGCGACTTCGCGCAGTGCGACGATCGGTTCGGCAAGTTGCTTGCCGAATTGCCCTTGACGCTGAAGCCACTGCGGTTTGAGGGTCGCGATGATGAACATCAGCGCCAACAGCACAGTCACCGCTTGGGCAAAGAACAGCCAGAAGCGTCTAAGCATCTGAAGACTAGAGGTTTATATGGATCGGATCGAACTTGAATTGTACTTGAACAATCTCCTTGAAACCGCGCGGTTCAAGGACTATTGCCCGAACGGTCTGCAAGTCGAAGGGCGCCGCAAGATCGGCAAACTCGCGACCGGCGTGACCGCGTCAGTTGCGTTTCTCGAAGCCGCGCTCGATTGGGGCGCGGACGCCGTGCTGGTCCATCACGGCTACTTCTGGCGCAACGAGGCGCCGCAGATCACCGGCCGCAAATACGGGCGCCTGAAACTGCTGCTCGCCAACGACCTGAACCTGTTCGCCTATCACCTGCCGCTCGACGACCATCCCGAGTTCGGCAACAACGCGCAGATCGGTGCGAAGATGGGCTGGATCAGCGACGCGCGTTTCGGCGAGAACGACCTCGGCTGGCTCGCCACCTTCGCAATGCCGATCACGCTCGCGCACTTCACCGCCGAGATCGAGCAGACGCTCGGCCGCACGCCGCTCGTGTTCGGCGACCCGGATCGCAGTCTGCGCCGCGTCGCGTGGTGCACGGGCGCCGCGCAAGGCATGTTCGACGCGGCGATCAACGCCGGCGCCGACGTCTATCTGACGGGCGAGGTGTCGGAGTCGGTCATGCACACGTCGGCGGAAAGCGGCGTAGCGTTTCTCGCGGCCGGCCATCATGCGACCGAGCGCTTCGGCGTGCAGGCGGTGGGCAAGCATCTGTCGGAGCAGTTCGACATCGAGCATCTCTTTATCGATATTCCGAATCCCGTTTGAGTCGTTGAAATATCAAATGGGCATTAGCGAAGCAAAAGGCACGAATAACGGAGGGGACACTTAAAAGCTGCTGCAAAAAAGTTTGTGATGCGTACGGAGAAACCCTGAGTTATCAAGGGCTTCGCACGGTTTTTGGCAATCGGCCCTTGTAAATGGCGACTCCATTCGAGCAAACTAGCGGCGGTAGAAGCGACGTGAAGGAAAAATCCAACTCAGAAGTGGGGCGTGTAATGCGAGACAAGGAAGATGAACGCGTCGACGGCAGCCGCCGTACCTGGCTGATAGCGACGACCGTAGCAGGTGGCATTGGAGGCGTTGCCACTGTCGTACCCTTTGTTAGTTCGTTTGCACCATCTGAAAAGGCCAAGGCAGCAGGAGCCCCGGTCGAAGTCGACATCAGCGATCTCAAGCCCGGCGACATGAAGACCGTGGCCTGGCGCGGCAAGCCCGTGTGGATCATCAACCGCACCGAGAAGATGCTCGCCGACGTCAAGAAGGCCGACAACGAAGTCGCCGATCCCGCGAGCAAGAATCCCTTTTCGTTGCCGCTGCCGGAGTACTGCAACAACGAATTCCGTTCACGCGCCGACCACAAGAACGTTTTTGTCGCCGTCGCCGTGTGCACCCATCTGGGCTGCACGCCGACGCCGCGCTTCCAGGAGGGCGCGCAGCCCAATCTTCCGGACGACTGGCCTGGCGGCTTCCTGTGCCCGTGCCACGGCTCGACCTATGACATGGCCGGCCGCGTCTTCAAGAACAAACCTGCGCCGCAGAACCTCGACATCCCGCCTTATATGTTCACGTCGGCCAATGGGCTCGTGATCGGCAAGGACGAGAAAGGAGAAGCGTAATGGCGATCGAACACGAAGTGGAGACGACCGGGCTCGTCGGCTGGATCGACCGGCGCTTTCCGTTCACGTCCACCTGGAAGAAGCACGTCTCCGAATACTACGCACCGAAGAACTTCAACTTCTGGTACTTCTTCGGCTCGCTCGCGCTGCTCGTGCTGGTGAACCAGATCGTCACCGGCATCTTCCTCACGATGAACTACAAGCCCGACGCGACGCTCGCGTTCGGCTCGGTCGAGTACATCATGCGCGAGGTGCCGTGGGGCTGGCTGATCCGCTACATGCACTCAACGGGCGCGTCGATGTTCTTCGTCGTCGTGTATCTGCATATGTTCCGCGGGCTGATGTACGGCTCGTATCGCAAGCCGCGCGAGCTCGTGTGGATCTTCGGCTGCGCGATCTTTCTGTGCCTGATGGCCGAGGCGTTTTTCGGCTACCTGCTGCCGTGGGGCCAGATGTCGTTCTGGGGCGCGCAGGTGATCGTGAACCTGTTCTCGGCGATTCCGTTCATCGGGCCGGACCTGTCGCTGTGGATTCGCGGCGACTACGTGGTGTCGGATGTGACGCTGAACCGCTTCTTCGCGTTTCACGTGATCGCGATTCCGCTGGTGCTGCTCGGGCTGGTCGTCGCGCATCTGGTCGCGCTGCACGAAGTCGGCTCGAACAACCCGGACGGCATCGAGATCAAGGCGAAGAAGGACCCGGACGGCATTCCGCTCGACGGCATTCCGTTCCACCCGTACTACTCAGTGCACGATTTCTACGGCGTGTGCATCTTCCTGATGATCTTCGCGGCGATCATCTTCTTCGCGCCTGAAATGGGTGGCTACTTCCTCGAAGCGAACAACTTCGTGCCGGCCAACCCGCTGCAGACGCCGCCGGAAATCGCGCCGGTCTGGTACTTCACGGCCTTCTACGCGATGCTGCGCGCCACGACCGATCCGTTCAAGATCGTCCTGATGATCGTGATCGCGCTGCTCGGCCTGCTTGCGTTGGTGCGCGCGCGCGGCAAGTGGAAGCTCGGCCTGCCGGTGCTCGCCGTGCTCGTGATTCTGGCCATGGCGTTCACCGAATCGAAGTTCTGGGGCGTCGTGGTGATGGGCGGCGCGGTGGTTTCGCTGTTCTTCCTGCCTTGGCTCGACCGCTCGCCGGTGAAGTCGATCCGTTACCGGCCGTTCTTCCACAAGGTGTTCTACGGGATTTTCGTGCTCGCTTTCCTGACGTTGGCGTTCCTCGGCACCAAACCGCCGTCGCCGGTCGCTACGTTGATTGCGCAGGTGTGCGCGCTGATCTACTTCGCGTTTTTCCTCGGCATGCCGTTCTGGACGCGGCTTGGCACGTTCAGGCAGCCGCCTGAGCGCGTGCGCTACAAGCCCCACTAATCGAGAGCGAGGAGAACACGAAGATGAAAAAACTGCTTTCGACGTGCGCGCTGATCGGCGCGACACTGCTCGCGGTGCTGAGCGGCCCGGCGTATGCGGACGAGAATGTTCATCTCGACCGCGCGCCGGATAACGCAGACAATTTCGCTTCTTTGCAGCACGGCGCGCAATTGTTTGTAAACTACTGCCTGAATTGCCACAGCGCGAACCTGATGCGCTACAACCGGCTGACCGACCTCGGCATCGCGCCGAGCGAAATCCAGTCGAACCTGCTTTTCACCACCGACAAAATCGGCAACACGATGACCGTCGCCATGCGCCCGGACGACGCGAAAGCGTGGTTCGGCGCGAGTCCGCCGGATTTGTCGGTGGAAGCGCGGGCGCGCGGCAAGGACTGGCTGTACACGTATCTGCGCAGTTTTTATCGCGACAATACGCGGCCGACCGGCTGGAATAATCTGGTGTATGAAAACGTGAGCATGCCTCACGTGCTGTGGCAGCTTCAGGGGCAACGTACTGCGAAATTCGGTGACGAAGTCGACGAAAAAACGGGCGAGACGGTGCACAAATTTGTGGGCTTCCAGCAGGTCACGCCGGGGACGATGTCGCCGGTAGATTATGATTCTGCTGTGGCCGACCTTGTGTCGTATATGTCCTGGATGTCCGAGCCGACTCAGAAAACCCGCAAGCAGCTTGGCGTGTGGGTGCTGCTGTTCCTCGGTATTCTGAGCTTTTTCGCCTGGCGACTGAACGCCGCGTACTGGAAACATATCAAATAATCACGCCGCTATACGGCGTGGGGCCGGCGCCAGGAAAAACCTGCTGAACGGTTTTTCCGCGCGCTGGCCTTTCAGCTTTTTGAGGAAACGTAAATCATGATGGTTCTGTATTCCGGCACAACTTGCCCGTTCTCCCAGCGCTGCCGGCTGGTGTTGTTCGAAAAGGGCATGGACTTCGAGATCCGCGACGTCGACCTGTTTAACAAGCCGGAAGACATCGCCGTGATGAATCCGTATGGTCAAGTGCCGATTCTCGTCGAACGGGACCTGATTCTGTACGAATCGAACATCATCAACGAGTATATCGACGAGCGCTTCCCGCACCCGCAGCTCATGCCGGCCGATCCGGTCCAGCGTGCGCGCGCGCGCCTGTTCCTGCTGAACTTCGAGAAAGAGCTGTTCGTCCACGTCGGCACGCTCGAGAACGAAAAGGGCAAGGCTGCGGAGAAGAACCACGAGAAGGCGCGCCTCGCGATTCGCGACCGTCTGACGCAACTCGCGCCGATCTTCCTGAAGAACAAGTACATGCTCGGCGAAGAGTTTTCGATGCTTGACGTCGCCATTGCGCCGCTCTTGTGGCGTCTGGATCACTACGGCATCGAACTGTCGAAGAACGCGGCGCCGCTCATGAAGTACGCCGAGCGCATTTTCAGCCGTCCGGCTTATATCGAGGCGCTGACGCCGTCGGAAAAGGTGATGCGTCGTTGAGTTTGGCTTTGGGCAAGGGCGCCGCGCGGCCACGCGCGCGCGGTGCCCGCGCCCGGTAAGAGGACTGCTGATGCAAGAGATTTCCACCAAGCCTTATCTGTTGCGCGCGCTGTACGAATGGTGCACGGATAACGGCTACACGCCGCACATTGCAGTGCGCGTCGACAATCAGACGCGTGTGCCGCGGCAGTTTGTGCGCGACAACGAGATCGTGTTGAACATCAGCTTCGAGGCCACGAGCCAACTGCAGATGGGCAACGAGTGGGTCGAGTTCAGCGCCCGTTTCTCCGGCAAGTCGCACAAGATCGAAGTGCCTATCGCCAATATCCTCGCCATCTACGCGCGCGAAAACGGGCAAGGCATGGCGTTCCCGGTCGAGTCGACAGGCGGCGAGGCGCAGGATTCGGGCGCCGACGCCGAAACGGTCGAGCCGTCCACCGCGCCGAGTGCGNGTCGACTGCGCCGAGCGTGTCGAGCGCGCCGCGTGCGGTCAACAAGGCGCCCGCAGCCGACGATGCCGCCGCCAAAGCCGAGCGCGCGCCGCAGGGCGACCAGCCCGACGACGACGGCTCGAAAGGTGGCGGGAGGGCTCGCCTCAAGATCGTAAAATGAAGTAGAATCACGGCCTCATGCCGGCTTAGCTCATCAGGTAGAGCGCTTGACTTGTAATCATGAGGTGGCGGGTTCGAGTCCTGCAGCCGGCACCAGTTGTGCGAAACGGGGTTTCTGTTCAGTCAGGAACCCCGTTTTTTATTGGCCAATCGGCGCTTTGTCACCGGCTTCGGAACGGGTCGAGGTGAGCGCGGGTGAGGGCTAAAATCGCCATATCTCTTTCACCTTGTCGATGGTGGACAAAACTGTCTACATTCGATGAGGTCTCGCCACCCGCAGCGCGCCGCGACGCGCCTTTCGCAAAACGACCCACTTCATCATGAACAGCCCTGCAAGCATCACCTGGCCGGAAGCCGACGGCCCCCGCACCGCACGTTGGCGCTCCGAAGCGGCGGTGCCGCCGCCGAAACGCGTGATCGTCGCCGACGACCGGACCACCGCGGACTCGGCCTACCGGCTCGCCTGTGAAGGCACCGCGCTGTTGTGGAACGGCGACTTTCAGAACGCGCGCCAATTGCTGCAGGCGGTCACGCGGCGGCTCGAGCGCAAACCGCGCAAGCAGGGTGAGACGCCGCTCGACGCGTTTAATCTGCATCGGCAGACGCAGTCGCAGCGCGCGCGCACGCTCGGCATGATCCTGATTCCGCTCAACGCCGAGTACGCGATTCCGCTGCGCCGCGCGCCCGACGTGCGGCAGGCGTGCATCGAAACGTACGGCCCGCCGACCGATGAGGCGTCGGTCGTGTCGCTGCGCGAGCTGCTCGGCATGATCGGCGCGCACGAGTGGCGCAAGAAGGGCGTGGAGATTCCCGCGCTCGGTGACCGGATTCATCCGCATTACGGCGTCTTTTCGCCGGTGCGCGGTGAATATGTGGATCTCGTCGCGCGCACGCCGTTGCCTTCGCTGAACAAGGCGTTCGACGTTGGCACGGGAACGGGCGTGCTGGCGGCGCTGCTCGCGAAGCGTGGCGTGAAGAAGATCGTCGCGACCGACCAGGACCCGCGAGCGCTTGCATGCGCGCGCGAGAATCTGGCGCGGCTCGGATACGAGCAGCAAGTCGATGTGGTGCAAGCCGATCTGTTTCCGGAAGGGCGCGCGCCACTCGTCGTGTGCAATCCGCCGTGGGTGCCGGCGCGGCCCGCTTCGCCGATCGAATACGCGGTCTACGATCCGGACAGCCGCATGCTGCTCGGTTTCCTCAAGGGCTTGTCGGAACATCTGTCACCGGGCGGGGAGGGCTGGCTGATTCTGTCGGATTTTGCCGAGCATCTCGGGTTGCGCACGCGCGACTGGTTGCTTGCCGCGATCGCGGATGCGGGGCTGACGGTGGTGGCGCGCGAGGATATTCGTCCGCGGCATCCCAAGTCGACCGACGAGAGTGACCCGCTGCACAAGGCGCGGGCGGCGGAGATGACGTCGCTTTGGCGACTCAAGGCGCGGGGTTGACGATTGCTTGAGGGCGCGGGCTTAGAGGCGCAGTTTGGGGCGGTGGCGGCTGTTTGGCCTATCAGTCGCCTCAATGTCCGACGCCCGACGCCCGTTGGGCGCTACTCCTGCGGAGCGCCCGCCATTTCTGCCGGGCTTCCGCACCCTTCGCCACCGCGGCACTCAGCCGTGCCACACACCTCACGACAACCTGTCCCGCGCTCCAACAAACGCCGCTGCCCCACGCCCCGCCACCAACCCGCTCGCGAAACACGCCGTTAGCAGATAACCGCCCGTCGGCGCTTCCCAATCCAGCATTTCCCCGGCGCAGAAAACGCCCGGCAAACTTTCGATCATCAGATGCCGATCCAGCGCCTCGAACGGAATGCCGCCGGCGCTGCTGATCGCTTCCGCAATTGGCCGTGCGCGCAACAGCCGCACCGGCAGCGCCTTGATTGCGTGCGCGAGACGGGTCGAATCGGCGAAAACGTCCTTCGGCAGAATTTCGTGCAGCAGGGCCAGTTTTACACCGCTAATGCCGACTCTTCCCTGCAGATGGCTCGACATCGAACGTGAGCCGCGCGGCCTCGTCACTTCCGCGATCACCCGCTCGAGAGCCAAGCCCGGCGCCAGGTCCAGCGAGATCGTGAGTTCGCCGTCAGCGAGAATCCGCTCACGAATCGGCGCCGAAAGCGCATAGATCAGACTGCCTTCGAGGCCCGTTTCGGTCAGAAGTATTTCACCTTGTCGATTGTGGACTTTTCCGTCTACATCGGTCAGTGAAATGGCCACGGACTTCACCGGCTGACCGGCGAAACGCTCGCGCAGATAAGGGCTCCAGTCGGCGTCGAAGCCGCAGTTCGCGGGTTGCAGAGGGCGCACATCGACGCCTTGCGAGGTGATGAACGGCACCCACGCCGCGTCGGAGCCGAGCCGCGGCCAGCTTGCACCGCCCAGTGCCAGCACGACGGCGTCGCTGTCGACGAGCCGTTCGCCGTCAGGCGTCTCGAACCGCAAGCGGGCCGCCGCGTGCGCGGACGCGCTGGCTACACCGCCCGTTTGCGAGCCGTTCCAGCCGCTCCACTTGTGCCGCATGTGAAAGCGCACACCGCTTTCCTTCAACCGATGCAGCCACGCACGCAGCATCGGCGCGGCTTTCATGTCGGTTGGGAACACACGCCCCGAACTGCCGACGAACGTCTCGACGCCAAGATCATGCAGCCAGGCGCGCAACGCGTCGGGACCGAACGCGTCGAAGAGCGGCGCGATCCACGGGCGGCGCGCGCCATAGCGATCGAGAAACGGCTCGAGCGGCTCCGAATGCGTGATGTTCATGCCGCCTTTGCCCGCCATCAGGAATTTGCGGCCGACGGAGGGCATCGCGTCGTAGACGTCGACCTGCACGCCTTCCAGGCAAAGCGCCTCGGCGGCCATCAAGCCGGCGGGTCCGCCGCCGATCACGGCGACCCGGGCGGAATCGAATGAAGATGACATGCGGGCCTGTGGAGAGGGGAAAAGGCGGCGCGCCGCCGCTGTAACTCACGGCTGAAGCCGAACGGCCGCGCAAAGCGCTGACTAGAAAATCAAGCTGCCGTGTCCGCGCTGCGAAGGGCGCTATTTTCACATTGCACGCGGGCCGGAGCAAACGCGTGCACCGCCGCCACGGACGCCAGAACGCTACATTTCGGCGCGTCGATACCGCAGCGCATGCCGGCGCGCCGCTTTGTTATTCAGCATCGCGAACTATAATTTTTGGACACCTTCCATCGGGCGCAATTCGCGTCGTTCCCGCGTCGATTCCACTGATCTTCGTTGCCGCACCGCATGCCGTGGCGTGACGGGTGAGCTGCGGGTTCGCGCCTTACGGCCCGCGTGGAGGTTCACATATGTCGATCAAGGAGACTGCCATGACCCGCCATTACATCGACTGCCGCGAGTTCCCGAGCGAAATGAACTGCACGGTCGCGCTATCGGCCGATAACGAGAACGAATTGCTCGACGCGGCCGTACAGCACGCCGTCAGCGTGCACAAACATGCGGACTCACCGGAATTGCGCTCGCAACTGAGGACGCTCTTTCATGAAGGCACGCCGCCGGTAGAGGCGCCGCGCATGTGAATCGCGGATTCGAGCGTCGGATCTGAAGTCAGGCACGAGAGAACGAAGCGCCGACTCGCGGCAGAGGCGAGCGGCGCTTTGGCCGCTCGCGCGAGTCGCGGCGTGGAACGCGCGTCGTCTGCACACGCGCTGCACGCGCGATTCACGAGCTTTCAGCTCGGATAAGCCTCGTCGACCTTGAGCCCGGCCAGCTTGAAGATCACGCGCAGCGTTTGTGGTTTGATGTCGCGCCGCGAAGCGAGCGTCGTCATCACGAAGTCCAGCACTTTCGCGTACTTGAGAAGCGTCAGGCATGTTTCCATGTCGACGCTGCCGTCGCGCATGACTTCGGCGAGGCGAAGCATTTCCGTCGAGATGTCGCGCGCCATCTCCAGCTCGAGCTGCTGTTTCTCCGTCCAGGCGGGCATGGCGGTGAGCTTCGCCATCATTTCCTGGAACTTCTGTTCGACGTTTCCGTTGGGTACCGTATCCATTGCTGCCTCTTCTATTGTCCGGGCGCGCGTCCAGTTGAGCTCGCGGCGCGCCGTCGGTTACGTAACGTTCGGCCCGTGTTACCGGACCGTCCTCCCCACATGCATTTGGGCCATGCGTTCGTGACGACGGCCGACAGCTTGTTGTTATAGGCACCACGGCTTATGCCTCTGGGACCACGGCGGCGCTGAACGGTTCTGCGAGAATCCGCGTCAGGCGCCAAACGACCCAGGTCGCGCCGGAAAGAGCAGGAAGCGTTCCAGGAACGCAGCGTTTCCTGCAACTTTTGCACGCTCGCCGGTGAAAGGGCCGCCGTTTGGGTAAACTGGCAGCAACTTATGCTCTTTTCCGTCACCTGACGCACGTTCACGCTGCATTTGCCGACGGTCCCCCACGATGTCCAGCAAAACCCACGAAATCCGCCCCAACCAGTCCATCGAGCTGCTCAAGGAACTGCATATCCTGACGCGCGACGGCAAGATGAACCAGGACAGCCGCCGCAAGCTGAAGCAGGTCTACCATCTGTTCCAGTTCATCGAGCCTCTGCTCAAGGACGTGAAGGACCAGAAGGGCGCGGTCACGCTCGTCGACCACGGCGCCGGCAAGTCATATCTAGGTTTTATCCTGTATGACCTGTTCTTCAAGGAGTTTCAGGATGCCGCGGGTGGGGCGTCGCACATTTACGGCATCGAAACGCGCGANGAACTCGTGACCCGCTCGCAGGAACTGGCGGCNCGGCTCGGCTTCAAGGGCATGTCGTTTNTGAATCTGTCGGTGGCGGAATCCATTACGTCGGACAAACTGCCGGCGCAAATCGACATTGTCACGGCGCTTCACGCGTGCAATACCGCAACCGACGACGCCATTCGCTTCGCCCTCGAAAAGAAGGCTAAATACATCGTGGTGGTGCCGTGTTGCCAGGCCGAAGTGGCGGGCGTTTTACGTCAAAACAAAAGTAAATCGCTGGGTCACGCATTAACGGAAATCTGGCGGCATCCGTTGCATACGCGCGAATTCGGCAGCCAGATTACCAACGTGCTGCGCTGCCTGCAATTGGAGGCGCACGGTTATCAGGTCAGCGTAACCGAACTGGTGGGCTGGGAGCATTCGATGAAAAACGAACTGATCATCGCCCAGTTCAAGGACTTGCCGCGCCGGCGCCCGGCCGAGCGGCTCAGCGAAGTGATGCAGACACTGGGTATCGAAGAATTGAAAGAGCGGTTTTTCGTTTCCGCCTGAATCAGATTTTCATCAATTTATTCCAGCCGGCCAATCCGATTCGCCGCAGTGTTTCCTGATTCCGCTCGTAGATTTGTTCGGCATCGGGAAACGCCTGAACCGCGCGCTCAATACTGTCTTCTCTGAGTAAATGCAGAATCGGATACGGCGCGCGATTCGTGTAATTCTCAATGTCGTCGGGATCGGCGCCTTCGAACTGATACAACGGGTGAAAACTCGCAATCTGGATAATGCCTTCGAGCCGAAGCTGCTTCAGCATTCTTTCGGCGAAGAATAGCGCGTCGTTGTAATCGAGAAAATCGCCTAGCGCTTGAGGCAGGATTAACAGCGTCGTGTCCAAGGCCGCCGCGTCCGCGGCGACTAGCGTGTTCAGTTCGTTTTCCAGATCGGCCAGCACGCCTTCCAGGCTTATCGCATCGCTCACGGCGTAGCGGATTTGCCCTTTCACATGCACGGCCTTGGCGAACGGGCACAAGTTGAGCCCGATGACGGCCTCAGTCAGCCAGTGACGGGTGGCGGCAACGACAGCATCGTGCGATTCGGCGGGCAACGGCATGGCAGGCGGCAAGCGGCGGGAGAGGCAAAGCGCCATTTTAACGGGCGCGCGTGTGTCTGCGTTGCGCCACTGCCGCAAGAAATTGGACCAGCAAACAAAGCCTAAGACGCTGGCTTCGCACCGCAAGCCCGCCGCGATCAACAGCGCCGCCGCTTTCGGTGCGGCGAGTACCGGGCCCGATCCCGCGCGATACGTCTGGCTCGCCGCGTACACGCCCTCGATCAGCAAAGCGAGCGCGTTCGCCAGCATCTCCGGATCGTCGGCGCCGGCGGCCGTCGCCAGTTCCGTCAGGCGCGCGAGCAGGCGCTCCTTGTTGCGAAACACGAACTGGCGGGCCGCGTGTTCGGTATCGGAAAACTCGACGGCGACGTTCACGAACGGACAGCCGCGATAGTCTTCGAGCGACGCCCGCGCCGCGAGGTCGTCGAAATATTGCTGCAACTGCTTCGCCGGCTCGCCGGGATGTTTCGCGAAGCTCTTCTCCACGTAACCGAAGAATTGCGCGTCCTTGCGCTCGAGATAGGCCATCACGAGTTCGTCTTTCGACGAAAATTGGCGGTACAAACTCATCTTGTTCACGCCGGCCCGCTCGACAACCGCATCGACGCCGACCGCCCGCACGCCGTCGCGATAGAACAGTTCGTCCGCGGCGCGCAGTAAATGCTGCTGCGCTTCGGGGCCGGTCGTCTGCGTTGCGCGCACGCGCCGTGAGGCGGGCGCAGTCGTAGACGCAGCCCGCGAACCGGCTCGTTTGGAAGTATGGCTTTCAGACATGGACGGCCCCTTGATTCAATCGACGCCTTGACATGTTACCGACCGGTAACTAAGATCGCAACACTGATTGTGACTGATCTGTCACAAGTCCCTTACGGAAACCGTAATAGTAGGAACACGACCCGTGCGGGCAACTCGAATCCGCGCGATAGGAGAGCCGATGAACTGGGCAGCAAGACTGATAGGCAGGCGTTTTCACTACGGCTGGTTGACGGTCGCGGTGGTGTTTCTGGTGTTGCTCGCGGCCGCCGGCACGCGCGCCACGCCGAGCGTGATGATGGTGCCGCTCGAGCATCAGTTCGGCTGGAGCCGCGCGACGATTTCGCTCGCGATCTCGGTCAACATCGCGCTCTACGGGTTGATGGGGCCGTTCGCGGCGGCGGCCATGCAGCGCTTCGGCGTGCGTCCCACGCTGCTGATCGCGCTCGGCACGATGGCGGCGGGCGTCGCGCTGTCCTCGCTGATGACCCAGCCGTGGCAGATGATCCTCGTCTGGGGCG
>JGI24740J21852_10000784_pt1 | contig 13950 bp, 14 predicted proteins | sample KBSCornC6_FD_21852 | JGI IMG/M metagenome (IMG submission 21852) | reverse complement strand
ATATGTGCAGACAGGGCATCATACTTTGATCCAAAAACTTAGGCAAATGAAAGGTATTATTCTGGCAGGTGGCTCGGGTACCCGCTTACATCCTATCACGTATGCTATCAGCAAACAGATCATGCCCATTTATGATAAGCCCATGATCTATTACCCGTTATCCACGCTGATGCTGGCCGGTATACAGGATATCCTCATCATTTCTACCCCGCATGACCTGCCTGCCTTTAAACGCCTGTTTGGCGATGGCAGCCAGTATGGCTTACGCCTGCAGTATGCGGAGCAGGCCACTCCCAACGGGCTGGCCCAGGCTTTTGTAATTGGCCGGGAATTTATTGGCAATGATAAAGTAGCCCTGGTACTGGGCGATAATATATTTTATGGCGCCGGCCTGGGCACCCAGCTGGCCAACAATGTGGATCCAGATGGAGGCATTGTATACGCCTACCACGTATCTGACCCGGAGCGTTATGGCGTGGTGGAGTTTGATGCGCAGATGAAAGCAGTGTCTATCGAGGAAAAGCCCACCCAGCCTAAATCCAGCTACGCAGTACCGGGCTTGTACTTTTATGATAACGAGGTGGTGAACATTGCCCGCGACCTGGAACCCAGCCCCCGCGGTGAATATGAGATCACGGATGTGAACCGGGAATACCTGCGCCGGGGTAAATTAAAAGTATCCATACTGCCGCGCGGCACCGCCTGGCTGGATACCGGCACCTTTGACTCCCTGATGCAGGCCACCCAGTTTGTGCAGGTGATTGAACAGCGCCAGGGTATTAAAATAGCCTGTATTGAGGAAATAGCCTACCGTAAAGGTTTTATAACCAAAGAACAGCTGCAGGAGCTGGCCAAGCCCCTGCTGAAAAGCGGTTACGGGCAGTACCTGGAAGAGGTGTTGAAACAGAAAGTGTGATCAGCATTTACGATTTCAGATTTACGATCTTAGATTTGCAGGCATTATAAGCAGTAATCAGGATCATTGATCTATAAATCGTAAGTTGCAGTATTATAACGTTTACGGTTATAGATACGCTATATAAATTTGATATTACAAATAAGGGACAATCAAATCATAGGTCTGTAACCGTAAATCTAAAATTGTAAATCTAAAATCATGAAGGTTCTTGTTACCGGTGGTTGTGGCTACATTGGTGCGCACACTATTGTAGATCTGATCAATCACGGCTTTGATGTAGTATCTGTAGACAGTAACATTCGCAGCACTACCCAACTACTGGACGGTATTGAAAAAATTACCGGCAAAAAGATCCATAATTACAAAGTGGACCTCTGCAACCTGGAGGATACCCATGCTGTTTTTCACGAGAACCGGGACATTGTAGGCGTGATCCACTTTGCAGCGCTGAAGACCGTACCGGAATCCGTAGCAGAACCGCTGCTGTATTTTCATAATAACCTTACCTCCCTGGTGAACATCCTGAAATGCATCCAGGAGTTTAAGATCCCCAACTTTGTATTTTCCTCCTCCTGCTCTGTGTATGGCAACGCCACTGCACTGCCGGTAGTAGAGGAAACTCCGCTGGGCGAAGCGCAATCACCCTACGCCCGCACCAAACAAATTGGTGAGCAGATCATCCAGGACTATAATAAGGTAAATGATACGCAATCCATTATACTGCGGTACTTTAACCCGGTAGGTGCGCATCCTTCTGCCCTGATCGGGGAGCTGCCTTTGGGTAAACCGGATAACCTGGTGCCTATGATCACGCAAACGGCTATAGGAAAACGCCCTAAAATGATCGTATTCGGTCACGACTACGATACCCGCGATGGTTCCTGCATCCGCGATTACATTCATGTAATGGATATTGCCAATGCGCATACCCGCGCCCTGCAGTACCTGCTGGATAAAAAGAATAAAAGCAACCTGGAAACCTTTAACCTGGGCACCGGCAACGGCGTAACCGTGCTGGAAGCTATTAATGCCTTTGAAAAGATCTCCGGTGTAAAGCTGAACTATGAGCTGGGCCCCCGCCGCCCCGGTGATGTAATAGCCATTTATGCCAACAATAGCCTGGCCAAGTCCAAACTGGGCTGGGAACCCAAGATCGGGATTGAAGACATGATGCGTACCGCCTGGCAGTGGGAAGTAAGCCTGCGGGATAAGGTGCTTAGCAATTAATTTAATGTGCTTATATGCTAATGTGCTGGTATATGTCCATAAACAAAAACCAACTAGCACTTTAGCACATTAATAATTACTTTTACGTTCTAATTTTAGAAAACTGGTATATGGTAAAAGATATTCAACCCTTAAATGAGAAAGAAACACGGGCAGGATTTGGAGAAGGTATCCTGGAAGTAGCCCGTAAGAACCCCAATGTGGTAGCGCTTACGGCCGACCTGCTGGGTTCCATGAAGCTGAATGCCTTTATTAAAGAGTTTCCTGAACGTTTTGTACAGTGTGGTATTGCCGAAGCTAATATGATAGGCATTGCTGCCGGTATGACCATTGGCGGTAAAATACCGTATACCACTACCTTTGCTAACTTTTCAACCGGCCGTGTGTACGACCAGATCCGCCAGTCCGTAGCCTACTCCGGCAAGAACGTAAAGATCTGTGCATCCCACGCTGGTCTTACCCTGGGTGAAGACGGGGCTACCCACCAGATCCTGGAAGATATTGGCTTAATGCGCATGCTGCCCGGTATGACCGTGATAGTACCCTGCGATTTTAACCAGACCAAAGCAGCCACCATTGCCATTGCAGATTATGAAGGCCCGGTATACCTGCGTTTTGGCCGTCCCAAATGGCCCAACTTTACACCGGAAAATCAAAAATTTGAGATCGGTAAAGCCCAGGTGCTGAATGAGGGCAATGATATTACCCTGTTTGCCTGCGGCCACCTGGTGTGGATAGCTGTGGAAGCCGGTAAGATCCTGGAAGAAAAGGGCTACAGCGTTGAGATCATAAATATACATACCATTAAACCGCTGGATGAGGAAGCCGTATTGCGCTCCCTGACCAAAACCCGCTGCGCAGTTACCGCTGAAGAGCATAACGTGCTGGGCGGCCTGGGCGACAGCATTGCACAGGTAGCGGCCCGCCACCTGCCCGTGCCCATTGAATATGTAGGTACCAACGATACCTTTGGCGAAAGCGGCAAGCCCCTGGACCTGCTGAAAAAGTACGGCCTGGATGCTAACCACATTGTGGCAGCCGCAGAAAAAGCAATTAGCCGAAAAGGAAAATAATTTACTAATGTGCTATAATATCAGCACATCAGATTAAACTTTTGCATAAAAAATCCATCTCATAGATGGATTTTTTATTTAATTTCATTCCATTACTAAACTTTATAGAACAAGCGTGAGCAATATCATGTGTAAATGTAGGGGTGTGCAGTGTATGCATGCATGCGCCGGCTTACACATCAGCACCTCCCATTTAACCTAACATGGCCGTTACACAGGATGATAAAGCACTTTTAGCGTTATACCGGCAGCCGGAAACCCGGGAAAAAGGTTTTACGGATATTATCCGTAAATACCAGGAGCGGTTGTACTGGCACATCCGCCGGTTGGTAGTAGATCATGAGGATGCTAATGATGTATTGCAGAACGTATTCATTAAAGTTTGGAAAAACCTCGAAGGGTTCCGGGAAGATGCACAGCTTTTTACCTGGTTATATAAAATAGCCACCAATGAAAGCCTTACTTTCCTGGAACAGCAAAAAAGAAAATCATCGGTATCTTTATCTGACGTAGAAACTGGCCTGAGTAATAAGCTGCGTGCAGATAGTCAGTTTGATGCTAATAAGCTGGAATGGAAGCTACAACGTGCTATATTAAGCCTGCCGGAAAAACAACGGGTAGTATTTAACCTCCGGTATTATGATGAAATGCCTTATGAAGAAATGAGCCGGGTATTGGAAACATCCGAAGGCGCATTGAAGGCCTCCTATCATCATGCTGTGAAAAAGATCGAGGAATTTATTAAGAACGGATAAAGATCAGAGTAACCAGGCGTAAGCCCTTATCAACCAGACATTAAAGATTATAACGCACGGACCCATTAAACTATTGTCTTTGCTCATTGTCTAACCAAGTATTATGAATAAAAAGGGAAAAGATATTGCGGAAGAAATGGAGGAGATCGTTCCCGGTCTGAACTTACCTGCTGATGCGCCTTTCAGGGCGCCGGAAGGTTATTTTAATGCCCTGCCGGAGCAGATCATGCAACGCATACGGGCGGCAAATGCAGACCCGGAGCCGGTGCAGGAAGAGCTGGCCGCACTGTCGTCCCTGCTGGCTGCCGCACCCCGGCCACAGCCCCAAAGCGTACCGCAGGGTTACTTTGAGGAGCTGCCTAACCGGGTAATGGCTGCCATCGCTGCTGAAGAGCAGGCCATACCGGCCAAAGTGGTGCCCTTACGCAATACCCGCAGGCGCTATATGGCCTGGATAGCCGCTGCTTCTGTTGCAGCCATTTTAACGGGTGTTTTATTCATGTTCAAAGGCACCTCTCACAATGCCAGCAGCCTGGAAGCCCAGCTGGCCGGCATCCCCGACCAGGAAATAGTGGATTACCTGCAAACACATAGTGACGCTTTTGATAATGAGGCTATATTTTCAAACGTATCCACCGAGGAGGTAGCCGATGAGCTGCCCAGTATGTCAACCGACCTTAGTAACCTGCCCTCTGAAGCCATTCAAAAGTACCTGGAGAGCTCTGGCTGGCAAAACTAAGGTGCAAATATTAGCGAATTAATTCATGAAACATTTTAACATACTAGGATTTATAATGGCTGTGATGTGTTGCCTGGTTATCCGGGCCAGCGCGCAGCAACCGGAACCCGGCGATAATGCCTCCCTGAAGGACAAGATCAGGGCGGCGGAGATCGGCTATCTTTCCAAACAATTAGAGCTTACCCCGGCTGAAGCCGAAAAATTCTGGCCTATCTATAATAATTATACACACGAAGTAGAATTGCTGATAGCCGAACGCCGGCGCAATAAGCAGCAGGACCGCAGCAATGACGATGCCGCCCGCCAGGCCCTGGATAATGAAATGGATATTGAACAACGCATGGTGAATGTGCGTACCCGCTATAAACAGGAATTTCTGAAAGCGCTGCCGCCCCGCAAAGCCAGCTCTGTGTTCAAAGCAGAGCGTGAGTTCCGTACGCAGCTGTTCCGCCAGTTAAAAGAGCGGGGAGCAGACCGTAACCTGCGGAGAGTAAGGCCCTGATGTGCAAATTATAAATGTGCAGATGTGCAAATGATTAATGCGAATAATTGCATTTCATTTGCACATTTGCATTTCTGCACATCTCTACATCTGTTTATAATGTGCCCTTACCTCCACTACTTTCCCCTGCTCATTCAACACCATCATTTCTGTTGACAGGCGGTTGCCTACACTCTTATAATATAACACTACAGAATTTACGCCTTCCAGCACATGGTACAGCTCAAAAGCCAGGTCAGGATAGGCCTGCAGCCCTTTGCTAAAGTACGCCCGTAAATTTTCCTTACCCTGTATACGGCCGGTGGGGTCGTTGTTGATCTTTTGAATTAAGGGAGAATAAAATACGATGGTATCCGCATAGTGATCCATAATGGCTTCCAGGTCGTGGTTATTCCAGTCCTGTAGCCATTCCATTGCAAAGTTGTTCATAACCTTTGGGATTTTATGCCAAGATAAGGAAGCCCGTAATGAATTTCCAGCACATATTCTTACCTGATAACTTTGTAATTTTACGTGATGGCACGTATAATTCCTTTATCGGAAGGCTCTTTCACGGTAGATGCTACTAAAAAGTTCATTCCCTTTGATCCAGGCAAAGACACATTGCAGCAACGTAATCACGGATCGCTGCTGGTAGAGATCCAACCTTTCCTGGTAATTACTGACCGCGACTATATTTTACTGGATACCGGCCTGGGGTTCCGCAATGCAGACGGGGTGCTGCAGCTGCACCAACACTTAATTGACCATGGTGTAAACCCTATGGAGATCACCAAAGTGCTCATGAGCCATTTGCATAAGGACCATTCCGGCGGCGTATCTACCCTGGACCCGGTTACGCACCAACGCAGCTTAACCTTTCCACAGGCTACCTATTATGTAAATAAACAGGAAATGGCCTATGCCATTGAGCAGGATGGCAAAAGCTATCACGCAGAAGACGTAGCCCTGCTGCAGCAGCGGGATAACGTAGTGTTCATAGATGGTAATGGCACCATAGATGGGTACATTCATTATGAGCTCACCGGCGGGCACTGCCCTTACCACCAGGTATTTTTAATTGATGATGGGGAAGATAAAGTGTTCTTTGGCGGGGATGTGGCGCCGCAGATCTCACAAATGAAAAGCCGTTTTATTGCTAAATACGATTATGATGGCAAACGCAGTATGGAGCTGCGCCAGCAGTTTATGGAACGCGGCACCGCCGAAGGCTGGACGTTTCTGTATTATCATGATACGAAGCTGCCTTTTGGGAAGTTTTAGCGTTATAATTCCTGCAATTTTTTTACGAAATCGTCTATAGACATTGTATTTACCTGGGGGAAAGTGATCTGTTTCAGCGCGGCAAAATGTTTGTCTTCTGTTACCAGGTATTCCGCCTGGCCGGCAATGGCGCTATCCACATATTTATTATCGTCAGGGTCGGCTTCTATGAGGTTCCATTTATAATATACAAACTGGGAATGTACATTGGGGAGCTCTGTCAATAAGGAGAGGAAAGCTGCAGCAGTAGACAAACCGTATTTCTGCTGAATGATCTCAGCATATTCAAAAAGTATATCTTCTGTTATGATGAGGTCAAATTTGCCGGCTATTAAAGCCTTATATACTACATGGTAGGGGGATCTTGATGTAAGGCACATCACCAGGATATTACAGTCCAGTACGACCCTCACCCTTGCGCTTTTTTCCTAAAATGTTCCGTTTTCCATTTCTCAAAAACCGCTACTCCATATCCCTTTTCCTCAAAGGCCTTATCTGCCTCCCGGGTTACTTTATCAGACAGAAAAGCCAGTAACAGGGACTTAATTTCTTTAAGGTCCTCCTCGCTTTGATTATATCTGAACAGTTTCAGAATTTCTAATTGCGTTTCATTTAATGCAGCACTCATATACCTCAAAATTTCTATCCTAAATTACGATTTTTTTTGAAGTATGCCAGGCCCCCACCTACCGCAGCACCATCTGCCGGTCTGCATCCAAACGCAGCATAATAAATATCATCATGGTAAATGTCATCAGCGAGGAGCCGCCGTAACTCACCAGCGGTAGCGGAATACCAATTACCGGCGCCAAACCAATGGTCATGGCTATATTAATAGCCAGGTGAAAGAAGATAACGCTGGCTACCCCATACGCATATACGCGGCTGAAGGTCGATCGCTGTCGTTCTGCTATGAAAATGATCCGCAGCAGCAGGGCTACAAAAATGCCCAGGAATATCAGGCTGCCAAAAAAACCAAAGTCTTCCCCTATGGTACAGAAAATGAAGTCAGTGCTTTGTTCCGGCACAAAGTCAAAACGGGTTTGCGTGCCTTTGAGGTAACCTTTGCCAAAGAACCCGCCGGAGCCAATGGCAATCATACTTTGGCGGGTATTATAGGTAGCCTTGGGATCATTCTCCTTACCCAGCATTACTTCAATACGGCGTACCTGGTAATCCTTCAGCACCTTGGTAAATGCAAAGGGTACTATGAACATTACAAACAAAGAGCAGAAGGCCCAGATGCCCAGTATCAGCACCAGGCGGCCCCGGCTGCGTTTTATTTCACGCCGGTTAAAATAGATCACCAATGCAGCCAGCACGGAGAAAATGATAAAAAGGATATTCTTGTCTACCAGCAGGGCGCTCAACACCAGTATGATCCCGGAGAAAGCGATCACCAGCAAAGCGCCTGGCAGCCCTTCCCGGTACATGACCAGGAAAAAAGAGAAATACACCAGCGCCAAACCTGTTTCATCCTGGAAAATGATGATCACAGCCGGTATCAGCGCAAAGGAGGCCGCTATCAGGCGGGAGCGCAGCTTATTAAAATCCGTTTCCAGCGAGGAAAGGTATTTGGCCAGCGCCAGGTTGGTACATAGTTTCGTAAACTCTGCCGGCTGAAAGCGGAAACCGCCGATCACTAGCCAGGAGTGCGAGCCCTTTACATCCGTACCTATGGCCAGTACCAGCAATAGCAACAGCAGGCCAAAGGCATATAATATATTGGCCGTAGCCGTAAAGAACTTACTATCCGTTAACCATATCACAGTAGCCAGCACCAATGAAACGCCAAACCATAACAGCTGGCGCGCATAGTTGGTGTTTTGATGCATTACGTTATACCACACATTATCCCCTTCCCGGTATTCCGCAGCAAATATGGACATCAGTCCTATTAATACCAGCGCCAGGTACAATCCCATAATGGGCCAGTCAATCCCTTGTGTAAGCTTTATCTGCCGGTCGCGCATATGATCTAGTTACGGAAATAGTTAGAAAGAATCTGATCGCTTGTAAGATTAGCGGTAGCGCCGTTCAATGAATCCAGTTTAGACTTTGCTTTCAGTACCGGGTCTATAGTAACATACTCCAGCATGGTTTTCATCATTGGCTTCTTCTTAATGGAAATGGTATCATGCAGGTACTTTTCCATCATCATGCCGGCAATAGGCGCGGCGTAGGTGCCCCCGTAGCCGGAGTTCTCCACTATAACGGCAATGGCTATCTTAGGATTATCGCGGGGGGCAAAGGCTACAAAGAACGCGTGGTTCTTCATTTTCTTTAGCTCTCCGTTCACAATAGCATTGTTCTGTGCTGTACCGGTTTTACCGCAAACAATCACCCCATCTATCTGGGAGTTACGCCCGGTACCGCTTTCCACCACATCCTCCATACCCAGTATTACTGAGCGGTACACGGTATCCGTTACTTTAGCCACAGTATGTTTTTCCTTGTATTTCTTCAGCAGGTCGGTATCATCATTATCTATGCTTTGCACAAAGTGCGGCAGAAAATAAAAACCGTGGTTGGCAATAATACACATGGCATTGGCCATTTGCATGGGCGTTACGGCTACCGCTCCCTGTCCCATACCCACATACAGCTCAGAGCAGGAGTTCCACTGGCCGTTGTAGCGTTTGTTCATACCAATGGTATCAATGGCATAACCGGGGTATTCACCCGGTATATCAATACCCAGGCGGTGGCCCAGGCCAAAAGAGGTCATGTAATCATACCAGCGCTGGTGGCCTTTTTTCACACTGCCCCATTTACGGCTGTCCACCTCCAGGCGGTACAGGTTCACAAAGTAGGAGTTGCAGGAGTGGGAAATGGCCAGGCGCAGGTTAGCGGCATGGCCTGCCTCACTGTGCTCGCAGGCAATAGAGCGTCCGCAGGCCGTGTAGGCGCCGTGGCAGGGATAACCGAAGCTGGGGGTAATGATGCCTTCATCCAGCGCTACCAGCGCAGTTAAAGGTTTCATGGACGATCCCGGCGGATAGGTACCCTGTATGGCGCGGTTAAATAAAGGTTTGGTAGTATCTACAAAAAGTTTGCTGAAGTTGCGGGCGCGGTAAGAACCGGTAAGCAGGTTCGGATCAAAGGTAGGGCTGCTAACCATGGCCAGGATGCCGCCGGTTTGCGGGTCAATAGCCACTACGCTGCCTATTTTGTTACGCATCAGCCTTTCGCCCAATACCTGCAGGTCTATATCCAATGACAGGCGCAGGTTTTTCCCGGCAATAGCCGCCGTATCAAACTCCCCTTTTTCATATGCGCCCTGCGGGCGGTTCAGGTTATCTTTTACCAGGTATTGAATGCCACGCTGGCCCATCAGCACACTTTCATAATTCTTTTCCAGGCCGGTCATACCCAGGTAGTCGCCCATCTGGTAAGCGCTGAAGGCCGGCTTGACCAATAATTGCGGGGAAATTTCACCAATATACCCGAGTATGTTAGCTGCGGCGGCATAAGGGTAAGAGCGGATCTGCCGTTGCACCAGCTCAAAGCCGGGCTGGAACAGGTACATGCTTTCCTGTAAGCGGCCAAATATTTCCGGCGGTAACAGCGCTGCAAATACGGACTGGCGTACACGCCCGTTCTTTACAATAGCATTTACAATACGCTTCCGGAACTCTACATTATCTATCTGCAGGATCTGGCAAAGGTAGGCGGTATCAATTTTTTTAACGCTGGCGGGGGTTACCACCAGGTCATACATCACATCATTACGCAGCACGCTGCGGCCCTGCCGGTCAAAGATAATGCCCCTGCTGGGGTACACCACTTTGCGCAGTACGGCGTTGGCATCCGCAAGCTTGGAATATTTCTTTTCCACCACCTGCAAAAAGAACAACCTGGAAACGATGAGCAGCACCATTCCAAGTATGATCAACTGTATAACTCTTCTCCTGGGCTGATTATAAACGGACATCTAACTAAAGCGTGAAGTACACTGATTAAATTACGAATTATTCAATTACAAAATGCGTAGCATTCATGAATGCCATATAAAAATAAATTATGATTATGAATAATTACGAATGATAGACAAGTGATATTAAACTTTATGTCATTTTTAACAACTGCGTATTTCGTAATTATCTTTTTGAAAAGAAAAGCAGCTCGTACAAGACAATCAATACCAGGCTGGCTATGCTGGAAAACACGATCTTCAGCAGCAGGTATCCAAAGTTGCCAAAACCAAACACCTCCAGGGTAAACAGCGCCATGTGATGCAGCACCACCAGTATGGATATGTAGGTCAGGAACTGTGATACGCCCATACTGATCATAGAGGGGGTTTTCATGTTAGTTTCAAAGCCACCCTGGGGAGAAAGTATGTTAATGATAAACGGACGCAGGTACGCCATAAATACACAGGCAAAAGCGTGTATGCCCATGGTGTTCATGAACATATCCAGGCTAAGGCCCATGAGCAATCCCAGCAGCATAACGGCCGGGCGGGGAATGTTAAAAGGCAGCAGCAGAATAAACAACATGTACATCTCCAGGCTTACCAGCTGGTGCACCAGGATCTTGTTCAGCACAAATACCTGTAGCAGCAGTAACAGCACAAAGCGGATGATATTTCGTAACAGGATACTCATTTTGTCAGGCTGTAGATTGAATCTTCCAATTGTTGTTGCTCGTCCTTCAACAGGTTATCGATCACGTACACGTATTGCAGGTTGTAAAAGTTGGTGGCCAGTTTAACGCGTATGCTGTAAGCTGTGCTGGACTTGTCTGACACAGAGATCTCGTCAATATAACCAACAGGTATGTTTTCCGGGAACAGGGAGGAAAAGCCGCTGGTAATAACGGTATCCCCCTTCTGCACCTTTACGCTCCGGGGCACATCCCGCATAATGGCATAACCGGGGTTGGCGCCATCCCAGTACACCGTACCGGTTTCCTTACCTTTAATAAGACGGGCGCTTACGCCAAAGTTGCTGGTGGCAGAGCCAGAGCTTTTAGCCAGCAGAGACAGCACCACCGCATAGTTATCACTTACGCTGCGCACCATACCTACCACACCGGTAGGGCTTATAACGCCCATGTTAGGCCGTATGCCCTGCAGGCGGCCACGGTGAATGGTAATGTAGTTCACCGGCCGGTTCACGGAGTTGTTGATCACCTTTGCCTCGCGGTATAAATACCGGCGCATTTGCGTACCTACTACGCGGTGCAGGGTATCATCGCTGTAAAGGCGGATGGTATCTGTTACCACGCTGTTGCTGGTAAGCATACTGTCAAAGCTGGAGCGCAGCAGGTTATGCAGGCGTGCATTCTCTGACACCAGGCTATCATTGGTGGCTTTTAAATGAAAGTAGTATTGTACGTTATTGTAGCGGTCGTACAGCTTGCCGCTTACATTGTTGGCAGAGTTGAGGTAAGCGGTTTTCTGAAAGTTATTATTCCGGAATACCAGCACAATACAAATCACTTCCAGCAGCAGAAATAAGAAAAAGTTGAAGTAACGCCTTAAGAAAATGATCAGATTACGCACCGTATAAAGTTTTCCAGATTCGGTCCATTTTTGAGCGAAAGGTATAATGTGAAACGTGAAGCGGGGCAGGTGAAGGGCGTGCGAAATGTACTCCTCACCCGTCCATATTCACAAAGAGCTATTGCATCAGGAACGGATATTTACCAACATGCTTTAATGCTATGCCGGTACCTCTTACCACGGCGCGCAGCGGATCGTCTGCTACATGCACGGGTAATTTGATCTTCTGGGTCAGGCGTTTATCCAACCCGCGCAGCAATGCGCCGCCACCGGTCAGGTATAAACCCCTGCGGTAAATATCGGAAGCCAGCTCCGGCGGCGTTGTTTCCAGCGCCTTCAGGATAGCTTCTTCTATTTTAAAAATTGATTTATCTAATGCTTCTGCAATTTCCTGGTAAGAAACCATGATCTGTTTAGGAATACCGGTTACCAGGTCACGCCCGTTCACGGGAATATCATCCGGCGGATTGTCCAGCTCCTTCAGGGCAGAACCTATCTGGATCTTAATCTGCTCAGCGGTTCTTTCACCGATCAGCAGGCTGTGGTAGCGGCGCAGCGCTTCCATGATGTCTGCGGTGAACTCATCACCCGCAATACGGATACTCTGGTCGCAAACGATACCGGCCAGGGCTATTACAGATATACCGGTGGTGCCACCGCCTATGTCAATGATCATGTTACCCACCGGCTCTTCCACATCAATGCCAATACCCAGGGCAGCTGCCATGGGTTCATGAATGAGGAATACCTCTTTGGCGCCTGCCTGCTCGGCAGAGTCACGTACGGCACGTTTTTCCACTTCCGTAATACTGGAAGGGATACAGATGACCATGCGCCAGCTGGGGGAGAATAATGGTTTTTTGGGATAAACCAGTTTTATCATTTCACGGAGCATTCCTTCTGCCGCGTTAAAGTCCGCAATCACACCGTCTCTAAGGGGACGTATGGTACGCAGGTACTCATGCGTTTTCTCGTGCATCATCATGGCCTTTTTGCCTACAGCCACAATTTTGCCGCTTGCTCTCTCTATTGCCACAATGGAAGGTTCATCCACCACTACCTGGTCATTGTGTATTATCAGCGTGTTCGCTGTGCCAAGGTCTATCGCTATTTCCTGCGTTAAAAAGTTAAAAAATCCCATTGTTTGATACGGTCAAATATTAGAGTGCAAAAATGATTAATTCCAACGAATATACGATGCAAAAATTGGATGTTAGAGCAATATACACTTAAATATTAAAAAATCTTATTTATTGTAGAGCGTGCATTGCTAACAGTTGCTCCAAGGACTGATCCGGTATAACGTTGTAAGTTTTAAAAAATTGTCTGAGTAATTAAAAATCAGCTGACTACATCCGTGCTATCGTATCATTATATGAAGGCTGGCGGCCTTTTTACAGAAATTCAAATCCAATATCGTGGCGATAATACTTCCCTTCAAACTGAATGGTACCGGCGGTTTGCCTGGATTGCTCCAGTGCTTCTGCTAAGCTGCCGGCTAAGGAAGTAACCGTTAGTACCCGTCCTCCGTTCGTTAACAGCTGCCCGTTCTGCTCTTTTGTACCGGCGTGGAATACCAGCTGGCCGGGCTGTTGCGCCGGCAAGTTAGTGATCACTTTTCCTTTTTCATAATCTTCCGGGTAGCCTTTTGAAACTAACATCACCGTAGCGGCGGCACGGGCATCTTCCTGTATGGCCTGTGCAGCCAAAGTGCCTTCCTGTACGGCTTTGAACAGCACTACCAGGTCGTTCTGCAAACGGGGCATCACTACTTCCGTTTCCGGATCGCCCATGCGGCAGTTGTATTCTATTACATAAGGATGGCCGCCTACATTGATCAATCCAAAGAAAATGAAGCCATGGTATACAATGCCTTCTGCGGCCAAACCGGCCACTGTAGGCTGTATGATCAGGGTCTCCACCTTTTGCATGAACTCCTTATCTGCAAAGGGTACGGGCGATA
>JGI24740J21852_10000780_pt1 | contig 13963 bp, 8 predicted proteins | sample KBSCornC6_FD_21852 | JGI IMG/M metagenome (IMG submission 21852) | reverse complement strand
TTTTCCAGGGCGCTTCCGGTGGCACAGTGATCATATACCCGGATGGCTCCCGCTCAGTAACAGGCAGCATTGTACAGGCCAATCTTGGCTATCCCTTCTCTTCCGCGGTTTTTGAAGTGGAGGCCAATCCCGGTACGCTCGTCTCAATACTGAATGGACCCAATACAACCCTTAGCGGCAGCAACGGCGGCACACTGACCCTGCAGATAGGCGCTTCCAGCACGGGCAGCCCGTTCATTGCCACTGCCACCCCGCCGTCACGTACGCAGGTGCGCATAGGCGGAACACTGATTGTGGGTAGCCCGCTGGCCAACCCGGTAGGGAATTACAGCGGGACGTTCAATGTAACCTTTATACAGGAATAAAATATGATAAGCAACATCCATAATCTCATACGCAGCAGGTATAGCAGCATAAAAATGCTCTACCTGCTGTTACCGTTATGCTGTTGCCGGATGTTGTTGTATGCGGCGGATGATAAGGAGCCTGAACCGGAACCCATCCTCTTTGAAACCTCTGTATTCCTGGTAGTACAGGGCATTGGCGGACAGGAAATGCCGGCAATGATCAATGGAGATACCGCTTACCTTTCTGTTACGGATGTATTTGATTTTATAAAGGTCAGGAACGACCGCTCAGCTACCGGCGATTCCATATCAGGATATTTCCTGGGTGAGAAAGATCTTTACCTGATAGACCGGGCAAAAAATGAGATACGGTACCGCGATCATGTTTACAGGCTGCACAAAGAGGACCTTGCCATATCAGGAACCTCCATTTTTCTAAGGCTGGAATACTTCGGAAAAGTATTTGGGCTGCCATGCAAATTCAATTTCCGTAACCTTTCCGTAAACATGAACACCAGGTTGGAACTGCCCGCCATCCGGGAAATGCGGCTGGCGCAGATGCGGCAGAACATAAACCGCCTGCAGGGAAAGATGAAAGCAGATACGGTGATCAAACGCGATTACCCGCTTTTCCGGTTTGGAATGGCCGATTGGTCGGTAGTGGCTAACCAGCGTACGCAGGCCAGCGATGTATGGGTGAACCTGGGCTTAGGCGCTACCATTGCAGGCGGGGAGGCCACAGCATCCCTCAACTATAATAACTACGTGCAGCAGCAGGTAACGCCCGACAAAGGGGTAAAAGAGATCCGCCCTTTTGACCAGCGGCAGCAATATTACCGCTGGCGGTATGTAGATAATGACCAGCGCGGCCTGCGGCAGATCATTGCCGGGAAGATCTTCACACAATCCACCGCATCCATCTTTGATCCTGTAGTAGGTGTACAGCTAACCAATGCACCTACTACCTACCGCCGCTCCTTTGGCACTTATACATTAAGCAACATCACAGAGCCCGGGTGGACGGTAGAACTGTACGTGAACAATGCTTTGGTAGATTACACAGTAGCCGATGCCGCTGGTTTTTACACCTTTGATGTGCCGCTGGTATACGGCAATTCACAGATCCGGCTGCGTTTTTATGGCCCCTTTGGAGAAGAGCGTATCCAGGAACAGAACATTAGCGTCCCGTTTAACTTTTTGCCGAAGAATGAATTTGAATACACTGCCAGCGCCGGTTTTGTAGAAGATAGTTTGAACAGCCTGTTCTCCCGCGCACAAATGAATTACGGGGCTACCAGGCATATAACAATAGGCGCAGGAGCGGAATATCTTTCCTCTATTCCCTCAGACAAAGCCATGCCTTTTGTAACCACCTCCATCCGCATGGCCACCAATCTGCTGTTTAACGGGGAATACACGCATAATGTAAGAACACAGGGCATCCTTACCTACCGCACGCGCTCTAACCTACAGGTGGACCTGCAATACACCCGTTATAAAAAAGGACAGCAGGCTATTATCTATAATTTCCGGGAGGAGCGGAAAATAATGCTGGCCAAACCTTTCTTTGGACAGCACTTTTCCATGTTCACACGTTTAACGCTGAACCAATTTGTTTCCCAGGACCTCAAATACACTACTTCGGAGTTACTGTTATCCGGCGCCATATTAAGGGTAGGCACCAACCTTACCACTTATGCAGTATTGGTAGGCAAGGATCAGCCTTTCATTTACAGCAACCTGGGCCTGTCTTTCCGGGTACCCGGCAATTTCCTCGTGATGCCGCAGGTACAATATGCCTACACTGATAACAGGCTGATATCTGCCCGCTGTGAAATAGGAAAATACCTTTTCCGCAACGGTTACCTGAATACATCTTATGAGAGGAACTACAGAAGCCGGATCAGTAATTTCCAGGTAGGCTTACGGTATGATTTTTCTTTCGGGCAGCTGGGCGCTTCCATCCTGCGGGGCAATCACACTACTACTGTAGTGGAATCTGCCAGGGGAAGCCTGGTATATGATGGTAAAACCGGTTATACCGGTGTAAGCAACCGCAGCATGGTAGGCACAGGAGGCGTTATACTGCAGGCATTCCTGGACCTGAACGGGAACGGGCAGCGTGATAAGGGCGAACCCAAAGCGCAGGGGCTCAGTTTATCCGTTAATGGCGGCCGCGTATTCCAGAACCGGCAGGATACTACATTGCGCATACAGGACATGGAGCCTTATACTACCTATTACCTGGACCTGAGCCGTAGTAGTTTTGATAACATTGCATGGCGGGCAAAAAACCCGGTGATCAGTGTGGTGATAGTACCTAATCAATTAAAGCTTATTGAAGTGCCGGTGGTGGTGGTAGGAGAAGTATCGGGCCAGGTGCTTTTGCATGAAAGCGAAACATCAAGAGGCTTAGGCCGTATCCGGGTTTGTTTTTACCGGCCTGATTCCAGCATGGCGGCCAGCACCTTAACAGAAACGGATGGCTTCTTTAACTATATGGGATTACCTCCCGGATCATATACCGCCCGGATAGATCCGGAACAATTAAAAAAATTAGGGTTGCACTCTACCCCTCCTTCCCTTCCATTTCGTATTGCGGCAAACAAAGAAGGCGATGTAATAGACGGGCTGCGGTTTATAGTGGAACGTGAAGCCGGCGCAATCGGGAAAGCGTGGTAGCTGGATCTATCACCTGATACAGCGTACAGAAAAAGCCCTTGGCTTTTCACCATCCTTTTGAATAAAAAGCTTTCCACTGCCTTTGCCAAAGTTGCAATACCATGCAAGGGCTGTATCACTTGCTGTTGCGGTCCAATAAAATCCATGTGCTTCCAGCCGGGTATATCTATTATCAGCCGGTTCAGCGCCACCTCCCAATAAAGTATTGAACCCTGCATTACCGCCATCTAACAGCGCTTTGAAAACGGTGCGGCCACTATCATTGGAATCGCCATAAATTCCACCATAATATTTAGCCAGTTGTTTCCATTCTTCATGGGTGGGCAAACGCCATTCTAATTTTACACAATTTTCACATTTTATTAGCAAATGGTTTGAAATTTCACCATTAATTTGGCGCTGTTTTAAAAAACAATTCTACTGTAGGAAAAGTAAATAGCTGTTATCTCATAAAGGACATAATTATTATTTATTAATTCTATGATAGCGATTTCAACCACCGGAAAACTGTATCGGCAGCTTATGCAGCTGCGCCCACATCTCCTGCTTTTAAGTCTCTCTTTACCCTTGCTAAGCGCACGCCAGGCAGCTGCACAAACAGCCAGCCGTTCAGCGCCGCCTTTTACCGCAAGGCTCATGAACCTGGAAGCCGCTGCCAACACCACGTTCACCTACAATGCACAATTACGCAATGCGGCCCCTGTACCCCGTATCTTCCGGCTTTCAGGCAGGGTGCCTGAGGGTTGGGGCATTTCCTTCAAAGTAGAAGGCATGCAGGTAACTTCCATTAACATTGATTCAGGCCGAACGCAGGACATACAGGTAGAGATCAGTCCCACGCCGGAAGCAAAGCCGGCGAAGTACGACATTCCCCTGGTGGCGGTAACCGGCATGGATTCTTTGAAACTAGCCCTGGAAGCCGTGGTAAAGGGCACCTACAATGTGCAGCTGACAACACCTACCGGCAGGCTCAGTGATGATGTAACGGAAGGCAGCCGTAAAGAGATCCGCCTGGTAGTGAAGAACATGGGAACCATTCCGCTTGACAATCTAACCCTGTCGTCCCAAACGCCCAGCCAGTGGCAGGCCTCCTTTGAACCGGCTACCATTGCGCAGCTGGCCCCGGGGAAGGAAGCGGAAGTGATAACTACCCTGCAGGTACCTGATAAAACCATTGCAGGCGACTACGTTACCAACTTCACCGTTAAGAATAATTATTCCACCGCTACGGCATCCTTCCGTATGACAGTAAAGACCTCCCTGCTTACGGGATGGATAGGCATACTGGTGATATTACTGGCGCTGGGAGCTGTTTATTACCTTATTCGTAAATATGGCAGGAGGTAACAGGCTATGGAACAACCAATCATTGAGATCCATGGGCTAACCAAACAATATGGTTCCCTGAAAGCGGTCGATGATCTGCACTTGGCCATACATAAGGGAGAGGTTTTTGGCCTGCTGGGCCCTAACGGTGCAGGCAAATCCACCACTATCCTGATGCTGCTGGGATTAACCGAACCTACCGCCGGCGAAGCACGTATCTGCGGGGTGAATGCTTCCCGTAATCCTATCTATGTAAAAAAGAAGGTAGGTTATATGCCAGATAATGTTGGCTTTTACAATGACCTTACTGCGTTGGAAAACCTGGTATATATAGGACGGCTCAACGGCATCCCGGAAAAGGAGGTGAAAGCGCGTGCCGGCGACATGCTGCAGCAAGTGGGCCTGGAAGATGCTTTGCATAAAAAGGCAGGCACCTTTTCCCGTGGCATGAAACAGCGTTTAGGCCTGGCCGATGTGCTGATCCGGCAACCGGAGGTGATTATTCTGGATGAACCTACCCTGGGCATAGACCCAGCCGGGGTAAAGGATTTCCTGGAGCTGATCCGGCAGCTGAACCAGCAGCAGGGAATGACGGTCCTGCTGTCGTCCCACCATCTTCACCAGGTACAGCAGATCTGTAACCGTGTAGGCATTTTCGTGGGTGGCCGCCTGCTTACGGAAGGCAACATTGAAATGCTGGCCGCTAACCTGTTCAGATCATCACCCTATGAGGTACGGGTAACTGTTAAAAAGCTGCCGGAACAAACGGCGCTGCTGCAGGAGCAGCTGCTGGCGCTGCCTGCCGTGAAGCAGGTCACCTTATCCGGCAACAGCGCAGAGATTGCGGGACAGGAAAATATTACGCCTGAAATTGTGCGTTTATTCGTGCACGGTGGATATGATGTAACCAGCGTACAGGAGCGCACTTACGGCCTCGATGAGATCTATCAACGTTATTTTGAAAATAATCTAAAGGAAAATATTCCCAATGAAAGGTCAACCGGCTTTTTTAAAAGGTCTTTTACCGGCAAATGGAGGAAGCAATAATGCCAGCCCATTTTCTGTAATGGTACGGAAGGAAGTGGCAGACCAGGTACGCAGCTGGCGGTTCATTATACTGGCCGGGCTTATACTGGTTACCTTCCTGGGATCGCTGTACATATCGCTTACCAACATTGGCAGGGCCACCGCCAATCCGCAGGATCCTGACAGGTTATTCCTTTATCTGAAATTGCTGACCATCACAGACGGATCGTTACCACCCTTCCATGTATTTATTGGTTTCCTGGGGCCTTTGCTTGGCATTGCCCTGGGCTTTGATGCCATTAATTCAGAGCAGTCCAATGGTACGCTGATCCGCCTCATGGCACAGCCCATTTACCGGGATTCACTGCTGAATGCAAAGTTTATGGCCTCCCTTATTGTGGTCAGCATTTTATTCTTTTCACTCAGTCTTTTAATGATCGGCGGCGGGCTTATAACAACCGGTGTTAAGATGGAGCCTGCGGAGTTTATAAGGATCATGTGCTTCACTGCCCTTAGCGTGATCTACATTGCCTTCTGGCTGAACCTCTCCATTCTTTTATCCGTGAAGTTCCGGCAAACGGCCACTTCCGCGCTAACCGCCATTGCTATCTGGTTATTCTTTACTGTTTTTTACCAGATCCTTTTAAGGATCGTTGTAAGCGCGTTCCTTCCTGATCCCGGTACGCTGAGCCAGGAACAAGTGGCATCATACAATGGCGTGATCATTACCATCATGCGGCTGGTACCCAGCCAGCTGTATACGGATGCCACTACCACCCTGCTCATGCCTTCTGTGCGCAGCCTGGGACCGCTTACAATGGAACAAATGGCCGGCGCCATCCCCTCACCCTTATCCATACGGGAAAGCCTGCTGGTGGTATGGCCACAGGTAAGCGGGCTAATAGCGGCAACAGTAGTGTGCTTTGCGCTTTCTTATTATTTATTCATGAGAAGGGAGATCAGGACCTGAAATAAAAGAAAAAGGCCGTTCATTGAAACGGCCTTTTTTACACCAGCATATTCAACACTGTTTTTCAATCACAGCAGTTCAATTTAAACACCATCATTTCTCAAACCAATTCTTTACATTTAACTGTTAAACTCCCCTACCCGGATGGTTGAGATCTTCGATAATATCAGGAAGCTGTACAACTTTAGCGGCCCTTGCCCGGAGCTGGCTGATTTCATTGAATTTTTCTCTGAATCCTCTCCTGCAGCCACCAGCCGGCATGCAGCCAATGAATGTTTTACAGTAAAAATGTTCCCCAGCTGGACGCCCACCATCTGGATCAACCTGGGCGCACCCTATCATTTGGTTACCGGCAAAGATTGCCATATGATCCGCCCTGCGGATGATGTACTTGTTTTAAGGGACGCTATTGTAACCCGGTATAACCAGCCCTCAGATCATATCTTCACGGTTAAGTTCTTCCCCGGAGGTCTGGAACGTATCTTAGGCATCACCCAGGTAAAATTTATCAGCCAGGTAGTGGCATTAAAGAACATTATGCCCGAAACGCTTATTCAGCAGGTTAAAACAGCCGCTTCCTTTGAGCAGCGGATGGCGCTGTTGCAGCAATACTTCCTGCTGAATTATGCCCGGAAAAAAAGAAAGGATCATTACATACAGCTGGTAAAGGATAGCATTGATCTTTACCATGGCGGCAGTATGCAATACAATACCGGTGAAACAGCAGAAAAAATGTTTGTGACCTCTAAAACCATCAACCGGTATTTTAATAATATCATAGGTATCAGTCCTAAAAAATACTTTTCCATTCTGCGTGCAAGAACGGCTTTAACAGCTTATGTGGCTAATAAAAAAGCCTTTGTACCCTGCGACTATGGCTATTATGATATGAGCCATTTTTACAGGGAAATGATCCGCTTCACCGGTCAGAGTATGAGCGGCCCGCTTTAAAATGTCCGTTTTTTACCTTCCATATTCCCGCCCGCCTTTCTACTTTTGGTTAAAACAGCTCCCGGATGAAACCAGTACTCCTGATGTTTATAGCTTTTTGTTGCTGCCTGACGGTTGCCCGTTCACAGCAAAAAGCGCCAGCCATTGTTCCCTGTGCCTGCCCTGTTAAAATAGACAGCAGCTTTAAAACCCGCTGCGGTTACCTGGTAGTGCCGGAGAACAGGAAAAAGAATAATGGAAAAACTATTCAGCTCCCCTTTATTGTGGTGGAAAGTAAAAACCCGCATAAAAGGAAGGATCCGCTGTTTTTCACTACCGGCGGGCCCGGAGGCAGCTCACTGGGTTGGGCAAGAGGCGCTGCCGGCAGCAACATTATTAATGACAGGGATTGTATTGCATTTGAACAAAGGGGCACCAATTACGCCCAGCCTAACCTCTACGGCCCCGCGTTGTCTAACGCCATTCAAACCGCTTACAGGAAGAACCTTAATAAAGACAGCATGATGATTGAAGGCGTAAAGCAATACAGGAAAGACCTGGAAGCCAGGGGCATTGACCTTTCCGCTTATAATACAGATGAAACGGTTGCAGATATTCACGACCTGCTGAACAGTTTACAGATCGACTCCGTTAACCTCTTCGGTATTTCTTACAGCGGCGGCCTTATGCTGGCTGTTTTACAACATGATCCTTCCCGTATCCGGTCTTTGATCCTGGATTCCCCGCTGCCCACCTTTGTGCACATTGACGAAGATGAACCGGCTAATTTTAATGAAGCGCTTAACCTGCTGTTCGCACGTTGTGAAAGGGATTCAGCAGATAAGGTTTTGTATGGCCACCTGAAAGAAAAATTCCAGCAATATTTTACCTCTATTGCAGGAAAGGTCTTTTACATTCCTTACCTGGAAAAGGGAACCACAGATACTATCAACATTCAATACACCCGGAACGATCTGCTGGATATTGTGCAGAACTATCTTTCAGGTGAGCGGAAAGAGTTAGCTTTTGTTGTTACAGAACTCATTAAAGGCAACCATCACGACTATATAAAACAGCTGCTGGACGATCTGTTCCAGTATGGCCGGGGCCCTTCCGGCATGCGGATCTCCGTGTACTGCGCAGACCAGGCAGCCTATAACCATGAAAACGTGATACGGCAGCTTTATAATGCCTACCCTTACATGGAGGGCTATCATATTAATGATGTGTACAACGCCCTCTGCGATTGCTGGGCATCATCCCCTATTAAGGCCAGCACCAAGCAACCCTTTTATTCCAATAAGCCGGCATTGCTGGCCGATGGAGAGCTGGATAATGCCTGCAGGCCGCTTTACATTGATATGATCCATCACTACATGCCAAACAGCCAGCGGCTGCTGTTCACTAACCGCGGGCATGGCGTAGGTGGCAGGGACTTTCAGTATTTCATGCAGCAATTCCTCAATGATCCGTATAAAAAAGTGGAGTCTGCGAAAAGTGATATTGTTGTTTATTGAATAACATCAATAAACAGAAGCAGGCGGCAATTCATCCGCATTTGCAAAAGCCCGTTTAAATTCCGCCTGGTATTTACGCGCCGCGGTTGTTTTATGCTGCATCCTGAGGCTTTGATACAAACCCAGCAAAGACCAGCCATTACCGGGATTAAAAACCAGGTCCTGCCGGTATACTTTCTCTGCCCTGGATGCCTGTTTCATTTTCAGCAAATGCGCGCCTAAAAAATGACGTGCAGGTATGGGCCATTCCTTCGGCTCCCGGTATATCAGCTCATCCTCGTATGCCACGGCTTTTTTCAGCGACTGCGCTGCTGCATCCATCCTGCCCTGTGCAGCAAACAGCTCGCCTTCCAGTATAGTAGCGGCAATTTTTGCGCAGCCCAGCGGCGCGTTGAAAGGAAGGTTCCGCACCGGCAGGGAGCTGTCTGTTAACAATCCCTGCAGCCCCTGTAGATGGCGGGCCGCAGTGGCCGTATCATGCAGCTTAAGGGATGCCAGCCCTTTCCCGAAATGGTCCAGCAACAGGGCGTAATGAAGGTCTGCACCTGGTTCCGGCATAGCGGTAACCACGTCCCATTTGCCGGATCTTATTGCCGTGAACATGGGCATCATGTATAAATATTGAAAAAAGGTATTAGACAAACGCGCCCTGTAATCTGTTGCGAAAATATTATGCAGCTGCCCGGCCATCTCGCTGCCCCTTTCGTACATGTTTGCATTCATAGCACAGAAAGATCCTACGGCATTAAAATGGGTTAAGCTGAATACACCCAGCTTCAGGTTCGGCGCCATTACATCATAGCTCGTTTGTAATGCGGCAGCGGCCTGGTTTACCTCAACGCCTTTTGCATACAGGCCATTGCGCTGGTACATGTGGCTTGACATATGCACCATATGAGATACCCCCGGCATAGTCCCTTTCAGCACATCTGCATTATGCAGCGCTTTTTCAGGATGCAGGGACGCTTCAACCAGGTGTATCTGGTAATGCAAAGCTGCCGGGTGGTCAGCATGCGCCTTCAGGATCTCATCACAATAATTCACCAGCTCTCCGGTCCATGCTTTTGGCGTACCGTCATTGTTCCAGAAATCCCAGGTATGTTCCAGCATTACGGCATCCACATACAAGGCTTTTATATCTGCATCACCGGGATATTTTTTTACCAGGGCAGCCAGGGATACTGCATAGGCACGGTTTAGCTCACTCCGTTTACTATCGGCCGTATCGGTTGAATATCTTTTATTAATGGCATTTACCAGGTCTTTCTCCTTTTCCGTGCTGTTGCCGGCTGTTTGGTTCATTTGCGCCAGCACCGGTAAAACAGCAGCCGGCATTTTATAAACGTAGCTGTTATAATAGGGCCCCATGGATAAGGCCTGGCCCCAGTAGGCCATTGTACAGGAAGGATCATGCCGGGCAGCTTCCTTAAATGAAGCAAGTGCTTCGGTAAGGTGATAGCTGTAGTACATATTCAGCCCCTGGTTAAAAAAGAGCTGGGCGCTGTCGCTGCTGGTATGTACCCGGTAGCTGTACTTGCCCCATCCTGGAAAAACCGGTGCATATTTTCCGCTTGCATCCGGCCGTAGATCCAGGTTGGCCGCGGGCGCACAGCTAATGAAGCTGCGGTTATCCGGCAATACCAACCCATTGTTTGGCCGGTCAGCAATGAACCGGAAAGAAAGTATTCCTAAAAGTAAGAAGGCTGATCCCAGGAATAAAAAGTGAACTTTCATAATAACCAGGTTTGTTATTAAGTTAGATGTTGGCTGTTGCTTTAACAGGCAATTGCCTGTACCTGCTTTTGAGGTTAGTTTGTTATACCAGGCCGTATTGTAAGTTAGGCAGTTTTTGCCATATGATGTTACCTTAACATTAATTCTGTTTCAGAAAGCCCTCCTGTACGTGCAGGAGGGCTTTTTATCATGTGAAAAATTGGTTATATTGCAATACTACTATCTGACCCAATTAGAAAAACCGTCCTTCACCCCCAAACCCTGTAAGGACCTGTCGTAATCGCTAAAAAAGTAAATCGTTATGCTGGTTAGTAACAAGCATTTTACGCCGGTGATTGGTCTTGATATTCACATTGTGCTGATATTAGGCGTTCCTGTTCCTTTGCCGCACCCCTACATAGGCTTTGTAGTAGACCCAATGGATTACATTCCATTCATAGGCGCCACTACCAAGATCAATCATGTGCCCCGCGGCAAAAGCGACACCAGCGGCATCCTGATCATCCTGTTTCACATTCCCATGGGCGGCCCTTTCCTGTTGGCGCCCATGATAGGCCACGATTCCGTAAACTTTTTCGGCAGCCAGAAAACCAAGGTGGAAGGCAATCTCATGAGCCCCTCCGGCTACATGATGATGACCTGTAACGATATAGGCATGCCGCTCTCCATAAAACCGGGCAAAAAGTTCAAGCCCATTCCCAGCATGTACCTGCCTACCTCCTATTCCATACCGGTTTCTTTTGGTAAGCCGGTAATAGTAGGTGGTCCCTATGTGCCGGATTGGGCCGGGGCTTTATTGAACATAGTCATGTCTTTTGGATTTGGCGCATTAATGAAAGGCCTGGGAGCTGCCGGTAAAAAGCTGGCCACCAAATTTAACCATGCATTAAAAGGGAAAATAGGCAGCAATAAGCTGAGCAAATTCCTGTGTAAAAAAGGCCTTGAACCGGTGGACCTGGTGCAGGGCATTGTAATCTATGACGGTACTGATTTTGAGCTGCCCGGCCCCATTCCCCTGAAATGGACCCGCTCCTGGAACAGCGATAGCGCATTTACCGGTGTATTAGGCCATGGTACACACCTGGGCTACGACATGCGCATCCGGGAATTTGCCGCGGAAAATGCTACCGTAGTGCTGCTGGGCGATGGCCGCAGCGCCGTGTTTGAACCACTGCCCTACACAGGCAATACAGATTACAACCGCCATGAGAAATTAACCCTTACCCGTACTGATCTGGAAGAATACCAGGTGCTGGATCATACAGAACGCTTGTATTATCATTTCCGGAAAGTGCATCCACTGGATGATGAATACCGCCTGTATGCCATCCGCAACCAGGCCGGTTTCATGATCAGCTTCCACCACAACAGCAAAGGCCACCTGGTGCAGGTAATAGACAGCGCCGGGCGTCAGCTGCAGGTAACCAATGATCCGCAGGGCCGCATCACCAGCGTAACTGCACAGCACCGTGGCACGCAGCAGCTCATGATCCGCTATGCTTATAATGAAGCCGGCGACCTGGACGCCATTACCGATGCGCTGAACCAAACTACCCACATGCGGTATCACAACCACCTGATGGTAGCAAAAACAGACCGTAACGGGCAATCCTTTTACTGGGAATATGATCATAAGGCCCGGTGTATCCACAGCTGGGGCGAGGGCGGTGTTGCAGAAGGCTGGCTGGAATACCATCCGGAAAAGGGTTATAACCTATTCACCAATTCACAGGGCAATACTACCACTTACTACTACACGCCGGACTTTGTAGTAAACCAGGTAAAAGATCCCATGGGTAATTCAAAATTCTTTGAATACACAAATGATTTTGAAATATACCGGGAGATAGATGAAGAAGCTAACGTTACCGGCTATACTTACGATGAACGCGGCAACCGCACCGGCATTGTACAGCCGGATGGCAGCGCCGCCACTTTCAATTACGACGCTGCAGACAGGCTGGTATTAGCCACCAATGCCCAGGGCGCTGCCCGTACCTACATTTACTATAAAACAGGCAACCACATAGGCCTGGTGCACACCATCACAGAAGCAGACGGCAGCATCCAGATCTTCCGCTATAATGAGCACAACCTGCTGAAAAAAGTGGAAAATGAACACGGGCAGCAAACCCTGTTGGAGTATGACCAGGATCACAACCTCACCGCATTAACCCTGCCGGATGGCAACCGCACCTTATGGGAGTATGATGCCTGGGGTAAATGCACCCGCACTGAAAATCCCCTGCATGAGCAGCAGTATTTGCATTATGATGCACTAGGCCGTATCACAGCCATGGAGCAGGCAGATGGCAACCAGGTTACTTTCCGCTATAATGCTTACGGGAAAATACTGGAAGCCACAGACCGTAACCAGCATGTAAAATTCACCTACACACCGCTGGGCAATATTAAAGTACGGGAAGAGAACGGGACCAAAGTACATTTCATGTACGATAAGGAGGAACTTCTCACCGGCGTAGTGAATGAGCACGGGGAAACCTACCGTTTCAGCAGGAATAAACGCGGCGATATTATCCAGGAAACCGGCTTTGACGGCGCCATACGCCAGTATGAACGGGACAATACCGGCAGGATCACCAAAATACTGCGGCCCGGCAAACGCTGGAGCATTCATGAATATGACTACAACGGAAACCTTACCCGCACAGAGCATAGTGACGGTACCTGGGAAACCTTCAGTTACAACCGCAGCGGCCAGGTGATAGAAGCCGCCAATGAGCACAGCACCATTAAGCTGCAGCGGGATATCATGGGGCGCGTAACGGAAGAAGAGCAGAACGGTTACAAAGTATCCGGCAAATACGATCGCAATGGCCGCCGCAAACAGGTGCAAAGCACATTGGGCGCGCTCCTGGAATTTCAGCGGAATGATAATGGCAGCATAACCAGCATACAGGCTAATGCACCCGGCATAAACACACCCTGGATCTTAAACATACAACATAACCAGTTAGGCCTGGAAACGGAATACACATTTCCCGGGCAGGTACAAAGTATCTGGAATTATGGGAAAGCAGCCCTTCCGGAAAGCCATACCGTGAAGGTAGCGGACCACGACACGCTGCGCAGCCATTACCGCTGGGGGCCTGACCTGCACCTGAAGCAGATCATTAACGGGCTTACCCACGGCACTACCCAATACCGGCACGATGATGCTGGCAACCTGGTATGGGCGCAGTATGAAGATGGTAAGGAAGATCACCGCACAGCGGATAAAGCAGGTAACATTTATAACAGCACGGATCGTAAAGACCGGCATTATGGCCCTGGTGGCAAGTTGCAGGAAACAGAGAGCAGCAAATATCATTATGATGAAGAAGGCAACCTGGTAAGGAAGATCACCCGCAACCCTGCCGGCCTGAATAATGTATGGGAATATGAATGGTATGGCAATGGCCTTTTAAAGC
>JGI24740J21852_10000777_pt1 | contig 13999 bp, 10 predicted proteins | sample KBSCornC6_FD_21852 | JGI IMG/M metagenome (IMG submission 21852) | reverse complement strand
GTGCCCAAAGCTGCGCCCCTGGCGGCATTCACCACTCTGTCAAAAACGCTGCGCACAATGTCCCGGTCCACGTTGCGCACATAATAATATACTTCTGCAAAATCAGGCACTACGTTAGGGGCCTTACCGCCGTTGGTAATTACATAGTGTATGCGGGTAGAGGAGGGGATGTGTTCCCGCATCATGTTCACCATATTATCCATAGCTTCTACGCCATCCAGTGCAGAACGGCCTTTTTCCGGTGCGCCTGCTGCATGGGCGGAGAGGCCATAGAAGCGGAATTTAGCGCTGATGTTGGCCATGGTGCGGCCCGTCATAATCCCGTTATTGTCGCCGGGATGCCAGTGGATCACGGCATCCACCTCTTTGAACAAACCGGCACGTACCAGGTACACTTTGCCGGAGCCGCCTTCTTCTGCCGGGCAGCCGTATACTTTAACGGTGCCTTTCAGCTTACCGTCGGCTATGAGTTTTTTCAGTTCTATGCCGGCTGCTACAGAGGCCACACCAAATAAATGATGCCCGCAGCCATGCCCGGCGATGCCGCTTTTAGGCTGCTTTTCCGGTACTGCTTCCTGCGCCAGGCCGGGCAATGCATCATACTCTGCCAGGATACCGATCACCGGTTTACCGCTGCCATAGGTGGCTACAAAAGCGGTGGGAATGCCTGCTACGCCGGTATCTACACTAAATCCATTGTCTTTCAGTGTTTGCTGCAGCAGGGCGGTGCTTTTATATTCTTTATAACCTACTTCTGCATAGTTCCATATTTGCAGTTCGGTTTTTTTGTAGAAGTCGTATTGCGACTGTATGTCTGTAATAGCAGTCTGTTTCAAAGCGGCCGTACCCTTTTGCTGTGCCAATACTGCAGAGGAAACCAACAGGGAGGCACCGCCCAGCAATAGCAGGAAATTTTGTTTCATAGTTGCGACATTTTATTGAATAATAGTGGTTTGGTTATGTAATACAGGTATAACATACCTGCATCCTCAAACCGTTTTCCTGGAAGGGAATGCTGTAAACGGCGTAGAAAGATTTTGGTTTGTGTTCTTTTCGTATAGGGTACGTAACCCGGTGACTAAATAACAAACAATTTCTCTCATTTTCATCTCCCAGGCATACATATTTATAAAGCTAAAATGAAGAAAGAGGTGCTTCCGGAAGACGCCAAATTGCCCTTTTATGACATGAATAAGAGATGTGGATATCTTTAATGTGGATAAATGTTACACGTGGAACATTTTAAAAAATCATAACTAATTGTATTTCATTGTACAACTAATATGTGAATAACTCTGCTGTGGAAAACATATTTTGGTGTGAATAACTGTAAGTGTCTTTTTCATGTTTGATGGGCATTCCGGGCAGGATAACCCTGCAAAAGGGTTATTTGTGCTGTATTTTCTGTAGAAAAGGATCATTTATTGGTAAACGGCCCTGCTAAAATTTACAGCAGCGCTTTCCAGGGGCAGCTATAGAATTATACAACTAAACGGGCCTGTTATTTAATATGGCGGTTATTTATTACTTGTTGCTTATGGCATACGGATGTTCCATTTTGGCGTTACGCCGGCATATTTTTCTCTGAAGAGGTTTGTTGCACAGGCGCATATAAAGAATATATCTTTGCGTTGTATATTCGCGTTTACCTGTTACTTGTCATTTTTACACTTAAAGCGTTCATGAAAACACTGATTTGCACTACGCCCGGGCAATTTGCCTACGGAGAAAAGGAAAGACCTGCTCTAACAAAAGGCCAGGCTATCATCAAAATAAACCGCATTGGCATTTGCGGTACGGATCTGCATGCATTTGAAGGCACCCAGCCTTATTTTGAATATCCCCGCATTTTAGGGCACGAGCTATCCGGTGAGTTAGTGGAGGCCGATGATGCGCCCGGGTTTGAAAAGGGCGAAGCCGTAACCTTTATACCTTATTTTAATTGCGGTACCTGTATTGCCTGCCGCTCCGGCAAACCCAATTGCTGTACCAGCCTGAAAGTATGCGGTGTGCATGTGGACGGGGGCATGGTGGAGTATTTGTCGGTACCCAGCCATACGCTGGTACACGGACAGGGACTTTCTTTTGATGAGCTGGCGCTGGTAGAGCCGCTGGCCATTGGCGCGCATGGCGTACGCCGGGCCGCTGTACAACCGGGCGAGTTTGTGCTGGTGGTAGGCGCCGGCCCTATTGGCCTGGGCATTATGGAATTTTCCCGTATTGCCGGCGCACAGGTAATTGCCATGGATATTAATGAACACCGCCTGGCATTCTGTAAAGATAAATTACAGGTGGCCCATACAATAAATGCTACTTCTGCCGATGTAATGGAGCAGCTGAAACAGCTCACTAACGGCGACATGCCTACGGTGGTAATAGATGCTACCGGCAGCTTAAAAGCTATTCAGAACGCGTTTCAATATATGGCCCATGGCGCCCGCTATGTACTGGTAGGGTTGCAGAAAGGGGAGATCAGCTTCTCACATCCTGAATTCCACAAACGGGAATCAACCCTTATGAGCAGCCGCAATGCCACCCGTGAAGATTTTGAGCATGTAATAAGCTCCATGAAAAAAGGACTGGTAAAACCGGCCACTTACATTACCCACCGCGTGAGCTTTGATGCAGTAAAGGATAATTTTGAAAGCTGGCTGGATCCGGCGAATGGCGTGATCAAGGCGATGGCATCTTTGTAATTACGAATCAGGTTCCCCATGTTTTAAATTTGAAATTATTCACTTGTATGAGCATCAAAAAAATAATTTCAAGATATACCAGGTACAACCACTGGGCTAATGAAGAAATGACCAAATGGCTGAAAACATTAGGGGATAACCTGTTTTATAAAGAAACACCCTCAAGTTTTGGCAGTATACATCTTACCGTGCAACACATGATCGATGCGCAAACCTTTTGGTTTGCCATTATAACTGAAGCGGATGTTACAAAGCTTGATGAATCCATAAGATCTGACACCACCGATAGTATTATTAATGACCTGCTGGCAGGCTCGCAACAAATGATTGATAAATACGGGTCATATACCGAAGATGAACTCTTGAAGCAGCTGCCGGCAACGGATATGATTAAATGCCGGTACGAATATATTTTGCACGTGATCAATCATAACTCTTATCACAGAGGCCAGATTGTTACCATGAGCCGCTGTCTGGGTGTTGTAGATAATATACCTGTCACGGACTATGATGTCTTTCTTTGGTTGGAGCATTGAAATATAGGCTTGCTTTGTACCATTCTCTCTATCTTCGCTGCATTCAATCCGTAATTAAAATGAACCGTTTCCTCCTCTACGCCTCCTGCCTCCTCCTCTGGGCCTGTAACGGCAAACAATGCGGTAAAGCAACCGTGGCAGATAAAGCAACTGATTCACTTCACACCGCTGAAAAATGGCAGGGCGTGATCCATGCCGTTACCTGCCAGGATATTGATGTGCAGCTTACCTTTACCCGCGCACGCGGCGCAGATACCGGCACCTACGAAATGAGCCAGCACTGCCGGGAAAACGATAATACCTTTACAGATAGCGGCACCTGGCAGGTGAAAAAAGGGAAGGAGATGATCTATATGCTGCAAAGCAGGAACGATGGTACCTCCCACAACTACGGCATTAACGGTAACCGCCTGCTGGAGCTGGATGCAGACCGCAAAGAAGTGGATAGCTATTACCTGGAGAAAGTAGAGTAGCAGCGCCTTAATTAAATATCCCCTACCTTTACGGCCGTAATCCGTGAACATAGAATGGGGGGCCAACATCTACAAACCGCTTTTAGGCGCAATTCCACAATACTGTTCTTATGCCTGTTAATAATGGCGGTAATACCTGTCCGCGCACAGCAGCCGGTAGCCATCAGCAATGAGCTGGAACAGCATATTTTTACTTTTGGAGAGATCGAATACCTGCACGATCCATCCGGCACCCTTACCATTCAGCAGGTTAGCAGCCCGGCCTTTAATGGTTTTACACCCAATAGGCAAAGCACCCCGCAAAATCATCAGTTAGGAAAAGTATACTGGTACCGCATCAGAATAAAAAATGATCCCGCGGTAAAAAAGCATTTCATCCTGGAATACTTTGACCAGACCATTGATGAGCTGACAGCCTACATGCCGGGTGCTGACGGGCATTTCCGGCAGCTGCAAATGGGCGATCAATACCCTTTTCAACAACGCCTGTTCCTGCACAAGAACTTTGAGCTGGACCTGGATAACAGCACGGCAGGGGAGCAGGTGTATTACTTCCGCATCCGCTCTGCACAAATAGCGGACGTGATCATTGTGCTGCGCTCCGTAAACAAATTTGTAGGGTACGCCCTCAACGAATACTTCACCTTCGGGATCTTTTATGGTATGATCCTGATCTTCAGCTTTTACAACCTGATCATGTTCCTGGCCGTACGGCAGCGACAGTATTTATATTATGTATTGTATAACCTGAGCGTGGCGCTGTACGAGATGTGTACGGATGGTATCGCTTATCAATACCTGTGGCCGCACGCCCCTGCCTGGAACCAGTATGCCTTTGCCGTGCCATTATGCTGTATGAGCATTTTTGCCCTGCTGTTCACCCGCAAGCTGCTGTATGTAAGGTCAAGGGCGCCCTTACTGAATAAGATCATCATGGGCATTATTGCCGCCCGCGTATTATTCTTCCTGGCGGCCCTGGTGCTGGACCGCACCTGGTTCAATTACAAGTTTATAGAAATGCTGCCGCTGGCCGTTGCTTTTGGCACCGGCATATATATATGGAGGCGGGGATACCGGCCGGCCCGTTTTTTTGTGCTGGCCTACAGCTTCCTGTTCGTGGGATTTATGCTCAAGTTCTTTATTATGCTGGGCTATGAGTGGCTGAACTTTGGAGTGATCAGCTATTACAGCCTGAGTTTTTGCTTTATCCTGGAAATGTTCTTCCTGTCCTTTGCCATTGGCGATAAAGTGCGCCTGCTGAAAAAGAAAAAGGATAAGGCGCAGCGGCAGATCATTAGCCAAATGACGGAGAACGCCCGCCTGAAGGATACCCTGAACCGGGAGCTGGAATCGCAGGTAAAGGAGCGCACCCGGGAGCTGTTTGAAAAATCAGAGCTGATTGCCCAGCAGAATGAGGAGCTGCAGCAAGCCAATCAGCTGCTGCAGGAGCAGTCCCTGGAAATATCCCGTATGAACGACCTGCTGGAACAGGATAACCGGCAGCTGCAAACCAATGTAGAAAAGGTATCCCGGGCCAGGGTGCTTTCTGCCCCGGTGGATTTTGAGGAGTTCAGCAAGATCTACCCCGATAAGGAAAGCTGCTTTAAGTTCCTGGCAGAGCTGAAATGGAGCCAGGGTTATGCCTGCCGGAAATGCGGGCATGATCATTATTTCAACGGGCATTTAATATACAGCCGCCGCTGCGCCAAATGCGGATACGAGGAGTCCGTAACCGCCAACACCATTTTACAGAATACCCGTATAGATATCAATAAGGCCTTTTACATGATCTTCCTGGTGTACTCCACCAAAGGCAAAATATCCTCCCATAAACTCTCAGAGATCCTCAACATCCGCCAAAGTACCTGCTGGTCTTACAGCACCCGTATTAAAAAAGTAATGGAGGAAAGGAAGAAAACCCTGCAAAATTCCGACGAAAAAGGATGGAGTAAGCTGGTAATGGAATACGATTAACCCCTTTTAAGGCAGGTAACCATCCGTATCAGTTTTTAAGCATTTAGCTCCCGGCAGCGGGTGGAATACCCTTGATTATCAGGGTCGATCACCCGTTTCAATTTACGGTATCCAAGCGTATCAAAAGTATTATAATCAATTTATTATCAACAAGTTATAAAAAATATTTTTGGTTTTCAACTTAATTTTCGGATAACTTTACAGCAATATTCTACCGTAAGTTTTTATTCCATGTTGTGAGATCAGAACCGCGAACGTTATGAGATCCAACCAAAACAGATACAAAACCAAAGGCTCGTTATTCTATTACATTTTATGTTTATCCACATGCAAAAGAAGTTTACGCTTTTAATGGCCTTCCTGTTGCTGGCAGTGCTGTTTGCCGGCGCACAGGATCTTGCCATAAAAGGGCACGTCCAGGACCAGCAGGGAAATCCCCTGCCCGGTGTGTCCATCTCAATTAAAAATACCGGCAAGGGCGCCATTACGCAGCCGGATGGTAACTTCAGCATCCCGGCAGCTGCATCGGATGTGCTGGTATTTTCCTACATCGGGTTTGTTTCACAGGAGGTGCCGGTGAATAGCCAAACCACCATTAACATTACCCTGCAGGATCAGAACAAGCAGCTGAATGAGGTGGTAGTAGTAGGGTATGGTACCCAGCGGAAAAAGGACATTACCGGTTCCGTATCCGTGGTAGGGGAAAAGGAATTTGCCTCCCGCCCCAATACCCAGCTGGGATCAGTATTGCAGGGCAAGGCGCCCGGTGTGCAGGTGCTGGCCTCTTCCGGTAAGCCCTCTGCCGGGTTAAACATCCGCATACGCGGTACCAGCTCTATCAGCAGCAGCAGCAACCCGCTGTATGTAATAGATGGGGTGCCCACTACAGATACCCGCTCCCTGAACCCATCGGACATTGAAAGCATCTCTGTATTAAAAGATGCCTCCTCTGCCGCTATCTACGGCGCTTCCGGCGCTAATGGCGTGGTATTGATCACTACCCGCAAGGGAAAAACGGGCGAGCCCCGCTTTGAGTTCAATGCCTACGGTGGTTACTCCTCCGTATGGAAAAGAATGGATGTGCTGAACGGTCCTCAGTACAAAGAGCTGATGACCGAATTGGGCTACATCACTGACTGGAACAAGTACAACCAGAACACCAACTGGCAGGATGAAATATTCCGCAAAGGCACTTCCCAGAACTACCAGCTGTCTATGTCCGGTAAAACGGATAAAACCACGTATTACCTCTCCGGTGGCTGGGTACAGCAGAACGGTGCTATCCGCTCTGCTACCATGGACCGTTTCAACTTTAAAGTGAACCTGGAGCAAAAGGTGAACAACTGGCTTACCATGGGTACCAATGTGGCTTACAGCCGCTGGCACGATGTGGATGTAACGGATAACATTGGCGTGGATAAAGGCGGTGTGCTGTTAGGCACCCTGGCTACCCCGCCGGTAATAGGTATTTATAATCCAGACGGTACTTTTACCAGCAACCCTTTCCAGGACTGGGAAAATCCCGTTGCCAGCACAGATGGCCCGGACCGCGGCTATAAGCAACAGCGCCTGCTGGGCAATGTGTATGCAGAAGTATACCTGCTGCCGGAGCTGAAGTTCCGCAGCAACTTTGGTATAGATTATAACAACGCCGTGTACGATTATTTCCTGGATCCCTTCCGTACCAGCTATGGCCGTGCCCAAAAAGGCAGGGGGCAAAATAAAACCGACCTGATAAACTACTGGATCGCAGAGAATACACTCGCTTACAATAAAACCTTTGGCAAACATACTATTGGCGCTTTGGGCGGTGTAGTAGCACAAAAAACAAAATGGGAAAGCGCGGAGATATTAAAGACCGGTTTTTCCGGTGGCAGCATACCCACTACCAATGCCGGTTCTGTTTTTGTGACCGCGCAAAATACCAAATCAGAGAAAAGCAATGCCTCTTTCCTGGGCAGGATCAACTATGGTTATGCTGATAAGTATTTGCTGACGGCTAACTTCCGTGCAGATGCTTCTTCCGTTTTCGGGCCCGCGCACCGCTGGGGTTATTTCCCCTCCGCATCAGTAGGCTGGCGTATTTCCCAGGAAGAGTTTATGAAGGGCGTAAGCGCTATCAATGACCTGAAGCTGCGTGCCGGCTGGGGCCTGGTGGGTAACGACCAGTTGGGCGACAGCCGTTATGCATGGCTGGGCCTTGTAGGAAGCGGCAGCAACTATCCCATTGGCGGTGTAGTATTACCCGGCAGCACACCTTCCTCTTTTGAGAACAGGAACCTGAAATGGGAAGCTACCGAACAGCTTAACATAGGGGTGGATGTTTCGGTGCTGGATTCCCGTCTGAGCTTTAGTGCGGATGCGTATGTGAAAAATACTTCAGACCTGCTGCTGAATGTACCTGTGCCTAAATCCACCGGTTTTGATATCTCTACCCAGAACATTGGCAAGATCCGGAACAAAGGTTTAGAGTTCCAGGTAAGCTCCCGCAATTTTGTAGGTGAATTCCAGTGGGAAACGGATTTCAACATTTCATTTAACCGCAATAAGGTAGTAGATATTGTTGGGCAGGATATTTTCAATGCAAATGTATCTAACCGCGGCAATGTAAGCCTGGCGCGTGAAGGCGAACCCCTGGGCGTATTTTACGGTTATGTAGCTGCCGGCGTGGACCCGGAAACCGGTAACATGCAGTACCTGGATAAAACCGGTAAGAAAACATTCACACCTGCAGCTGAAGACCGCCGCATTATTGGCGATCCCAACCCGGATTTCCTTTACGGGTTAACCAACAACTTCAGCTATAAGAATTTCCATTTGAGTGTGTTCCTGCAGGGCTCACAGGGTAATGATATGTTCAATGCCTCCCGCATAGAAACAGAATCCATGATAGACCCGCGTAACCAGAGCACCGCCGTACTGCGCCGCTGGAAAACAGCAGGCCAGGTAACAGATATTCCCAAAGCTGCTGCTAATAACTCAGATAACTCCCGCATCTCTACCCGCTATGTGGAGAACGGCTCTTACATGCGGGTGAAATCCGCTACCCTGAGCTATGATCTGCCGGCTGATCTGCTGAGCAGGATCAAGCTCAAAAGCCTGCGTGTATACGTAACCGGTGAAAACCTGTTCACCTTTACCAAGTACACCGGTTTTGATCCGGAAGTGAATTTCCTGGGTAACAGCACTAACTCCACAGAAGCTAATACTTCTATGGGGGTTGACTTTGGTACTTACCCGCAAACGCGTAACCTGATTGTGGGCTTAAATGTTTCATTCTAATTCTTACAGCTATGCAAGCAAGATATATTGTATTATGTGTGTTGGCATTAAGCCTGGGCGCCTGCAGCAAATTTGTGGACCTGGCGCCTGTTTCAGACGCCACCACGGAAAATGCCTACCAGTCTGCCAGCGATGCGGAAGCCGCGCTCACCGGGGCTTACGACGCCTTTCAGCAGGAATATTACGTATGGGACAACATCAACTTTACCGATGTAGTATCCGATAACTATTATGCCGGCGGCGATAACCCGGAAGTTTTCCAGATGGACCTGCTTAGCTATACACCGGTTAACAGCCGCCTGTTTAATGCCTGGAGCCAGCTCTACACCGGTATTGCACGCGTCAACATCATTCTGCAAAAGGTGCCGGGTATTACCGATCCCAAGCTGGATGCCAATAACCGCAAAGAGCAGATCTTAGGTGAAGCTTCTTTCCTGCGCGCTTACCACTATTACCAGTTAGTGAAAACTTTTGGCGGGGTGCCGCTGGTGCTGGAACCCGCTACCTCTGCAGATCCCGGCGAAACCAACAAAGCTCGCGCTACGGATGGGGAAGTGTACGCACAGATCATTAAAGACCTGGAATTTGCTTTAACCCGTTTGCCGGATACTTATTCTGATGACGCCAGCATAAATAAGGCACGTGCTACCAAAGGAGCTGTAAATGCACTGCTGGCAAAGGTATACGCCCAGAAGTCGGACCGTGATTACAACAAGGTGCTGGAATACTGTAATGCCATAACCAGCAGCCCGGCCGGTTATCAGCTCATTAATTATTCTTTCCTGTTTGATGGTAACCATTATAACAACGATGAATCCATCATGGAAATACAATACACCGGTGGTGCAGAAGCCAATTATGGCCCGCAGCTGCTGCTGCCGCCTTCTGTAAGCGGTGATACCTGGCGCAAATTCGTAACGCCTTCCAAAGACCTGGTAAAAGCTTTTGACAGCGAGAAGGATACTGTACGCAAGAATGCCAGCATCCTGTTTGAGAACGTAAGCTGGACAGATGAATACTGGGCCATTGGCGGCGGCAGCGTGCCTTTTGCCTACAAATGGAAAAGCGCTAACGGCTGGGCCAGCACCAACCGGCAATACCTGTTCCGCCTGGGCGATATTATACTGTTAAAAGCAGAAGCCCTGAACGCTTTAGGCCGCACGCCTGAAGCAGCCACTGAGGTGAACAAGGTGCGCACCCGTGTTAAACTACCGGGAGTAACCGCTACCACCAAAGACGCCATGCAGCTGGCTATTGAAAAAGAACGCCGCCTGGAGCTGGCACAGGAAGGCCAGCGCTGGGACGACCTGCGCCGCTATAACCGTGCAGAAACCGTGATGAATGCGCTGAATGAAATAGACCTGCGTAACAACCAGCGCGTGGACTACAAAATGACAAAGGATAAGGAGCTGATGCCAATTCCGCAACAGGAGCGCGACCGTAACAAACAGTTATCACAAAACCAGGGATATAACTAATATCTCCACGCCATCAATACAGCGGACCGGCCATCATTTCACATGCCCTGGCCGGTCCGCTTTTTATTTAATAGCATAACCAGTGTGTATGAAAAGAATACCATACAGCATTTGCTGCCTGGTACTGGCCATGGCTTGCGGTAAAAGCCCAGCTAAACAAACCAGCAATCCGCCTGCCGATACCGTAGCAGTAGCAGGTAAAGCCAAAGTATGGGTAACCAGCGGCAACCAGGTAAAGCTGTTACAGGCGCAAAAAGACATTAACATTGCTACCGGCGCAGCTTCAGCTGCTGCCATTATAAATATTGACTTTACAAAAAAGCTGCAGGAGGTGGACGGTTTTGGCGCGGCCCTCACCGGTTCATCGGCCTACGTGATCAATAAGCTTAACAGCACACAGCGCCAGCAGCTGTTGCAGGACCTGTTTGATCCGCAGCAGGGTATAGGCATCAGCTACCTGCGGCTAACCATGGGCGCATCGGATTTTTCGCTGGCTGATTTTACCTATGATGATCTGCCCGCAGGGCAAACAGATTCCGGGTTAACACATTTTTCCATAGAAAAAGATAAGGCCGATGTGCTGCCCGTTCTGAAGGACATTAAAGCGCTGGCGCCGGACCTGCAGCTCATGGCTACGCCCTGGAGCGCACCTGCCTGGATGAAGGATAATGGTAAGCTGGCAGGCGGCCGTTTGAAAACGGAATGGAATGCAACGTACGCTAACTACTTTGTAAAATACCTGCAGGCCATGCAGCAGGAGGGTATTACTATTAATACCATTACACCGCAGAATGAGCCGCTGTTTGAAGCCAAATATCCCTCCATGTACATGGATGCCGGTATGCAGGCCGCATTCATCAGAGACCATCTGGGACCGGCTTTCCAAAAGCATAACCTTAACACCGGCATAATTGTGTATGATCATAACTGGGACCATCCGGAATACCCCATCAACATCCTGAACGATGCGCAGGCCAAACAATACATTACCGGTTCCGCATTTCATGCCTATGCGGGCCAGGTAAGCGCAATGACGCAGGTGCATGCGCAGCACCCGGACAGGGGCCTGTACTTCACAGAAATTTCCGGCGGCGCCTGGGCCACGGATTTTGCATCCAACCTGGACTGGAACATGAGTAATTTATTCATTGGCGCCATGAACAACTGGTCTAAGATCACCTTGCTCTGGAATCTGGCGCTGGACAGCAACAGCGGGCCGCGTAACGGTGGTTGCCAGGATTGCAGGGGCGTGGTAACCATTGCATCCGGCGGCAATATTATCCATAACGTGGAGTATTACGCTATTGGCCACCTGTCTAAATTTGTACGGCCCGGCGCTTTTCGTGTAACGATGACCGGTAGCGCTGTTCCCGGCCTGGAAAGCGTAGCTTTTTTGAATAAGGATAATTCCAAAGTGCTGGTAGTGCTGAACCGGGAAGAGAATGCTAAAACCTTTGCAGTTACAGATGGTACGCATCAATATACTTACTCCATGGAAGGCAGGGCAGTAGCCACTTTTGTCTGGTAACCTGCCAGGGCGTAAAAGTCAGTGGACCATGGACTATGGTCCATCGACTTTTTCATTATTTTTGCCCTACAACTAACCATCTTATGCTACAGCTTTCCAACGACAAAATAAACATTACCATTGCTGAAAAAGGAGCGGAACTGCAAACCCTTACCCGTAAGGATATGCCCCTGGAATACCTTTGGAATGGCGATGCTGCGTTCTGGGGTAAAAAAAGCCCGGTGCTTTTCCCCATTGTAGGCGGCCTGCATAATAACAGCTACCAGTATAACGGTGAAACGTACACGCTGGGCCGGCATGGTTTTGCACGGGACATGGTTTTTACAGTAGCGGATCAAACAGCCAGCAGCGCCACTTTACGCCTCACGGATAATGCTGATACGTTAAAGGTATATCCCTTCCGTTTCCAGTTTGAGGTAGCGTATGCGTTGCAGGATACCAGCTTAACCGTTATCTACCGGGTGAAAAATACCGGCCAGGAAAAGCTGCTGTTCTCCGTGGGCGGCCATCCTGCCTTCAGGTTGCCTTTGGCGGATGGTACTGCTTATGAAGATTATTACCTGTATTTTAATAAAGAAGAGAATGCCGGTAAATGGCCGCTCTCTGCAGCCGGACTAATTGAGCGCACTACTCAGCCTTTGCTGGAACATACGCATACCTTACCATTAAAACGATCCTTATTTTACCAGGATGCCCTGGTGTTAAAACACCTGGCTTCTGATACCGTTACCCTGAAAAGTGATAAAACGCCGCATGGCCTTACTTTTCATTTTAAGGGATTTCCTTACCTGGGTATCTGGGCCGCTAAGAATGCGGATTTTGTATGCATAGAGCCCTGGTGCGGAATTGCCGATCATGTGGATGCCAGCGGCAAGCTGGAAGAAAAGGAAGGCATCATAGAACTGGCGCCGGGCGCGGAGTTTGAGCGGGAGTGGAGCGTGGAGTTGTTTTGACTGATCTGGATTAGCAATTAAGCGCGCAGCAGGAAAATAACAAACCTGGGCGCGCATTTAATAACACTCGAAAAGCATTAACGCTAGTTAACGCTGCTTAACCTCACTTAACACTCCTGTAAGTGGTTTTATACGAACTTAAATGTGTGGAATATAAAACCACTTACTTATGGAAAACAAAAAATTCCTCGTTACTCTTTTCCTGGTAGCATTTGTAGCCGCTCTCTTTGCATTCAGAACGCCCGCAGAAATCACTAAATGGCAGTACTGTACCGTTGTTGCCAGAGGAAGCTTTTTATCGTCCAAAGTGAAAATATATGTAGACTTTGGACAGGAAAAAGGGAACCGCATGAAAAAAGCCAACCAGCTCAAAGATGCAGCAGACAATATTTTAAAATTCAATACGATCGTAGATGCGCTGAATTATATGAACCAGCAGGGCTGGGAATGCTCGCATGCGTATACCATGGATACCAATTGCATACAATACCTGTTGCGTAAGCCGGCAGAGTGAGCAATGCCGCGATGGGAGGCATTTTAGCCGCCCCTTCCATAAACAGGCTGGCACCATTTTAGCGCTGTAAAAGTGGTTAAACGGAAACCATTTTTTTAACATTAAAACGTATAGATATGCCGGCAAAAGACAGATCAATCGGAAGCCAGGGTTTAGAACAGGGCGGCCCTAATGTGGGGAATGATTATAGCCGTAATATTACCCGTGAGGCACAAAAAAATGATATCTCAGATATTGCGATCCAGAAGAACAAAGCAAAAGACCGCCAGAAGTCCGGCCAACCGGCTAAACCCGGCAATAACAAAAAATAAATAATAGGGGTTAGCCCTATACCAACATCCATCCCCAATAAAAAAGCAGGCTGTGTTCTATAGAGGAACACAGCCTGCCTTGTATTTATCCGCTTCGTTATATTAATTATTAATTCTTCAGCTCCAATAACACCACAGACTGTGGCGGTAAGCTCACATTCAGGTTATTACCGTTCTTTTTGGCGCCGTTAAATTTGGCGGGTTGCACGGTATGCGGTGCGTCAAAAGTATTTACGGCGGTGTATTTGGCTGCT
>JGI24740J21852_10000775_pt1 | contig 14017 bp, 15 predicted proteins | sample KBSCornC6_FD_21852 | JGI IMG/M metagenome (IMG submission 21852) | reverse complement strand
GTCTGAAGCGCGTGGCCGCCTATCTGGACCCGAACGAGCCGTTCTGCTTCACCTACGGCGACGGCGTGTCCGACATCGACATCACCAGCAAGATCGCCTTCCATCGCGAACACGGCAAGATGGCCACGGTGACGGCCGTGCAGCCGCCGGGCCGCTACGGCATGCTCCAGCGCGATGGCAACAGCGTGACCGGCTTTACCGAGAAACCGCCCGGCGATGGTGGCACCTGGATCAACGGCGGCTTCTTTGTGCTGAACCCGTCCGTTATCGAATACATCGCCAGCGAAGACACCCCCTGGGAAGGCGCACCGATGTCGCGCCTGGCCGAGATGGGCGAACTGAATACGTTTGAACACCACGGCTTCTGGCAGCCGATGGACACGCTGCGCGACAAGAACAGCCTGGAAGCCCTGTGGCAATCGGGGAGTGCACCATGGAAAAAGTGGTGACGCTGCACCCCACCGCCTGGGCCGGCAAGCGCGTCTTCCTGACCGGGCACACTGGCTTCAAGGGAAGCTGGCTGGCGCTGTGGCTGCGCCAGCTTGGCGCGGAAGTCTACGGCTACAGCCTGGCCCCGGAGACGACCCCGAATCTGTTCACGTCTGCCGACGTGGAATCCGCATTGGCCGGTCATACGCTGGGCGACATCCGTGATGCGGAGGCCCTGCGCGAAGCCATGGCCGCCGCGCGGCCCGACGTGGTCTTCCACTTGGCGGCCCAACCACTGGTGCGTGCCTCGTACAAGGACCCGACCGGCACCTACGCCACCAACGTGATGGGCACGGTGAACGTGCTGGAAGCCGCGCGCGCCTGCAGCGGCCTCTCGGCCATCGTGATCGCCACAACCGACAAGTGCTACGACAACCGCGAGTGGGCCTGGGGCTACCGCGAAACCGACGCGCTGGGCGGCCATGACCCGTACAGTGCCTCCAAGGCGTGCGCCGAACTGGTGGTCGCGAGTTACCGCCGCGCATTCTTCGCCAATGGCCCGTTGCTGGCCACCGGTCGCGCGGGCAACGTCATTGGCGGCGGCGACTGGTCGGAAGACCGGCTCATCCCCGATGCCGAGCGCGCCATGCGTGCCGGTACCCCCCTGATCATTCGCTCGCCGCACGCAACGCGGCCATGGCAGCACGTGCTGGATTGCCTGCACGGCTATCTGATGCTCGCCCAGCGCCTGCTGGCCGGTGATGCATCGTGCGCTACCGCCTGGAATTTCGGCCCGGATAGCGCTGCCACGCGCACGGTCGAACAGGTCTTGCAAGGGTTGCAGAAACATTGGCCCGCGCTGATCTGGCAACTGGACGCCAACGCCACGACCGGCCGTCACGAAGCAGGCATGCTCCACCTTGACGCCAGCCGGGCCCGGCAACAGCTAGGCTGGCAGACAGCGTGGTCGTTTGAAACCGCGCTGGAACACACGGCCGCCTGGTACCGGCATCTGCATGACAAGACGGCGGATGCCCGCACGCTGTGCGACCAGCAGATCGACAAGTTCACCGCAACTGCATCGACCGCCACATCTTGGAGCGCCGCATGAGCCGCTTCACCCTGACGCCGACTCCGCTGGCCGGCGCGGTGGAAATCGACCGGAAGATCATCGGCGACCACCGCGGCTACTTCACGCGCTTCTTCTGCGCAGAAGACCTGGCCGCTGCCGGCTTCGACAGCCCGGTCGCGCAGATGAACCACTCGTATTCCGGCAAGCGCGGCACAGTGCGCGGGCTGCACTTCCAATATCCGCCGCATGCCGAGATCAAGCTGGTGAGCTGTGTGCGCGGCCGCGTGTTCGATGTGGCAGTCGACCTGCGCGCCGGCTCACCGACGTTTTTGCAGTGGCATGCGGTAGAGCTTTCCGCCGAGCGCCACAACAGCCTGCTGGTGCCGAAAGGTTTTGCTCACGGCTTCCAGACGCTGGAAGACGATTGCGAGCTGCTGTACCTGACCTCGACGCCGTACGCCCAAGCCGCTGAAGACGGCATCAATCCGACCGACGGCCGCCTCGACATTGCCTGGCCGCTCGCCATCACCGAATGCTCCGACCGGGACCGCAACCATCCGCCGCTGACCAACGCGTTCACGGGGATTGTCTTGCCGGCCCCGCATCCTGAACTGCAGGAACAGCCATGACCCAGAAGATTCTGTATTCCAAGCCGTCGATCACCGAGCTGGAGGTCGAATACGCCACCGACGCCGCACGTAACGGCTGGGGCGACCAGTGCTACGCCTACATCAACCGCTTTGAGAAGCAGTTTGCCGAGTTTGCCGGCACGCAGTACGCCATTGCCACCTCCAGCTGCACCGGCGCCATGCACATGGGCCTGGCCGCACTTGGCATCGGCGCGGGCGATGAGGTGATCCTGGCAGATACCAACTGGATCGCCACGGCCTCGCCCATCACCTATGTGGGCGCCACGCCCGTGTTTGTCGACATCCTGCCCGACACGTGGTGCATTGACCCGGCGCGCGCGGAAGCGGCCATCACGCCGCGCACCAAGGCCATCATCGCCACGCACCTCTACGGCAACCTGTGCGACATGGACCAGTTGCTGGAGATCGGCAAGCGCCACGGCATTCCCGTCATCGAAGACGCAGCCGAGGCGCTGGGCTCGCGCTGGCATGGGCACGCCACGGGCGCACAGGGCATCTTCGGCACGTTCTCGTTCCATGGCACGAAGACCATGACGACCGGCGAAGGCGGCATGTTCATCACCAACGACCGCGCGCTGTACGACCGCGTGATGACGCTGAACAACCACGGCCGCGTGCCGGGCGGCAAGCAGTTCTGGTCAGACTTCATCGGCTTCAAGTACCGGATTTCGAATATCCAGGCTGCCATCGGCTGTGCGCAGCTTGAGCGGATCGACACACTGGTTGAACGCAAGCGCGAGATCTTCGCGGCATACCAGCAGCATCTGGGGGGCGTGGCCGGCCTCGCGCTCAACCCTGAGGCACCCGGCACGCTCAACAGTTACTGGATGCCCACCGTCGTGTTTGACGAGGCACTGGGCATCACGCGCGATGGGCTGCTGACCGCGTTCTCGCGCCGCGGCATCGATGCACGCGTGTTCTTCTATCCGCTGAGCCAGATGGGCCTCTTTGGTGACGCACGAGGCAATACGCCCAACAGCTATGCAATTGCCGAGCGCGCCATCAATCTGCCGTCGTATCACGACATGTCGAGCGCAGACATCGACACGGTGTCGCAAGTGGTGCTCGATCTTGTGCAAGAGCATCAGGAGAAGCAGACATGCCTGGCATCCTGACCCCCGATCAGATTGAGACCTTCCAGCGCGACGGCCTGCTGATCCTGCGTGACTTCTATGCGCCGGATCAGGTGGTGCCGATTCAGCGCGCGATCTACGACATCATCGGTCTCGTCATCGACAAGTACCGGCTCGACATCGCGCGCGCGCCGTTTGCACCGGAACGCTTTGACGACGGCTACCAGGCAGTCATCAAGGCCAATCGCAAATACGGCGCCGAGGTGTACGACGCGGTCAAGCAGATCCCGGCGTTTGTGCGCCTGCTGGGCGATCCGCGCCATGAACACCTGGTGACCGACGTACGCCCCGGCGCGCTGCCGGGCATTGCGCACGCCGGCTCCGGCATCCGCATCGACAACCCGCGTGAAGAGAAATTTCGCGCCAACTGGCATCAGGAATATCCGGCCCAGCTGCGCAGCTTGGACGGTGTGGTGTTCTGGAGCCCGCTGGTGGAGATCACGACCGAGATCGGCCCTGTCGAGTTCTGCCCCGGTTCGCACGTGGAAGGACCGCTGCCTGTGTTCAGCGCCGACCCGGACAACGCCGGCAAGCAAGGCGCTTATGCACTGCTGATCAAGGATGAGGCGAGCTACCTCGCACGCTATCCGCACGTGCAGCCGCTGACCAAGCCGGGTGATCTGGTGATGGTGGACTTCCTAGTGCTGCATGCATCTGGCCACAACACGAGCCAGCGTTCGCGGTGGTCGATGCAATTCCGCTATTTCAATTTCTGCGAGCCGACCGGGCGCTCGCACGGCTGGAAGGGTTCATACGCCAATGGCGTCGACTTCCGTACCGTCCATCCCGAACTTTCTGTGGAAGCCTGACCATGACTACAGGTGCACTGCCTTGCAATGTCTGCCAGCAACCGCTGCCAGAGCCGATTTACCACGCCCCGCAAAGCGCGCTGTCATCGCTACGCCGCGCCATGGAAGGCACGCTCGAGGTGTTCTGCTGTGCCGCGTGCGGCCACATTCAGACCGTCGAGCTGTGTGACAACGGCAGCTTCTACGACACCGAATACGACATCCTCGTGGGCAGCGAGGAAGAAGACCAGATCTACGCAGTCGAGAACGGCCAGAAGATTTTCCGCGCCGATCACCAGGTCACCCTCTTCCAGAAAAAGCTGCTGCTGCAGGGGGCGCTACATGAGGGCGCCCGCGTGGTCGACTTCGGCTGCGCGAAGAGCGCGACCATGCGCCTGCTCAAACAGCAGCGGCCGGATGTGAGCGTCCACCTGTTCGACATCAGCGACCGCTACGTCGGCTTCTGGGAGAAATTCCTCAGCCCCGAGCAATGGGCCACGTACACCATCCCGGCGGCGTGGCAACGTTCGTTCGATGTGGTCAGCTCGTTCTTCTCGCTGGAGCACATTCCCGACCTGACGACCGCACTGCGCAACATCCACGGCCTGCTGCGTGACGGCGGCCGGCTGTACGCCATCGTGCCGAACACGTTCACCAATTCGGTGGATTTTCTGGTGGCGGATCACGTTAACCACTTCACGCACACGTCGCTGCAGACGCTGCTGGCCAACCACGGGTTTGATCTGCTAGAAGCCGATGCACAGAGCCATCGCGGCGCGTTCGTCGTCACGGCTGTGCGTCGTCCTGGCGACAGCAAAGTCGCACCGATGCTGGATGCACAGGAATTGGCAGATACGCAGAGCGCAGCCACCCGGCTCGCCCGCTTCTGGCAGCAAGCCTCCAGCCACCTGACGGACTTTGAAACGCAGCACGGCGGCGCACCGGCGGTGATCTACGGAGCCGGATTCTACGGCGCCTATACCGCCAACAATCTGCAACAGCCGCATGCGTTGCGCGCGTTTGTTGACCAGAACCCGTACCTGCAAGGGTCGTCTCTGGCAGGCAAGCCGGTCGTTGCGCTGGACAGCATTCCGGACGAGGTCGAGGTGGTGTATCTGGCCGTCAACCCAGTGATTGCCGACGAAGTGCGGCACACCGTGGAAGCCGCGTATCCGAACCGCTTCCGCTACTTCCGCTTCCAGCCATGATTGCGCGCGGCAACCTCATGCTTCGGGAATGGCGCGAGAGCGACATCCCGCAACTGCTGCCGCTGCGCAACGATGTGCCGACGCAGCTTCAGTTGATGACGCGTCCGCGGCCGAACTCCGCGGCCAGCGTGCGCGACTGGCTGATGGGCAAATCGAAGCAAAGTGAGGTGGTGCTCTTCATCATCGCCAGCCAGGCGGATGACAGCGTGCTGGGTTACCTCCAACTGAACCACATCGACGCGGTCAACCGGCATGCGTCGCTGGGTATCTGCCTGGCTTCGTCCGCGCAAGGCCAGGGCCATGGGCGTGCTGCATGCGAAGCCGCGTTTGCCTACGCCAGCGAAACGCTGTGCCTGCGCAAGATCACACTGGAAGTGCTGGCCGAGAACACACGCGCCATCGCGCTGTACGAAAAGCTCGACTTCCGGCACGTCGGCACGTTGAACGCGCACTACCTGCAAGACAACCGCTGGCACGACGTTGTCCTCATGGAGCGGATGCTGACGTCATGAAGGTCGTGATCACACAACCGATGCTGTTCCCGTGGGTCGGCCTGCTCGAGCAGATCGAACTGGCGGACGTGCTCGTCAACTACGCCGACGTGCAGTTCTCCAAGGGCAGCTTCACCAACCGCGTGCAGATCAAGGAGCCAACCGGCACGCGGTGGATGACGGTGCCGCTGGAGAAATTCCACCTCGGCGCGCGCATTGATGAAGTCAAACCCGCCAGCAACGTCGACTGGCGCGCGCAGCATCTGCGCATGCTGGAACAGGCCTACGAGGCAGCGCCCTATGCCGGCGACATGCTGGCCCTGGTGCGCTCGGTGTACGAGGTGGACTACACGAACATGGGGGCGCTTGCACTGGCCTCCATGCGCGCGGTCTGCCGCTACCTGGGCATCGAGCTGGACCGCAAGTTTGTCGATGCGCCCGAGCTGGACATCCCTGGCCGCAACACCGACCGCGTGCTGGCCATCGTGCAGAAGCTGCAGGGCGACACCTACATCACCGGGCACGGCGCCAAGAACTACCTGGCCCATGCCGAGTTCGAGCAGCACGGCATCACCGTTGAATACATGAACTACGCCATGCGGCCGTATGGGCAATTGCATGGTGCGTTCACCCCCTTCGTCAGCAGCCTGGATCTGATTGCCAATCAAGGTCCGGCAGGCAAGCAGTACGTGAGCCCTCAGACCCTCAACTGGCGCGAGTTCATCCAATGAGTGAAATCGAAGCGATCCAAACCGAAGCGCCGCAAGATGTGGCCCCCATCATGCCCGCCATGCAGGCTGAGGCCGTCCAGCAGGTTGCCTTGAGCGTCTGCATCCCGACCTACAACCGCGCCCGCTACCTCGACAATCTGCTCGCAGAACTCGTCTCGCAGATTGGCGAGCTGAAGTTCAGCTACGAATTGCTGATCGGCGACAACTGCTCGACCGACAATACCGAAGCGGTGGTGGCCAAGTATCAGGACAAGCTGAACATCCGGTATTTCCGCCGCCCGTCCAACCTGGGATCGGCCGAGAACCTGAACCAGCTCTATCGCAGCGCGCAGGGCAAGTACGTGCTCTACCACGCCGACGACGACCTGCCGATCCTGGCCGAGATCAGCAACAACATCGACATTTTCGAGCGTAACCCGGGCGTGGATGTCATCTTCGCGCCATGGCTCATCCATGATCTGCCATCGCGCGAAGATGTGACCGCCTTCTACCGCCAGGACGACAACTACCTCATCGAGCAGCATGACTATGCCAAGCTGCTGGCGCTGGTACTGTCGCATCACCTGTTTCCGGAGATCTACATCGCGCGTCGCGAGGTGATGAACCGCATCTATTTCAGCGCGCCGGAGCACGCGTTCTACGCCTTCGTGCACGCGGCGGAAATGCTCGGCTCCAGTGCCGTGTACTTCAGCAAGACACCGTTCTACCGTTCGGTCACGCGCTACTTTGCCGACGAGACCCGCGCACAGGCCGGCAACGAAGAAGTGAAATACGCATGGGACCGCTATCGCGGCGGCCTGGAATACCTGTTCGGCAAGTTCTCGCACACTGTGCCGGCCGCCGAGCGACCGGAGTGGCTGAACGCCATCAACCAGTTCGTACTCGCGCGCATGAAGGTGGCGCTGCGTCTGCGCACGCATGAAGGCGGCAACTGGATCGACAACTACTACATCGCCAACCGCGTCCGCGCACTGGGTGAAGTGGCCGACCTGCCCGCGCATTACGACCTGTACCGCGTCAACGCCGCGTTCGAATACCTGACCAAGCTCGACCCGTTCAAGCCCGAGCAGCCCAAGTACGCCACCCTGCGCCGCGCGCCGCTGCAGATCTTCCACCACGCGCAAGGCTTTGCCGGAACGGAGTTCCTGGTGCTGGACGACGACGACGCCATTCCGCACCACACCATCGTGGTCACGCCGATCCCGATGGACATCCGAGTGCCGGCAGGCCACGAAGTCTGCTTCGTGTCTGAACTCGAAACGCTCGCTAAATTTCCCTGAGTCACATTCACATGGATCTCTCCAACGCCAATTCCGTGGTCTCGCTGATGAACAGCGTGCTGGCGCCGTCCACTGTTGGAAGCAGCACCGCCAGCGGTGGAACCGGCAAACCCAGCGTCGACTTCGGCTCGGTGCTCAAGTCGTCGCTGGATCGTGTCGACGCATCTCAGCAGAAAGCCGAGTCCATCTCTCGCAGTTTTGAGATGGGCAACAACGACGTCGACCTGCACGACGTGATGCTCTCGCTGCAGAAGGCCAACATCGACATGCAGACCGCCGTGCAGGTGCGCAACAAACTGGTCTCGGCGTACCAAAGCATCATGAGCATGTCGATCTGACGCCACCTGGTTCACCCCCGGCTCCGCCCGGGGCGACTTGCGTCGTTCCGTGTCCCGGAAATTTCCCTTGCAATTTATATTGCACACAATATTATTGCATCATCGTTTTTTGATGACCCCCGGCCGACATGTCGCCGACCGGGCTTCCGACACAAGAGGACCGGACCATGAAGACGCTCTACCAAACCCAAGTCACCGCAGAAGGCGGCCGTGCCGGCCATGTTCGCAGTGCAGACGGCACGCTGGACCTGCCGCTCTCGCTGCCCCGCGAACTCGGCGGCGCAGGCGGTGCCGCGACCAATCCCGAGCAACTGTTTGCCGCCGGCTATGCGGCGTGCTTTGAGAACGCCGTGCTGCATGTCGCCCGCGGCAAGCAGATCAAGCTGGCTTCGACGTCGGTCACGGCCACGGTGGGCATCGGCCCGCGTGAGGACGGCGGGTTTGCGCTGACCGTATCGCTGGCGGCAACCCTGGGCGGCGTAGATCAGGCGACGGCAGAAGCGCTTGTAGCCGCCGCACATGGCGTATGCCCCTATTCGCATGCCGTCCGTGGCAATATTGACGTCCAATTGAACACGGTCACGCGCTGAGCCTCATTGAGGCCGATGCGGCACTCGCCGCACGGGCGCCAGACCGTCCCCCCGGGAGTTTTCCGTGAACGACGTGCTGGCGCTCGATCAGCAGCTTTGCTTTCCCCTGTATGCCGCCGGCCACCTGCTGACGCGCCTCTACCGCCCCTTGCTCGACGAGTTGGGCCTCACCTACCCGCAATACCTGGTGATGCTGGCCTGCTGGCAGCAGGCGCCCTGCGCCGTGGGCGATCTCGGCCGCACGCTGTACCTCGACACGGGCACGCTCACGCCGCTCCTCAAGCGACTGGAAGAACAAGGGTTGGTCACCCGCACGCGCGATCCGGATGACCAGCGCCGCGTGGTTATCGAACTGACCGACGCTGGCCGCGCACTGCGCGAGCGTGCCGCGAAGGTGCCGGAAGCGCTGGCCTGCAAGATTCCACTGGAATTGGATGAAATTGGCGCCACGCGCAACACCCTGCGCAAGCTGCTCGACGCCCTCGCCGCGGCGGACGACCGCCAATGAGCGCGTCCTCCACTTCCGCCAATCTGGCCCTGGTTGTCATCGCCCGCAACGAAGCCGCCTGCATCGCGCGCTGCCTGCTCAGTGCCAAGCCCTTTGTTGATCGCATGGTGGTGCTTGATACGGGTTCCACCGACGACACCGCTGCCATTGCCGAGTCATGCGGTGCAGTCGTGCGCCACATGACCTGGGCGAACGATTTCTCCGCCGCACGCAACGCTGCGCTGCAAGCCGCCGATGCCGGCTGGAACCTCATCCTCGACGCGGACGAATGGCTCGAAAGCGGCGGCGAATATCTGCGCACGCTGGCGGGTGCAAATCCCTCGCTAGGCGTGGTGTGCGTCAAGAACGATACCGATGCACCGGAATCCGCCAGCCAACTCATTGCGTGGATCCCCCGGGTGCTGCCGCGCGGCGTGCACTACACGGGGCGCATTCACGAGCAGCCGGTGTCGTCATTGCCGGCGGCACGCGTACCGATCGTGATCCGTCACGACGGTTACACCGCGGCCCAGATGCAAAAGAAAGGCGAGCGCAATACGCAACTACTGCTCGATGAACTGGCGCATCGGCCAGATGATCCGTATGTGCTGTATCAGCTCGGGAAAGAAACCGAGCTGCATCATGAGGACTACGCAAAGGCAGCGGACTACTACACTCGTGCGGCCAACTTGGCGCCGCAGGACGCCCCGTACCGCCGCAACCTGACGCTGCGCTATGTGTACAGTCTGGGCAAGGCAGGCCGAATGGAAGAGGCCCTCGCCCAGGCGGATGCCGGCATCCAAACGTGGCCGGACTTTCCAGATCTGTGCTTTGCGTTGGGATTGATCTTGCTGGATGCGGCGGCCAAGCACCCCGACGAAGCAGCCACCCAGTGGCTACCGCTGGCGGAGCAGATCTTCACCCGGTGCCTGGAGATCGGCGATCAGCCGGAGATGGACGGTAGCGTCATCGGCCGGGGCAGCTTCCTCGCCGCCCAGCAACTGGCGATCGTGTATCAGATGCAGAGCCAGGCGCTCGCACGCAAATCCGAGCACTACCTGACGCTGTCAAAACAACTGCAGAACAACCCGTCTCAATAACGCGCCATGCTGCCATAAGCGTTGCTGGCGGTGGTGGCACGTCGTGCCGTGTCGATGCGCTTTTGCAGGCGCTCCAGACGCGGATACACCATCGCACGAACGCGAGCATCGTCTTCCAGAATGCGTACGAGCAGCGTGCGCTTGCGCTCGATGTCGGCATGCGACAGCGTGGGATGCGGCTCGGAACGGCGCAGCGCATCCACATAGGCGGCGCTTTCGCGTTCGAGTGTGCTGACGACTTCCCAGTTACCCACTTCCGCCGCGCCGACCATTTCAGCGGTCAGGCGAGCGATGGCTTCGTAGCAGATGAACAGACTTTCGCTGTCCTTGATCGGGATGTTCCGGTGCATATTGGCTCCAGTTGGGCCGAATTCAGTCAAAGGTCGCTTCACTCAACGCCACGCTATCAGCTCACCACGCTCAGGTGGCTGTTTGCCACGGCGGCGCCGGGTTGACCAGCCGGGCCCTTCTGGCCGATGGCCAGCCATGCGTCCTGCAGCGGTACCAGCAGGCCGTCTACCTCGGCGAGGATGGCGGGATCGTTGTTGGCGTTGGCCACCAGCAGGCGGCGAAGCATGTAGTCATACAGCGTGTTCAGTTGCACGGCGATGTCGCCGCCGCGCTGGTGATCGAGGCTCGCCTGCAGGCCCTGCCCGATGATCGAAATGGCCTTATCGATCGCGCGCACCTTGGCCAGCACGTCGCCGCGCTCCATGGCGATACCAGCCACGTTGAGGGCAGCGCGCGCGCCTTCAAACAGCATGGCAATCAGACGATGGGGGTTGGCATCGACCACGGATGTCTCGATACCGACTTGCGCATAGGCACCGATGGCACGGCGTGCAGCGTACATGGAAAAGGTCCTCGCTGTAGTCTGTCTTATTTTGGGTTGTTGCTCTAAAACGCAGCCTGACTTAGTTGCTGCTCGAAGTCTGCTTGGCGATGGCCGCGAGCTGCGTCGTCAGGTAACTGCTGGTATTCGTCATGCTCGCCACCGCTGAAGACAACGCGTTGAATTGCGTGTAATACAGCGCCTGCTTGTTGCTCAACTTCAATTGCATGTTGGTGATCTGGCTGGCAAGCGAGGTGAGCGAGTTGTTGATCGAATCGGTCTCGTTCTGCACCATGCCGGTGGATGAGAGCAGGCCGCTCATCACCGTGTTGAGCTGTGCGGCATACCCGCGCTGCACCGTGACGGTACCGCGGCTGCCCAGCACGCCGCCGGTCACGCTCACCGTCAGGCCGTCGACAGCGGTGCCGGTGGCGCCATACAGGTTCTGGCCCGAGCCGGTTGCGGCCACGCCATTGATCGTGCCTTGTACATCCACGCCAGCGGTGGCCGTGGGGCTCGCCCCAAAAAGCGACGAAGCGCCATTGCCCGACACCGACACCGACGACACCGAACCAAACTGGCTGTCGGCAATACTCAGCACACCGCTGGCATTGGCCGACACCGATGCGGTGACCTTGGCGTTCTGCAGCGTGGTCGACGCGTTGATCTGGCTCTGGATCTGCGCGGCCAAGCTGGTTGCGCTGTAGCTGCCCGCCGGCACCGTCACGTTGACGGCCATGCCGCTGATGGTGAACGCCAGCGTGTCGTTCACACCGGCCGTGATCGTCGTATTGGCCGCAGCCGAACCCGTCAGTGAGCCCTGCGTGGCCAGCTGCGTCACGTTGACGGCGTAGCTGCCCGACTGCGTGGTGTCCGAGAACGTCGGCACGCTCACCAGCGAATCGGTGGCCGAGCCCGTGCCGGCAAACAGCCCGGCGACCTGGCTAGGCGACGCGGCAATAGCGGCCGACAGCTTGGAGCTGTCGACCGACAGCGTGCCGTCAGATTTCATCGTCACGCCCACGCTGCCCAGCGACTGGTAGTTGCCTGTGCCGACCGCCTGGCCCAGCACGTCGGTGATCTGGTTGATGAGCGTCTTGGTGCTGACATCGCCCGCCAACGGGCCGTTGTTGGCCTTGTTGGCGGTGTCGATGTTGGTCAGCGTATTCAGTTGCGTGCGCAGCGCGTTATAGCCGTTCACGAAGTTGTTGACGGCTGTGGTGGTGGCAGTCGGGTCGTTGGCCACCGTCACAGTGGTGCTGCCCGTCTTGGCCAGCGTGAACGACGTGCCGTCCACCACGTTGGACAACGTGTTGGTCGGGCTCTGCACCGCGATGCCGTTGATGGTGGCCTGGGCGTTCTGGCCCGTGGTCACCTCGGTCATGTTCTGCGTGCCGGCCGGGTCCTGCGAGAGCAGCGACTGCAGCGTGGCATCGCCCGACACGGAGATTTTCATCTCCGAATTGGACCCGCCGGCCGCGGAAGTCAGCACCAGGCGGTACGGTGAGCCGCTGCCATCGTTGACGATGCTGGCCGACACACCCAGGTTGGCCGAGTTGATGGCATCGCGGATGCCCGCCAGCGTGTTGTTGGACGAGTCGATCGTGATGGAGCCGCCCGCCAGGTTGCCGTTCTGCGTGAACGTGGAACCCGTGTATTTGCCACCAGAAAAGCTGCCGCCAGACACCGAGCCGAACGAAAACGAGATCGTCGTGGACGACCCGCCGCCAATGGCCGCCGTGGTGGAGGTCTGGCCTTGCGCGGCCAGCACTTGCGACTGAGCGAGCTGCGTCACATTGACGGCGTATGACCCAGCCCTGGCTGAGCCGCCGACCGATGCATTGAGCACCGAAGTGTCGTAGCCGCTCGCCTTCATGCCGCTGTAGTTCGACGCACTGGTCAGGCTCGACAGCGCAGTCTGGAAGGTCGATAGCGCGCTTTTGAGCGTGCCCACGGCCGAGAGCTGCGTCTGGTACGAGGTTTGCTGCGTCTGCAGCTGCGTCAGCGGCTGGCTTTCCACGCTCATCAAGCTGGAGACCAGCGAGTTGACGTCGATGCTCGTCCCGATGCCAGGAATTGAAATCGGTGGAACGTAGCTGCCGTTCGTGGAAGAGGTGGTGGTGGTCGCCATGATCAGGTCGAGTAAGCGTCTGCGCCAGCGGAAGTCTCTCTACACAACGGCACTGGCTGCCGCTTCTTTAGGGCACGTTATGCGAACGCCACCCACGAAGAAGAGGGGGTATCCGACAAAAGAAAAAGGCCGGCGCCCCGAAGAGCGCCGGCCTATGGCCCAACCGCCAGGCGGCCAGGCTGCATCCAGCTTACCGATTAGCCCTTCAGCAGGCTCAGGATGCTGTTCGGTGCCGAGTTGGCTTGCGCCAGCATGGCCGTACCCGCTTGCTGCAGGATGTTCTGACGCGTCATGTTCGACGTTTCCGACGCGTAGTCCGTATCGATCATGACCGACTTGGCGGCCGACAGCGCCGTGTTCGACGAGGTCAGCGTGTTGATGGTCGAGGTCAGACCGCTTTGCTGCGCGCCCAGGTCAGCACGTGCTGCCTTCAGGCTGGCCAGGTCGGCGTCGATCTTGGCCTGCGCTGCGGTGGCGTTGGAAGTCGACGTCACGCTCGTGCCCGACAGCGTACCGAAGCTGGCCAGGTTGGCGTTGGTGACGGTTGCTGCGTCGGTCGCTGCGTTTTGGCCGTACTGGAACGTCGTGGACGTCACCGAACCGTCGAACAGCTTAGCGCCGTTGTAGTTGGCGTTGGTCTCGATGTTCTTGTTGGCGGTAGCCAGCTGTTGGTATTCCTTGTCCAGGTTGGCCTGGTCGGTGGTCGACAGACCGCCGTTGTTGGCTTCCACAGCCAGTTGGCGCATACGTTGCAGGT
>JGI24740J21852_10000770_pt1 | contig 14043 bp, 12 predicted proteins | sample KBSCornC6_FD_21852 | JGI IMG/M metagenome (IMG submission 21852) | reverse complement strand
ATGTGAACGTCGGTCATGTGCTCCTCCATCTCCAGCGCAGCAGCGCGCCGGTCAGGCATCATACGATGCCGGGCGAAGGGGGCATCCACCCCATCAGTTCAAGATCCATGTCGATGACACGCCCGTGCCGATGCTGATGCCCGGCAAGGGCAAGACGGTCCAGGCGAGGCTCTGGGCCTATGTCGTCGATGATCGTGCCGCTGGCGCATCAACGCCGGCGCTGGCCTGGTATCGCTTCACTCCCGATCGCAGCGGCGTTCACCCGCAAAGCGAGCTCAAGGATTATGCTGGGCTGCTACAGGCTGATGCCTATGCCGGCTTCGACAAGCTCTACAGGAGCAAACGCATCCAGGAAGTCACCTGCTGGGCGCATTTCCGGGGCAAGATATTCGAGAACCAAGCCGCCAGCCCGACGCCATTGACGAGCAACCTGCTGGACCGGATCGCTGCTCTCTACCGGATCGAGGAAGAGATACGCGGGCAGCCGCCTGACCAGCGCCGCCAGCATCGGCAGGGCAGAAGCAGGCACTAGGTGAACGAGTTGCGCTCGATCATCGACGATGCTCTGCGCCGCCTGTCACCCAAGTCCAACATGGCCAAAGCGCTCAGCTATGGCCGCAAGCGATGGGACGCGCTCGCCCGTTACATCGACGAGGGCGTCGCCGAGATCGACAACAACATCGCCGAACGCGCGATCCGCCCCGTGGCGATCGGTCGTAAGAACTGGATATTTGCCGGATCGAAGGCTGGCGGCGAACGGGCTGCCGCCATCTATTCCGTCATCGAGACAGCCAAGCTCAATGGCATCGAACCACAGGCATACATTGCCGATGTCATCGAGAAGATCGCCGGCGACTGGCCCGCCGCTCGCTGGGATGAGCTAATGCCGTGGAATTGGCGACCGAGCGAGCAGATGATCGCCAAAGCCGCATAACTATTTGGGAGAGAATGATGAACGGCATAGATATCAACGGCCACATTTTAGCCAGCTGCCATGATCGCTGGCAAAAGGTCGCGATGATCATCGCCAAGGCCACGCAAAGGGCTGACGAACAAGAAAGCGATCTCAGCGATGCTATCGCTACAAGGATCGAGATGCTGGTCTGCGCCGGGAAGCTGGAAGCCGCTGGGGACTTGAACGACTGGCGACGAAGCGAAGTCAGACTTCCCGAGCCCTAAACGGCCTTCAGAACACGCTTACTCGCTCTCGGCAGCCTCATGCTCCGCAGAATTGTCCATCCGTGACCATTCTCAAACAGACTCTAACCAGTCCCGGGGCGAGAGCGAACCAAGCTCGCTGAACCGATGTAGCCCGGATCGTTCGAACTGCATAACGGCCCGTGGCGTCAGCAAGCCACACCAGAGGCCTGACACATGACCGATGAAGCGCTCTGCCGAGCAAAGTCAGAAAACCACCTTGCAATCTGGGAGGCATCCACCGCATCAGTTCAGAGTGCCATGCGAGAACTCACTAGCTCTGCACTGCATATCGATCTTTACGGGAAGCCAAGACAAGTGCCGCATTCCGCGTATTGGACTCACCGTGATTACGGCGGTGAGAGCGGAAATTTAAGTTTTCTCTCACCCAGCGCAGCATCGACCATCAGACGCCAAATGTTTGCTGCGTCATTCAAAAAAGCGTCATCTGATTCATCCGGGCTAATATGGCGGACAATTTCGACACCTGCCTGGATCATGAGTTCGTCCGGTTCGCGGAGGGCAGCAATGGCGGCAAGAGCGTTTTCCCTATACATACGCCGCAAAAGCTCTGCTTCTGGATCGCTCCATTCCCAGTCCGGCTGAACAGCATCATACATTGCCTTGGCGGCGCGTTCGATCGGCATCATGAGCGGACTATATCACGCATGACCGGCAATATGAATAATTAAACTGTTCCGCCAACAACGAGAACCATCGGCTTGCTGATGTTCCCGAGCAAAGGCGCTGCCTCCAGTTACTGCACCAGATTGGCGAGTTTGTCCTCGCTGCGGGGCGGTCGATCTGCCCGTCATGGACGGTAACCACGCTCGCGCTGTCATAGCCGCAATATTCAAGGCGCTTTAGCCCCTCGACAAACCGCTCCGCTACATCGTCCCTCCCGATGATGCGGCACATGGATATTAGCTATAATAGCATCGCCTTCCCATCCCAATGATCGTGAGAAATGCAATCTACCCAATACCTTGTATAGACTTAGACCGAAACACCGAAGTCGTTCCTGAACAACTAGATGCTCACCGCACGAGCAATCAAGCTTCCGACAATATCCTCCGCAAATAGCCAGCATAATCCGACTTACCGAGCTTGCCGATTGCCTGCTCTAGTTCGAATACGCCGATAAAGCCTTGACGGAAGGCGATTTCCTCGGGGCTGGCGATCTTAAAGCCCTGCCGCTTCTCCAGCACCCGCACGAAGTCGGCCGCATCCAGCATACTATCAGGCGTGCCGGTGTCCAGCCAAGCATAGCCGCGGCCCATAATCTCCACGTTGAGCTGCCCGCGTTCGAGATAGGCGCGATTGACGTCGGTGATTTCCAGTTCGCCACGCAGCGAAGGCTCCAGATTGGCGGCGATGTCCACCACCTGCTCATCGTAGAAATACAGCCCGGTAACTGCCCAATTGGATTGAGGTTGCTCTGGCTTTTCCTCGATCGAGACGGCCTTCATGTCACCATTGAAGCTGACGACGCCATAGCGTTCCGGATCGTTGACACGATAGGCAAAGACACTCGCTCCTTGCCGGCGTGAGGAGGCACTGGCGAGCAGTTCAGGCAGGCCGTGGCCGTGATAAACATTGTCGCCCAGGATCAGGGCCGACTGCTGGCCCGCCACAAAATCAGCGCCGATGATATAGGCTTGCGCCAGGCCATCGGGGCTCGGCTGCTCGGCGAATTCGAAGCGCATGCCCCATTGCGACCCGTCGCCCAGCAGCGCCTGGAAAGCCGGCAGGTCGCGCGGGGTGGAGATGATCAGCACCTCGCGGATCCCCGCCAGCATCAGCGTGCTGAGCGGATAATAGATCATTGGCTTGTCATAAACCGACATCAATTGCTTGGAGGTTGCCAGCGTCATCGGATAGAGGCGGGTGCCGCTGCCACCGGCGAGAATGATACCCTTCATGCGTCGTCGTTCCTTTCGGCGGGGTCAGCAGGCCGCTGCAGGTTGTGCAGCCGGGTGATCACGGTTTCGAGGGACTGGCGCCAGTCAGGCAGGGCGACGCCATGCACGCGCGCAATCAGGCCGCAGTCAAGCCGGCTATTGGCTGGCCGGGTGGTCAGGGTCGGATAGTCTGCGGTGGTGATCCGCCTGACCTGTGCCGAAGGTCCGCCGCGTGCCGCCGAGGCGGCGAAGATGGCCTCGGCAAAGTCAGCCCAGCTGGCTTCGCCGCTCGCGGTCATGTGGAAGATTCCGCGCAATTCAGGATAGCTATCGGCTACTAGATTGGTAGCGACCCGGATGATACCATCGGCAATGTTCAGCGCGCTGGTAGGATTCCCGAACTGGTCGGCGACCACGGAGACCTCGCGCCGGTCCCCAGCCAAGCGCAACATGGTCTTCACGAAATTCGTACTGAAGGGGCTGTAGACCCATGCCACGCGCAACACCGCGCTATTGTCGCCATGGGCGGCCAGCACCGCCTGTTCGCCCGCCAGCTTGGACGCGCCATACACGCCCGTCGGTTCGGTCGGATCAGTCTCGACATAGGGGCGGCCCAGCGTGCCGTCGAAGACATAGTCGGTCGAGACATGGACCAGCGGCACGCCCAGCGCCTCCGCGGCTTCCGCCACGGCGCTGGCACCGCGGCCATTCACCGCATAGGCGAGGTCGCTCTCGCTTTCCGCCCTGTCGACCGCAGTATAGGCCGCCGCCGAGACAATCGCATCGGGCGCCGCCGCATTCAGCGCACGGCCGATCGAAACAGGATCAGCGAGGTCCAGCTCAGGCCGACCCAGCGCAATCACCTCATGCCCGGCGGCGGCGGCGCGCTCGATAAGGCTGGCGACGACCTGGCCCACCTTGCCGGTGACGGCAATCCTCACGTAAGCACTCCGGTAAGCGCTGCGTTCAGCCCCAGCCTCTGGCCATCATAGCGGTCGCGCAACGGACGCCACCACCATTCATTCTCGAGATACCAGTGCACGGTCTTCTCGATGCCGCTGTCGAAATTCTCCTGCGCGCGCCAGCCCAACTCCGTTTCTAGCTTAGTTGCATCGATCGCGTAGCGCGCATCATGACCGGGACGGTCGGTGACGAATTCGACCAGCCCTTCGCGTGGGGCGTCGGCAGGGACCAACTCGTCCAGCAACGCGCAGATTCGCCGCACGACATCAATATTGCGCCGTTCGTTGCGGCCACCAACATTATAGGTATCACCGGGCACGCCTCGCTCAATGATGAGGTCGAGCGCGCGGGCATGATCATCGACATAGAGCCAGTCGCGCACATTCTGCCCATTGCCATAGACCGGCAACACACGGCCCGCCAGCGCATTCAGGATGGTAAGCGGGATCAGCTTTTCGGGGAAATGGTAGGGTCCGTAGTTGTTCGAACAGTTCGATACCACAACCGGTAGCCCATAGGTGCGCTGCCACGCCTTAGCGAGATGGTCTGAGGCGGCCTTGGACGCCGAATAGGGCGAGCTTGGGTCATAGGGAGTGCTTTCCTCGAACAGCCCCTCATCGCCCAGCGAGCCATAGACTTCGTCGGTTGAGACATGGAGGAAGCGGAAATCCTCCTTCGCCGCGCCGGCAAGGCCGTTCCAATAGCAGCGCGCGGCCTCCAGCAGGGTGAAGGTACCCACGACGTTGGTCTGGATGAAGTCCGCCGCGCCAGTGATCGAGCGGTCGACATGGCTTTCCGCCGCCAGATGCATAATGCGGTCGGGCCGGAAGCGGGCGATAGCCTCGTCCATCGCTACGCGATCGCGGATATCGGCCTTGAGGAAGCGGTGGCTGGCCTCGCCCTCGACGGCCTTCAGCGAAGCCTCGCACCCCGAATAGGTCAGGGCGTCGATGGTCAGGACCTCATAACGCTTTTCCGACACCAGATAGCGGACGAGAGCCGAACCGATGAAGCCAGCGCCGCCCGTAACGATCACGCGCATGCCTTCACGCCTTCCAGGAGAAATATTCGGGAAGGTCAGCGAGAAGCGGCTGGAGGCGATCTTTCGGTGATAAGGTATCGGGATCGGCACTGTCTGGCCATGTGATACCGATCGCTGGATCGTCCCAGCGCAGTCCCTTGTCACACTCGGCGCTGTAATAGCTGGTCACCTTGTAGCAGATGACGCTGTTGGGCTCGAGCGAGCAGAAGCCGTGGGCAAAACCCGGCGGAATCCAAAGCTGCACGCCATTTTCAGGGGTGAGTGTCTCTGCGACCCACTGACCGAATGTGGGCGAGCCACGGCGAATATCCACGACAACATCGAACAGCGCGCCGGCGGTGCAACGAACGAGCTTGCCCTGGGCGTGCGGCTCGCTCTGGAAATGCATACCGCGGATCGTGCCTAGGCGAACGCTCATTGACTCATTGTCCTGTACGAAAGCGAATTCACCAATATGCTGAGTGAAAAGATCGGCACGAAAGGTTTCTGCGAAATAACCTCGCTCATCGCCAATGTGGCGGGGCCTGAGCAACTTAAGGCCGGCAATATCGAAGGACTCTATCTCCATCTTCCAACTTTCGAGCTGAGAGAGCGAGCGACGACCAAGGTCACCCACCGGGAACCTCAATTGCTATTTTTCACTGTTTGCACGGCTGCAGTGACCGTCAAGATCGGAGAAAACAGTTGACTGATCAACTGAATGAGCTTGCTGGGCTGATTTGCTGCCGCATTGCCAAAGTAAAGCACGTCCTTGTCCCGCATGGCGAAGCGCTGGGCGAGGAAATAAGAGCCGGTTTTCATCATGTTGAGATGATAGACCTTTGGCACCTCATTGCCCTGCTCATCGCGGACATAACGGAACACGAAGATCGCCGCAGGATTGCCAATGCCGGGATTAACACCACCGGCGTTGGCAACCGCCTCCGCCAAAGAAACCGACGAACGACTGAACGGAACCTCCTCGACCCGTCCCGGAGCGCCCAGCACAGAATAAGTGCGTGGATTGTTGATCAGCATCACCCGGTCACCGGGATAGGCCCGCATGTCCAGTTTCGGATTTTCCACAAGGTCGTTGACGCGAACGTCAACGCTTTTCACACCCCGAATGATCCGCAAGAGTAGATCCTTCGCATTCCCGCGATAGCCGCCGGCAAGAGCAATCACATCCGACAGCGTTTCTCGGTTAGTTTGAAGTACGAGCCGGCCCGGCTTGGCCACCTCACCCCCGACAATGATAGAATTGGTGATGGCCTGATCCAGCGTAACGATCACCTGCGGATTCTGCGACAACCGCGCTAGCGAATTGCGGATCATCGCCTCGACTTCGCCGGTCGTAATTCCCGCCACATGGAGCGTACCGCCATAGGGAATGGTAATATCGCCCAAATCATCGACGCGCGTCGGCGGCAGTTTCTGCACCTGCACGCCGGGATTCGCGGCAATCGTCCCCCCCCCGCCGCTGGGTCCCGAGAACAACGTAACCCCCGCTTCGTAAATATTAATGTCCAGCACGTCGCCCGGGCCGATCATGTCGGTCGGCGGCGGCGTCATTTCAGGCAACAACCCCGTCGCCACCGAAATCGCTTCGGGCACGTCCGCGATAGTGTGAATCGAGACAATCTGAATGGGGGGCGATCCATCCTTGGGAGCAACGGCAGATTTTTCTATCTGCCCCCCGGTTGGGCCGCTGGAGGGCAGGGTAGCACACCCCGCAAGTCCAGCGAGCAGGGCTAGGTAAACACTATTTTTGGCTTGCATCACTAATGAACTCGGAGGCTTGCGGGCTCGACTGTCCGACGCCTTAGCACCAGGATTCAGCAATGGACAATAGTTCCTCTTCCGATTTCATCAGCAATGCGTGCTCGGCCTTGCGCCGTGGCCGATGTTGGCCTAGCGCAAGGCAGCTTGGTTCCCTTGAGGCACTATATAAAGTTATGAACGTCAATCCCTCATTCCCGGTTGAAGCGGAAGCACCCATCCAACATTCCGCCATGACCCATTGGCTCAAGAAACGTCGATGGTTTCTGCTGATGGTGGCGCTGCCCACCCTGCTGGCAGCGCTCTATTATGGCCTAATCGCGTCTGACATCTATGTTTCGGAATCCCGCTTCGTCATCAAGAGTCCGGACCAGAAGCGGTCACAAATGTCAACGCTGGCCAATTTGGTGCAGACAGCCGGCCTGTCGAGCGGGCAGGAACAAACGAGTGAAGTGCTGACCTATGCTCGCTCCCGCGACGCGCTCAAAGCGCTGGAGGAAAAAGTCAACATTCGCGACAAATTCTCCACTCCGAAGGCCGATTTTCTGAGCCGGTTTCCCCAGCCATTTGCCGACCGCAGCTTTGAAAGCCTGTTCAAATATTATGGCCAACGCGTCGATGCACACTTGGATACCGAGGCGGGCACCGCGATCATCAAGGTTGAGGCATTCACCCCGCAGGATGCCTATGTCATCAACCGCCAACTACTGGACCTGAGCGAAGGGCTGGTCAACAGGCTTAACAACCGCGCACAGAGCAAGGGCATCCTCGAGGCGCAAAAGCAAGTCGAGCTCGCGACCCAACGGGCCAAAAATGCTCGTATCGCGCTCGCGCAATATCGCAACGCCCAGGCGCTGATCGATCCAACTAAACAAGCTGGCGGCGTGCTGGAAATCGCCAACACCATGATCGCGGAGCGGGCTGCACTCCAAGCCCAGCTGGACCTGATGCAACGCCTCACCCCCAACAACCCCTCCATCCCGGCGCTCCGTAACCGCATCGGAGCGATTGCTGTGCAGATTGCGTCGCAGAACAGCCGAGTCGTGGGCAATGGAAATGGCATCGCGTCGAAGATGGGCGGTTATGAAGATCTGGTGGTGGAGGAGAAATTCGCGACCGAAAGCCTGACCGCGGCTAATGCCGCCCTGGTTCAGGCACGCGCTGAAGCACTGCGCCAGCAATTCTATCTGGAGCGCGTGGTCGATCCCAACATGCCCGACACACCCTTGCTTCCCAAGCGCTTCCTCAACATCTTGGTCGTGTTCGCTGCATCCGTGTGCCTCTATTTCATTGTTTGGATGTTCATAATCGGCGTTCTTGAGCATGCGCCAGAAGACTGATCATGGCAAAAAGCAGCTTACATCGACTGCGCAATAGCTGGGCCGTTCAGCTTCGCGTCATTCATGCCTTGATGATCCGCGAACTGATAACTCGCTTTGGGCGGGAAAATATCGGCTTTCTCTGGGTCATGGCCGAACCCCTCCTGTTTGCTGGGCTGGTCGGCCTACTATGGCATTTCACGCACGGTTCCACCGAACATGGGGTCGGCGTGATTGCATTTGTGGCAACAGGTTACATTCCGATCACGTTGTTCCGTCATGGCGTGGCCCGCAGCGTCGCCGTCTTCACGGTCAACCAGAGCCTACTATATCACCGCCAGATCAAGATTGTTGACTTCATTCTATCCCGATTTATCATCGAATTTCTCGGTGGCATGATGGCTTATCTCTTCATGGCGGTCGTCCTGATCGGCTTTGGCGAATTCCCCATCCCCTCGGATCTCGGCCTCCTGATAGCGGGATGGTTGCTCTATTCCCTGTTCTGCCTCTCGGTGTGCCTTATCATCGCCCCACTTTCAGAAATGTCTGAGGCGATGGAAAAGTTCATTCCCGTCACAACCTATATCATGATCCCTTTTTCCGGCCTGTTCTACATGGTGTCCTGGATGACTCCCGGCGCAAGGGATTTTTTGTTGCTCTCGCCATTCGTGAACGGCATGGAAATGATGCGGAAAGGGATATGGGGCGACCAGGTAACGGCCTATTACAATATTTGGAATCCTATCATATGTTCAGCGATCGCGATCTTGATGGGTCTCATCCTCTGCCGTCGCGTCCGCCGGAAGCTGACTATCGAATGATTATTTGCAGCGACATTACCAAATCCTATTCCCACGGCGGCAGACACAAGCCAGTTTTGAACGGCGTCAACTTAGCCATCCACCGGGGCGACCGGGTGGGCCTTTTGGGCCGCAACGGCGCCGGAAAGAGCACGCTTATCAAATTGATCGGTGGGGTTGAAATGCCAACGTCGGGCAAGATTATCCGCGGCATGTCGGTTTCTTGGCCCTTAGGCTTCAACGGAGGCTTCCAAGGCAGTCTGACTGGCCTGGACAACGCCCGCTTCATCGCCCGCATCTATCAGCGTGAATATGCGGACATTCGGCGCTTTGTGGAAGAGTTTACCGAATTGGGCAAACAGTTGCGCATGCCGGTAAAGACCTATTCTTCTGGTATGCGAGCCCGTCTCGCCTTTGCGCTGTCCCTAGCGATCGAGTTTGAATGTTACCTGATCGATGAAATAATTTTAGTAGGTGATCAGAACTTCCAAAGAAAATGTCGAACTGAAATGTTTGAAAGACGCCAAGATAGATCGATGATTGTTGCGTCGCACAGCCCTGAATTTTTAAAACATTACTGCAATAAAGCTATTGTCATTCATCAGACAAAGGCAACCATGTATGATGATGTTAACGAAGCTGTTGAACGATATGAAGCCCTGTGATCCAAATATTTATGTGAACCAGTTTTGGATAAACTCGGTGGCTGAGTTACAATAGTCCCGTTTGTCAATACCGCAGATGCTCTGGGCGCAGAAGGCGAACAAACATAACTTCGCACGGCGACAGGCATGTGAAGTACTAAATTTATGATAAATTTATCGGTCTACACGATCGCAGCGAGAGCGCCTCGGCAGATTTTCAGTGGCCGAAATATACCCTCAATACCTAAGCGCTTCCAGCCTGATTTACCATTAATCTTAAGTCGTCTATATGTGTTAAATAACGATATATTTGGAAGGCAATCATGAAAATGATGAAAAAATATATGAAGAAATATCGTTATAAAAATCTTTCTGGTGAAAAAAATTTCAAGGCCTTACGAGATTTTGTTGTTACGGAATCCAATCGTAGGGATGGGTTATTTGATGTGGAATGGTATAATTCAGCCTATCCTGATGTACCTCAAGAAGGTCAAGACTCTTTCTACCATTACTTGAACCACGGACATTTAGAAGGGCGCAATCCCGGCCCGCAGTTTGACACAGATTTCTACAAGGAAAAATACCCGGACGTTGCAGCCGCAGATATCAATCCACTCGTCCACTACCTTCAGGCGGGCCGTGCCGAAGGCCGTTCACCCAATGCACGAATGTTAGCGCTTGGCGGCGTAAATGAAGTTCGCCACGTCATTGTTAAGGAGATGATATTTGATGGCGGCGAAGCCGCAATTCTCGTCACGCATGCACCGGCTGGCCGGCTCAAGCCGCATGTCTTACCCTATATGGAGTTGCTACGTAATAACGGGATCTCCGTGCTGCTAGTGGCCGTCGTTGATCGCCCACTGGAATTGACCCCAGCTGAAATCGATGTTGCGACAGGTATTATCGTACGAGATAATGCCGGCTATGATTTTGGCGCATGGGCGCATGCCTTAAAAATCGAACCAACGCTCTTTGGGGCAAGCCTGCTATTGATAACCAACGACAGCATCATTCCTACGGCGAACTCAAGCGCGTTTCGCACAATGATTGAGCGTGTTCGCAGTAGCGCGGCCCACGTTGTAGGTCTTACATCGAGCCATGAATATGGTTGGCATATCTCGAGCTATTTTCTAGCCCTCAAGCCCAAAGCGCTCAGTTCATGGACATTTCAACATTTTGTTCGTGATATAAGGTATCTTGATGACAAAGATGAGGTAATTCGCACCTACGAAGTGCCATTTGCAGCAAAAATGCAAGGTTCAGGGCTTGAAGTTGAGGCGCTCTATACTGGTGCATTTTCTTCCAATCCAACACTGTTCAGTTGGCGGGAGTTGATCGCGCAAGGCTTCCCATTCGTTAAATTGCTTCTTTTACGCAGGCAGTTCGCTGAAAGTGTAGACTGGCCGGAAGCGATCAAGGGAGCACTTAAAGATTTGCATGAGGGTTGGCCCGAAGTCCTTAAAGAAGCAGGTTTCGATATTGATCTCATCCGCGCATCAATCCGTGCCGCTGACTTCTCCGACGTGCCGCGCGGGAACGGTACGGAACTCCTTGTCGACACAAAACCCTTTGAACCTATCACTGAAAACCACACGTTGCGTGTAGCTTATTTCGGACCATGGAATTATGATAACGGTCTTGGTTCCGCAAGCCGTGAATTATTATGCGCCCTACGACACGCCAATGTACAAATAAACGCCTATCCAATTACAAAATCTTTTCATGTGCATCGCTTGGTCTGTCCAGCCGTTCCGGTAATTGATTTTTCTGCTCGGCCGGACATTGCGATTGTACATCTTAATCCTGATTCATGGCACTTGCTTTCCAATGAACAGCGCGAGATTATTAAATCTGCGAAACAACGGATTGGCTATTGGGTCTGGGAAACAGACATTTTACCGCCGGCATGGGCGCACAATCTTCATTCGGTTGATCGAATTTGGGCGCCCAGCCACTATTGTGCCAATGTTTTTGCTGCCGAAGTAAATGTTCCGGTCGATGTCGTGCCCCACCCTGTACGGATACCGGCGGAAATTATGTCAGACCGTGACTCCATATTGAAACGCATGGGTGTGGATCCTTCCCAGCGGGTGATCCTCTACATATTTGATGGAGCTAGCTACCTCATTCGGAAAAATCCAGAAGCGCTGATTCGAGCGTTTGCTCTATCAGGATTAGGAGATCGTGGCTGGACTTTGCTGCTCAAGGTAAAGCATCTTTATGATCGCGCCGAAGCAGGTAAGGCGTTAGTTGCACTGGCCGACACTACGCCAGGAGCCAAACTTGTTGATATTTCGCTGCCTGCCGATGACGTAACTAGCCTGCTAGCGGCATCGGATATTTATGCTTCGCCGCATTGCTCAGAAGGATTTGGGCTTACAGTGGCTGAGGCAATGGCAGTCGGTAAGCCGGTAGTTGCCACTGACTTTGGCGGAACGCGCGACTTTCTCTCTCAAGACTGCGGTTACCCTGTTCTGGCGACGCATTGGATGCTTGAAGAGGACCACGGTCACTATCTAAAAGGTCATTCCTGGGCTAAGGTTGACGAGGAGGCACTTGCTTCAGCGTTGATCCAAGCAGCGAATGCTGTGGCGGCCGGTAAGGTGGATATTGGCGCAGCGGCGAAGGACTCAATCGAGCGCCAGCTATCATACGCCAGCGTGGCAGAAGCGATTATCACCAGCTTTGCAGCAACGATCAATGATAGTGCAATAAAATCTGGACATTCGCAGCCTGCTTCGCGCCGTAGGGCGATGGTAACGCCCCCTCCAGCACCCGAGCACGCGATCGATCCAAAGGCGGGCGTAAGCCTTGAGGATGCTAAGCTCACAAGTGGTATAATCCCGATAGCTCTTGCTGATGATCTTTCGTGGAATGGAGCTTCTTTGCCCGATGGCGAGCCGGATGATTGGTTGTTCTTCGCTCCCCGCGGCGCCCGCATCCATATTAATGCGGACCGCTTGATCATGACAGCGGCAGCACAACGTCCCGACGTTGTGCTGTTCTATGCCGATGACGCTGCCGTCACAGAGGAACCGATTGAACGAATTCGGCTAAAGCCGGATTTCAATTGGACGCTACTCGTCGCACAAGACTACATCGGAGCGCCGGTTATTATCCGAAGGAAGACACTAGTAGAGGCTGGCGGGTTGATACAAGGTCTCGGATCCGCAGTGCTCTATGATCTTGTGCTACGCGTTGCTGAAGCCGGACGTACAATCGGACGAATCCCTGAGGTACTGCTTGTACATACAGATAAGCGACCAGTAGTGGATGTTGCTGCCCGCCGCACTGCGTTGGTAGCGAAAAACAGCCTGCAGGGTATCGAACTTATTGAAGGTGCTGCGCCAAACCTATTGCTCCAGCGTCGGCATTTCGCTGAGGAAAAATTTCCTTCTGTAACTGTCTTAATCCCCACCAACAGAACCCGTCGTCCTGGCTTAGAGGAAACCTATATTGAACATTTGCTCTCATGCATCACCCTCGCCGACTGGCCACTCGATAAAATTACGGTAATTATTGGCGATAACGAAGTGAATGAACCGTGGTGGGCAACAAAAGGGTGGCCCTTCCGTCTCTTGCGGGTCGCCACACCAGAACACAGCGGCAAACAGTTCAACTACGCAGCAAAAGCCAACCTTCTGTGGAGAATGGCAACAGACGAGTATGTCGTCTTAATGAACGATGACGCGGCTCCAACTAATCCAGGTTGGCTCAAAGCATTGATGGGTTTTTTGGTCGATCAGAATGTAGGATGTGTTGGTGGGCAGCTCTTTTATGAGGATGGATCAATTCAACACGCGGGAATGTTCCCATCGCTGCGGGTAGTGGTCCATGCATGGCTTGATTGGCCCGCTAACGCCAAGACTTACCAAGATTGGGCTCATTCACAGCGGGAATGGTCGATGGTCACGGGGGCGATTTTTGCTACACGTCGCTCTATTCTAGACCGAGTTGGCGGTTTCGACGAACGTTTTCGCCTCGAATTCAACGACGTTGACTTGTGTTTGCGTATCCGTAATCTTGGCTATCGTGTTGTTTACAATCCGGACGCCCAGTTCACTCACGCTGAGAAGGCATCCCGCGGCGAGACACCACCACCCGGAGCGGAAGTTGCGCTTTTCCTGTCTCGCTGGTCGGAGTGGCTCACGAAAGATCCATCTTCCCATCCCAGCTTCGCTCAAAATCGGATGGATCCCGTGCCCATGCCTAATCCAGACGCGTGGTTCCTTAAGCAATAGGAGAGTGACCCTGTCCCGGTTCTGCCACCGGCCAGAACGAGAGATCCGGCGCTTCATCGGCCGGGGTTAACCCCGGCTGACCTGCCCCCCGAAAGTTCCCTCATTCTGATGTAGAGTCTGTCACTGTAAGGAGCAGACGCATGAGGAAGAGCCGTTTCACCGAGGCGCAGATTATCGG